>Ga0105239_10001485_pt1 | contig 31171 bp, 30 predicted proteins | sample KBSC44metaG_FD_92761 | JGI IMG/M metagenome (GOLD analysis project Ga0105239, IMG submission 92761) | Corn rhizosphere microbial communities from Kellogg Biological Station, Michigan, USA - KBS C4-4 metaG | ecosystem: Host-associated > Plants > Roots > Rhizosphere > Soil | place: Michigan, USA...
ATCCCGCATGAACGAATGCCATGCGCGTGGGGGTTGCTTCTACACCAAAGGCCCCCCTTGGAAGCAAGAAAAACACGCTGGTTTGCCCGGAGTTTATGCCATGCGGCTGAGCACCAAAGGACGATATGCAGTGATGGCGATGGCCGACCTGGCCTCGCACGAGGCGAACGCGCGCCCCGTCTCGCTCGCGGATATCGCCGAGCGTCAGGAAATCTCGCTGTCCTATCTGGAACAATTGTTCGCCAAGCTTAGGCGCGGCGGCCTGGTGACGAGCGTGCGCGGCCCCGGCGGCGGCTATCGCCTCAGCCGTCCCTCGGCCGAGGTGCGCGTCGCCGATATCATCGTGGCGGTGGATGAGCCGATCACGGCCACGCGCTGCCGTTCGGGAAGCCCCAAGGGCTGCACCGGAACCAGCACGCGCTGCATCACCCACGATCTCTGGGAAGAACTCGGACGGCAAATCCACGTTTTCCTTTCGTCTGTGTCGCTCGCCGATGTGGTGGAGAAGCGCGTTCTCGGCCGCACCCGGCCCTGCGACGGACAGGCCAACGACAATCGTGCGGCCGCGTAAGACATAGATTCATCATGCATTACATCGATCACAATGCGACGTCGCCATTACGGCCGGAAGCCCGGGCCGCCATGGAGCGCGCGCTTGCTATCGGCGGCAATCCATCCTCCGTACACGGACGAGGTCGTGCCGCGCGAGCCGTGGTCGAGGAGGCGCGCGAGCATGTGGCGTCGCTTGTCCGCGCGCGCGCGCAGGACGTGATCTTCACCAGCGGCGGGACGGAAGCGAACGCGCTGGCGCTCTGGGGTGCCATCGGTGGCGCTGCCGAAGCCGGCGAGCGCATCACGCGGCTGTTCGTGTCCGCTATCGAACATGACAGCGTGCTCGCGAATGCATCCGCGATCGCGGAACGCAGCGCCGGAACACGCCTGACGCTGATTCCGGTGACCAAGGATGGCGTTGTCGATCTGGACGCGCTCAGCGACGGATTGCGCGAGGGCAAGGGCCGCGCGCTGATCGCCGTGATGGCGGCGAACAACGAGACCGGCGTGATCCAGCCGATGGCCGCGATTTCCGCGCTCGCCAAAGAATACAATGCGCTGCTGATGATCGACGCCGTGCAGGCAGCAGGCAAAACCGATATGGATTTTTCTGCTGCCGACTACCTGTCGCTTTCAGCCCACAAGATCGGCGGCCCACAGGGCGTCGGCGCTCTGGTCGTGAAGGAAAGCGTACCGTTTGCAGCACAGATGCTGGGAGGCGGTCAGGAACGCGGGCTGCGCGCGGGAACGGAGAACGTTGCTGGTATCGCGGGCTTCGGTGCGGCGGCCGCGATTGCGAAGGATGCCTCGAATACGCTTCGCGATGTGTTTGAGACGCAACTCCTTCGTGTTGTGCCGGATGCTGTGATCTTCGGCACCCATGCGCCTCGCTTGGGCAACACGTCGAACTTCGCGCTGCCCGGGATTGCAGCAGAAACGGCACTGATGGCGCTCGATCTTGACGGCGTGATGGTCAGCTCCGGCGCCGCGTGCTCGTCCGGCAAGGTGAAGCCGTCGCATGTGCTGAAGGCGATGGGTGTTGCAGACGATCTTGCACGTTCTGCACTCCGCGTGAGCTTCGGCTGGAATTCCACTGAGGCCGATGTCGACGCCGTTGTCGCGTCGCTGGTGAAGCTGGCGCAGCGTGTCCACGCGCGGGAGGCTGCATAATGGCCGCCGTCGAAACCCGCGAGAAGGTCGCCGCCCTCGGCCAGAAGTACAAATACGGATTCGTCACCGATATCGAGATGGAGCGCGCGCCAAAGGGCCTCAATGAGGACACGGTGCGCTACATCTCGGCCAAGAAGAACGAGCCGGAGTGGATGCTGGAGTGGCGGCTGTCCGCGTTTCGCCGCTGGCTGGAGATGCGCGAACCGACCTGGGCGCGTGTGCACTATCCCAAGATCGACTATCAGGATTCTTATTACTACGCCGCGCCCAAGAATGCGCCGCTGAAGCAGAGCCTGGACGAGGTCGATCCGAAGCTGCTCGAGACCTACAACAAACTCGGCATTCCGCTGAGCGAGCAGATGCTGCTCGCGGGAGTGGCCGTCGATGCGGTGTTCGATTCCGTCTCGGTCGCAACGACCTTCAAGGAGAAACTCTCGGAAGCCGGCGTGATCTTCTGCCCGATCTCGGAGGCGATCCGCGACTATCCCGACATGGTGCGCAAATATCTGGGCACGGTCGTTCCGGTCACCGACAATTTCTTCGCCACCCTCAATTCGGCGGTGTTCTCCGATGGCACGTTTGTTTACGTGCCGAAGGGTGTGCGCTGCCCGATGGAGCTGTCGACCTATTTCCGCATCAACGCCAGCGAGACCGGCCAGTTCGAGCGCACGCTCATCATCGCGGATGAGGGCTCGTATGTGAGCTATCTTGAAGGCTGCACCGCGCCCAAGCGTGACGAAAACCAGCTGCACGCCGCGGTGGTCGAGCTGGTCGCGCTGGAAGGCGCGGAGATCAAATACTCGACGGTGCAGAACTGGTATCCGGGCGACGAGGAAGGCCGCGGCGGCATCTTCAACTTCGTCACCAAGCGCGGCGATTGCCGGGGTGACCGCTCCAAGATTTCGTGGACCCAGGTCGAGACCGGCTCGGCGATCACCTGGAAATATCCATCCTGCATCCTGCGCGGCGACGACACGGTGGGCGAGTTCTATTCCATCGCCATCGCCAATCATTTCCAGCAGGCCGACACCGGCACCAAGATGATCCATCTGGGCAAAAACACGCGCTCGCGCATCGTGTCCAAGGGCATCAGCGCGGGCAAAGCACAGAACACCTATCGCGGGCTCGTGAGCGTGCACCCGAAGGCGGAAGGCGCGCGCAACTACACGCAATGCGACTCGCTCCTCATCGGCGGCGAATGCGGCGCCCACACCGTGCCTTATATCGAGAGCCGCAATCCGTCCGCGCGCGTGGAGCACGAAGCCACGACCTCCAAGATCGCCGATGACCAGCTGTTTTATTGCCTCCAGCGCGGCATTCCGCAGGAAGAGGCAGTGGCGCTCATCGTCAACGGCTTCTGCAAGGAGGTTCTGCAGCAGTTGCCCATGGAGTTCGCAGTCGAAGCGCAGAAGCTCGTCGGCATCAGTTTGGAAGGCAGTGTCGGATAATGCTTGAGATCAAGGACCTTCATGTTGCTGTCGGTGGCAAGGAAATCCTCAAAGGCCTGACCCTCACCGTGAACGCGGGCGAGGTGCATGCGATCATGGGACCGAACGGTTCGGGCAAGTCGACGCTGTCTTACGTGCTGGCTGGTCGTGCGGGTTACGAGGTCACGGACGGAAGCATCACCTACAACGGCGAGGATCTGAATGCGCTTGCGCCCGAGGCGCGTGCCGCCAAGGGTGTGTTTCTCGCGATGCAGTACCCGGTCGAGATTCCGGGCGTGACCACGATGACATTCCTCAAGACCGCCCTGAACGCGCAGCGCCGCGCCCGTGGCGAGAGCGATCTCGATGCCCTGAACGTGCTCAAGCGCGTGCGCGAGAAAGCCGGGACCTTGAAAGTCTCCGAGGAGATGCTGCGGCGCGCGCTGAATGTCGGTTTCTCCGGCGGCGAGAAGAAGCGCCTCGAAATTCTCCAGATGGCGCTGTTCGAGCCGAAGCTTGCGATCCTCGACGAAACCGATTCCGGGCTCGACATCGATGCCTTGAAGCTCGTGGCCGAAGGTGTGAACACCCTGCGCGCCCCCGACCGCGCGATGCTCGTGATCACGCATTATCAGCGCCTGCTCAACTACATCGTGCCGGATCGCGTGCACGTGCTTTCGGCCGGCCGAATCATCCGCAAAGGCGGCAAGGAACTGGCCCACGAGCTCGAAGCCAAGGGCTATGAGCAGATCGTGAAGGACGCGGCATGAACGCGGCGCTTTCCAGGCTCGACGCGCGGCGCGCCGAAGCAGCGGAGCAATTCCGCACGCTGGGTGTCCCGCATCGCCGCGTGGAAGCGTGGAAATACAGCGATCTGCGAGTCGTCGCCGATGCCGACGCCATTTCAAATGCAGGCGCGGCACAATGGGTGATCGAATCTCGTTCCGAAGATGTCGAGTTCGCCGATCTTTCCAGCAGCGCGCTGCCCGATTGGGTGCGCACGCATCTTGGCGCGCTCAAAAGCGATAGTGTGATGGGCTCGGCCTCGCTGGCCTTTGCCCATTCCGGTTTTGCGCTACGTGTTCCCCGCGGCAAGTCCGGCGACGTCCGCGTGAACTTTGCATCCGCGGGTCAGGCGCGTGTCCTGATCGTGCTGGAGGAAAGTGCGAGCCTCAGCTATGTCGAAACGGTCCCCGGCGGACTCGCTGGCCTGCAGAATATCGGCATGGAAGTCCGTGTCGGCGAGAACGCCCATTTCACGCATGCGCGGACGGCGCTCACATCGGTCAAAGCGGTGCAGATTGCCGATATCGCGGGGACGGTGGCGCGGAGCGGATCATACCGTCTTTACAGTGGCGCGTTTGGCGCCGAACTCTCGCGTCTCGAACTCAAGCTTTCGCTCGATGGTGAAGGTGCCGAGGCGCATCTCGCCGGCGTTGGCGTCCTCGCCGATGGCACGCATAGCGATGTCACGACGCACATCGTTCACGCGGCTGGCAACACGCAGAGCACGCAGCTTTTCAAAAACGTCGCCGGCGGAAAGTCGCGTGTGATCTATCAAGGCAAGATCACGGTCGCGAAAGGTGCGAACGGATCGGACAGCCGCCAGACGGCTAAGGCGCTGCTGCTGGGCCCGCGTGCCGAAGCGGATCTCAAGCCCGAACTCGAAATCTTCGCCGACGACGTGAAATGCGCGCATGGCGCGGCCGTTGGCGATCTCGATGCGGATTCGATGTTCTATCTGCGCGCCCGCGGCATTCCGGAGCATGAGGCACGCAACCTGCTTATCCGCGCGTTCCTGGAAGAAGCGGTTTCGGAGATCGCAAACGACGATATCCGCGCCGCACTGTGGCAAGCAGTCGAAGACGCACTGCCGCGCGCCATGGAGAGCCGGCCGTGAACGCGCCAACCAAGATTAAGGCCGCGTTCGATCCGAAGGCTGCGCGGGCCGATTTCGAGATTCTCGCCAAAGAGGTTTACGGCAGGCCGCTGGTCTATCTCGACAGCGCGGCCTCGGCGCAGAAGCCGAAGCAGGTTCTCGATGCAATGCGCGATTTCGCGACCAGCGAATACGCCAACGTCCATCGCGGCGTGCATTTCCTCTCGGCGGCGGCGACTGAGCGCTATGAAGCCGCGCGCGAGCGCGTGCGCAAATTCCTGAACGCCGCCCATACCGACGAGATCGTGTTCACCCGGGGCGGTACGGAGGCGATGAATCTCGTGTCCTATTCCCTCCTCGCGCCGCGCATCGAGCCGGGCGATGAGATCGTGCTCACGGTCATGGAGCATCACTCCAACATCGTGCCATGGCATTTCCTGCGCGAGCGGCACGGTGCGGTGTTGAAGTGGGTCGATGTCCGCGACGACGGCTCGCTCGATATGGAGGCGCTGAGCGCCGCAATCGGGCCGAAGACGAAGCTCGTGGCCGTCACGCATATGTCGAATGTGCTGGGCACGGTCACGCCGCTCAAGGACATCGTCGCACTCGCGCACGCCAGGGGCGTGCCGGTGCTGGCCGATGGCTGCCAGGGCGCCGTGCATCAGATCATTGACGTGCGCGATCTCGATATCGATTTCTATGTCATCACCGGCCACAAGCTTTACGGGCCCACGGGCATCGGCGCGCTTTATGCGAAGCGCGAACATCTGAAAACCATGCGGCCGTTCAATGGCGGCGGTGAGATGATCCGTGAGGTTGGCCGCGATGTGATCACCTATGCCGATCCGCCGGCGCGGTTCGAGGCCGGCACGCCGCCCATCATCGAAAGCGTCGGGCTGGCCGCGGCGCTGGATTATCTCGATAGCTTCGACCGCGCCGCGGTCATGGCGCATGAGCACGATCTGCTCGCCTACACGCGCGATCAGCTGCGCCGGTTCAATTGGCTGCGGGTCATCGGCGATGCGCCGGACAAAGGTGCGATCCTGTCCTTCGAGACCGAGGGCATGCACGCCCATGACGTCGCCACAATCCTGGATCGCGAAGGCGTGGCGGTGCGTGCCGGCCACCACTGCGCGCAGCCGTTGATGGAGCGCTTCGGCGTTGTCTCCACAACGCGCGCTTCCTTTGCACTCTACAACACGCGCGACGATGCCGACGTGCTGGTCGCGGCGCTCGAAAAAGCGCGGAAGATTTTGGGCTGATATGGACGATTCACTGCGCGAACTTTACCAGGACGTGATCCTCGATCACTCGCGCCACCCGCGCCATTTCGGGCCGCTGGAGCACGCCACCCATGTGGGCGAGGGCTACAACCCGCTCTGCGGCGACCGTGTGAAGGTCTATCTCGGCTTGGACGATCAGAACCGCATCCACGATATCAAATTCGAGGGCAAAGGCTGCGCAATCAGCCAGGCGTCTGCGTCGCTGATGACGGACATGCTTACCGGCCGCTCGGTGGAAGAGGCCGAGAAGCTGATGGGCGGTTTCCTGCATCTGGTGAAAGGTGAGGAGAGCAGCGGCGAGCTCGAGCCCGACGATCGCGAACGGCTGGAAGTCATGGCCGGCGTCTCGGCGTTTCCGATGCGCGTCAAATGCGCAACGCTTGCCTGGCACACGATGAAATCGGCACTGGAGGGCGGCGAAACCGCGAAATCCGAATGAATGCCGAAGTGCAAAATATCGAAGCCGAAACCTCTGCCATCCCGCCCGAGGAACTTGAGGCGTTCACGGCAAAGCTCATCGCCGCGCTCAAGACCGTCTACGATCCGGAGATCCCGGTGGACATCTACGAACTCGGGCTTATCTATAAGGTGGACGTTGCGGACAACAAGGACGTGGCCGTCGATATGACCCTGACTGCGCCGGGCTGTCCGGTCGCGGGCGAGATGCCGGGCATGGTGCAGCAGGCGCTGGAGACCGTGGAAGGTATCGGAAAGGTGACGGTGGAAATGACCTTCGATCCGCCCTGGACGCCGGACCGGATGAGCGAAGAAGCCAAACTCGAACTGAACATGTTCTGATGGAAACGATAGCCCCGACCAGACCACGACGCGAGCGCCCCAAAGCGGTGCGGCTGACCGATGCCGCCGCCACGCGCATTCACGAGATCATGACGAACGCGGACGGCAAGATGCTGGGCGTGCGCGTCGGCGTGACCAATGGCGGCTGCGCCGGCATGAGCTACACAATGGACTATGCCGAGGACGTGAAGCCGCTCGACGAGGTGGTCGAAGATAAGGGCGTGAAGATCTTTATCGATCCCAAGGCGATCCTCTTCCTGATCGGCACCGAGATGGATTTCGTCCGCGAAAAGCTCGGCGCGCGCTTCGTCTTCAACAACCCGAACCAGACCGCCGCCTGCGGCTGCGGCGAAAGCGTCTCGATCGAACCCGCGAAGGCGGATTAGGGCGTTTTCGGTTTAGCGGAATCAAATCTAATTCGTCATGGCCGCCCTTGAGGCGGCCATCCATCTGGAGCGCGTCCGCGCGCCAAAAAAAACAGTTCTTGATGGAAGTTGGATGGCCGGGTCAAGCCCGGCCATGACGGGTTAGGGTGAATTCATCTAAATCCAGATTGCTCTACCCATCACCACGGCAGCGGACCTTCATCGTTGGAATAGGTGCCGGTCGGTCCGTCATCGCCCAGCAACGCGAGGCGCACCGCTTCTCGCGCGCCTTCTTCGACCGTGCGTGTGCCGTGGAAATTGTTGAGCGCGGTCTTGGTGTAACCGGGGCACGCGGCGTTGACCTTGATGCCTTCCGGCGCCAGATCGAGGGCGAGGCCGACCATGACGGCATTGAGCGCCGTCTTCGATCCCGAATACATCCCGAAGAGCATGCGCAGATGTTCGCCGCCTTCGCCCAGGGTGCGGGTGAGCGAACCCACGCCGCTCGATACGATCACAATGCGCTGCGATGTACCCTTGCGCAGAAGCGGCAGCATTGCCTGCGTCACCGCGATGACGCCAAACACGTTCGTCTCATAGATGGCTCGGATATCGTCCAGCTTGGCTGTGCTGAATTTTCCTTTTCTGACGATCTCTTCCACAGGGCCTTGCGGATGGCCGATCTTGGAAATGCCGGCGTTGTTCACAAGAATATCGAGGTGACCGAATTCCGCTTCGATGCGTTGGGCCGCGGCGGCAATCGATTTTTGATCCGTGACGTCGAGTTGCACGGCGTGTGCCGATGCGCCGACCTCGGAAGCGGCCTTCTTCCCGTTCTCGAGATTTCGCGAGCCCACAAGGACTACGATCCCTTTGGCGGCGAGGTCCTTGGCAATCTGAAGGCCGATGCCCTGGTTGGCGCCGGTGACGAGGGCGATGCGCTTGTCTTGCATGACGATCTCCTTGGAACTTGTGGTCAGGGCCGCGGGGCTGCGCTATAACGCAGAAACGGAACGGTACTCCGTTTATACGGAACGATGTTCCGTTTAGCAAGGAGCTTGCGTGGCCAAGACGCAGAAAAATCGCGGAGAGGACTCGGCGCCGTCCAGGCGCGCGGACGCGAAGCGGAACCTCGGCGCTTTGCTGAAGGCGGCGCTGGCTGTTTTCGCAAAATCCGGTGTCGCCGCGCCGGTGCGCGACATTGCGGAGAAGGCAGGGGTCGGCGTCGGAACCGTCTATCGCCATTTCCCACAGCGCTCCGATCTGATCGTTGCCGTATTCCAGCAGGAAGTGGATGCGTGCGCGGATGCTGCGGCGGTGCTGAGCGCAAAGCATGCGCCGGGCGAGGCTTTGGCGCAGTGGCTCTACCGCTATCTGGATTTCGTTTCCGCGAAGCGCGGTCTTGCGGCGGCGCTCCATTCCGGCGATCCGGCTTACAGTGCGCTTCCAACCTATTTCGACAAAAGACTGCGACCGGCGTTGCGCGGTTTGCTGGATGCCGCCATTGCCGCCGGGGAGATTCGCTCCGATATCGAACCCAACATGCTGATCAGCGCGGTCGCGAGCCTTGGCGCCGGTGGCCGGCAGTGGGACCCTGCCAAGGCGCGCAGTATCCTGGCCCTGGTGATCGACGGGCTCCGCTATGGCGCGGCAGGCAAGCGATGAACGATCCGCATCGCTTCGACGATCTGTTCGCGGAATTTGGCCCCATCCAGATCCGCCGGTTCTTCGGCGGCGAGGGGATTTATGCGGGCGACATCATGATCGGGATGGTGTTCGAGGACATCATCTATTTCACGACCGATGCGACGACGCGCGCGGCCTTCCTTGCCGAAGGCTGCAAGCCCTTCACCTTCCTCAAGCGCAGCACGGGCGAGACCGTAGAGACGCATTGGTATTCCGCCCCGGACCGGCTCTATGACGATCCCGAAGAACTGGCCCAGTGGGCGCGCCTCGCACTCGGCGTCGCATCCACCTCCGAAACAACCCGCAAGAAACAGGCGAAACGCGTGCGCGCGTCCGCTCCGGCTCGACTTAAGAAGAAGCGCTAGGCAGGTTCCTCTTTGAGGAACAGAGCCAAAGTCGCGTAGTCGATCACGGCCTGGTGGTAGCGCAGGACATCCTGCCCGATGACGGCCCGGATGGGGTCAACGCCCTTCGTTATAAGCCTTTGGTTGGTGCTGCTCATATCGAGCGCAAATATGCCATCAGTCCGGAGTGGCAGGCCGTCGAGCGTGAACCGGGCATCGCCCAGCGTGAAAACGTTGCCGCCCTGTCCCGGCAGCCCTGTGTCGCTCACAGCAATGCCCTCGGCCCGGCAATAGCTCAGTTCGACGAGGGTCTTGGATGCCCCGGTGTCGAGCACGATGTCGAGTGGACGGTCATCGAGCTGTCCAGCCAACTTCAGGTGTCCGACCGGGGTTCGGGACATCACAAAGCGGCGAAACCCGTGACGTGAGAGCAGCTCCGCCATTGCCGATGTGTAATCCATGCTGAACGCTCCAGCCTTGCGCGACCATCCGCTATTTCTTATCTGCTCGCGTTTTATCAAGGCCCGACATGAATTTGATCGAGCATTTTCACGAATACGGATGGGCGCGCGTGCCGCAGGCCTTTTCGCCCGACGCGGCGGCGGCGATGCGCGAAGCCGTCTGGCATGTGCTTGCCGAGGACGGCATCCACTGCGACGACCCATCGACCTGGACACTCGAACGGCCGGCGTATTTGCAGCGTCTGAAAGAGCATCCTGCGTTCCGCGCGGCGGGAAGCCCAAGCGTGCTCGCGGCCATCGATGCCATACTCGCGGGCCAAGCTTACGAGACGCCGAAGAACTGGGGCGCGGTCTTTGCCGCCTTTCCGGCCAAGGAAGCATGGGGCATTCCCGCAAGCGGCTGGCATATTGATGCGAAGTACACGAGTGCGCTTACGCCGCCGGGCGGCGTGAAGACGTTTGCGCTCTTTGGCGACGTCGCACCGCGGTCAGGTGGCACGCTCATGCTCAGCGGCTCGCATCGGCTCATCCATCGTTGGTTCCGGGAGAGCCCGCCTCCCGCCGGCGCGCGGGGTGCCGAGATGCGCAAGCGCCTCCAATCGCATCCCTACATCCGCGATCTCCACACCGATGATGATCCGGAAGAAAGGATTGCGCGCTTGATGGGCCGCGCTGAAATCGACAACGGCATACCGCTCCAAATCGTCGAGTGCAGGGGTTCGGCGGGTGACGTGTTTCTCCTGCATCCGCTGACGCTTCACGTCGCAACGACGAATGCCGGCCGCTTCCCACGGTTCCTGCTCAGCGGTGGCGTCACGACCGATATGTGGGGATGGGCAAAGCCCTAGTTCACCATAACCGCACACGCTTGTCGGGCGCGAGGTAGTATTTGTCTGCCGGCTTGATGTCGAACGCCGCATACCAGCCGTCATCATTGCGCACCACGCCGTTGACCCGATAGGCGGCGGGGCTGTGCGGGTTCGACAGCAGCCGCGCACGCTCGATCGCGTCGCGGTTCTTCTCGCGCCAGCTCTGGGCGTAAGCGAGATAGAAGCGCTGGTCGCCGGTATACCCGTCCAGCACCGGCGCCGGCTTTCCGTGCAGCGACAGGTGATAAGCCTTGTAGGCGATGACGAGGCCCGCGACGTCTGCGATGTTCTCGCCGAGCGTGAGCTGGCCGTTGATGTGGATGCCGGGCAGGGGCTCATAGGCGTCGTATTGCGCCGCCAGCGCCGCGGTGCGGGCATCGAAGTTCTTGCGGTCCTCATCGGTCCACCAGCTCTTGAGCACGCCGTCGCCGTCATACTTCGAACCCTGATCGTCGAAGCCATGGCTGATCTCGTGCCCGATGGTCGCGCCGATCTCGGCGTAGTTCACCGCGTCGTCGGCGTTGGCGTCGAAGAACGGCGGCTGCAGGATACCGGCAGGGAACACGATCTCGTTCAGTGTCGGATTGTAATAGGCATTGTTGGTCGGCACCGACATGCCCCACTCGGTGCGGTCGACCGGAGAGTCGAGGCGCGTCACGCGCCGGTTCCATTCGAACGCCGTGGTGTTCTGAAGGTCGGCGATCAGATTGTCCCGCGAAATGGCGAGCGCTGTGTAGTCGCGCCAATGATCGGGATAGCCGATCTTCGGCATGTATTTCGCGAGCTTGGCGAGCGCCTTTTGGCGCGTGGCCGGCGTCATCCAGGACAGCGTCTTGATGTCGTCGGCATAGGCCTGCAGCAGATTGTGGACGAGTGCGTCGGCCTTGGCCTTGGCTTCGGGTGGGAAGTACTTCGCCGCATAGAGCTTGCCGAGCGCTTCGCCCATCTGGTTATCGAGCAGCTGCACACCGCGCGTCTGGCGGTCGAGCTGCTGCGTCTGACCGCGCAGCACCACGCCGAAGAAAGCAAAGTCCGCGTCGTCGTATTTCTTGGGCAGTGAGGACGCGAAGGCGTGGAGATAGCGGGTCGTCAGATAATCGCGCCACACCGAGACCGGTGTTGCTGCGAACACCTCTGCGAGTTTCGGAAACGCAGACCGCTCGGCCACGATCACCATGCGCTCGCCCCTTGGCGCGGTCATCGGGATGTTTGCGGCACCCAGAAACGCGCGCCACGGGAATTGCGGTGCCATCTTCTCAAGGTCGGACACCGGCATCGGATTGTAGGTTTTCTCCGCATCGCGCCGGTCGGCTGCCGGCCATGACGCAACGGCCAGGTCGTGCTCGAGTTTCATCAGCGCCGCGGCGCGGGCATCCGCATCGGGTGCACCGGTGAACGACAGGATTTGGGTAAGGTACTTCTGATAGGCGACGCGGGTGTCTGCGATCTCCTTATCGTCGCGCAGATAATAGTCGCGGTCGGGAAGCCCGAGACCCGACTGATAGATGTTGACCGAATAGATGTTCGGATGCTTGTCGTCGATACCGAGATAAAGGCCGAAGGGCCCATCGAGGTTGAGCTTTGCTGTGCCCATCTCCGCGGCTACATCGTTCAGGCTCTTAATCTTCGCGATGCGATCGAGATCGGGTTGTGCGTGCGAGAGCCCCGCCGCATCGAGCGCCGCCTGATCGGTGAACGCATCGTAGAGGTTGAGCAGTTTGCGTTCTTCAGCGCTCGGTGACGCCTTCTTGTGCAGGTCGGCGACGATATCCATCAGCCGCTGCTCGTTCTGCTTGTTGAGTTCGAGATTGACGCCGGCGTAGGAGCGATCCGGCGGGATCACCGCGGTCTTCAGCCATCCGCCATTGCCGTAGACGAAGAAGTCGTTGCCGGGCGCCACGCTCTTGTCGAGATAGGTGAGCTCCACGCCCCAGGGCGGAACGGCCGGAGCACCGGCGAGCGCAATGGAGCTTGTAGCAGCGAGACAAAGTGCGGCGATGAACGGGCGGCTTTTCACGTCAGTATCCCCATAAGAAAAAGGCGCCGCGGGGTTGCCGCGGCGCCTGTGATGCTACCAGAGATGTACGCGCTGCTCGGGAGGCAGGTAGTACTTGGTGCCTTCCTTCACGTCGAACGCCTTGTACCATTCGTTCTGGTTGCGCGTGGCGCCGATCGCGCGCTGCATCGGCGGACTATGCTCGTTCGAGAGGATCTGCTGGCGCAGCGCCCCTTCACGCAGCTTGCCGCGCCAGATCTGGCCGAAGCCGAGATAGAAGCGCTGATCGCCGGTGAAGCCGTCGAGCACGGGGGCCTGCTTGCCGCCGAGCGAGATGTGATAGGCCTTGAGCGCGATCGCGATGCCGGCATTGTCGGCCACGTTTTCGCCCATGGTGAAGGCGCCGTTGACGTGCAAGCCGGGCAGGGGTTCGTAAGAGTCGTACTGCTTGCCCAGCATCGCGGTCTTCGCCTGGAAGGTCTTCAGATCTTCCGGCGTCCACCAGTTGTTGAACACGCCATCCGCATCGAACTTCGCTCCTTGGTCGTCGAAACCGTGGCTGATCTCGTGTCCGATCACTGCGCCGATGCCACCATAGTTCACCGCGTCGTCGGCATTGGGATCGAAGAACGGCGGCTGCATGATCGCGGCCGGGAACACGATCTCGTTCCACTGTGAATTATTGTAGGCGTTCACGGTCGGCGGCGACATGCCCCATTCGGTCTTGTCGGTCGGCTGGTCGATGCGCCTGGACTGCCGGTTCCACTCGAACTCGCTGGCGCGCTGGATGTTTCCGATCAGGTCGTCCTTTTTGATGACGAGGGCCGAATAGTCGCGCCACTTGTCGGGATAGCCGATCTTGATCGTGAACTTGTGGATCTTATCCTCGGCCTTGGCCTTGGTCGCCGGGCTCATCCAGTCGAGCGTCTGGATGTCGGCCTCATAGGCCTTGAGCAAATTGTGCACCAGCTCAAGCGCCTTGGCCTTGGACTCCGGGGGGAAGTATTTCGCGACATAGAGCTTGCCGAGCGCTTCGCCCATCTCGTTGTCGAGCAGATGCGCCGCACGCGCGCCGCGCGGAAGCTGCTGTGCGTTGCCCTGAAGCACCGTGCCGTAGAATGCGAAATCCTCATCATCGAACGACTTGGGCAGGAATGGCGCGTAGGTGTGCAGGTAGTGCACCGTCAGATAATCTCGCCACGTCTCCACCGGCGTCTCGCGGAAGATCACGGCGAGCTTCGGAAACGCCGACTTTTCGGCCACGATCACCTGGCGATCCGGCTTCATCGAAAGGCCGGTCTTGGAGAACAGGGCATCCCACGGCATCTGCGGCGCGAGCGTCTTCAGCTCCGCAAAGGTCATGGGATTGTAGATCTTGTCCTCGTCGCGGCGATCTTCATTTTTCCAGTCGGCTTCGGCCATCTTGTGTTCGAGGTCGTAGACCGCAGCCGCACGCTGGTCGGCGTTGTTCATGCCCACCATCGTGAACATCTTGGCGAGATGCGCCTTGTAGGCGTCGCGCGTCTTGGCGAGTTCGGCGTCGTCGCGCAGATAGTAATCGCGGTTTGGCATGCCGAGACCGGACTGGCCGAGATTGATCGAATAGGCATTCGGATTCTTGTCGTTGATGCCGATGCCGAAGCCGACAGGACCGTCGAGCTGCAGCCGCGGATCGCCGATGGCGGCGGCGACGTCTTCATGCGTCTTCAGCTTCGCGATCATGTCGAGATCGGGCTTCGCGGCCGCGATGCCTTTGGCATCGAGCGCCTTCTGGTCGACAAAGCCGTCATAGAGATCGCGGAGCTTCTTCTCTTCCGCGGTCAGCGAGTCGTACGGCTTCGCGTCGAGCGATGCCGCGATCTCGATCATGCGCTTCTCGCTCAGGATGCGAAGGTCCTGGAAGGAGCCGGTGGAGGAACGATCGGGCGGAATTTGCGCGGTCTTGTACCAGGTGCCGTTGGCGTACATAAAAAAGTCGTCACCCGGCTTCACGCTCTTATCCATGGCGGCGATGTCGAAGCCCCATGTGCCGTATTGCGTCTTGGCCGCGTCGCCATATGCGCTTATCGCGGCCACGCCAGCCAAAGCGGCAAGCGCTATCAAACTCCGTCGCATTCAAGTCTCCTGAGAGGCGGACGCGCTTATTCGGCCCGCGATTGGGGTGCTATACCTATGCCTATTGCGCATAAGCGCAAGTCACGGGCCTGCGAGCATGGCAGCCACGCGGTTCCGGAATGTTTCGTTACTTCTATTGCTGCGACTGCGAAATCTTGTGTCGCGGCATCTCGGTTGCCGGCCACGCCGAAATGCTTACGGATCGGAGGTCTCCGGCAAGTCGCGACCTTGGCAATGGATATTCGAGGAGGGTTGGGGTTCTGGTCCGTTCCGTCGTCGCTACGGCGAAACTCAAACCCTCCTCTATGCACACCCGTAAATGTCTACTAGGCGATAACGGGTGAGAGATGTCGTCACGACCTGATGAACGAGAGCAGGTCGGGGTTGAGGACATCCGCGTGCGTGGTGAGCATGCCATGGGGATAGCCGGCATAAGTCTTCAGCGACCCGTTCTTAAGCAGGTCGACCGCGCGCGGCACTGAACTTGCGAACGGGACGACTTGATCAGCTTCGCCGTGCATCACCAGTACCGGCACGGTGATCTTCTCGAGGTCTTCAGTGTAATCTTCGAGCCAAGAGTCCACAGTCGCGTAGTGCGCGAGGGCACCGCCAGCCATGCCTTGCCGCCACCAGTTCGCGATGATTGCCTCCGAAGGCTTCGCCCCATCTCGGTTGTAGCCGTAGAATGGATTCTCAGGGACGAAACGGTAGAACTCGGCCCGGTTGCCCAGGATGCCTGCCCGGATCGCTTCGAACCACTCCGGCGGTTGACCGGACGGGTTGTCCTCGCTCCGGTACATGTTCGGCGTCAATGAAGCGACCAGCACCGCTTTCGCGACACGCTCTTGGTGGCGAGCGACATAGCGAGCAACCTCACCGCCACCGGTCGAGTGCCCGATATGGATCGCGTCGCGCAGGTTGAGGCGTTCAGTCAGGGCCGCGAGGTCGGCAACCCAGTGGTCCATGTCGTTGCCGGTGCTGGGCTGGTCGGACCGGCCGTGGCCGCGCCGGTCGTGGGCGATCACCCGATACCCGTGCTGAAGGAAGAACATCATCTGGGCATCCCAGTCGTCCGCTGTCAGCGGCCAACCGTGGCTGAAAACGATCGGCTGACCTGATCCCCAGTCCTTGTAGAAGATGTTGACGCCGTCCGTGGTAGTAATCGTGGGCATTGTTCAGTTCCCTTACATTAGCCGCGAGGTTGAACTCCATCGTTCGCCGGCGCGGCGTTCCAGCGGTGATCTCTGCGAAACAGTGGATATGCTTCAGCGCAGGTTGAATTAGTTGAACTAGTGCATCGTGTCCGCGATCCGCTCGATGAGCGTCGCGACTTCGCCAGCGTGAGAAAGCATGACGGCGTGGCTGCTCGGGATTTCCGTCACCTTCGCGCCAGCGCGGGCGGCCATCTCGCGCTGTGCCTGAGGCGGGATGATGAGATCGTGAGCCGTGACGACGTAGAAGGTTGGCTTGCTCTTCCACGCCACCCTGTCGATCTTCGCGTTGGCGGCTGCGACTCCCCACGGCACCTGCGACGCCGCCATGAACTCGGCGGTGGCTGGATCGGCATCCGGCGCGAAAGATGTCGGGAATTTCTCGACATCGAGAGTGAGGAAGCCGTCCTGCGGCGGCAGCAAGGGGATTGGCGGCGCGCCGGGCACCGGTTTGAGCGAAACGACCGATTCGCCAGCGTCTAGCGCATACGCAGCGAGATAAAGAAGGCTGTGAACTTTCGGGCCGGTACCCGCCTCGGTGATCACAGCGCCGCCATAAGAATGCCCGACCAGAAGGACGGGATGCTTCGCCCGTGCGATCGCGCGCTCCACGCTGGCCACATCGCCCTCGAGCGTCGCAGTAGAGATCTGGGTGACGAGCACGTCGTAGCCCGCTTTCGAAAGAATATTGTAGACCTTCTGCCAGCCGGAACCGTCAACGAACGCTCCGTGGACAAGAACCACGGACACGGGTTTCTCGGCGGCCAGCGCGGGGGTGGTAGAAAGCGTCGCCGCGAGGGCGAGTGAAGCAATGCGTTTGATCATTGGACTTTCTCCTCTTGTTGCAGGTTGGTGGGAGGAAGATGCCGACGCTGCGATTGCTGTCCCATCCCCGAAAGAGGGAGGCGCCGCTCCCTCTGTCGCACGAAACCGTCAGGGGCGAATGCGGATGACCTGCCGCCCGAATATCCGTGCGTCCAATGAAAACGCACCGGCTCCGGCCAATCCAAGCGCGGCAAATATGAGGGCCTGCAGAACATCCGCCGCCGGCAAAAACTCTTCAAACACCAGTGCGGCACTGAAAAGGCAGATCGCCAGCGCGGCAGCGCGCGTGAAAAGCCCAAGAAACAAGCAGACACCGAAAATGCCGGCCACGACACTCGCCAACACGTGCGTCTCCAGGTTCTGCGCAACCCAACAAGAGCTAATGATTGCCGCATAGATTCGCAGCAGCAGGAGAGCGACTCCGACCCGGCCTGCAGGGAAAGTAAGCATCATGGCGCGAAGCAATAGACGACTGGCAAAGAGCGCCAATCCCCAAACGGGGAACTTCCGCCTCCCCCGAAAAGGCCTATTCTCGCCGTCGCCAGATGAGAGAATTGTGCAGGTCGGCGCAGTATCCGCGAGAAGATCACATGCGGTTGAGGGCTTTCGTAGTCGTCCTATTCGCCTTGTTGGCTAGCACGCCGGTAAGCGCGCTAGACCCATCGCGCAGCCTCGAGCAGTTCGGCCACACAGCATTTGGCGCGGACGCCGGGACGCCCGGGAGCGTCTATGCGTTGGCCCAGACACGCGACGGCTATCTCTGGATCGGCACGGCAAGGGGGCTTTATCGCTTCGACGGCACGACCTTCACGCAAATCCCTCCATTCGAGGGCAAGCCTGTGCGGTCGGACGGTGTGACCGCGCTCCTGGCCGCGAAGAACGGCGATCTCTGGGTAGGCCACTACTGGGGCGGCGTCTCCGTTCTGCGCGGTGGATTGCTCGAAGACGCAAACCCGGCACCAGTAGACGGCACGGTCTGCGGCATCGTGCAGTCGAAAGACGGCGCGATCTGGGTGGCTTTGGATGGCCGCCAGCAAACACAGCTGCGAAGCTATTTTCGCGGGCGATGGGACATCTTCAATGCAGGTGTGCGCGGTCTGCCCAAAGCAAACCTGACCAACGTTCTTGCGACCCGCGACGGCTCCGTTTGGGCCAGCTTCATAAATAGCGTTGCGAGGCTCAAGCCCGGCATGCAGACATTTGAGACTGTCGGCGATGTTGTGGATCAAGCCGCCGCTTTGACCGAAGATGCAGATGGCCGCGTGTGGGTGCTGGATGCGTCCGGTACAAGACCTCTGGCGGGAAGGCCCGGACGTCGCACGTTAGGCTCCTCAAAGGACACCCGCGTTTCCGACATCGCCGCGTTGATCACAGATCGCCAGGGAGCAATTTGGGAAGCCAACGGTCCGGCGGGTCTCGCACGAATAAGCAACCCGCGTGCCTTTGCGCCCGGCGCTTCTATCAAAGTGACCGACCAAGTGAAGCCCAAAGAGGGCGGCACACTATCGGGCTTTCCCAATGCGCTTCTCGAAGACCGCGAAGGCGATATCTGGATCGGCACAGACCAGGGATTGGATCGGCTGCGAAATGTCAGCGTCGCAGATGAACACCATGCGCCGGCTCCTGCAGGTCTCCAGGATGACTACGCGCTGTTGTTGCCCGCAGCCAACGGTGATTTCTACACACTAACGTCCGCAGACTACGGAAAGCTGGATCCGGAAAACCCAATTCGCGTCCGGTTCAACCACAACGGAATTTGGGCGGATATCTCAAAGCTCGCAGGCCATCCCACCATCGCGTGCGTTGGACGTGACGCCAGCCTTTGGGTCGCCGACAAAATCGGGCTTCACAACATAAAGGAAGGCATCGTCGCTCGCGTAATACCGTGGCCGTTGCCAGCAATCGGCAACGTCGATGGGTGCAAACAGGCAGCGTCCGGGCAAATCTGGGTTTCCTCGGCGACCGCCGGAATGTTTCGCTTTGACGGACGGGCCTGGTCACAGTTCGACCCGGAACACCGATATGGCAGCTCGAATCCTTATTCATGGGCTGTGGATGGACAGGGACGCCTGCTTGCTTCGTTCGGCACACGAGATTTTGTCAGGAGCGATGGCGCACATATCGAGACACTGTTGACGGAGTCTCAGATCGACATCCGGCTCATCGATGCCATCTATTCCGTCGGCGATCGCATAATCGTCGGGGGCGAAAAGGGCCTGATGGTCGGCGATGGCGGACATTTCAAGACCCTGAGCACGACCCGCTTTCCATATCTCGCGCATGTCAACGGAATCAGTCGGACATCGTCTGGTGATCTATGGATCGGTTCTGCGGCGGGTCTTGTTCGCATCCCGGAAAAAACCTCAATCGTGCGCTCGAGGACCCGAACGCGGATATGAAGGCTCGCGTGTTCGATTATCACGATGGTCTAAATCCAGAGGAGATGTCGAATACGAGCGTTGTCGAAGGACGCGATGGCCGTCTCTGGATAACGATCGTGGATGGTGTGGTCTCTGATTGGATCGACCCGCATCACCTCCGTCACAATGACCTTGCGCCACCGGTTCATATTCAATCGATGTTCGTAAACGGCCACGCTCAGGTGATCGGGGATAAGACACCGTTTCCGGCTGGAGTGAATCGCTTGCAGATCGGCTACAGCGCCCCAAGCCTGGCTGCACCGGAAAGGGTGATGTTTCGCTATCGGCTGGATGGCGTGGACAGAGACTGGGTGAGTGCCGGAACGGTGCGCCAGGCCGTCTATACAAACCTTGAGCCCGGCCGCTACCGCTTCAAGGTCATCGCAGCGAATGAAGATGGAGTCTGGAATACCGAAGGCGCATCCATGGAGCTGAATATTCCGCCAACCTTCCTCCAATCTCAAACGTTCAAGGCACTCTGTCTGGTTTTCGTGGCCGCGGCGCTGTGGGGTGCCTACCATTTTCGAGTCAGGCAGATTTCCAACCAATTGCGGCTGCGCCTTGAAGAACGCACAGCGGAGCGCGAGCGCATCGCACGCGAGCTCCATGATACGCTTCTGCAAGGCGTGCAAGGCCTCATCTTCCGCTTCCAGGCAGCAGCCGCGCGTGTTTCCCATGACCCCGTCGTGCGCCAATCGCTGGAGCAAGCACTCGACCGCGCAGACGAATTGGTTGCCGAAGCGCGCGACCGCGTCGTGCAACTCCGCCGCACCAAAATAGAAGGCTCATTGCCGCAAATATTGGAGCGCTCGGCCGCTCGCATATTTACGGGTTCGCTTGTCGAAACGCGCTTGACCGTGGAAGGTGCTTCTCGCGATCTCTCGGCGCTAGTCGAAGAGGAACTTGTCAGCATCGCAAACGAGTTCATGGCGAACACCCTGCAGCATTCTGGCGCTCGGCGCCTGGACATCGCTGTAAACTACGGCCGCAAATCATTGTCGCTGCAGTTAAGCGATGACGGCAAAGGCATAGATCTCGAGACGCTAAATCGGAAAGGGCGTGAAGGGCATTTTGGCTTGCCGGGCATGGGTGAGCGGGCGCGAAAGATCGGCGCAAGTTTTGACATCTCAAGCCAACCCGGCGCCGGTGTCATGATGTCAATGAACGTCGCGGCTGTTTCGGCCTATCTGCGCGCGCATCGTAGATTTTTCCGCATCAGTACGGTGAGCAACTGAGATGGCGATTTCAAACGAATCCGCGCCGCTTCGCATCTTGATCGTCGACGATCATCCCATGATGCGAGAGGGCTTAGCGTTGGTCTTGGAAACGTCAGGCAAGATGGCGGTCGTGGGCCACGCGGGAGATGGCGTGGAAGCGGTGCAAATGTTTGCCGAGCTGCAGCCGGACATTACGCTAATGGACCTTCAGATGCCGAAGCTCAATGGCGTTGAAGCGATCGCGTCGATCCGGAGCCAGGCGCCCAAAGCGCGTATCATCGTGCTGACGACCTATGCCGGCGATACGCGAGCGCTGCGAGCACTCAAGGCCGGGGCTTCTGGCTTTCTGCTCAAGAACAGCGTCCGCAAAGACCTTCTCGAAGCGATACAAGTCGTCTGTTCAGGCCGCCGCTACCTGCCGCCTGGTGTTGCCACTGAGATAGCGGTTCATGCCGTCGACGAGCCATTGACCGGCCGCGAAATCGAAATCCTGCGCCTCATCGCACAGGGCAAAGCGAACAAGGAGATTGCTCATCAGATCGCCGTCGCCGAAGAGACGGTCAAGGCGCATTTGAAAAGCATATTCGCCAAGCTCGACGTCGCCGATAGGACGCACGCCGTCACTCTCGCCGTGAAGCGCGGGATCATCGAGCTCTGATATTTCTCAGTTCTGTATCTGCTTTTGCTGGCACAACTTAGAGGTGAACCGCGCCAGATATTCCCAATTGGCCACCAGGTTCCTGAGAGAGGCCCGCACTCCGGGGTCTCTGATGCTTTTTATCACGCGACGGGTTTCCTCGGCCTTGGCCAAGTATCGCCCGGCGCGGTCTTCCGGGGATCGGCCCTCGATTTCCAAACTCATACGCACACCCTCGCGTCGGTAGCCATCGACCCCCAAAATCAAAACACCAAGGAAAGTGCTTTCGTTCCTTTTCGAACATTACGGTTTTGACGCGATTACCCATCACCACGCTTCGGCTGGCATATCCAGGAACGATCGTTTTCTTGCCGCGTTTATTACGGCGCGGAAAAGCTGTTGGACGGCCGCAAAGAAAGGTCACACATGAAAAGGTTTCACGCTGCGCTTGCAGTAAGTTCGCTCCTCGCAATTGCGGGCACGACGGCGCCAACAACTTCCAGCGCCGACCAGGTCGTCTCGTATGTCGCCTGCAACCAGTACGGCGACTGCTGGCGGGTGAACAAGATTTATGCCTACGGCCCCAGCGCGCCCATCACGTATTACAAATCCGACTGGTACGTGGCCCATCAGAACGATCAGCACATCCACTGGCTCGCCGACAATGAAGGTCCTGGATATTACGATCGCGATGCACATTGGCACGCGGATCCCGGCGCCCGCGCCGTGGAAGGCGGAGCGGCAGGCGCAGGTCTCGGCGCGGCGATCGGCTGTCTCGTGACGCTTCCGATCGGTTGCGCGCCCGGTGCCGCGGTTGGCGCGGCTGTGGGTGGCGGAACGGGCGCTGTCGCCGGCGCAGCGTCGACACCGCCTGACCACCCTGACGATCACTGATTGCGCAGGTTGGCGCGGTAGAGTCGGTACTCTGGCGTAAGTGGGGACGGTCCCGTCCCCACTGACGCGCGACTGTGGGAATCGTTAGGCAGCGCTGATCTGGAGCTCGGCCATCTCGTCTTCGTTCACGACGCGGTTGCGGCCGGTGTTTTTGGCGCGATAGAGGCAGACATCCGCGCGCTGGATCAGCGATGCGGGGGAGTCGAAATCGGCGGATGAAGCGACCCCCATCGAGACGGTGAGCAGGCCTAGTACATCGCCACTGGACTTCTTCACGAGATGCTTGCTCTGCACGTAGCCGCGGATTTGCTCGGCGAGAAGCGTGGCGTCATCGAGCGAGGTCTGGCGCAACACGATGATGAATTCCTCGCCGCCGAACCGGGCCACCATGTCGCGGCCTTTGACATTCTCCGACAGGCAGTTCGCTACCAGCTTGAGCACCTGGTCACCGGTCTGGTGGCCCCAGGTGTCGTTGAACTTCTTGAAATGGTCGATGTCGCACATCACCAGCGAGACCGGCTTGCCGGTCCTGCGCGCTTCCTCGAGCGCTGCCGCGATTTCCTGATCGAACGCCTTGCGGTTGGAGACTGAGGTCAACCCATCGGTGAGGCTTTCCTTACGGACGTCCTCAAGCTGCGTTTTCAGGGCATTTACTTCATTGGAAGACCGCTGCAGTTCGCTCTCAAGCGTGACTGCGCGTTCCTCCATCGCCTGCGTGGCGGCGATGAGTGTGTCGACGAATTTCTTGAGTTCCTCCGGCGACTGATCGGCGCCGAGTTCGCCGCTCGCGCGCGACAGGGTGCGTCCATAGTCTCCGGCGTCGCGTCCCGCGGCTTCGATCTTCTCCAACACGGCGCTCAAGGTCGCCATGGCGTTGGTGCTGGCCGTGTCGATCGCCTCGATCGCACGCGCGCTGTGCAGCGACCGGCGGCGCAGTTCGTCGAGAACGCTGTGCGTGAAGGGGCGGCGCTCGGAAATGTACGTGTCGATGACTTTGCCGACCTCGGAATTGCTGCCCGAGGCGTAGTTGTAGAAGAGCTCGAAATTGTCCGGCGTGGGCGTGATCTCACACTCGTTCATGAGTGCGAATGCGGTTTTCGCAAGCGCCTGTTCGCGGCTGTGCAAGATGGTCCCCAATTTGGCCGGCCCCGGCTGCGTGGGGATTAGTGCAGGGCGGGTGACAAAAAACGGTTAACTGGAACCATTGCCGGGTTCCGCGCCCGCTGCTTTAATTGACAAAATATCAATACGAAGAGATCGCAGGGAAGGATTTGGGCCATGAGCGCGGCAGCACAGGCAGCAGGGCAGCAGGATTTCGGGGCGCGGATGCGCGATGTCCTGGCGCGGCAGAAGCAGGCGCATATCAAGGACGGCCCGCCCAGCGCCGCCAAGCGCATTGACTGGATCGACAGGGCCATCGCGCTCATCGTCGACAACCAGGAGGCGATCGCCGAAGCATTGCGGGAGGATTTCGGTCACCGCTCAGTGCACGCCAGCCTGTTCACCGATGTCGCCGGTTCGATCGGCCCGCTGAAGCACGCCAAGGCACATCTCAAGCAATGGATGAAGCGCGAGAAGCGAAAGGTGACGCCGGCGCTTTTGGGGCTGTTCGGCGCCAAGGCCTATATCGAGTATCAGCCGAAGGGCGTTATCGGCGTCATCAGCCCGTGGAATTTTCCCTTCAATCTGACCTTCACGCCTCTCGCCGGCATCTTCGCGGCCGGCAATCGCGTGATGATCAAGCCCAGCGAATTCACGCCACGCAGCTCCGATCTGATGGCGCGCATGTTCCGCTCGGCCTATGACGAAACGGAAGTCGCGGTGTTCACCGGTGGACCGGATGTCGGCGCGGCGTTCTCCAAGCTCGCCTTCGATCATCTCCTGTTCACGGGTGCAACCTCCATCGCCTATCACGTGCAGCGCGCGGCGGCGGAAAATCTGGTGCCGACGACGCTTGAACTGGGCGGGAAGTCGCCGGTGATTGTGTCGAAGACCGCCGACATGGATCTGGCGGCCAAACGCGTGATGAACGGCAAGACGATGAATGCCGGCCAGATCTGCCTCGCGCCGGATTACATGCTGGTGCCGAAGGAGAAGATCGGCGCGTTCGTGAGCGCCGCGACGAGTGCGGTTTCGACGATGTTTCCGACTTTGAAGGATAACCCCGACTACACCTCGGTCATCAACCAGCGCCACTACGACCGTCTGATGGATTACATCGACGACGCCAAGGCGAAGGGGGCCGAGATCGTGGAAATCAATCCGGCGAAAGAAGATTTCCGCCAGCAGCCCTTCCACAAGATTCCGCCGACCCTGGTCCTCAATCCGACCGACGACATGAAGATCATGAAGGATGAGATCTTCGGGCCGCTGTTGCCGGTGAAGTCCTATGACAGCGTGGACGAAGCCATCTCCTACGTGAACGATCACCCGCGCCCGCTCGGCCTCTATTATTTTGGCTCGGATTCAGCGGAGCAGGAGAAGGTTCTGACGCGCACGACATCCGGTGGCGCAACGGTCAACGACGTCATCATGCATGTCGCGATGGAGGATCTGCCGTTCGGCGGCGTCGGACCGTCTGGCATGGGCGCCTATCACGGTATCGACGGCTTTCGGACCTTCAGCCACGCGAAAGCCGTCTTCGCCCAGGCGAAGTCCGACATCACCGCGATGATGCGGCCGCCGTTTGGGCCCAAGATGCAGAAGATGCTGGCCAGTCAGATCAAACGCTGACGTTCAATACGTCTTCGTCTTCTTTGCCTCGCCGGCTTTGACCTTTTTCTCGGCGGCCTTCACGGCGCTGCTGTCGCCGGTCTTGGGTTTGGTCTTGCGATCCACCGGTGCGCCGATGGCGCCGGGCGAGAATGACGGCGCGTCGCTGGCCGGAAATGTGTCTTCCATCTGCTGATCGACCGAACCCGGCTTGCTGTGAGTCAGATGGTCGGCTTCGCGTTTCGGCTTTGCAGACATGGCTTTTCCTCGCGTCCCTTGCGCGGAGGAAACTCCCGAAATCGTCTACCGTTCCGCTAGACTTTTAAGGCTCGGTGACGGCCGCCTTTTTGCGCGTACGCGGCGCGGGCTTTTCGACCGGAGGCGGCAACTTCACCGGACGTAGCAGGAACGCGGGCAACTGACTGCGCGTGTCCTCGACGGTTTCGCGCGGTTGCTGAGGCTTGGGAGCATGGTGCTGCTTTGGCTGTGCCTGTTGCTTCTGCCGGTGATCCTGTCTGTGGTCGTGGCGCGCGGGCTGGGGATGCGGCTGCGCAGCGACAGCTGCTGGTGCTGCTGGCTCCATGGAAGCGACCTGCCCATGTGGCTTCACAGGGTAGGGCTTGCGATCACGGTTCGACGACTTGCCGCGATTGCGGTCGCGCCCGCCGCGGTCTTCGCGTGGCGGGCGGGCTTCGACGGCTTCGGCCAGGCCATCGAGCCTGCGTGCCGGGATCGTGTTGCCCGTCAGCTTCCGGATCGCTTCAACATATTTGGCGTCGCGCGGTGTGACCAGCATGTAGGTGTGGCCCGAGCGTCCCGCGCGGCCGGTGCGGCCGATGCGATGCACATAATCGTCGGGATGGAACGGGGCGTCGTAATTGAAAACGTGGCTGACGGCCGGGATATCGAGGCCGCGTGCCGCCACATCGCTCGCCACCAGAAAATCGATCTGGCCGGCGCGGAAGCCGTCCAATGTCCGTGTACGGATGGACTGGTCGAGATCGCCATGCAGCGGCGCGGCGTTGAAGCCGTGCTTCTGGAGCGACTTGGCCACGATGTCGACGTCGTGCTTGCGGTTGCAGAACACGATGGCGTTCTTCACGGCGTTGTCGCGGATCAGGCGGCGCAGCGCCTCGCGCTTCGCCCAGTCGTTCGCCGGGACCTCGATGATCTCCTGGGTGATATTGGTCGCCGTGGTCGCCGGCCGCGCCACTTCCACGCGCACGGGCGTGTGCAGGAATTGTTCGGTCAGCCGCTGGATCTCCGGCGGCATGGTCGCGGAATAGAACAAGGTCTGCCGCGTGAACGGGATCAGCTTGCAGATGCGCTCGACGTCGGGAATGAAGCCCATGTCGAGCATGCGGTCGGCCTCGTCGATGACGAGGATCTGCACCTGGCTCAGCATCAGCTTGCCGCGCTCGAAATGATCCAGCAGGCGGCCCGGGGTTGCGATCAGAACGTCGACGCCGCGGTCGAGTTTGCGATCCTGTTCGTCGAACGACGTGCCGCCGATCAAGAGCGCCATCGAAAGCTTGTTGAATTTCCCGTACTTCTCGAAGCTCTCTGCGACCTGCGCGGCGAGTTCGCGCGTCGGCTCCAGTATGAGCGAGCGCGGCATGCGGGCCTTGGCCCTTCCGCGCGCCAGCATCTCGATCATCGGCAGCGTGAAGCTCGCGGTCTTGCCGGTGCCCGTCTGTGCGATGCCGATGATGTCGCGCCGCTGTAGCACATGGGGGATGCCCTGTGCCTGAATGGGCGTGGGGATGGTGTAGCCGCTCAGTTCAACCGCTTTGAGCACATCGGGGGACAACCCCAACGCTGCGAAGCCGGACGGCGCGCTTTCTCCGCCTTCGGGAGAAGGCGAAACAGATTCCGAATTCTTGGATTCAATTCCCGCTTCTGGCGAGACTTCCGAAGTATCCGAAAGGCTTACTTCAATACCACCGGCTTCCGCGCCGGTACTCGTTACGTTCGTCATGCGCTCCTAAATCGGGCGCACGTCACGCGCCCAAGCGGTCTGCCCGAATTGGCGACCGATTCCCTATATCGGGTTGCTATATGGGTACTCGTGACCCCAAGTCAACCTTGGAACGAGTTTTGCTCGTACGACGCATGAAAGCCAGTTTGGGATGCCCCCCCATGCGTAGCGGAACCATCGTAGCAGCTCTGATCCTGATCTTCTGTTCGGCCGCGTCGGCCTCGGAATATCATATTTTGCGGCACTTTTGCGCCAATGCCGGCTGTCCGGATGGCAGTCTTCCGATGGCCAAGCTGACCCTCGACGGCGCCGGGAACCTCTATGGAACCACGAGCCAAGGTGGCACAACCAACGCGGGCGTCGTGTTTCAAATTGACCGGACCGGCGCTACGCCGGTCTATCACCGGCTGTACAATTTCCGGAATTGCTACAACTGCGGAATCGGCTTCAATCCCCAAACGCCCGTTGTGCTGGACGCCGCCGGTTCGATTTACGGGACTGCGTATTATGGCGGCTCGCACGGTATGGGCACGCTGTTCAAGCTGACCCAGAGTTCCGCCAACGGTAAGTGGTTCGCGCACGTCTATCATGCATTCTGTTCGAGCTCGTTCTGCGCGGATGGCTCCAACCCGATCTCAGGCGTGTTCTATGCGCAATCGCGCTACGGCGCGCCCTACGATGGCAATTCGTGGACCTACGGCGTCACGATGGCTGGTGGACTGAGCCCCTATGGCGTCCTTTACCGCTGGTCGCCGAAGGGCAAACAGCACGTCGCCAAGAGCTTCTGCAGCGAAGAAAATTGCGCCGATGGTGCGCAGCCGAACGGTGAAATCGCTTTCAACGATGCAGGCTATGCCTGTGGCACGACACGAGCCGGTGGCGCGCACCAGATGGGTACGTTCTATTGCCTCGAAGACGGCGACGCGTCCTGGACCCTCAGCTTCTGCCGTCTTGCGGACTGCGTCGACGGCAGCGCCCCGCAGGCGGGCGTCGTTCCGGACGGCAATAACAATCTTCTCGGCACCACGCGCACCGGCGGCCGCTACAATCAGGGCACCGTCTTCTCGATTTCGTCGGTGACGCACAAGGAAGTGCTTCGCTACAGCTTCTGCCGCCTTGAGAATTGCATCGACGGTAAGAACCCCGTGAGCAGCGTTCTTCTCATCAACGGCACGATCTACGGCACGACCCTGGGCGGCGGGAAGTTCGGCGGCGGAACGATCTACAAGATCGACTCCACCGGCTACGAGACGGTGCTGTACCACTTCTGCCATGTCGCGGGTTGTGCGGACGGCTACAAGCCGCAGGCAGGGCTCGTGACCGATGGCAATGGCCACCTGTTCGGCACCGCGTCGGCCGGTGGACGCTTCGGCGCCGGCGCCGTCTTCGAACTCGACCTCTAAGAACGAGCGTTGACCGCGCCGGACTGACGCGCAAACCTGCGCCCCGCAAAAGGCGGGGACGGGCATGGCAAACGGCAATTGGCAGGCGGTTGCGCGTGTCGTGGTCCTGACCGCGATCGCGGTCGCGTTCTGGGCGCTGGCAAAATACAACTACAAGCAGCCCGATATCCTCCCGGCAAACGCACCGCCGGCGTCGTTCTCCGCCGAACGCGCCTACGCTACGCTCGGCCGTGTGCTCGGTCCCGAGAAGCCGCATCCGGTTTCGAGCGAGGAGAATGCCACCGTTCGTTTGCGCATATTGAAGGAATTCGCCGCGCTCGGCGTGAAGACGTCCACCTACACCGCTTTCACCTGCAACGCATGGCGCGGCTTCGCGTCCATTCCGTGTGCGACTGTCACCGACATCATCGCGGAAGTTCTGCCGGGCGAGGGGAAGGCGATCGTCCTGCTGGCGCATTACGACTCCGTTCCGGCCGGTCCGGGCGCATCGGACGACGAGTCCGGTGCGGCCACCGTTCTAGAAACCGCGCGCGCTCTGCGCTCGCGCGCGGGTAAGAGCCTGCATCCCGTTCTCGCCGTGATCACGGATGGTGAGGAAGCGGGACTTCTCGGTGCACAAGCCTTCCTGCAGAACCCGGCCTTCAAGGCGCGCGTCGGCGTGGTGGTGAATGTCGAGGCGCGCGGCACGCGCGGCCGCAGTCTTCTGTTTCAGACCAGTCCGGGCGATGGCAATCTCATCGATCTCTATGCGCGCAGCGTTCCCTATTATGCGACCAGTTCGCTCTATGCAGAGATTTATCGCCTGCTGCCGAACGACACCGATCTGACGTTGTTCATCAAGGCTGGCTTCCCATCGTTCAACTTCGCGTTCTCGGACAATGTTGCGGACTATCACACGCCGCTCGACCGCCGCGCCAACCTCAGCAAGCGCACACTGCAGGAGCAGGGCGACAACATGCTGGGCGTCACAGCCAAGCTCGAGCAGACGGACTACGCCAAGCTCGCCGGCAACAATGCGGTCTATCTCGATATCTTTGGCGCCGTGCTGCCGCGCTTTCCCGCGTCCTGGGCTCTCCCGCTCGCCATCGTCTGTCTGCTGATCATGATCGGGGGCGTGTACCGGACCGATGGCATTGCGCGCCGGGACTGGTTGCTGGCCTTCCTGATGCCGCCGGTTTTGCTGATTGCGTGCGGTGTCGTCGGACTGCTGCTGGATTCGCTGGCTGTGGCGATTTCCGGGCAGCCCGATCCGTCCTACGCCTATCCCATCGCCTTGCGTGAGGGGTTGGCGTTCGGCGTTGTGGCCGCGGTTCTGCTGGTCGCGCGCATGACGACGGCCCATGCCGCGACGCTGAGTGTGTGGTTGTGGTTTGCCGTGCTCAGCGTCGCGATGGCGGCGTTTCTCCCCGGCATCAGCCCCTATTTCCTGTTTCCGGCGCTTCTCGCATCCATTGCCGGCCTGGTGCTGATCGTGGCGCCCAACGCGATGCATGGATCGCGTGGCGATGCGGTCTTCGCGCCGGCGGAGGTCGTGGCGCTCGCGATCTGGCTTGGGCTGGTTGCGACGGGCGAGGGGCTGATGGGGCTGAAGCTTCATCCGCTCTTCACGATCCCGGCAGGATTCGCTGCTTTGACTCTCGTTCCCTACCTCGATGCGCGCCACATCCATCGCAATGTATGGGTGGCTTGCCTCGTCGTCAGCGTTGGCGGCGCGCTCGTTGCCACCATCATCGCCGGGCTTCAGCCGGCCTATAGCCGCACACAGGCGCAACGTCTCAGCATCCGCTATGTCGAAGATGCGGTGACGAAGAAGGCGAATTGGGCGCTCGATGCGGGTGCGCCGCTTCCAGCGGCGCTGCGTAATGCGGCGTCTTTCGCGAAGGAGCCGGTCCAGCTGTTGCCGCAGCCATTCCCGGCTTACTACGCAGCGCCCACTGACGGCTTGCACTATCCGCCGCCGCAGGCCGATGTCATCTCCGACGCGGTCGTCGATGGCGCGCGCCGCGTCACGATCACGCTTCATGGCTCGCCTGCGACTTCGACCATGGCCGTCATCGTTCCGAAGTCCGCGAAGCTTCGCAGCATCGACATTCATGGCCAGCATCTGGTTGCGCCGAAGGACAACAACACCGACACGCTGCTCGGATGCGCGTCGCGCGATTGCGCCGGCGAAACCGTGAGTTTCGAGTTCGGTTCGCGCTCCGCTGTTTCGCTGCCCATCGCCGAACAGCGCTATGGGTTGCCCGCGTCTGCCGCCAAGCTGGTTGCCGCGCGTCCCGCAAACGCCGTTCCCTCGCAATCGGGCGATTACACGTTGCTCACGAACACCCTGACCGTGAAAGCCAAATAACGATGACGCCCAACGGCCCCCTTTACTGCGAGACCGGCCATCCCTGGCTGTTCATGGCCGAGCCGGTGAACACGATCACGAACGCGTTCATCATCATCGCGGCCATCTTTGCGTTGCGCGAGATTAAACGCACGCGGAGCGAAATGCCGATCGATCTGGCGATCCTGCTGTTCCTGCTGTTCGCGACTGGCATCGGAAGTTTCTTCTGGCACGGTTTCCGCACGCGCGTGGCGCTCGCCTTTGACGCGTTGCCAGGCCTTGCGTTTCTCTTTGTCTTCGCAGGCCTTTGGATGCGCGCGCTGTGGGGTGGGCTCATCGGACTGCTCGGCGCGATCGCGCTGCTCGGTGCTTCGATCCTCAGTCTTTATCTCGGCCGCATGTATTTGAGCGGTCACGGCCTGCCGCCTGCGATCTTTCTCGTTCCGGCCTATGCAACGGTGGCGGTTGTTGGGATCATTCTCGCGACCGTGACCACGCACCGCTTCGGGCGAGGGCCTGCGCAGCTTGGCGCGGTCGCATTGGCCGCCGCCATCACTGCCGCTGTGTGCCGCTCGATCGATCTGATGATGTGCGGCATCA
>Ga0105239_10001486_pt1 | contig 31166 bp, 27 predicted proteins | sample KBSC44metaG_FD_92761 | JGI IMG/M metagenome (GOLD analysis project Ga0105239, IMG submission 92761) | Corn rhizosphere microbial communities from Kellogg Biological Station, Michigan, USA - KBS C4-4 metaG | ecosystem: Host-associated > Plants > Roots > Rhizosphere > Soil | place: Michigan, USA...
TATACTGTATTGCTTACGGCAGATAATAAAACAGTTATTATCCCCAATGGAAAACTGTTTAACGAGGTGATTGTAAACGTAACCCGCGAAGGCAAACGCCGCCTCGACTTTGACGTAAGGTTGGGTTATGCTGCTGATATTGACAGGGCCAAACAAATAATGCTTGACGCGGTAAAATCAACCAAAAACGTGTTAACCACACCGGCGATTAGAATTGGCCTTGTAGGGCTTGATAACGACAGTATCCGGATAACCGTAAATGTTTGGGTTGAACCGGCTAACTTTTTGGATGTTAAGATAGCCCTGATGGAAACAATCATCAAGAACCTGGGCGCTGCAGGCATCAATTTCCCGAAGCCGGGTTGATTTAAGAGGTTAGTAATCAGAGACTAGAGATTAGAGGACAATCAAGTATTACAAATTTACCGTCAGATAAATTGTTGCCAACATTCATTTTTAACTAATCTCTGATCTCTGTTTAACTAATCTCTAACGGCTAAATCTTCTGCCTTGCTTTCAACTCCAAATACCTGTTGATGGTATTAATCGTCAAATTTTGCGGAGTAGTTAATATCGATTGAATGTTATATTTCGCCAGCTCTTTTACAATCAGCTTTTTATCGTAAGCAAACTTTTCGGCAATGGTTTTTATGTAGATGCCTTCAACATCGCTTGCGGTGGTTTCGCTAACTTTTTTCAGCTCGGTATTTTCAAAAAACACCACCAGTAAAAGATGGAACCGTGCAATCCGTTTTAAAAATGGTAGTTGCCGTTGCAGGGCATACATACTTTCATAATTGGTAAAAAACACCACCAGGCTGCGTTGTTTCACCACGTTGCGAATGGTGGCGTATAACAACTCCATATTTGTTTCGAGGTAGCGTGTTTTCTCTTTGTACAACACCTCTAATATCTTGTTTATCTGTGTGGGGCGCCTGTCTGCAGGCACTACGGCGCCAATTTTTTCGGCAACAGTTATCAGGCCTGCTTTATCTTCTTTTAACAGCGCCACATTCGAAAGCACCAAACTGGCATTAATTGCATAATCCAAAAGGCTCATCCCTTCAAATGGCATCTTCATCGCCCTCGATTTATCAATTACGCAATAAACCTGCTGCGATTTTTCGTCGATGTACGAGTTGGTCATCAGGCTGCCGTGCCTTGCCGTGGCTTTCCAGTTTATGGTGCGATAGTCATCGCCCTGCACATAACTTTTTACCTGTTCAAATTCAAGGCTATGGCCGAGTCGCCGTATTTTTTTTATGCCGATTTCGGACAGGTTGTTTGATATGGCCATCAGCTCATATTTGCGCATTTGCAAAAACGAAGGATACACAGCCAGTGTCTCGCCCTGGCTAAAATTGTAGCGCCGCCTGATTAACCCCAATGCCGAGGTTACAAATACCCTGATATAGCCAAACTCGTATTCGCCGCGTCGGGTTGGGCGCAGGCTGTAGCTGATCAACTTGCGCTGCCTGGGTTTTAAAGCCGTTTTAAACCAGATATCGCGCTTTTGAAACTGGAAAGGTATCTCGTCAATTATCCCGATACTAACATTAAACGGGTACCAATTTTCGATATACACACCCAGTTCGTTCTCATCGCTGTTGCTTAAACGCTCGGGTGCATGGCGTTTGGCAAACACACCTTTTTGCGTGCCGTAAAGCATCGCGAGGTCTGTAATAAAAAGTAAAGTGAGCGTTAAAAATAGCAGTAAAGGTATCGTCTCCATCCACGGAAAAAAGAAGGCAAGCATAAACAGCGCTGCATTACAACCAAGCGCTGCGAAAATGCGCCCGGTAAAAAATAAATCCGTATAAAACAGGCTGAAAACTTTTTTCACTTAGTAACTAATTATTCAACAACTAATCTCTAACCACTGGTCTCTGATCACTTACCTTGGCACCTCTATCTTGTGTATAATTTGCCCTATAACATCATCCGGTGTCACACCCTCCATTTCCTTGTCAGGCGTAAGCATTATGCGGTGCCTTAACACTGGGGCGGCCACATAGGTAATATCGTCAGGGGTAACAAAGTCGCGGCCTTTAATAGCAGCTATGGCTTTGGCCGCGTTTACAATAGCAAGCGATGCGCGCGGCGACCCACCAAGGTACAGCGATTTATTGCTGCGGCTTTCGTGAACTATCTGCGCGACGTATACCACCAGTTTGTCTTCCACATGCAGATTCTTTACTACCTGCCTGAGTGTAACTATTTCGTGCGCCGAAAGCACTGGTTTTACGTGACCTAATTGATCGACAGTTTTTTGATTGTGCTGTTGTGTTATGATGGCTATCTCCTCGTCAAGGGTAGGATATTTTACTTCAATCTTAAATAGAAAACGGTCAAGCTGGGCTTCAGGCAAACGATAAGTGCCTTCGTGTTCAACAGGATTTTGAGTGGCCAGAACAATAAATGGTTCATCCATTTTGTAGGCCGTGCCGTCCATGGTAAGCTGCCGCTCCTCCATCACCTCAAATAAAGCCGATTGTGTTTTGGCCGGCGCACGGTTAATCTCGTCAATCAATATAATGTTGCCGAATATGGGGCCGTGTTTAAACTCAAATTCAGTAGTCTTCGGGTTAAAAACGGACGTGCCCAAAATATCCGAAGGCATCAAATCTGGCGTAAACTGTATCCTGGAGTATTTGGCGTCTATTGACTTTGCAATCAACTTGGCAGTTAAAGTTTTGGCAACGCCCGGTACACCTTCAATCAACACATGTCCGTCGGCAAGTATTCCCGCAATAAGCAGGTCGATACTGTCATGTTGCCCCACAATTATGGTGGATAAAGTGGCCTTTATCTGTTCAACAGCACGGCTTAGTCCGCTAAGGTCTGTTCGCTGCTCAAATATTTCGTCTTCCATATATTTACCTGGCTTGGTTATAAATTTGTTCAATCAGTTTGTTTAGTTCAATCAGTTCGGTGTCGGTTACCTGCTCCTGTACACTTATATACCTGATATAATTTACCAAATCGTTGGCAGCATTGTGAGAAATCCCCAGTTTGCCTATTATTTTTTCAGTAAATTCTTCATCAAGCTTATTGGTTTTTACCTGGTGCTCATCGCGAAGCCATGTTAAAAAATAAAGCACCTTTTTTTGAGCGATGTTCGCATTGTTCCGCTTTTCGTAATATACCCGCCCCACCACATTCACAAACTCAAGCGATGCGTTTTTTAACGGCTCAATTACAGGTATAATGCGCTGCCTGCGTTTAATGTCGTATAACACAAATAAAAGCAAGCTAAACAAGGCGATGTAGTAGGCCCATTGCAACGATGGATTACCCAAAAATAACCGCATTGGCGATTCTTCTCCTAAATCGCCCTGGGTATAATATTCGTCCAGCGCTATGTTTTTGGTATTTTTTACAAAGGATAGCATTTTGGCCGCATATTCCGCAGCGTACTTCCTAAGCATGCTATAGTTGCCGAAAAATTTCGGGTTGCTGCACAGGTACAAGTTTCCCTTACCAAAGGTGTACTTAACAAAATTGGCCTTGCCATCGCTGTTTTGGCTTAAAACTGTTGCATGTGCAGTATCAATTTCTGAGAAAAAAGTAGTTGTAATGTCTTTGTCAATCTGTACACCTTTTCGCGTTTTAAGATATGGGCTTAAAAAGTTAACCTCTGCAAATGAATCGAACGATTTAAAAATTTGTGTTGTTTCAATATGCAGGTTTTTACTAATAGGGCCGCTGAAATAGTCTGCGGCAATAAAAACGTCATTGCCTTTTTCTACATATTTTTTTAGCTGGTTATAATCAGTTTTAGAGAGCTGTATGCCCGGGCAAATTATTATGTATGATGTATTTGCAATTGAGTCTTCGGCAATAACGTTGTAAACCGGCTGGCGGTAGGTGGTTACTTTAGCCCCGGGGAAAACGTCGGTAAGCTGTTTCGACAGGATGTAGGTGCCAAACGGTATTTTACTTTTACTGCTTAACGTCTCGGTCCAGTCAACTGCTTTGGGGCGGTTAAACTGCGCGGTAAGGTAAATGGCCAATATAACGGCTCCGGCAATAAGATATATTCTCAGGCTTTTCATGGCAGTTGCTTTTTAAAGTCCGTGAAAAGCATATCTATATTGGTATATGCCTGTTTATTAATAGCGAAGTTTCCGTACCACACAAATTCAAACTGGCGCGTAAGCAAACCGAATACCAGCTTTTGTTCGGGGGCGGTTAGCTCCGAAATATAGGCTGTGTTTGTTTTATCAGGTTGCCATTCTATCAAATCTTTATCACTAAGCTGTTTCAGGCATTTTAAATACAACAGGCGCACTGCAAGCCTGAAATTGTGCTGCGCTACCGCACGTTCAATTTCGGCGTCGAAATCAATTCCATGAATATCCTCCAGCGATTCGCTATACGGAACGGCAATTTTAGCTGCTTCACCGCGCCAAAAAGTAATCGGGTCAATCCCAAGCGATTTGAATATGACAAACGCTAAAAACGCGACGGCTAAAACAGCGAAAAAGTATTTCAGCGCCGTGCCGCTAAACGGAATGCTGTTAAACAGGCGACCAATTTGATACCACACCCAGCTCCAAAACCTTTGCCAAACCGAGGGCTTTCCTATACTTTGGCCGCTATAATCAAAATCTTTGTCGGCTTTGTATTTATCAAGTGCTTTTTGGTCAAAGTGCCGGCAGTTGATTTTTGACGTATCAGGGATTGTTTTTAAGGGTGTTTTTTTTGCCGCCGCGAAAGCATTGCCGCAAACCATCATCATTAACAGTACCAAAAAAGCCAGCGATAACCTTTGCATTGCCTAATATTCTTCAGTTGGTAAATTTGAGTTGTCAGCCGCGCCGGTGCCGAATTTTTCAATACGCTCAAGCAAGCCCAGTCCGTCTTTCTGCTCGGCTAAACTAAAATAACAGAGGCAGATGGCAATACCGGGCAACGCATAGCCAAGCATTAAAATATTTCGGAGCGCGCTAAAGAAAATGATTAACGGCGTGGTAATATTTTTAAACGATACAAGACTGCTGCTCATGCTGATGATGGTTATAGGATAACCGGCAAATGAATTGGCAACGCCCACTATCATGCCCATTACGAATATAACCCCGAAAGTTGTCCACCAGTTTTCTCTTATGATCCGGAATGCTTTGTTAAAGGCGTAGCTAAATGACGAATTTTCGATAACCATTATCGGTATGATGAGGTAAAAAATTGGCAATACATAAATGCCCGGGATGATACAAAGCACGAATCCTACCCCGAACATAATTGCAATTAAAATGCTGCTGCCAAATACCCTAAAAAAATAATATTTAAAATAGCCCCATACTTCGGCAAAAGTTGGCTGAGCATTGCCTTTTTGAAGATAAACTGAAATATAACAAAGCGTAACCAGGTGTATGCAGGCCTGCGCGACGATCAACGAGACTGCGCTAATAAAGGAGCTGATAAGATAATCGTATTGGCCGCCCTGTATGTTTTGGAAGCGACCGCTATACATCGACGACATTTTAAGGTAGGTAAAGGCAGTGGTAATGGTGCCCAGCACCAAAAAAAAGCCGCAAATAATAAACAGCGATTTAAATAATGGCTTAAAATTTTCTTTTAAAAAAGTAAAACTGTCGTTAATAACCTGGCCAAAGTCTCGTACGCGCCTCAGTTCAATAGGTTGTTTCATTTATAATCAGGTTATTGCGATTTAATTTTCGGTTAAGGTTTGCCGGGTACAATATAACATACCAAATTATAAATACCAGTGAGCATGTTAAAATGGTTACACTTTGCCAAATAGCCATTTCGGTGTGGCGTGTTACGAAGCCCTCGAAAAAGGCTGCGACAATAAAAATAGGGACAATGCCGATAGCGATTTTAAGGCCGTCTTTAGCGCCGTTTTTAAGAGATGCGATACGTGTAAACGTTCGTGGAAACAAAAGGCTGTTCCCGACGATAAGCCCCGCTCCGCCGGCAATGATAATTGCAGATATTTCGAGTGTGCCGTGCAGCCATATCACCATTATCGACTTCAGGCCCAGGCCCTTGCTGAAAAAATAGTATTGAAACGAACCCAGCATTACGCCATTCACCAGCAGTTGATAAATACTGCCTACCGACAAAAATATACCCAATACAAAAATCCGCAGTTCAACTGCTATATTGTTTGCGGCTATTCCCAAAAACATTAAAAACGAACCTTCCTGCTTATAAACGCCGAATGGGTCGCCTTTGGCAATGTTTTCGTTTGTCATGTTTACATAGTCGTCGCCCATTATCAGGCGCACAAACGTGTTATCGTATTTTGCTGACAGCGCGCCCATCAGGCAGAAAACAAGGAAAAACAGGAGTGAGTAAAGCAGCGGCCTCCGGTGTTTGTAAAATATCAGCGGTAGTTCGTATCTCCAGAAAGTGATAAAACGATTGGTTTTCTCTTTTTTGTTTTTATAGATTGATTGGTGAAAGGCTGCGGCCAGCCCATTCAAATATTTTGTTGTGTTTGATTTTGGGTAAAATGTTTTGGCATAGGCCAGGTCGTCGGTAATGCTTATAAACGATTCGGCAAGCTCATCGGGGCTTGTCGACTTTGAATTTTCGTAATCTTTCCACCTTTGCGTGTTTTGTTTTATAAACAAGGCTTCGCGCATTTTCTGAATTATATTTTTTGTTTAATGTAATACAAATTTTTAATCCGCAAACAATTTATAAATAACAATTTTATATTTGTTACACGATGGAAATAATTACAGTACACACCGCCCAAAATATTGATATAGACTACGAAATTGGCGGCCTTGGCGAGCGGATATTGGCCCGGTTACTGGATTATGCCGTATTTATTCCTTTTTTAGTGGCTGCAATGTTTCTAACCGGGGCTTTGTCCAGTATGGGCTTAGGTATTTATGCCGTTGTTGTATTTGCCCTATTTGTGTTTTACGATTTGTTGTGCGAAGCCTTTTTTAACGGGCAGAGCGTGGGTAAATTGGTTATGAAAATACGGGTGATAAGCCTCGACGGTGCACGACCCAAGTTTAGCCAGTATTTGCTGCGCTGGTTATTCAGAATGGTTGACTTTGGCATTACCGGCGGTTTGGGTGCCTTAATTACCGCTGCGATGAGCGAAAACGGGCAACGTATTGGCGATATAGTTGCAGGCACTGTTATGGTACGTACCGAGCCGCGCACCAAAATGAACAACATTGTTTTTAATAATACCGAAAGTACCTACCAACCCGTATTTAGCCAGGCTGGTGAGTTAAACGATGGGGATATTGCTTTGATACACGATGTAATTGCCAATTATTTTAAAACCGGCAACAATAGTATTGTTTTTGCCATGGCCGAAAAGGTTAAGGCCCATCTTACCATAACACCGCCCGAAAGGATGAACAGCCTCGTGTTTTTACAAACCATTATAAAAGACTACAGTCATATTTCGGCTCAGGCGGATGCCTTGTAGTGGCTGAATAATCCCCACATTTTTAAACAGTAGCTTGTTAGGATAATACCGCCGACAATCATAAAAAGCGTTTTTTTTACGACGTTTTTTTGGTTATCGAGCTTGAAAAATCGATCGGCAATTCCATAAGCAAAAAATAACAGCAGTGGGACCGCAGACGGATATAGTATAAAGCTTTTATGAAGATTGCCCTGTAGTAATGCAAGAATTGAGCGTTGAAAACCGCAGCCGGGGCAATCAATACCTGTTAAGTACTTAAATGGGCATGGTATTAAATGATTTTGCAGCCAGCTAAAGAACAGTAGCCGACTGCAAAATATTTGTATAGTAGCAAGATTTGACAACATTAAGCCTGTGGTGGAGGGGGATTATCAAAAGGATTTTGGTTATTATTGGGGTTATTAAAAGGGTCACGGAATTGACCAGGGTTAAAATTCGGGTTTTGCGCCTCCTTTGCCGATGGTCCTAAATATTTATAGCTCCCAAACCCAAGAATAGGAATAAAAATATATGGAAAAAATATTAATCCAAGTGTAAAGCCCTCACTTTGTCCGAAGCTTTTACTTAAAAGGTTTAACGCCCAAATTCCAAAAATGAACGAAGTACAAGGGAAAGCAATCAGAAATATCCACCATATAGGTTTACCGACTATTTCGAGAATAACGATGGTATTGTAAATTGGAATGAGCGCGGCCCATCCAGGTTTGCCTGCCTTTTCAAAAGTTTTCCACATCCCAATTGCTGTAATTGCATAAACAATTAAAAAAGGAATTAAAAAAGCCATGAACATTGCCGCAATCACGGCAGTCGCGCCGGCATCAGAACCATAATTTTCCATTGTGTTGAGGTTATAAAGTTTAATAAGCGAGTTAATTATCTAAATATGAGTAAAATATTTTGAAAAATATTGCTGCGGAATTTTTTTTCAAAAATTAATAATCCACTAATGTTGTAAGTTTGCAATTGATGATACGTGAGCAAATTTCAGTATTCGATATTTTTAAAATAGGTATAGGCCCTTCAAGTTCACACACGCTTGGCCCATGGCGGGCGGCACAACAGTTTGTGCAGTCGTTGGAAGATAAACAGGTGCTGCCATTGGTTGAGCAGGTAAAAATTTTACTTTACGGCTCCTTAGCAAAAACAGGCCGTGGCCACGGCACCGATATAGCCATATTATTAGGCTTGAGTGGCGATGACCCGGTAACTTTCGAGGTTGACCAGGTTGGTCCTAAAACTGCTAATATCCACACTTCGCATAAGCTTATACTTGCAGGCAAGCACCAAATTGATTTTGACGTTGATGCCGATTTGCTGTTCCTTTTTAACGAAAGCCTGCCGTTTCACCCAAACGCAGTAACATTCCAGGCATTTTTGAGTAATGGCAATGCTGTTTCTGAAACTTACTATTCAATAGGCGGCGGCTTCGTTGTAAAAGAAGGTGCCGAAGGGTTGCAAAAAGCCGAAGTTGACTTGCCTTTCCCGATTGATACCGCCAGCAACCTGCTGCACTGGTGCATGAAAACCGGCCTGAAAATATCAGAGGTGGTGATGGAAAACGAGCTCGCATGGCGCAGCGAACGGGAAACCCTGCAGGGCGTGCAAAATATTTTTACGGCCCTAAAAGAATGTATCTACCGTGGTTGCCATACGCGCGGCACATTGCCCGGCGGCCTTAACGTAGCCCGTCGCGCCGCCAGTCTTAACAAACGATTGTTAGGCGACCGCACGTATAATAATTATGAAGAATGGATAACCGCCATTCGCAGCACGGGCAACAGTTTCCAGAATACATTGGACTGGGTGAGCTGTTTTGCGCTGGCAGTTAACGAAGAAAATGCCTCGTTTGGTCGTGTAGTAACCGCGCCAACCAACGGTGCCGCTGGCGTTGTGCCTGCCGTACTGCAATATTTTATCGCTTTTTGCGATGGTTACAATAATGAACGCATCGTGCAATTTTTATTAACCGCATCCGAGATCGGCAGCATATTTAAAAAAGGCGCCACTTTATCTGCTGCCATGGGCGGTTGCCAGGCCGAAATCGGCGTGTCATCTGCAATGGCTGCCGCTGGCCTTACCGAATGCCTTGGCGGCACACAGCGCCAGGTTTTAATGGCTGCCGAAATTGCCATGGAACACCACCTCGGCCTAACCTGCGACCCAATTGGTGGATTGGTACAGGTACCCTGTATCGAGCGGAACACCATGGGCGCTATAAAAGCCATTACCGCATCGCAACTGGCCCTGCAAACCAATCCTGACAACGCCAAAGTTAGCCTTGATGCCGTGGTTAAAACCATGTGGCAAACAGCGCTTGATATGAATTCGAAATACAAGGAGACTTCGGATGGTGGGTTGGCAATAAATATCCCGATTAGCTTGCCGGAGTGTTAGGTGGCTGGACCTTGATTCGAATGATTTAAGGATTGTTTGATTTTGGCATTCGTTTGTTAATCAATATATAAAACCTTAAATTCGTTTATCATGATGACAAACGACCGCCGCATATTTTTGAAACAGGCAGCAACCCTTGCAGGTGCTTTTTCTGTTAACAGCCTGTTTAACCAGGCCCATGCCGCCGAATGGCAAAAGGCATCACAAAAAATCAACCATCTTACCCCGGTACAAGCTGCGCAGGATGAGGATTACTGGGCGGTTATCCAGCGGTCGTTTAGTGTAAACCCCAATATAATCAATTTAAACAATGGTGGTGTGTCGCCATCGCCGATAGTGGTACAACAGGCCGTCGAACGGTACAACCTGCTGGCAAACGAGGGCCCGTCATATTTTATGTGGCGCATCCTCGACCAGGGGCGCGAGCCTTTGCGCGAGAAACTGGCTAACCTGGCCGGCGTAAACCCCGAAGAAATTGCTGTTAACCGCAATGCAACGGAATCTTTAAACACCATTATTCTAGGCCTGGATCTAAAAGCCGGAGACGAAGTGGTAGGCAGTAAGTTTGATTACCCGCATATGGTGCAGGCTTACAAGCAACGTGCTATGCGCGATGGCATAGTTTATAACCAGGTGAACCTTAATTTGCCGAGTGAAAACGATGAGGAAATGGTTAAAGCTTATGAAAACGCCATCACTTCCAAAACAAAATTAGTGCATGTTACCCACGTAATAAACTGGGTTGGGCAGATATTGCCGGTAAAGAAGATTTGCGACATGGCACACGCCAAAGGTGTTGAAGTTATAGTTGACGGGGCGCATTCATTTGGGTTAATGGATTTTAAAATACCCGACCTGGGCTGCGATTATTTTGGCACCAGCTTGCACAAGTTCCTTTCTGCTCCAATTGGCAGCGGAATGATGTGGATCAAAAAGGAAAAGATAGAAAAAATATGGCCACTACCCAGCAGTGGCGAACCGCACAGCAAGGACATCCGCAAATTTGAAGAGCTGGGCACCCGTAGTTTCCCCATCGAGCAGGGGATAGGCGAGGCCATCAACTTTCATGAAGGTATAGGCAGCAAACGGAAAGAAGAACGTATCAGGTATCTGAAAAACTATTGGGCCACAAAAGTTCAGCAGATTCCCAACGTAAAGTTGCATACCTCATTAAATCCAAAGTACTCATGTGCAATCTGCGGGGTAAGTGTCGACGGGATGACGCCAGGCGATTTGGACAGTGCCCTGTTCAATAATTATAAAATCCACGTGGTAGGTATAAAAATTGAAAACATAAGCTGCGTACGCGTTACGCCGCATGTGTACACTTCATTGCACGATTTGGATAAGTTTGCGCGGGCGATCGATGAAATCGCCACGAAAGCCAAATCAACGGGTAGTAAATAATCGGAAATAAAGAAAGACGTTATTTCTCCAGCCTTGCTTTTACGGAAGGCTCAAGTGCCTGCACCCACATTTGATACATTTGGGCAGAAGGGTGTAAGCCATCAGCCGCGATCAATGACGGGTTTGTAGCTGCCAGCCTTGATATAGTCGTTATGTCAATGTAATTTGAAACGTGAGCTTTTGCCGTTTCATCCTTGTTAATCGCATTAAAAGCGTCAATATCGGGCCCAATAGTGTTTTCGCGCCCTGCTGCAAACGGGGTGACGCCATAATCAGGGATAGATAGAACAAAAACCCTGCTGGCATCGCCTTTTGCAAAGTTGATCGCCGTATGCAGCACCTGTGCAAATTTTGTGCGGTAATTGTCTTTACTCTGAAACTGGTATTGATCGTTGACCCCGATAAGTAAAGTAACAAAATCGTATTGTTTATCTTTAAAGTCGCTTTGGGAGATAGCGGCTATCAAATTATCGGTAGTCCAGCCGGTTACAGCAATAATATCGGGTGGTTGTACGTCAAACTTAAATGAATTTAATGAGTTGACAAGCTGATAAGGGAACGATTGGTTTTGCGGCACAGCCTCGCCGATAGTATATGAATCGCCCAAAGCAAGGTAAGTAACAGGAGTCGTCATGGGTTTAGAGGTTACAGAGGTATCAGTTTTAACAACAGGGGCTGGTATTGCAGCCTTTTTTGTACAGCCTGATAAGGCCGTTACAGCAATCAAAATAATTTGTAATATTTTCATAACATCATCTCCATATTAAACAATACGGAAATATGATGTTTTAGGATTTTTTTTACTTCGTTTATATCTACTTCGCGGCCCAACTCACGCTGCATGCTGGTTACATCCTTATCATCAATACCGCAGGGCACAATGTTTTTGAAATAATCAAGGTTGGTATTCACGTTAAAGGCAAGGCCATGCATAGTAACCCAGCGGCTGCAGCGTACGCCAAGGGCGCATATTTTGCGTGCATTTTCATTGTCTGCATCGAACCAAACACCGGTATAGCCAGGGTAGCGGCCGGCTGTTAATCCGTAATCAGCCAGGGTAAGTATCACAGCTTCTTCAAGCGTACGCAGGTAAAGGTGTATGTCGGTAAAAAAATTATCAAGATCGAGGATAGGGTAGGCTACTATTTGCCCCGGCCCATGGTAGGTGATATCGCCGCCACGATTGATGGGATAGTAAACCGCCTGCTTTTCTCTTAAGCCTTGTTCATCCAGCAATAAATGTTCGGGCTTGCCACTTTTGCCGAGGGTGTAAACATGCGGGTGTTCGCAAAAAACAAGATAATTCAATGTTTCGCTGGTCACACAGTGGTCATAGGTGTGGCCGGTACCATCAGCCAGCGCTACTTCTTTGTTCCGGATGGCAATTTTCTCGTTTACGGTTTCGGCAAATAGAGCTTCCTGGCGGTCCCAGCCCTGTTTATAGTCAATCAATCCCCAATCCTGGAAAATTACCTGTTTATTTTTCATTGCATTATCCCTTTACGTAGCCAACCATATAATCCTGGTATTGCAGGTAGCCAACATCGTATTTAATATCGGTGTCGCCTTTAAGCAGCCGGGCGTCAACCCAGCCATGGCCCTCAAATTGGAACGGTTCCAATAATATATTATCAGCAAATGATACCTCTTTTTGGCCAAAGCATTTGTACACCGCTTCCTTGGCACACCAGCAAACGTACAACTGGTTTATTTTATCCGGCCCCTGGACGAAGGCCAGCTCCTCTTCCCGCATAAATTTATGGGCTATACGCTCTACCTTTTGTTTTACCTGTTCGATATCGATTCCCACCGGGTTTTTACCGATCATTACGGCGGCATAATCAAAAGAATGACTTAATGATATATGATAGGGCATGTTAACCAAATACGGCTTACCATGCGAGTCGACTTTACAATCAATATACTCGTCAGTTTGCAGCATTTTGCGCAGCAGTACACGCGTACCCAGCCAGTGCAGGTTGCGTTTGCCAACCTTAAGGCTCTCGTAGTGGGCCTGTTCCTGCTCGTCTAAACGGAGTTGACTGTACAATTCGTCAGCTTGTTCCTCAATCTTCCAGATCGCAAATTCGGTGTCGTCATCAACCTGCTGCCGGTATGCTATAGCCATAAAAGTAAAATTGCAAAAAGCACAACAAACTTATATCAAATAACACTAAATTGTATCGCTTTTTGTTAATTATACAACCAACGCTAATAAAATTACATCATGCTAACCGAAAAACTTACACCTGCCCAGGTGGAGCAATATAATCGTGACGGGTATATCATCCTGAAAAGTTTTTGTTCGCAGGCCGAAATTGATAAGTTGTATAGTACCGCGCTGGATGACAACGCCATGCGTAATAATGCGCTCGACCTTAACGACCAAAGCGGGAAAAAAACACGACTTTCGCTATGGTTTACACCCGGCAACGATGTTTTTGGATATTTAACCCGCAGCGAAAAAGTTGTGGGCACGGTTAAACAGTTAATGGGTGGCGATGCGCCGGTTTGCCATTTTCACAGCAAGCTGATGCAAAAAGAGCCGAAAGTTGGAGGCGCCTGGGAGTGGCACCAGGACTACGGCTACTGGTACAAAAACCAGTTTATGTTTCCTGACGAGTTGATAAGCATAATGGTAGCCCTTACAGAAGCTAACAAACAAAACGGATGCCTGCAGGTAATAAAAGGCTCACACAAATTGGGCCGGGTAAACCACGGCTTTGCCGGCGAGCAGGTGGGTGCCGATATGGTGATGGTGGACAATGCCCTCAAAACTATGGACATTGTTTATGTTGAAATAGAACCCGGCGATGCCCTCGTTTTTCACAGTAATTTACTGCACCGTTCGGAAGCTAACTTAAGCGACAGGCCGCGGTGGTCAGTTATTTCGTGCTACAATCTGCAATCGAACCTGGCTTATAACGAAACATCAACATCATACAAAGTGCCGGTTGATATTGTGCCCGATGAAGCTATTTTAGAGTGGGAGCCGGAATCATTATCAAACGCAGATTTCCTGAAAAAAGAAAACGACCCGGCCTTGAAACCAACGGGCTGGGAGAATTGATTTGAAGATTTGCCGATTTGAAAATTTGATGATGAGGATATTTAAAATATTCAACGCTTACAACAATTACAAACTTTTACAACAACTATAACCAATAACAAACTATGAACATCGCCATGTTAGGTTCGGGTTTTATTGCCCGTTTTTATGCAGACTCGCTGCAGGCGCAGCGCGCTAAGGATAGTTTAATCAGCGTTTACTCGCGCAACATCGATAAGGCCAAAAAATTTGCTGACGACTATAAGCTGTCGTTTTACAGCGATGACATGGATGAGGTTTGCAGCCGCCCCGATGTGGATTGTGTGGTAATATCGCTACCAAACAACCTGCACGAAGCTGCTGTGGCTGCCTGTGCGAAAGCAAAAAAACATATGCTGTGCACCAAGCCGCTCGGGCGCAACGCTGCAGAGGCAAAACGAATGCTTGATATGGTTGAGGAAGCCGGCATAATGGGCGGTTACCTGGAAGACTTATGTTATACGCCAAAGTATTTAAAGTCGCTTAAATCAGTTAAAGATGGAAGTATTGGCAAAGTATTGCTGGCAAAATCGCGCGAGGCTCACCCTGGCCCGCACAGCGATTGGTTTTGGGACCACGAACAATCGGGCGGTGGTGCTATTGTTGATTTGGGTTGCCATTGTATCGAAATTGCACGCGGCTTTATAGGTAAGGATGTTCGGCCGGTTGAAGTGATGTGTTGGGCAGCTACGCAGGTACACCCCATAAAAGCGGAAGATAATGCCATCGGGCTGGTTAAATATGCCAATGGTGCTATCGGGCAGTTCGAGGTAAGCTGGTGCTTTAGAGGTGGTATGGACTTGCGAGATGAAGTGATGGGTACCGAAGGCACCATCTGGCTTAACAATTTCCTGCGTACCGGCTTCGAAATGTTTAGCACAGGCAAAGGCGGCTATGTAGCCGAAAAAGCCGAAAGCAGTAGCGGCTGGCTGTTCCCCGTAGGCGACGAGGTGCACGAATTGGGCTATACCAATATGTTTACCGATATGTTTAATTCTATCGAAAATAAAACTGAGCCAATGGAGACATTCTATGATGGTTATATTGTAAATGCGATAATAGATGCGGCGTACCTTTCGGCCAAGAGTGGCAGATGGGAACCCGTGCAAATTGAAGGCTGGCGCGGCAGTACCGAAGCAGACAGCGGTCCCGCAACAACATCGTACGATGAAACTTATTATTTAATTAAAAAGGAGATTTTGCCATCAGGAGAATATAAGCTCATATTAAAGCATAAGGTCAGCGGAGAAGTGGTCGTTAAAGATATTGTTTGAAGTAATTGACCTATGGATTTGTTGAAATTTTTAAAAAGGAGAAAATCTGACAATATTGAAGCTCTTTTAAAAAAGGCAGTTGGCAACCCATCGTATCGTGATGAATTTTACAGACAGTTGCTAACTGCCAGGCTGGTAATAATAACTAAAGAAAACGCGGGCATTACAGGATATGTCACGTTGCAAAAAGATACCCGGGTAGAAATACTGACCTTCGAGGATGGTTATATTCCTGTTTTTACGTCAACAGAGAAGATATTCGATAAAGGTATTATAAAGGAGCAGGTACCGTTTTTAGAATGTACCGGCGAAGATCTTTTCAATTTTGTAAAAGGCGCTAAACTTATTTTAAACCCATATTCCGACTATAGCAAGGAATTGCTTCCCGACGAAATTGAGCAGTTGCTTGATAGGTCGATTTTTACGCATTCACCTAAACAGATTGTAATAACAAAAGATACCGAAGTTTTAATAGGCGAACCCGCTAAATATCCTGATATCGTGGTTGACGCGCTGAAGGCTCTTTTCATTAAAAAATCGGATGTAACAGCAGCGTATGTCGCTTGGATACACGATCCGTCATCAGATGTGCCACCGCATTATATATTCGCAATAGAAACTCGAGGAGATTGGTGGAGCCTGAGTAATGAGGCTGGTTCAATTGCTAACGAGATACTTGGGGGAAATCAAATTATCGACTTTATGCAGCTTAGCGGAAATGGTGGAATAAATGACTACTTTAAAAAATCGTCGCCATTTTATAGGAAGTAATACCATACTTGCAGTGTTTTCAATCGGTGTAATCATTCTCCAATCGGTGAAACTCATTACTAACATCTTTCCAAAACTTTTGTTGGTAAACTAACATTGTCCACCCCGGCAAATAGTTATAATTTAGTCCCGATTTACAGGGCATCATGATATTATCAGACAAACGAATTTTAGAAGAAATTGAGGAAGGTCGTATTATAATTGAACCTTTTCAGCGCGAATGCCTCGGTACAAATTCGTACGATGTGCACCTTGGAAAATATTTGGCCACCTACCGCGACAGGGTGCTGGATGCCAAGCTGCATAACGAAATTACTTACTTCGAAATCCCAAAAGATGGTTTTGTTCTGCAACCCAATACACTGTATTTGGGCGTAACTGTTGAATATACTGAAACTTATTGCCATGTTCCGTTTTTGGAAGGGAAATCGAGTACGGGCAGGCTAGGTATTGATATACATGCCACAGCCGGCAAGGGTGATGTGGGCTTCTGCAATACCTGGACGCTCGAAATTTCATGCACACAACCCGTTAAGATATATGCTGGCATGCCGATCGGCCAGCTGATATATTTTGTGGTTGAAGGGGAAATAGAAACCTTTTACAATACTAAAGACAACGCCAAGTACAACTCGCCATCAACCAAGCCGGTTGAAAGTATGATGTGGAAGAATGTTTTTTAGTTCATGGATGATGGTTCATAGTTCATAGCCGCAGCAATTAGCGATAGGTTCCTCCCGCAACGAGCCATGAACTTTTTTCTGTTTTGAACCAATAGCAAATCTTTTTATCTTGCATAGCAATGTTGTTCTAGACTCATGAGCGAATAATTAACTATTTTCAGTGAGTTTATGAATACGGCCTTATCCTCTGTTTGACATTGATGCCGATGTTGACAGGCAAGATGTACCGATATTGGTAGCATTAACTATTAATAATTAAATGATAAAATCCCTAACCTTTCTAACCCTGCTTTTACCCTTTTATGCATTTAGCCAGTCGATGCAAAAAGCTGCGGGCGACACAGTAATACAATCTATTACCGAAAAACTTAGCACCTACAGTGCAAACCAGAGTATTGAAAAAACGTACCTGCAGTTTGATAAGCCTTACTATGCAATTGGTGACACCATTTACTTTAAAGCGTACATAACACTTGGCGCACAGCATAAGCTATCAGCGCTGAGTGGTATCCTTTATGCCGACTTAATTAGTCCAGCCGGTACAATAAGCCGGTCGATAAAACTGGCAATCGCGGCCGGCGTTGCCTGGGGCGATTTTGTTTTGGCCGATTCGCTGAAAGGTGGTAATTATAGGGTAAGGGCCTATACCAACTGGATGCGGAACGAAGGTGACGATGCCTTTTTCGACCAGCCACTATTGGTTGGATCCGCCTCGGCACCTGGCACCAATGTAATGGGCAGGAAAGCCGGCGTAGCGACTTCTGCAAAAATGGCCGCGGCCAAGCCCGATGTTCAGTTTTTACCGGAAGGAGGCAAGTTGGTAGTTGGCAATTATTCAAAAATAGCGTTTAAAGCTATATCTACCGGCGGGCTGGGTACGGATATTAAAGGCACCATAACGGATAACGATGGTACGGAAATTACCACCTTTGCCTCAACCCACCTGGGAATGGGGGTTTTCAATATGGTGCCGCATGCCGATAAAGTTTACAAAGCCAACATTAGCTATACTGATGGCACCACAAGCTCGGTTGATTTGCCAAGAGCTGTTAACAATGGTTATACCATCAACCTTAATAATTCAAGTGCAGATACAATCAGAGTTCGGGTTTCTGCAGGCGGAGAAGTGCCGCTGGCTGGAGTGAGCCTGGTGGCGCAAGCGGACGGTGCCGTTTATTACGCTGTGCAAAGCGGGACGTTTACCAAATTCTTTAATGTGGTTATACCCAAAAGCAAGTTTCCTTCCGGTATTGTGCAGTTTACGTTGTTTTCGCAGACCGGCGAACCTTTAAATGAACGCATGGTATTTGTTCAAAATGCCGTTGAACTGAAACTGGATGTAAACACAAAGCCAACCTACACCACGCGGGAAAAAGTAAAAATTGACTTAAACGCAAAGAACCAAAGTAGCAACCCGGCTACTGGCAGCTTTTCGGTAGCCGTTATCGATGAGACAAAAGTGCCTTTCGACGAGTCAAATGAAAATACCATTCTAACCAACCTGTTGCTTACGTCGGTATTAAAAGGCAATATTGAGCAGCCCAATTACTATTTTACGAATATAAACGAGACCACCCGCGCCGACCTTGACGCGCTGATGCTTACACAGGGATACCGTCATTTTAGCTGGAAGGAGGTCTTCGCCGGTAATAACCGGGTTCCTGCCTGGCAGCCGGAAAAGTCAATGGCAATTTCGGGCGTAGTAAAAAAGGGCTCCAAACCTGTCGTGGGTGGCAAGATAACCCTTTTTAGCAATGCAGGCGGCATACCGGTATTATTGGATACTCTAACCGACGGTAACGGCAGGTTTGCATTTACCAACCTATCGTTTACTGATAGTACCAAATTTGTAGTACAATCGAAGGTTGCAAAGGGCCAGGACAATGTAGTATTAACGGTTGATAGCGTAGCTGCACCAGGCGTGCCCGTAAAAAACATCCGGATTAATAGCTTAACTGCGGATATCACAACGTATGTAAATAACCAAAAACAATTTATTGAGGAGCAACAGAAATATGGGATAAACAAGCGCTCAGTTATTTTAAAGGAAGTGAAGATAAAGGATACAAGGATAAGCCCGGTGCCACATTCCGAAAATCTTAACGGCGCAGGCCGCGCCGACCAAGTAATAACGACCAAAGACATTGAAAGATTTAATTGTGCAAGACTTTCTGATTGTTTGTCGGGAGTATTGACCGGGGTGATTTTCAGAAAAGGGGTGCCTTATAATGCAAGATCAGGAAACGCGGTGATGGCAGTAGTGGTTGACGGCGACTTTGTTGACCCTACTGATTTTATGTATCTTAATGCCGAAGACATTGAAGGCGTAGAGGTGGTGCTTGATGCACACTATGGTTCGGTATATGGTAGCCGGATGGCCAGCGGTGGACTAATAGTAACCACCAAAAGAGGCAGAAAAAGCAGGGATTTTTACCGCTACGCACCAGGTGTTGTAACTATAAGGCCGAAAGGTTTTTACCTGGCACGCGAGTTTTACTCACCACAATATGATAATTCAAAAACGAACCAGAAAATGACAGACCTACGCAGCACCATTTTTTGGAAACCGGATATAATTACCGATAAGGATGGCAAGGCATCGTTCAGTTATTTCAATTCGGACGGTAAAGGCAATTACCGTATGGTTATAGAAGGCATTGATGCCGATGGTAACTTGGGCAGGCAGGTGGTGAGGTACAAGGTGGAGTAGTAGGGAAAGTCCGAAAGTCCGAAAAATTTGTAGAGCCGGTAAAGTTAGTGAGTTTGGCGAAAATAATTAAGTTGGTTAGAGAGCGAGCGATAAGTCTATGTAATTTCTCAACCCGACGCAAATCATCTTTCGGACTTTACTGACTTTCCCGACTTTCGGACTCACTCAGGGACATAATCAACCGGCAACAGTTCCGCAGTTAGCCGGTGGCCCCAGTTGCCATCTGTAGATACGCTTTGGGGATTTGCAAAAATGCCATTTGCATCAAAAAGGGCGTACTCTTCGTTAAATATAAGCGTCGTAGCTAAAGGATCGTCTAAAAATTCGGGTGTTTGGGTTGTAGTATTTGGTGCCTGGTTACCTTGAAATGCCCGCCTTTTGTTATAAAGTATATACAGGCAATCGCTAAAGTTTAAGGCATAAGTGCCTTTTATATTGGTAAGCTTAACGAAATCTGTTGCTGCCAGGGGTTTATTAACCAGCGTCTGGATGTATTTGGGGCCGATGCCGGTGTATTCGGGGTTTGGTTTTCGTATCAGCCGCATCACTTTAAAACCCTCGTTTGCAAAAGTATTACCGATTACCGAACGTAAAAAATGCATGCTTGAGCCCTGGTAGGCACTCAACCTGTTTGCCTTCCACCGCTTCATCTGCGATTTTGAGCCCTTCATCTTTTCGAATGATGAGTTTCCTTCAAAATAAAAACTTCCGTCTTTACGGTTGAACGTAAAATCTATCAGCATGTACTTAATCTTGTAGCCAAGCGCTTTATTTTCTATTTCAAAAAAGTCGAATGATTTGGCTGTAAAGAGCTGAGTTTTTTTGTCGAAATCCAGGTCAAGCAAATCGGGGAGACCCTTTGTCGTTATTTTACAAGATTGTGCAAAAGGCGATGTACCGAAAAAGTGCTCCGTGAAAAATTCATAGTTTTTTAACCAATCTGTTTTGGGTTTTATTTTTACTTCCTGCAGCATCATCACTTTGGGGGTGAGGCTAATATCGGCCAATTTTAAATCACCATTTATCGTAACCGCCTGGTGTAAAGTTTCATAGCCCAGGCAAGTTACCACAAGGTCGTACTGGCCGGGCCTGACATTTGTTATCGTGTACCCGCCTTTGTCGTCAGTTTTTGAACCGGCCACTGCATTATTAAAAAATACGCTTGCGTTGGCCACGGGGGTTTTATCGTTGCTGTTAATTACCCTGCCTGTAATGGTATATTGGGCCAGGCAGGAAAATGGAAAAATAAAAAATAACAGAAAGACGAATCTTTGCATAAAATAACTAAATTGTTAGTTAATGCAAATTTATAGTTTATTTTAATATTAATGATTTTTTTGAGTGCTAACTTGCTAGACGGGGCATTTGCAAGGAATTACTATTTATTTAAAAAAAGTTTCGAAGCATATTAAACCTTTTTTAAAAACGTTGTTCTTATATATAAATTAACAACACTCGTATGAAAAGAATCTTATCTATTATTGGCTGCATTGTAGTGCTGGCAGCATCTTCATGTACCAAAAAGTACATTACCCCTAACCCCAACCAAACCATTTTACTGAACGTTAAATCGACCGATTGGACAACTACAGATGGCGGAAAAACATATTCGGCAGTTATCGACGCCCCCGAAATCGACAGCTACTTCAACGACCATGGTGGAGTGCTGGTTTATTTTTCGTTTACCGATGGGGTGTATGAGCAGGTACCTGAAGTTTACCAGGGCATATCATACAGTTATACTCACAACCAGGGCAGCTTAGCGCTATATGCGCAGGCATCAGACGGTGTGACGGCAATTAGCCGGCCAGATGATGCAGTAGTAAAACTGTTACTGATTGATTCTAATTAGTCCGAAAGTCAGTAAAGTCCGAAAGACAGAAAAGAAAAAGCCTGTGGAGTGTTTGTACTTCACAGGCTTTTTTATGTTCAAAACTATCGGATTTTTTCTTTCGGACTTTTCCGACTTCGGACTTTTCTGACTACTTCTCCATCTGCTCAATCACTTCATCGGTTACACCGGTGAAAGAGAAGCCGCCATCGTGGAAGAGGTTTTGCATGGTCACCATCCTGGTAAGGTCACTGAACATACTTACGCAATAGTCGGCGCATTGGTCAGAACTGGCATTGCCAAGCGGACTCATTTTTTCCGCATACCGTATAAAGCCTTCGAAGCCTTTTACGCCCGAGCCTGCTGTAGTGCGGGTTGGCGACTGCGATATGGTATTGATGCGTACATGTTTCTTTTTGCCATAGTAGTAGCCAAAGCTGCGGGCAATACTTTCTAAATAAGCCTTATTGTCGGCCATGTCGTTATAATCCGGGAATACACGCTGGGCAGCAATATAGCTTAATGCCAATACCGAACCCCATTCGTTTATCGCGTCCATTTTCATAGCGGTTTGCAGCACCCTGTGTAAGCTAAGCGCCGATATATCTAACCCTTTGTGGGTAAAATCGTAGTTGTTTTCGATATAAGGAATGTTTTTACGAAGATTAACGCTCATGCCTATCGAATGCAGTATAAAATCAACACCGCCGCCAAAATGCTCCTGGCTTTTGGTGAACAGGTTTACCAGGTCGTCGTTATTGGTAACGTCGGCTCCTATAATTGGGGCATTACATTCTTCGCCCAGTTTATTTAATTCGCCCATGCGGAGTGCGATAGGGGCGTTGCTCAAAATAATTTCGGCACCTTCCTGTACGGCGCGCTGTGCTACCTTCCAGGCGATAGATTGCTCGTTAAGAGCGCCAAAAATTATCCCTTTTTTACCTTTTAATAAGTTGTAAGCCATTTTATTGATTTTAATTAGCGCGCTAAAATTAAAATTAATTATTGGTATTGTGAATTTTGAGTTTTGAATGATTTGTGGGTGTTGACAATTTGACCGCAGAGAGTGGTTATACGACACAGCGGGCACGAAGAAAAAAGAAAATTCGGGCGACTTACGCGTGGTATACGCTAAAATAAATAATTGAACTTGACCTGTAGCATTTTTAAATCCCCCGTATCTAACCACCAAATAAACGCCGGGATAAGCTAAATTACATGCCTTAACCCGGATACAAAGTAAAAACCATTTATGGTGTTTGAAGACATTTACCGCGATTATTGGAACAAGGTATTCCGCATTTGCATGGGCTATGTGAATGACCAGGACCTTGCGAAAGATATGGCGCAGGAGACTTTTATTTTGATTTGGCGAAAATTGCCGCAATTCAGAAATGAGTCGGCGGTTGGTACCTGGATCTACCGGATCGCATCGAATAATTGCCTGCGGCAAATTGAGCGCAATAACCGCATGCCCAAAACTGAATTGCCCGAACAAATTGAAGATGCAATGGAGCCGGATATGGAATGGCAAAGCCGCCTGCTTTACAAATGCATTGCCGAACTGCCTGAAACCGACCGTATCATCATTTCACTGGAGCTGGAAGATGTTAAACAAGCTGAAATAGCAAAAATAACCGGCCTTAGCGAAAGCAATGTGCGGGTAAAAATATTCAGGATTAAAGAAAAGCTGACTCAAAAATTTAAGCAATATGAGCGACAATATTGATTTTAAGGAACTGTGGAACCGCGGCAAGGCCAGCGCACCTGATGTGAGTGAGATTTTTGCAAAAGCAAATAGGCTTACCCGTAAAACACGTTGTAAAATATGGTGGAGCAATATCATTTTATCAATAACTATTTTGCTCATGATATTTATATGGTGGTATTACCAGCCGCAATTACTTACCACAAAAATAGGGCTGATATTAATACTGATTGCAATTGTAATGTTTTTAATAACTACCAACCAATTGGTGCCGCTGCTTGCAAAAGCGGATGAGGAAACTGATGGCCGGCATTTTTTGGAACAAGTGATCAGGATTAAGCATAAGCAGGAGTTTTTAAACAAAACCATGCTTACGGGCTATTTTATTTTGCTGTCGATTGGTATTACGCTTTACTTTATAGAGTATGTTAGCCGCGGCAGCTTGCTGTTCCAGGTGCTGGCTTACGGGATAACATTCGCCTGGATAATTCTTAACTGGATTTATATCAGGACACGCACTATTAAAAAGCAACAAAAAGCAATAAATGATATAATTGCGAGGCTGGAGGAGGTGAATAAACAGTTCGATAGCCCCCCGGGCCCCTGAAGGGGGAGTAGAACATAACTTATAACCCGCGTTCGTTCCCCCTTTAGGGGGCTAGGGGGCCTACGCTAGCAATTCCCTCGCGTTCTGCAACGCGCTTTCACCGGGTTTATCGCCGCTTAGCATTTTGGCGATCTCCAAAACACGCTCGTCGTTATTTAATTGCTTAATGCGGGTATAAGTAGTTGCGCCCTCATCGTCTTTATAAACAAAGTAGTGGCTTTGGCCCTTGGCGGCAATTTGCGGCAGGTGGGTTATGGTTATTACCTGCAGGTTTTCGGCAAGTTTTTCCATTATCTGGCCCACCTGGTTGGCTACCTCGCCGGAAACTCCGGTATCTATCTCGTCAAAAATAATTGTAGGCAAGGCAGTATTTTGGGCAATGAGCGATTTGATGCTCAGCATCAGTCGGGATAACTCTCCGCCCGAGGCTACTTTGCTCATTTCTGACAATGCATGGCCTTTATTGGCAGTGAACAGAAAGCGAACTACATCAAGTCCGTCAGCCCCCAAACCCCCTAAAGGGGAGTTATGTCCTGCGGGAGAGGATAGTTCAATTTTTAAGTTAGAGTTGCCCATTCCCATTTCGGCGAGGGTCTCTAAAACCTGTTTTTCTATAGATGGGATGGCTTTTGCCCTGTTTGCTGATAGCTGACCGGCTAACGTTTCAAGCTCCTTTTTATCGGTATCAAGCTGGGCCCTTAGCTTTTCAATAGCCTCGTCGCCGAAAACTGCCTGTTGTATTTTATCGGACAACTCGCTCTGTAAGTCCAGCAGTTCAGCAATGGTGTTTACGCGGTGTTTTTTTTGCAACAGGTAGATAACGCTGAGGCGGGTATTTACTTCTTCGGCCCTCGCGTCGTCGGTAACGGTGCGTTGTTCTATATTTTCAATTTCGGCAGCGATATCTTTCAGCTCGATAACGGCGCTGTTGAGGCGCTGGTGCAGTTCGGCAATTTGCGGGTTGAACTTTTCGAGTGTCAATAGCTGGTGACCAGCCTCGCGTAATTGAATAATGGCCGATGTTTCGCCTTCCTCCATCAGGTAAAAGGCGCCCAGCAGGTTCCGTTTTATTTCACCGGCATTATTGAGCGAGTAAAGTTCCTGCTCCAGCAATTCCTGCTCATCTGCAGAAAGTGCCGCCTTCTCCAGCTCATCAAACTGAAACTGGTAATAATCCAGGTCGGCTTTGGCTTTGTCGCTGTCCTCAATCAATTGCTGCAGCTTTAACACACCTTTTTTCCAGGCCCTGAATTTGGCGCGATAGTCATTCAGTAAGTCATCGTGTTTGGCAACGGCGTCAACAACCAGTAGCTGAAACTCAGGGTCGTTGATCTCGAGCGTGGCATGTTGCGAGTGGATGTCAATCAGCCTTTCGCCCAAGGCCTTTAACGAATTCAAATTAACCGGTGTATCATTTACAAAAGCCCTTGATTTACCATCGGCCGATATCTCGCGGCGTAAAACGGTTTCAGCCTCGTAATCGAGGTCGTTGTCTTCAAAAAACTGTTTTAAGTGGAATGCGCCTATCTTGAATGTGCCTTCGATAACACATTTTTTTTGTTGATTGAAAAAGTAACGGCTTTCGGCACGCTGTCCCAGGATAAGCGAGAGCGCACCTAATATGATCGATTTACCCGCGCCGGTTTCGCCGGTAAGTATATTTAAACCGCCATCGAAACTGATTTCGAGGTTGTCAATTAACGCGTAATTATTAATGCTGAGCTTCTGAAGCATAAAAAAATATCTTCTGTTTGGAAGGCACTAAATTAGCGATAAGTTGATTAAGTTGAGTCTGAAAGTCGGAAAAGTCCGGAAAGTCCGAAAGAAAAAAAGTTGGTCAAAAGTATATGTAGGGGCGGCTATTGATTAATAACTTAATCAACACAATCTAACTTAATAAACCTAATCAACTACAATTTTCCATTTGTTTTGCAGGCCGTGATTACCTGTTTGATAGCATCGATTACAACAGCAGGGTCTTCCAGGTGGATATTATGACCGCTGTTTTTGTCGATAATAAGCTTGCTGTTTGTCGATAGTTTCGCCAGGTCGGCCTGCAGATTTAGTCTTTCATTTTCCAGTTCAACCGCATCGGGCATGCCGGCATAACCGCCATCGCCCCGTGCCAATACAATTAACGGGATGTTTCCAAGTATAAAAGCAGGCTTGCCCTTGTTTGTATACATCTCGGCAACGTCCTCGGGCGACCAATTCATTTCATTACCCGCTGCCTTCCTGAATACAGGTTGCGACTGTGCCCATATCTGCATCTGTTGAATTTTTTTCGGCAGCTTATCCATCGGAGGTTCAATACTTGTATCCAGCGCCACCGGTTTGAGGGAGTTCGAATTGGTATCTATAATTTTGCTGCTTATGTTTTTGGGTTCGGGCGCGTATTGGCCTTTGGCAAAATCACGGATGCGTACGGCTTTGTTATCCAACACTATTTTTGAGTCTTCATTCAGCGCATCAACCAAAACAACACCTGCTACCTCGTCTTTATAAAACCTTGAGAATGACCGTACCAGGAATCCACCAAATGACTGCCCAACCAAAATGTACGGCCCTTTTATGCCTGCGTTATGAAGCGCTGTATGCAATTCATAAGCAATTTGCCTGCCCGATCGCGGCAAAGGGCCTTGTTCGCTCCATGCAAAGCCAGCCCTGTCATAACTTACACATGTAGCAGTTTTTGCAATTGCCGGCTGAACCAGGCTCCAGATAAATGAAAAATCGCCGCTGCCGCTTTCCAATATCACAGCGGGTGTTCCCTTACCCGTAACATTTACATGCAACAGGTGTCCGCCTGCGTCAACCAATTTTCCCGGTGGGGGAGGAGCTTGAGTATTTTGAGAATAACCAGTGGTTGCAATACTGCCTGCAAATAATAGCGTAAGGATTGGTATGCTGATTAATGAACGGAGTTGTTGCATTGTAACGACTTTATACTTTGTATAACGATATAAAAGTAGGTTTTATAATGCGGCTTAAATATGCAGATATTGACTTTCTTGAATCGAGCCCCAAACAAATACGCCCCTTGCAGTTTTCACCGCTAAGGGACGTAAATTGGTTTGTTCAATCTTTGAATTATATAATCAGGGTGGTTATATTATTGCTGATCGCTGGTGCTGTCTTTTTCCTGTTTTTCAGGCTTATCAGCTTTGTCCGCTTTGTCGTCGTCATTATCGTCCGACCAACGGAACTTTCTTGGATGTGTTTTTTTGTATTCGTTCAGACGTCTTTTAAAATCGGGTGTGCGCATGTAGGCGTGTAATTTTGCAGTTGCTTCGTGCAAAGCTGCCTTTTCTTTTTCAATCTCAGGGTTGTGGCTATACCCGCGCATTTTTGCGCTTAGGGCATGCATTTCTTCTTTTTGCTGCTCAGCCTGTGGGTTATGAAAAGCCTTTCTTAAGCTGTCGCCCATCGAACGCAATAACTCCCTTTGTTTTTCATATTCTGGTGAGCGGTAGCGTTCGCGCATTTTTCTGCCTTCTGCCTTAATGTCAACTTGTGCCTGGCGTACATCTTCGGGGACGTTTTTCTTTAATTCAGCTTCGTATGCCCTGTAATTGTCATCCCTGTTATAGTCGGAATAGTCACGGTCATGCGGTATGCCGTATTTCTTTTCCATCGATTCGTTCAGCTTTTTAAATTCAGGGCTTTCGTAATACGCTTCGATTTTCTTGCCAAGCTTTTCCATCTTATCCTGCATTTCTTTGGTTTCAGATGTTTCGCCCCAGTTTTTCTGGAAATCCTCGTTTATCTTTTCCATTTTTGCCTGCAGTTCCTTCAGTTCGGGCTTGTCGTAAAAGGCCTGCATTTCCCTGCCTTTTGCTTCCAGTTCCTCCGGTGTTTTTTTGAACTCGCCGCTTTCGTAATATTTGCCAATAGCGTTACCGTGCTTTTCAACTTCTTTGCTCAACCGGTCTAACTCAGGGTCTTTAAAATCCCATGAACCGTCATACCTGTCATCGTTTGAGTAAGCATACACGTTATGGTTGTTATTATCGTTGTCGTTATCACCATCATTGCTTTTAATTGCATGCGCGGTTTTTTTGTGAACCACAGCTTTCTTTTTTGCTGCTGCCTTGCGGCCGGTATCGGCAAACATGCGGCTGATTACCGGGCTGATAGCCTTTACCGAAATTTTTCCCTGCGCTACCTCGGGATTTAGCAGGGCCATGGCGCCTATGCCCACGGTTAATATAAGCATGGCCAACAAAGTTGGGCGCAGGCTGGGTATTTGTTTCTTTGTTTTCATGATTCGTTCAATTCTGTTTAATAAATGGTATTTTTTGCCTGTTGCGGCCAGCGCTAGCTGCCAGTCGTTTTGGCGGTTTTGCTCCAGCTTTAACAAAGCCTTTGCGTATATGATAGGGTCTGCGGTGGCCTTTACAACCAGGTCGTCGCAGCAGTTCTCACGTTCTTCGTTTATAATCCTGTTTATGAGTTGTGCACAGGGGTTAAAAAATAACAATATGGCTATTACCTGCTGCAGCATATTCACCAGGTAGTCGTTGCGTTTTATGTGGGCAAGTTCGTGCAATAATATTGCCTCAATTTCCCCGGCCGAAAGGTAAGTAGCCAGGCTGAACGGCAACAAAATAACCGGCTTGAAATAACCCACCATGCAGGGTACGTCAACCATTTTGCTCATGCCGGCTTTTACTGTTTTGCCGATTTTTAGCATCGCGGTAAATTTATTTACCGAAAATTGGATGGCACTGTCAACAACCATACTGCGCTTTACAGCATTTATTTTTTTACGCGCCAGTATCAGCTTGCCGGTATTAAACAATAAACCTGCAATATAAACTGCTGTTATGTAAGGCAGGTAACCTTCAATACTATAATAGTACCGGATGGTTTGGTCGTTAAATTGCCCAATACCCTGCGGCAAACCAGCCAACACCGGCATAGCCGATAATTTTGATGGTACTACAGCTAACCAGTTATAAAGATGTATCTCGTTGATCAGGGTGTAGCCAAACCAACCGGTAATAACCAGCAGACTTGCAGTTGCCAGCAGGTATTTTTTTGAGGCCGATAATTGTCCGCCAAACATCAGCGCTAGCTTTAGTGCAAAATATATTACGAGTCCCTGCCAAAGCGAATGGATAATGGTTATACCCAAAACCTGGCTAATATTGAATAATATATTTTGCATGGTTATAAAGCTAAAGGTTAATATTTGGCTGGTTTACGCTGTTTGCTTGTTGTTAATTGTTTTCGGTAGTATCTTTTTCCGACTCATATACTTTTGAGCCGCCGGTGGTGTCCACTAATTTCCACTTTTTGTTTTTCCACTCTTTACCATCAAATTGCTTTTTCAGATCTTTCATTTGCTTTTTCCATTCAGGACTGTCAAATTGCTTTTTTATTTGGTCCATTTGGTTTTTCCATTCAGGGCTGTCAAATTGTTTTTTCAAGTCCTTCATTTGGTTTTTCCATTCGGGGCTGTCAAACTGTTTTTTCAGGTCTTTCATCTGGTTTTTCCATTCAGGGCTGTCAAACTGCTTTTTCAGATCTTTCATTTGATTCTTCCACTCGGGACTGTCAAATTGTTTCTTTATTTGATCCATTTGACTTTTCCATTCTGCGCTGTTAAAATGCTTACTCCATTCGCTGGCCTGTTTGCCCATAGCAAGCATTTGATTCTTCCACTCGGGGCTGTCAAACTGCTTTTTCATTGCATCCATCTGGCTTTTCCATTCAGCGCTGTTAAACTGTTTTTGCAGTTCGAAGCTTTGTTTGCGAACGGTTTCCATTTGCTTTTTCCATTCGGGGCTGTTGAATTGTTTTTTCATCTGGTCCATCTGGGCCTTCCATTCAGCGCTGTTAAAATGCTTTTGCATTTCAAGCCCTTGCTTGCGCACAGCGTCCATCTGGCTCTTCCATTCGGCGCTGTTAAAAAAACGTTTAACCGAATCGGGTGCGTCATCACCAAAATAGGTATCGCCATAAACTTCGGTTTTGTTGCCTTTTTGCTTTTCAGCTTTCAGTTTGCTTTTCTGAGTTTTAGCTACAATTTTGCTTTTGTGCTTATGTTTGCTTGTATCGTTTTGTAAATTGTAGATAGTTGAATCTGTTGAACTATTAAGCTTAATGGTTTTGGCGGCTGCAGTCTTTGGATTAAACCATGCGATACAGCTAAGGGTGCCTGCTAATAAAAACAGGGCTATCATTAAATGGCGGATGCTGCCGATATGTTTTTTAGTTTTCATGATACGTTCAATTCTGTTTAATAAATGGAACTTTTGCCCGGTTGCTGCAAGTGCCAGCTGAAAATTTGTTTTGCGTACCTCTTCAAGCTTTATTAAGGCTTGTGCATATATTAAAGGCTCGCCGGTTTTTTCAACTACTAAATCATCGCAGCCGTTTTCACGTTCCTGGTTTACAATCCGGTTAATTAATTGGGTAAAGGGATTAAAAAAGAGCAACACCCCTATAAACTGCTGCAGCAGGTTTACCAGGTAGTCATTCCGTTTGATGTGCGAAAGCTCGTGTAATAAAATGGCCTCAACTTCATCAGCCGAGAGGTTTGTGCATATAGATACGGGTAAAAGTACGAGCGGTTTAAAGTAGCCTATCATGCAAGGCACGTCAATCAGCTCGCTGAATTTTAGCTGGATATGCTTTTTGATGCCCAGCTTTTGCGCGAAAGTGTTTACATACTGCTGCATTTGTTCGGCAGGTAAAACCGACAGCCTTATTTGCCTTATTTTGCTCCATTCCATGGCCAACCTTGCCAGGTTTATGGTAAGACCGGTAAAGTAAACAGCACATATAAATGGCAGGTACCCCGAAATTTTATAGTACCATGCCGGCTGATAGTGACTGTTGGTTGGTAAATTTAAATAAGGTAATAAGGGCAAAAGCTGGTTTTGCTTTAAGGTTACCCAGCTGTAAGCATTGATCTCGGTAAGCAGGGTATAAATAAAACATACCGTAATGGCAACCATTGCACCAATAGCCAGGTTATATTTTTTTGTAGCTGTTAACGACGATGAGCCGGCGAAAACAATCCTCAAAATAAAATACACCACCAAACCCTGCCACAACGAGTGAATTATGGTGACGCCTAAAACCTGGCTTATATTGTATAGAATGCTTTCCATTTTTTAGTTAATTAGAGACCGGAGATTAGAGATTAGTTACAATCCCGGGGCTCCTGTCGTTTACTTTTATTATTTATTTGTGCTTGTTTCTTTTTTGCCTAATCTCTAATCGTCAATCACTAATCTCTACTTCTCAAACTGTTTCA
>Ga0105239_10001488_pt1 | contig 31157 bp, 27 predicted proteins | sample KBSC44metaG_FD_92761 | JGI IMG/M metagenome (GOLD analysis project Ga0105239, IMG submission 92761) | Corn rhizosphere microbial communities from Kellogg Biological Station, Michigan, USA - KBS C4-4 metaG | ecosystem: Host-associated > Plants > Roots > Rhizosphere > Soil | place: Michigan, USA...
ACTGATTATTTTTTTTTCCCGGGGCAAGTGAAATAAAAAAGAGAAAGCTTGAGAAAAGAACCAAAAAAAAGGGTACGTTGGACAGGGGAACTGAGGATCACTCACTTACATGTATAACATAGTAGTTAATTAGTTAGTTAGTTGGAATGCGTCTTGTGCCAGTGTGCCACGGCCACCACGTTTTGGGTGCAATCAATGCAGGAGTCGCACAAGGCTGTGTACCCTCTCCTCCCCTCCTTCCATATCATTTCCTTCCCACACGTGACACACAGCCTGAGCGACGATGACAACAACAATGTGATCTTGTGTAGGGAAAAGAAAGTGGATCGCGAGAAGGGGGAGGAGAAGGAGGAGGAGAAGGAGTTGGAGAACAATTCTAAAAGCAGAGCGACCTGATTTTGTTTTTCAAGGAACCCTTAAAAAAGCATCCTATGTAGTTAGACAATTGTTCTTTCCTTTCAAGGTCCTTCCTTTCCCTGCCCTTTCGTAATTTCCTCAAGCTTTGCACTCATGGACAAAGCGGTAGTAGTCAACGAATAACATCCTCACGTAGACCATTCCAATCCAAGATATCATCGTCGTCATCGGTGCCACAGGCTCCCCGACGGGGTGGGGATGTGTTGCGATCGTAATGCGCCTCACGTTGAACTCGAGACTTCACTAGGATGTCAGCGAGCCGGTCTTCACGCGGTAGGAGTGCCCTCTGCTTGCCGCTGCCACGGTCGCTACGGCTTCGGAACCCCTCATCCTCAAGCATCGCGATTCTCCGCCGTAGGTTGTCTGCGTCCCGACGTACCTTTGCGTCCGACGAGGGTGGTGCAGAGATACAGTGGTTTTGGGCTAGACAGTTCACCTCTTCCATTTTGGTTGGGGATGTTTGCGAATATTTCGGGCGTCCGTCTGCCGTGCGCTTTTTGTGGTTTCGTGGCGGGTTATGCTGGTGACCATTTGTTCCGTGGTCTTGTCGTGAATGATCGGCTTGGATGCTGAGATTTGCATATCGGGCTGTGATGTGTTCCAGGCGCTCTTGCCGTGACTGTGGGTAAAACCAGGTCTCTTCTGCTTTTCCCGTGCTGCAAATGGTATTCTTGCCCATCTCGAAGCCGGGAGGGCCCGGAGGTGGGGTTGGTACTGTAGATACGCGATTTTGTTGTGGAATGAAATAACTGACGACTGTCGTAATTGCAAAAAGCTCATCAGATATCGATAACTGTGACAGTAGATGGTGGAGAAATTTGATTGTGAACAAGTATTTCCGATAATAGCGTTGTTGGTGACACGACATCACCCTTCACTGAAAACTGGCCGAAGAGGGCCGTGAATGAAAAGGAAATCTCTAGTCTCACAGTGTGCCCGTCGAGGCAGTGCTGCCGTGAATTTTGGATTTTTGATGAATGCCAAGAGATGAGGCGATTGAAGACGTTATGAGCTTTTGATAAGGGGAGGCTCTGTGGCTAGGAAAAACCAACGCTCAACATCTTGCACTGAGCTTGGGTTCATTGTGGGAGTCAAACTTTACTTTGACATAATGCGATTGCCACACAGATCAGCCTTGTTTGTAGAAAAGCAAAGGTTGAACTTTGACGTCGGCGACAAGGGTATCAACTCCTGCATTTAAAGCCTTGTGGCTACCGCCCCTTTATCAATAGTCGCCGAAAGGAGGCGTCCAGCTCGAATGAGGTGCGAGACCGCTGTTTTTGACCAGGGTAATACTCGTAGCCAGAAAGAACCGTAGAAAGCCATCTTAACGGCAGTGTTGCAAACTCGGGGCTTTGGCTGTGTGTGTCAACCTTCTCGTGAGGGAGACGGGATCGAAGACGACATCATTGTCAAACACCGCTGGGTGTACACCATTCAGCCTCATACTCGGGTATCGGTGAGAAATTTGTTGATCGGTAGCATGATTTGATACCTTGGCCGACAGACAAACAGACATCGATATCTACTTGTGGCTACAAAATTAGCGCCCCATGGCTAGCGGTTCGTTATGTCCGCAGCGAAGGGGAATAGCCCCGATGTAAAAGCATTGCGCAAATGACAAAACTCCGATAGGGGTTCATACGCAGTCTCTGTGCAGCGCAAGAAATTGCAATGGCTGATCAGTGCCTGGTGCTGTTGGCTTCCTAACGTATGGGAGCAAAGCGTTGTTGTCGACGACCTTTTTGCATTTGTCGCAGGGTCTTGACTTGATGTCGCTGTATGCTGCGAGGTTTTCCTGCCTCTCGTTAGTGTGATGAATACAATAGGATGGCACCTGACGCCATACAAGAAGAGTAGTAAGAACTGAGTTCTCACTGATATTTTGGAGAATGTTCTCCCGAATAGCCGTGGATTCGGTGTTGGGTCTGGCGACGACTTTATACCCAGTCCTGTCGGGCGACTCGTTGACCTGAAATTTGAGGTGGATGAGATTGACCGTGATGGTGATGTTCACCGGGAGACCCTTTGCTGGATCCAAGACCTCGATTGTCAATCCAGGGTGTTTGGTTTTGAAGTTGTTGATAGATTCCAAGGCATTTTCACGAGTGTTCAGACCAGCGCGCTGGCTGATACCGTTAACGGCATCAAGTTTGTGCTCGATAGGATGATCCACGCCATGGAGCAGACTGCCATAGTCCATCATCCATGCATCAGTGCCCTGGGGTAGATCCGTTGCGTTGACGAGACTCAGGAGTTGCCGGACATCAGCACTGTGCCACTCCTTTTTGAACCGTTCAACATCGCGGCTGCCCGTCTGTGCTGCTGCGTGCAGATATGCCGCCAGTCTCTCAGGCTCATACCCACCAGGATTATCCAAGGCAAATCGGGTCGGATTAATCAACTTCTCGGGTAAGAGCGTCCGAAGGCCGACAATCTACACAAGGAGTCAGCGACACAACCGTTTTGATTCGCGAACACGGGCCTTGTTCCACGAGGCAAGTGGTATAGATTTACCTGCTCGGACATCTGCTGCAATTTGGCCAATTTCTCCAGAATGTGACGGTCTTCCGGGTCAACATCTTCTGCTCTTGTATTCTCCAACATGACTTCTAAAATCGACGAGCGGTGGCCCGTGGGTTGGTCTCTGTACTATCAAGAAACGGAAGTTGTCTTTTTGATGGATTACAATCAACAATGGGGGAATGAATCACGAAACCGAGAGTACACCTGATGAATTGTCAGGGCGCGTGGCACCTGACTTGAGCATGAATCAAGGTCCTTTGCCGAGAAATATCACGTGATGCTCCTGACCTTGATCCGCTTATTAATACGAGGAGACCAGCCTCCGCACTCCGCATTTCAGCTCTCGCAGAAGTTCCATATCACGTGCGTGCCAGAAGATCTCTAATGGAGTTGGGTATGATACTTTCTGATGATTAAATCACGCCCACAATGCGAAATTGCAGGAATGGGAACGGCACTATTGATTACACTCTCAGCATCCCATCGCAGTCAATAGAGTGACCGCGGAGCACAATGGATGTGACACACTTGGTCAGTGGTGTTGAATTTCGTCAATCCATCGGTATCCTTGCCCGAGGCTGGGGGCAATATGAAAATGACTCAGGAGTCAGGAGTCAGGAGTGATGGCGCGCCCTCGATGTTTACTCCGTCAGACCCGCATTGGGCCATCAGAGGACCCTCAAAGGGCATCAAGAAAGCCATTCTACGTTCTGTGCGCACGTGTATTTCACCAGAGCTTGAATGGGATGGGATCACCACACGGCCTGGGAAGTGATGAGATCATGCGATGAGTGTTGTGGCACTCTCTACACGTAAGCATGCCGATACAGAACGTTAAACCACTCGATCGATCATCGACATTCAAAGTTTCGATGATCTGTGAGAAAAGTTAATGATGCCAAATACTACGGGGAGCTCCGATTCAGGTTGATAATAGCAGTCGACACAGAGCTTGTACGATTACGGCATGACCGAATCCAACTCTCCTTGGCTGTCGTTGTCCTCAATCTATTTACGAGTTACCGTTGGGAAAGTCAAGAGTTCGGTCTGGGTCTGGCAGCCTCCAAAGCATAATTTGATAAGTTGTCGATAGGCTTTAGTGGCTTGGGGTCCAAAATCTCACCGTATGGATTGTCATTTAAAGTAAAACCACTGGCTCGAATGACGTATTTCAAGTCTCAGGGTACTATGGTTCGCATAGTAGTGTCACGAACAACTCGTTCAGACTGGCCCTCAGAGGAATTGCCCCAAAAGCCACGGTGTGCCTACGATCCATGGCGTTGAATCCTGATACTCAATATTGCATTCAAGAACAAACAATAGATTCAAGAGATGTTACATGCGTGCCCAACACGAGCGCATCATAACACCTAGACTTCACAAGCTCCGAAACTCTATTGATTTGTGGAGATGGTGTATCAAGCACCAATGATAAGGTGTATCTTGAATGCCCTTTCCGCTAGGGGATCCTAGGGGATCCTAGGAAACAGTTGGATGAATTACTGGTAGTCGTACATTAGAATTCTCATCAACGACGGTTCCATGAGCATGCATCCCTGGGATACGAGGGGCCACCAGGTGCTGTGGCAATGGAGCATCTCTATTTGGTCGAAATCCATTTTCTGTACTGGGCAAGATGAGGGATGAAGTGAGATTGAAAGTGAAAACGATCATACATAGAAGCGACATAGTCGGGGGCAGAATCATTGGAAGGTGGATCGCACAAAGGGAACTTGAAACTGGTGCTGGTATGTAGTAATACGAGATACGGCAAAGGCTGAAAAGAGAAAAGCGAGGTTTGCTTTTCATGTGGTTTCTCGGCGTATCGGGTCGTTTTGGATCGTTAGCTGCCCGACGGATAGTCTCAAGTCATTCGGACTCGGGCTCGGATCTCATTTATTCCTCCGTTCGATCTAGTGCGGTAGTGAAAAGATCACGCACGTAAGGCGATTGCTTTCGTATTACTCCGTATAGCATCCAGGGTGATGGTGATTTTCGAGACAAACATGGTTGATGATCACTGCATACGGATACTCCGTAACTTGTAGGTACAACATGTGCAGAGCGATGATGCCCCCTGCTCGTGCAGGGAGATCGAGTTTCCAGCAAAATGCCTCGTTGGGAAGTTGGGATGACTGGTCGACACATAATACACTAATAGTTATGTCGATCTGATCGCCAGCCGTTGCTGACAAAACAGGGCATACACACGAGCACGAGTGTACGAGTACTCCGTACGGTGTACGGACTGGTGATCTAACCGCTCGTAGGGCCATGGTAAGTCCGCGGTTCGGGGATAAAGCGAGAACCGCGAGAACTCTCTTTCTTCCTCCAAGGGTACCAGGGGATGACTGAGAATGGCTGAACCGCGGAATGGACCATCCGAAAGTGGAGGGCGATCATTGCCGCGGGTGGAACCTGCCTGGGCAAGCTGGGCAAGCTGGGCTTGCTGGGTATGCTCGCTCCATCAGCACACGCAGAGAATGATAATATGTCTCCGGCTCGGAGGATTTCAATGGACCCCAGCCAGATTCAGAGTGACGTTGCGCTCCTAATAGTTTGCACGCTCAAGCCGCCACAGCAGTACCGAGACAATGTTCGATATGATGACGGCTTACAATGGCAATCGTAAGTGGGCGCGAATCTCCTTTGTAGAGGGCTTGGTCCCGACCCAAATCCCCAAATAGCAGATGGGGGCTTAGATACCTAGGTAGGCAGTCTGTAGTTACATAGATCTGCGCGGGCCATATCGAGACAAAGGCTTAATCGCTATCTAGGTACCGAGTATAGTACTTAGTGTCGATACCTAGTGACCTAGCGACAGCACCTCCAGGTACAACGCATGGGATGTTGTAAGCAGGCCACATGAGACATCCAGTGTTGGGTACTTTGCTAAATATGTACCTAGAGCGAGGGATGGCGAGCCGCGATGCTGGCTGCGGCAAGGATGGAAACATGTGTTCCCCCATACGGAGCAGTCCGTCCTTGCTCGACTGATGTGAGGTGCAGACCGACCATGGCGACTTATCGTTGTTCGGACGCTCTGACTGGCCCTTTCGTAAGGACAAGGGCGGGCAATCGCACGAGAAGACCAAGATGGAGTTGCTCGGCCGAAAAAGTGGTAACTATCACCCTTTATTCTGAAACGAAGAGGGTACGGGAGTGCGAATGGCTGGTTTGTCTGGAACTTCCAGATTCAAGCCACTGCCACTACCACTGCCACTCTCTTTGTGAGGTCTGCCCTGGCCTGCCGGTGTGTTCTGCGTGCATATTCAAGCCATGCATCCGCCCCCTTCCCCTGGGGCTCTGGTGCTAGCCTGCCCGCGAGCACCAGTCAACTCTATTCCAGGATACTGGACCCCTGGGCTGGCGGGCGCAGAAGAAGCCTTATCCGCTGTTTAGTGTTGGGCTAATGCCGCCCCAAATACAGCCTGGGACGACAGAGGAGGGTTGAGATGGGGGCAGCAGCACACGCAGCGCGGCGCTAGTAAACGAAACTTGTTCGAAGGTGTGAGCTTAGGAACGACGGTGATACACTCCGACCGTAATCTCACCGCAACAGATCTCCCTTGCCGTGGGCCTGTCGGCTGGTATTGTCGTCTGCAGCCGTACCGTATTAGGTGTAACGCCCTCAGCACCAATGCCTGCCCGCCCTGCCCTCCTAGCGAGCGCAAAAAGCAGCGACATGCACTCCACCTCTCAATCTCCCTTGAAGTCCCTGGAGTCTCTTGGAGGGGCGCTGCGGTGAGCAGCTTTGCGAGCAAACGAGCAAGAGTTGGGCGGTTGACGATGGTGCCCCGAGCCCACAATGCCATGCTTCAAGGTTTCCAGCCGAGGATAGCACTATCCGTACCAGCACCTTTGTTCTCGCTGATACTGGTACACCCACTTCCACTCGCTGATGCACCTCGCTTTCGGTGCCGGTCACTGTTCACTGGTCGGTTGAGGGTGTTGGTGTTGATCGCAAATCACCTGTTCCCCAACGTCCCCGGCCTCGTCCACGTCTTCGTCCTCGTCTCCGTTATATCCATGCTCGCGCCCTTGTCGTGCCGCCCTCCGCTCTGCCCTGCCATGTTTCCATGGGTCATGGACTCATGGCACGCTTTGCTTGGATCTGCTTAGGTTATTATTATTCGCCGCAAAGACGGACGTCCCTTTTGGAGCCGTTGCATGGGCCAGCATGGGCCCGCATGGGCCAGAGATCGGCCGGCCACTTCTTGCTCGGTCTCTTGCTCCTGTTCCTGCTCCTGCTCATACTCATGCTTGCCTCGCACTCTTGCTCTTGATGCTGTCAGCAACACCATATTCAGATCCACCCCCCTCGTCCCATGAGCCAGATCCACACCTCCTCACCAGTGGTGACCAGCTACTGGCGCAGGGGTTGTAGCCCTACGAGGTTCAGAGTCCCCACATCCTTGACTATGATTGTCGTCGCAGCCACAGCCTCTTTAGCTCCTGTCTTTTTTCGTCCTATTCATACCTACATATCCCCTTGTCGCCCCATTGCTCTGTTTCTATGTTCATCGAACTATCTATTTTCTTGTTGTCTCATGGGAACTGACTAGTATCCTCGGCGGAACCGGTTCTCGCACTATACTGTTCCCTATTGATCCTGATCTATATCAATCGCCTCGATCCCATCTCTAAATTAATCACAATCCGCAGCAACATGGCCGTGGACACTCAGGACGCCCTCTTCTCAATCACTCCCCCACCTAGTGACATCGACGAGCTCGACAAGACCGGTTTGCTGACTTGCTCACCCACATTGACCGGCCTTTGCTATCCTTCTCCGGCTCCTTCTCATCGGGAACATACTTCCTCCATCTCGTCAGACTCACTCTTCCTCCTTCCAGAATTATCAATTTTAGATCCTCAGACTCAGCACTTGCACGACATGGCTTACAACGCCTCCTCGTCGGATTCTTCTTCATACTACCCCCTCCCAGCAGTCTCCGATCCGTCACTGTCTCATTATACTACCACCTCCGGAACTTCGTATGCCATGTATGAGCAGAGTCAATGGTATCCGTATTCCACTTACTCTCAACCGGCCCAGATGCTACCATACGGCCCTTCAACCTCTTCACAGTTCCCCTCGTTGGAACATCAATCAGTCCAACCGGCCTTGGCCAACATCATTCCACCCACGCCTCAGGACATCCAACGGTCGCCCTTTGACTTCAACTCCGCTCCAGGCACCCTACCGTCCAATCACCATTTGACCGCCTCGCCGTCTTTCTCCCAGGTGTCACATCACAGCTCCCATAGTCACCGAAGCAGTATTTCGTCAATGTCAAGGTCGTGCTCTCCCAGCACATCTTCCTACCAGCAACGATCGAGAGCTCTTTCTGGGGATCACTTCGCTCTCCGGGGATCACTACGCTCTAACTCCACTTCGTCAAACACTTCGCTGCATGCTTACGGCATCCCAGTGAACGAAGCCCCACTGCTACTATCCTCGGCATCGTTAAGCCCCCAGTCTGGCTCGCAAGGCCAAGCCTGGAGATGTGCCTATCCCGGTTGCACTTCGCGTGCTACATTTACTCGCGGCTGTGACCTTCGTAAGCATTACAATCGTCATAGCAAACATTTGTTCTGTCGCGTGGATGGCTGTCCCCAAAGTGAGGCAGCAGCTGCCAGCCGCGCAAAATCCGCTGATCAGCCACTCACCGGTGGCTTCAGCAGCAAAAAGGACCGGGCGAGGCACGAGGCCAAGCACAACCCTGGGATCAAGTGTGAATGGCGTGGTGCCGAGGGAGAGGAATGTGGCCGGGTCTTTTCGCGCATGGACAACATGAAAGATCACGTCAGACGGATACACAACAAGGGGCAATCTCAGCAACAGCAGCAAATAAGTCAAAGGCACAGTCATGGGCAAGTTTCAAGTCGTAAATAACGGCTTGTTCTATTCCCCTGGCAAATATCAGGGCCGCAAAAAGTAATTCCAAGAGGAAAAATGATTATATGAACGAGCCATGCCCTAACGACTCTCCTAACGTTTACTCCGATCGAGACTGGGCGATGACTGGGTCGATCACGGAACTATCCGGAAAGCTGTTCAACACTCGGGATTGCTGAAACTCCATCTATGCCTTTATGCCTTGCGCGTTTCCGACAAAGAACACATAGGGATGGCTTTGGTCTACAGAGGATTCAGGCGTCAGCCGGGTAAATGTTGTAGAATACAAGAAATGAAGACGGGGAATCTTCGGTAGTCTCCCCGAAATTTAGCATGTACTTGCAGCGAGCATTGTCTCTATCAATCAATATTGAATAGTTCTTACAACATTTCACAAGAAGAATTTCCAACAAGTTTGCTGGGAGAGCAGAGGCATGTACCAAAATCCCCTCCCAGGCACAATCGCGTAGCGGCATCGTGGCGCTAGAAGCGCTGGAAGCGCAAATGGCCCCCACCAGGGTCACCAGGCCTACGATCAAGTATTACTCTCTACGTACATGGGTGGTAATTAAGTTTGCGAGGATTTTGCGTACGCAGATGTCCGTCACGTTCAGGAACGGTAGGGTGCAAAACACCGAGACTGGCAGTGTTGAAACCGCTCGTTAATGGGTAAGGTACTCCGTGCTCAGCGCTGTTGACCAAGCACTCCGTGACCCCGTACTGCTAAATGGAATAGTGTACAAGTATGTGGAGGAGCTCCTTAAAACACAAGCCAAGACGCTGCTACTCAGCCATGGGGATACGTAAATAACCTCAAAGCGGTCTGTCTCTACCTCCTACTCGTGCATATAGTACTGGACCAAAAAATGAACCTTACCAAGTATAGCATACACCGCGCGGATTTATAGCTCGCTAAGCAGGAACACACATGTTGAAGCGCCGCATCAATGACCGTCTTCAGCCAGTCGTGCGAACGGAGTAGTGTGAGGTTTTGACATGTATGCTGAGCCAGTGTGGCTGAGTTTGTCTACGCATAATTTATCAACTTAGGTCAGGTGCTATTGATGCACATCACAAGGATCTGGGTATTTGTATCATTGCAGGTCTCCTGCCCGCAGCCAGTGTCGCTACGGGCTTCTGGTCTGCGGATGACAGGGCGTAGCACCAGCAGCACCCCTAGCACCTATCTGATGACCGTCGAGTCTTAAATCCATCCTGTCGAGCACGTTTGATTCTTCCACTCATCTCTTGGCGAGCATTGTGGCCGCTATCTTCCTTCCTAATTCGATACATTCTGTGCGAGGTCCAAAACCACCTAATTATACCATTTGTGCGAGTGGTGGGGTGAGTTGACAGTGAGGTAGTGGTGACTCTCTCCAAATGACCGTTCAATGCAACTTCGACTTCTCATTACTGCCGCCTAGTAGGGTCCCACATGTACAATGATCAACCTTGTGGGAAATGAGAGAAAAGAAGGAAAAGCTGGCAAACTTCCGACAGCCCGTGCTCGATTCAAGCTTCGACCGTGGACCACGAAAAATCAAAGTCCGTCAAACTCGAACGCTAAATGGATGACTTGAATGGAACCCTAGGCGATTTGTTGGAGAAGCGCAGAGTGTACCCTCATCAAGAATGGGACACTGGCACTTGATGCAATGGGGGCCAAATGTATCGAATGTTGGCACGAGCCGTCCAGAAGCAAAAGGTGCCTTTCTTTCATAAGCAAGGGCTCTGACACTAGCCTGATTAGGTGTTTTGTACGAGAGCGGCTAATGTAATTAGCTATTATGAGCACTGGCAAGCCATGGGGTGCCATGGGATGCCATGTCTCGTAGCCACTTGAGCTGCTGACTATCCAAACTGGTCGGTGGGTGAGTCGGCAACACAAGTCAAACGGCCGCCTCCCCCGTTTTGGGAACACTTGCGATCTCCCTAATTCTTCAATTACGCTGTAATTGGATTCGGTGGGGAGTGCGCCTAGCCCTAAGCCCTTGGATCTTCACGGCTAAGAAACGAAGCTCACTGCGAAGTATGAGGACGGCGATGTCTTACTGAAGGCAAATACCACGACCAACCGCGGTCCATCATACGAGTAATACTAACGTGCAGGCGACCACAGAGATAGTCACCGAGTACCGAGTACGGCTCAAGTGAAGCCCTTTTTCCGATGTGATGGTGTATTCTGCACCAGGGCGATAGCGAACCAGGGACATGGAGATCCGATAGCGAAAGTTACAGTTTGGCACTTGCACCGTGTTTCGGACGAAAGTGGCTCCAGAAATCCGAGGTGGTGCGCTTCTCGGCCTCTCACCAAAACAGCACGGGACCATTGTCATCGCGGCCAACTCGAACACGAGTAGCGAACAGCAAACAGGCTGCAGCTAACATGCCATGCTAATCCTCGCGTATTTTAGGTAAGCTCCCGAGCCAGTTTCCAAATTGTTTGCCAAAGGTGGGCACGGTGAGAGCCGCGTGTGATTTCAACCCAGCAATGTGCATGGATCACGCCCAATAATTGATGCAACAATACGGAATATCTGCATGTCATGGTTAATATACGCGGAAGATCATCATCGACGGCGGTACAGACATACCTGCACCATCCTCAAGACCAAACTCTGGAGCCTATCCTCCGTACTACGCCATAGTGAGTCACTAAAGCTTGAAGACTTGCCTACCTAGGGTATGCTGCGCGCTGGGGATCCATTTCCTTGGATACTTCCCCTCGAGAAAAACCCACCTTCTCGGGATACTTCAATGCCCGAGACGCTAAACTTGTTCTACACAGCGTGGCCCATGGTCAAGCCTCCAGCATCATCTCTCGCATCGAAGTGTCAATGGAAACTGTGGAGATCATCAGTTTTCCGACCTCTCAACTCATCATTTGCCCGCTGCGGGTCAAGCCACGAACGGCATAGACCGCCCAAGACTCCTAGGGGTAGACTGGGTGGTCGATACTCCCGATACCCGTTGCAAAAGGACAGGCGTGGACCACACCCTTGGGGTTACATCGCAGACTCGGCTCTCGCCCAGGAGTGGCTTCATTGGCATTGGCGTTTGGCAAAGGCATTGACACGCTGCACCGGTTGGAACCTACAGCTCGTTTGTTTCATTGCTGACTATCTCCTTACGTTGTCATTTTGATCATAAGGCAGCTGTTTCTCCTCTCGCTAACGACAGACCAGTAGAATCTACAAGGATTCATGCAGAGGAACTGGCGGTGCTTGGGAAGATGAAGCATGCCTTCGCAGGGGAACTTTTGATCCACTGTCCACCGCAAAGGTGGTGATGGTGGTCCTTTCTTAACGTGGCTTTCTGGAATGCCTCCTAGCCTCACCTATGATTGAAGGATAATTGAAAGGGGTCCACCACCATGATCAAATGCAAATCGACCTTTCCCATTCTCGCAACCGTCAACATGCAAGCAAAGTTTCATGTCCGGCCGCACCAACGGTATATCCGACTAAAATACAGTCCCAGCGCTCGACTACCATGATTACTAGTAGGGAGCGTTTTAGGAAGAGCTTCAGTTATTGGACTCGGCTCACGGAAAGCAAATGTTGGTGTGCTGGGATAGTAAGCCAAACCTGGTCCCGTCGCCCCCAATTTTGTGATTTACTAACCGCACCTAGTCCCGACGAATGAGGATCCCATGTTAACCAAAAATACTCGGAGCCGGTCATAATCACTGTATCCGTGCTGTATCCTGGTCGGTCGAAAGCGAGTCCGAAAGCGACCACCTGCCGCTTTATCCCCAACCAATTACTACGTGTGCCAGCCAAACCAGGGGTATGTAGTTAGGTCGTCCCAAAACACATTTGGTCAAGTCGAGCGAGGGTGTTATCAACGACACGAGTTGCTGCAATTCCAACCCTCACCCCCCCCCCCTGCACATTTCTAGAAAACCTCCGCGTGTTGCTTATCATGCAAAGATGACACCGAGGCTTCATTCTCTAGCAATCAGTCAATCTTCACCGGGACCAGCATGTCACACGCTCAATCTCACCAGGAGTGGATCTAATTGTTTGGCCTCCTAGACAGCGCCAACGAGGTTGCGAGTACAGTCGAATTAGTTTCTGAACACCTCACCCTGATAGAGAGGGCAAACAATCATCCTTAAAATTGCTCACAGACTATGGGACGAATCTCCTAGGTCACCGCTACCGAGGTTTGGCTTGTCCCAACTAATACCCCTCAAACGATCACGAACACACACATCCTTGATTTTTGAAATGATCCAATATTCGGTCGCTCACTTCCACTTCCATTTCCGGGAATGGCGAGGAGCCCGCATTCGACCTGGATGTGGTGAACAAAATGACTTGACCCCCATCGCCTATGTAAATGTCCCCCCCGGTCAGCAGATGGCTCTTGACTGGGACTGGGAGACAAAAGGACATTCCGCTGATCAAGGGACGACCAGCTGACAAATAAACCTGCAGCAAATCGGCAGTCTGGGTTGCATGATCTAGGGACAGCCTCAATCTGCCGACTTATGTCTTGGCTGAGCCCGTTGACGCCTTGCTTCTTGACCCTCCCAGCCTTCTAAGGCTGAGTGGGGAGAAGAAAGGCCACCCAGTCTAGAGGAACCCCCTTGCGTGCTAGATGGGCCTTGCGGGCGCCCCATGGCTCTGGAATCCGAATTTCCCTCACTGTCGTCGACATAGTCCAAACTAACTAGTATGCGATAATGGTGATCTTACCCTTCAGGAATAGTATACGGCGTGCGGAGCCTGGTGTATCAACTTACCAAGCAACTTCGAACCTCGTGTCCATGGTTGACGTCGCCATCACGACGTCGCCGCTAGTGCTATATATGGTACAACAGTACGTACATAGATCAACACTAGATGCGCTGTCTGGTGGCGGTCAGGCGACAGTGACTAGGCATTGTTTCTGACCCTAACTCTCCCATGCATCGTCGTGTCTTACTTACATGGCATGGCCCATCGGCCGCCAAGGTTCATGCAACAGCAAAGCAAAACACGAGCTTCTAAACATCGTCGATGCTTCATCGTGTGCGCGGGGGACTTGACCAACATCGCGTTAGCATACCCCTATTATAGCATCGGCTTGCTGAGGGCTTACATATGTTCCAACTATATACGGAGTATGTACATACACAACAGGCCTATGAACACACACACACACACACACACACAGAGAGAGAGAGAGAGAGAGAGAAACCCCCGACGATCCAAAAACCACTGTCTCTAGCCCTCGAGTCGGTGATCACACTATCGCTCACACAAGACCAGGGGTCCTGCCCTGCCAATGTCGCTTGCACACCTTACAGCATATCTGGATGTTATGCGCCCTACGAGTCGAGGCTCCCAAAGGTTGCTCCAGAATTCCACATCAGCCTCAAAAGGACAAAAGCATGTCAGCACGATGGTTTTGGAAAAATCGATAATGCTCAGGGGGGGGGGGGCTCTGGGCCTCTGGATGGGGCCCCAAAAGCCAACCACCCCCTTTGGGTCGCCTGAACATGAGATGCAGACGAAACCGTCGTGACGAGATGTTGCCAGTGGGAGGAGTCGGTAGGCTACTCGTGCATGTATGTACAATATGCGGCAGGCTATTAGCAGCCCTACCAGTGTGCGGTGGATCGCCGAGGCACCATTTGGTCAGCATCTAAAGCACCTAGGTGGTTAAGTGGGCTTTTCCTTATCATTGGCCTTTTCGGATGCACGAAAGGATATTTACAATTGCTATTGGCGCTATATGCTACGAGTACTGTATCGAGGAGCGTCCTCGTACGCGCCGCCCCCTTTCCCCTTTTCGCCCTGCGTCCTTCTATAGCTTGGCTTTGCCACTTCCATTTGAGGTCTTCTTAAGCTTCTCCACCAGGCTGTTGGCCCACTCGCCGTAGGGAGCCATTTGGGCCGCATAGTTGGCGGCGGTGGTGCCACTGGCCTGCCTGCGCGCATACCGCGCTGCAATCCCTTGCATGATTATGGCCCCTCTGAAGGCGCCGAAGGCGTTGCCCCAGTCCAGTTCCAGCTTGGGCTCATATCCGGACGCCTCTGCATACCATTGCACCGCCCTTTCTAAAGTAGGAAGGCCGGGTGTGACACCGGCGGCGAAAGGCTCGATCGTCGATGAGTCCTTCGTGTGCCCAAACCCGATGTTCTTGTTGCCCACCCAGAGCCAGGGACTCGTGACATTCACCAGGTCCGACAACGGGTGCCCGATGGTCGCCATCTCCCAGTCCAAGATTCCAATCACCCGTGGCTCGGTCTTGTGGAACACGAGGTTGTCGATCTTGTAGTCACCGTGGATGAGGGTGGTGCGGTCCTTGGGCTGGGTGGATTTCTGCTTGAAGAAGTCCACCATCTTGTGGAAGTGCGGGATGTCGCCTACGGGTACTTTGCTCTCGACGTCCACCGCCTCAGCCTGTGCTTTGGACAATGTCCCGAACGTCTTGAGCTGACGGTCGTAGAAGCCCCCGTGTCGCCCGAAATCAGAGAGCCCGACCTTCGTGAAGTCAACCTTGTGGAATTTCGCCAGTGTTCGCAGCGCATCGTGCCACCTGTTTACATGTGCATCCAACGTTAACTTTCCGACTTTTGCTCGTCGATGACATGTGTATTTCGCTTTTGAGGTATGTGTGTCCAAGGGGAAGGGGGCTAAGGGGGAACAACACATGCTTACATTTCCTCTCGCTCCTGCGACCCAATGCCCGGGAAATGAGGCTCGGTGATCATACGCCCATCGAGGAACTCCATGATATAAAAGTCGGTGCCGACCACACTCGGATCTTGACACAGACAATATGCCTTGGGCACGGGCACATCCGTCTGGCCCAGGGCCTTGATGATCTTGTACTCTCTGTCGACCCGGTGGGCAGTCTTGGACAGCAGCTGTCCCGGGGGCTTCTTCCGCATCACGAATTTCGTGCCCGTGGCGTCCGTCAGCTGGTATGTAGGGTTCGATTGGCCGAAGCCGAACTGTTTGGTTGAAATCAACAGAGTCAGCGTCATGGAAGTATATATCGCTTGCCTGGAATTCCAGGAGCTGGGTGATTCAACCAGTGCAAAGGGAATTTCAAGTCGGTGTAAATGGAAGTGTATATCCATACCTGTTTAAGCTGCAGAGGCGTCTTAATCTCCGGCACATTGCTATCGATGTAGCGCTCGAGAGACGCCAGATCGATCGGTTGTCGTACAGGTCCTGCCATTGCTATTGTGGATGATGATGTCGCTTCGCTTTGTTTCCTCCCGCCGAGGTCAGCTACCTAGGGGCCGAGTAGTTTTAGAGACATGCAAGAAGAATGCGGGAGAAACCACAGAATCAGAACAAGTTCACACGAACTGCAAGTTGCAGAAGAGAGAAAATGAATCAAACCTCTTCCTAGGATAATGATTTCCGGTTGTCTCTCGGCCAGAAGACCTTGGGTGACTGCGGGCGTGTGAAGTCGCTGGCCAGCGGCGACCAGTAACTGGCTGGTTTTGCCCGAGGAAGAATGACCGCGGTCGTCGGACGACACACGAGGTTTCCGAATCGATCATGTTGGACCTCGGGAACATTTTCGCGGTGTCGCACGATTTCCTGTTTGGGGTAGCACAACACCTCACCGGGACTTTTCGTGCAACGACAAAAAATCGAGGTTTCACAGAAATGCATTATTTGAGAAACTAACCCGCCGTACTCCTTAGTTTGGGGCAAAGTGGCCGCTGCCCAGTCGAGTTTAATACTTTTCCGTAGTTCTCAATTCGGAAAATTGCCTAATTCCCTCACTTTCGTGCAACAACAAAAATTTCATGTTACACAGGAGTACATTAAATCAGAAACTAACCCGCCGTAGTTCACTCCAACACAATAATGGGAAATCGGAGTTGAGTCCAATATGGTCTACCGCGGAGTATTGAGTACTCTCCCGTAGAGCTTCCGGAACCAGACATTTCGTGCAACGACAAAAATTTGAGGTTACACAGAAGTGCATTAATAAGAAACTAACCCGCCGTAATTGTTTTAGTATAATTGTAGGGTCGAGTCCAATGCTTTTCCGTAGCGCTTCCAGAACGGGAGAAAAGGGTGTTTTCGTGCACCGACAAAAATTTCAGGTTACACAGGAATGCATCATATTTGAAATTGACCCGCCGTAGCTTGCTGTGTGGTTGGTCCTGGCAGAATCCAGTTTTTAACCTCATCTGTAAACATATCCTAAAACGTCAATAGCCACACCCGAAAACGGTGTTCTTCGACTTTTCGTGTAACGACAAAAATTTGAGGTTGCACAGAAATGTATAATAGGGAAATTCAACCCGCCGTAGCTGGGGGGTAGCAGGGATTTCGGCTAATGCTTTTTCCGTAGCTATATCCTAAAATGTCGTCATTGCATCCGAAAACGGCATTCTGCGACTTTTCGTATAACGACAAAAAATCGAGGTTACACGGATTTGTGTAAGTGGAGAAATTAACCCGCCGTAGCTAGCAAACACAATGGTCCTCCGGAGTTCAATGCTTTTCCGTACACTGCCAGATAGGGAAAGACGGGTTTCGTGCAACGACAAAATCTCAGGTTACACAGGATTGTGTTCATTCCTCAACTAACCGTGATGGGATATTTCACCCGATGCTTTTCCAGACCTAGATAGTTACACCCGAAAACGGCAATCTGCACTTTTCGTGCAACGACAAAAATTTGAGGTTGCACAGAAATGCGTAATGCGAAAAACTACTCCACCACAGGGGCTTGGCACAGGAAGCAAAGTCGAGCTCAGTGCTTTTCCGTAGTTCTCAACGCGAAAACGCGTCTCGTACTTTCGGCTCAATTATTGGCACGCGTTTTCGGGTGGTTGAGGGGCACAGGCGGTCAGTACATCTCCAAGCACGCACGGCTGGCATTCAATACCAGATATCAACACACCCCATCAACCCAATTTTCCAACCTCAAGGATAAGACGGATACCCTTCTGAACGAGCATGACAAGATCGTCCACACCACCTCTTCGTGCAGCGGATACAGCCTCAACGAGTCAGAGCAGCAACGTCCACCTCCCACCCTCACTACCAAACTCGCCCCTACCCAAACGACAGAAACCGTCCAGCAACACGCCCACAAAAATGGCCACTACCAACGACACCCCTTCCGTGCCGAAACTCACCAGCACTTCCCAACCCCCTTTGCTAGTGAAAAAGCTCTCGCCGGACGCAACGATCCCGACGCGCGGATCCGCCTTCGCAGCCGGCTACGACCTATACGCCAGTAAATCCACGACGATCCCAGCGCGGGGCAAGGTGCTCGTCTCAACCGACCTATCGATCGCCACGCCGGAGGGAACCTACGGCCGCGTGGCGCCACGGTCTGGGCTTGCGTCGAAGAATTTCATCGATACGGGGGCGGGCGTCATCGATGCGGATTATCGCGGGGAGGTGAAGGTGTTGCTGTTTAACCATGCAGAGGCGGATTTTGAGGTGAAGAAGGGGGATCGCATCGCGCAGTTGGTGCTTGAGAGGATCTATACGCCTGAGGTCCTCGAGGTCGCAGAGCTAGAGGCGAGTGTGCGCGGTGCTGGTGGGTTTGGGAGCACGGGTGTTTCATCAACGAGTGCTTGAAGTACTTGAACTTTTGAAGCGTTGGGGGAAGAGGGTGAGGCTTAGGAATGGATTGGATTGGGATGGATGACACTTTGTACCGGGAAGGCCTGCGTACAGAGTATTGTGGATGATTGATGCATTATTCATGTCTGGCGACTGGAGGCGGCGGGCATGTTAAGGAAGACAGAAGAAAACACCAGAATAGACAACTAGATTCAGATGATCCAATGGGATGGAAAAGGACCGGTCTACATCTCTATCAACCTGCCACTGCTGACAGCGGAGCGACTAAGAATTGCTAGGGCCCGAGGCTTGCAGGAACACACTTTCTTCCTTCTTTCCAGTTATCAGTTCAACAACGTGAACGGCAACCTAGGCCAGATTTAAATTAGAGCTCCAGCGCTTCAGCCTTGTACCTGTTCTCTGGGTCCTGCAAATCCCTCGCGTGCCTGACCACCCTCACCTCCGCCGCTTTCGTTTCAGCCAGATACCTCCTCTTACTCTCGCCGTCGCCACCGTCTTCGCCCTCTACGCCACCAACGCTTGCGCCAGGGTTGGAGCCAAAGGTTTTCATCTCTGCTTCCCTCGCCGCCAGCGTTTTCTCCAGCACGATTTGCATGCTGCTGAGGACCTTCTCACTTGCCTTCGCCAGCGGAAGATCGATAGCCTCCAGATCGTCGTCGGGCGCCCAGCCGGCCCTCGAGAGCAGATTCGCCTGCGCACATGCTTCCCTCAGTCTCGCCGCCATCAGTCCAGCCAGCATATCACCTGTGCCGCTGAAGAAGCAGTCTAGCTTCGGTACGTCGATTTTAAAAAGTCGTGCCGTGCCGTCCGACCTCTTCGTGCTGCCCACCACCGCCAAATGATCTCCGTTGCCTTCTCCCACCCCTACGCTAGTGACGACGATATGTCTGGTCCCGAAGGTTTTGTGCATTGTCCTCACCGCATTCGCCACCCCGCTGAGACTGCTAATGCTGACTCCGCTCAGCAGCTCAGCCTCGAACTGGTTCGGCAGGATCAGATCGGCTTCGCGCACGAGCTGCTTGTAGGCCGGCACAATCTCCTCCGCGACGTAGAGCCGGCCCTGGTCGCCCATGACGGGATCCAGGATCCAGAAAAACCCACCAGGCTTGACCGTCGAGCGATACCGTAGGTCTCTTGCAATGAAGCCGACCGCCTCGACCACCTCCGCGCTCGGCGAGTAGCCTGAAACTAGCATGTCGAAGTCCGTCAGGTAGGATTGTCGTAGCCCCTCATAGAGCTCGCGGATCTCAGACGCCGGGGTGCGTCGTCCTTTGAATTGTCGATAGCCCGTGTGATTGCCTGTTGCACGGGAGGAATATGTGATTAGCACAGCGCATTCAGCGGCAGAGTAACAGCTGTTGTCTTCCTCGGGCTCGGGAGTCAGGAATCTCAACGGCTCTCTCAAACAGGAATGCAGGTCGAGGATTCCCAGGAGAAATTTTTAGGAAGGGAAATGTCGTGAAACCACCCCCCCAAGAGTGATGGTGCTGTCAACTTACTGAAATTGACAGTGTTGATAGCGGCAACATCACACCCGAGCGCCTGCAGAGCGAACGTCGCCATCTTGTTCCCGACATATCTGTTCCGAGAAGAGAGAGATAAGAAAAAGGATATTGATGATAATAACGGAGGCGCATGTCCGACAACGCAACCCATCAGTCCCCCCTCTAGTCTATGTGCAATACAAGCATAGACGAATAGAGACTTACCCGTAAACGACCTTCAAAATTTAGTAGTTAGCGATGTGGTCGTCTCAAAAGAAAGTCGGCACAAGTAGGGAGGGACAAGGAAAATTTCAGAGACGGGTCATCAATTGCACGGCGCGTACATGACTGGCGATGGCGAGCACCTTGGTCTCTGGCAATGAGTGCTCAGAGGTGGCCATCTCGAGAGGAGCACGCTCGATGGCGAGGCACTAAGGAATAAGAAAGACTGAGGCAGAATGTGTTGTTCTTGCAGAGAAACATTTCCTGGTGTTGGAGTCACAAGCCATCGCTCGGGAGGACAAATTTACGTGCGAGTTGGCAACATGACGTACTGCTCCGCGATAAGGAGGAGCAGCCGCGGGCTGATAAGCTGCTCCCCTCCTCCCCCCACGCGCCGCCAAGTTCAACATCACCGCCACTCCTCCAGCCTCAGGCCGAGAACAATCTATGGCTCCATCATCACGAACTTGTGCACGATGGCAGATATGCTCATTCTTGCATAAATCTAATCCTGCTATACTCATGATCTCGCCAACACCGGCAGGCCACCCTGCGTTTAGAAACTTCTCGCATCACGCCATTCTGAGTGTCGTTTGCATCGTTGTTTGGGATTGAACGGGTTCTGGTTCGCGTTTATTCGTCGTCACCAATCTGAAAAATGCGTTAGTCCAGGAGGCCGGTGCATGTACAGGTAGCATGACTTACCTTGGGAGCCAAGTAGAACCGGAGGAAGCTACTGCCCGATAGACTGTACTCCACCAACAACGGGACCTCCGACGACAGGCAGAGCTTGACCCGGCTAGAGAGACCGCTTGCCTTGCAGAAGTTGACCAGGTATTTGAGGGAGAATGTGAGAGATACGGGTTCCGACAGGTTGATTGTAACGCTCTGATCTTCCTTTTCGACATTGGTATGCGATCGTACAGTGACACTTCCACTACCAATGTCGCCTTGACACGCAAAGCGCACACCGTCCTTATTAGCCTCGATAGACACTATTGATATCAGCATAAACGATCAAGGGGCGGAAAGAATGGGGCAAGTACCAGATTCGGACATGGCAATCAAGTCTCGGCAGATGCGTTGGAACTCTGCGCTAGGCATCTCGATTGTAGCAGCATATTCAGTGTCCGGAATGCCCAGATGCTCTTGATCAATGTCCATCAACTTGATATCATACTCGCTGATCCTGTCTGACTCTGCGCTCTCAAAGACCAGGTTGACAACATCAGGAGCATCTTCTGCTTTCAGTGTGAGAATGTCTTCGTTCTGTGCCGCACGCAGGACCTTCGTCAAGGAGTTCAGGTTGATGCCCAGTGCGATGTTACGATCACAGCGGAACGGTGAGAACATCTCAGCCTTGAGCATCATGGATACCAAAGCAACGTGGGAGTTGTCCATGGCCTGGAGGGCGACGCCGGAGTCATTGCAGTCAAAGTTGCAGTCCTGGACCAAATCCTTGATGGCATCTACCACCTACGGGGCATTAGTCTGATATCCTTGAACTGGGACGCTGCTAGGGTGCAAACCTTCTTCAATTGAGCGGCTTGTTCAAGGCGTGCTTCCAACACTACATAGATGTCATCAATACCATATCCTGTGCCGTAGGACGGGGTTACATGGTCACATACTCTTTGCGAATGGGAGATTGGGTCAAACACTGTCTGTTTCGATAATGGTAGGATACCAGTGGTATGAAAGGCTGGATGCACACACAAGATCGTGATTGTTGTTTGGGAAGTGGGAATTTTGAATTTGGGTACATCAGAACGCGGTGCCTGTTGAAGTGCAGGCGCGGCTCGCGTTAACGCTAACCTAAAAGAGGTTTGATTGAATTTGCTTGGCATTTTCGGCATAGTTGCCCTTTTGAGACTCCACGACCGTAGCAATACTACGTCATCGTCATTTGTCCTCTCCAACTCATTTCAAGAGGGAGTTCTTTTCCACTTTGACTCTCATCTCGGTCGTTCGGAAGTTCAGCGTCTTTTCTACATTTGGAATGCCCTAAGATTCTGGGTAGGTATTTCTTGGCCCGGCCCGGGCAGCCACCACAATAGTAATGTCCTAGGTAGAATCTGGGCTGGCAACCATTGTTTTCCGGAGCAGTGTGTTATGTCTGAATAGGCAGGTATCACGGCCGATTTTCCCGCCTCGCCTTTTGGCGGATCAAAACTTTTGGACCCCCGACCAAGACGCGAGGTGTGGTACAGGCAGCAGTGGATTTCCCCTGGAAGCACACAGCCTCGTTTACGCTTGGCCCATTCCCATCCCAAGGCCAGCGTCGCTAGCATGAGCGATGTTCGCCACCGTTCAAGGACCGGTCCATTCCCTCTGTCATGACGCTGATAATGAGAAAGTCGTGCCGAGAACAGCACGCTCTGTACATCGCCACCGAGGAGTCTATTTCCACAAATCTGTCCATGAGAATCTTCGGTTTGCCTCTTTCATGCAGGATGATTTCCTCCCTTCTCAGGCTTGCCTACCATTTGGCATGCCATTGGTAATGGAGTACAGCCACAACGCGACAGCGTTGTAAGCCTTATGCCTGTATTACCTGCCGGGCCGCCTTAGGTTTTCGCCAGTAGGACATGTGGTCCTCGGTGGCAAGTTGTTGAAGCAATCCCAATTATGTTCAGCTAGGAAGTCGAAGTGTGAGTGTTGTCGGGAGAGACCTCTCGATGACAGGGGGCAATTGTACTTCTGTTACGTTACCAACAATCAATCTGGTCAATACTTCACATCAGCCCCGACGTGCAGCCCCACATAAAAGCGCAGGGGAATGAATAATTTGATACTGGGGGATTGTCATTGGTTTTATTGGGTAGGAGGAATTGCGTGATACATGAGTTGGTTGTTTGTTCTTCTGTCGGAAGAATATCTACCTAACCTACCAGAGGCCTTGATTCCTCCAGATATCGTACAAGAAACAAAATGATATGGTGATACTTCGTAATGGTTGCCTGCAACACATTACCGATATTGCTAAGGTAGTCTATACCGTTTCCCCTGAAATCAATCAATCTACTAGACGACCATAGTCATCGAGATATCTATGGAAATTCAAGTCAACGCAAATAGTCGGGGCAATGGAAGACAACACTAACCCTTGTAGATATACAGATAAACGATAGCCTGGGAGCTGAGAAGCACGCCGTAAATATCGAATTGCTCTGTGAAAATGCTGCTCGTTTGAGTGAGAATAAGAAACATTGCCAAGACTCATAGATGCTTCCGCAGCCTGACACAAGTCGGTCAGTGTGGTCAAATTGATGTAGCCACAGAATATACTCACCTCCGAGAGGATATCCCCGTCCAGTCTTCCATCCCTTTCGGCAGCTGCAACTGCCCTCGAAAAATAATCCACTGCTGGAATGAGCCTTCCCCTGGCTTCCACATAGTCTGCTGTATGCGCCCTAGCATCTGCTTCTGCCGCTGCGCGACCAGCATCTCTGGCTTCCTCCGACGAAGAATATGACGGGATTTCTCCCCAGCTTTGCGGGCGGCCACTACTACCACTAGAAGAACTTCCTTCCAGACGATGTATTCGTGCAAGGAGAATTTGAGATCGAGCTAACCAAGCCTGGCCCAACCCTACTCTTATGTAAGTCAGTGTCACAGATTGGTAAGCCAAGAACAAACCTCTGAGTACGCTCAGGCTTTCTCCTTCTCTCTGTAGCAACTGTAGCCATTGATTGATACACCAGTCTGCTATATCTCTTATGCCTTCGCTGTCGGTGTCATGGTAAGCCAGCCGTTGCAGGGTGTTGAGAACAAATATGCATTCTCGGGAGTAATTTGGAAGTGAGGTAAACCCTGTGCTATCAAAGGTTCTGATAGCAGCCCTGGCGATGTATAGGCATTGCTCCAGTGACTCTGACATGGACGGCTGCCAGTCTGCTATGCGCCGCACCTCAACGATGGCAGCCTGGATTCGATCCTCACTCGATGAGTGAACCCCGTTCTGCGGGCTCAAGGTATGGTTCGACATATTGTAAATGGGCTCGGTAGGTATGGTATGCTTGTGAATGCCGAAAAAAGGCTCCTGTCTTGGTGACCGCGCAAAGAAGGAGGAAGATATATAGCAGTCGGTGCCCATATTATCTGTGAGATAAAGGAGATGCTGCCCACGGTTCAATATCAAAAGTGGAAAATGGCCTAGCCACATGGCTCCCCACCCACCTATGCAAGCCACGGAGTTTTTCTCTGCAGGTGCCCGACGTAAAAGAATGATTCGCCTAGCAGTCGACAAATGAACGAGGACAAAGAAAATGCGACAAGACGAAGACAATCATGCGACTCCCACCATGCACGGGGCTGTCGACCTACGTTTCAGCCACTTGAGGCCCTTTGGGGTCCTATATGGCCAAAAGACCGAAACGGTGAGGCAGAAGGGTGGCAAATGTTAGGGTGGTTGTAAATTGAGAACTCGGTTTGGTCGGACCCGAAAGGTTTGACCAAGGATACAGTGACCACAGCCAACAGCGGTCAAGAAGAACCATGTGGTGATCGTCAAGGATGAGGAGAAGGAGGAAGGGGCAACCTACCGGTTCAATAATATCTGAACTTTAGCCACAGGAGCAGGGACAATGCAACGCCGCTGGAGGCTTGTCTGGATGCTGTGGCGACACGCATCTTACTCAAGGGGCTAAGAGCATCCGATAGAAGGGAGATGATGAATCAAAAGAGCTCGCCAGGTTCCCAAGGTCGAAGCCGCGTTCCCGGTTCGGTTGATGGGGAAGCGAATGGATACGACTAGGAAGTTACCTCCAGGCCCATTGTCCGTGGTAGCGCGGACGTAGCTGCAACGAGAGGTCCAGAGATTTCTCGAAGGTCCAGCAATTGACAACTGGAGGATCGACATGTTTGATCGCGACGGAGTCAACGGGGATGGGAGGCTAGATTCGCCCACCGGATAGCTAGGAAACGAGGAAGCCTGATGGCGCCACGGGCGTTGGAGGATGGTAAATTTGGGCGGTTTGCGACCCAAGCAGTGAGGCCTTTTCAGACAAGTCCTGGAAGCAATTAGAAGATTGGAAGAAGATGAAATCACACAGGCATCCATGAATCGCAGTGAGGATGGGAGAGGGCGAAGGCTGTGTCTGTTGAGGAAGAAATACTAGCAGGAGGAAAGCTTATCTCAGAGCAAATCAGTGAGTGAAGTCTAACTAACCTGGTGGTTGATACATGTATCGAGCTCGTACGAAGCGTATCTCGTAGTGGTTGGTGGTCGGAAGGGGCCTCAGCCCTGTGGCACTGGCCCTGGAGCTGACTTCCCGCGGACGAGGCATTACGCAACGACTGGGTTACTAGGGACTACTAGGTAACGGCCAAGGGCTTACACCCGTCCTCCGTACCGTGATGCCTGGAAATGCTGGCGATAGTATGTATTACCTCAGAGGCAGCGTGATGGACCTGTGCCGGATCGGAGAAATTAGGCTCCCGACAAGGCATAATTGAACAGAGAAGCCGCGGTGATGCTCGGGGAAGCTGGCAAGACTTCGCTCCTCTCGCGCTTGTCACGGCTTCCCGACCTCGTGGAACATACTCGTAGTGGTTGATCAATAAACATCGCATGCCGCGACCCATTAACCACCATCAGTTGGCTTGCTCGACGATCCATGGACCTCACTCGTCCGGCTGCTCGTCCGAGACGCAAAGTACGAGCTACTTTTCCCCCTACAGACCTCAGGTCGAGAATGTGACTATGAGAGAGCTCGGAGCAGCGGCTCGAGATCGACACCGCATTTATGAATAATGATCGCTATTCGAGAATCTACATACTTGGGATCAAGTAAACTTTCATGAAGCCCTGCATATGCTTTCGGAAACCCCATCTGGAAATCCTCATTAGCCTTTGGGTTGGTCGTGGATGATGATCCTCTGCACAACGGAACTTGCTTCCAAATCATCTCGGTCGTCTCTGCCAATTAGCAGTCGATAAAACTCATAGACATCCGGTACTTAAACGAACCTTTTAAATGAGTGCGTCCAAGGGAATACTTCTACTAACTCTTGATATCGCACTGAAAAATTGAGATGGTGCTCTACATATCGTCCAGAGATTCCTCCCCTCTCGACAGTGTAGATGAACCCACACTCTTGAAAGGATATCAGATTCCAAAATTTAGACTAAGAATTGAGTGCCCACCAATATTGTACGAGTAGACTGCTAGAGGTCTGCCTCAACTGCGCGACAGCCCCATAGCAGCTTTTTATAGGTTTGACCCTTCGTTCTTCTAGTGTCTTCCATTGACAAAATATTGAATTTTGAACTTGATACTTTTCAGTCAACTGGGTAGTGCCAAAAACACCGTGCGCTCTCAGAGTCCTCTGACTACCTACATAGGTAGGATGCCCAAAACAAATGTGATTACATACATGTACTGTCTAATATCCCAAAGAAGAAACATACCTCGGTCGTCATTCGAAATCCATCTCTGCAAGAACGCTTCAATTAATTTATGATTATCTAGCGCCGATATTTTGTAGCCGCCCAGTTTGTAATGATTAAGTTACTCCTTGCCGTATGTCGTTAAAGTCGTGGTTTGGTATGTTCGAAAATCGTGTTGATGTGGCAGGTGCCCCATCAAGTTCAGGCCTTGCCCAATCATTCGCATGAAAAGCAAGATCAGTCGTCAAATAGAAGTGATTCGCGAGGACGTTCGTGCTAGTGGCCGATGTTTGATCACCATCTGAAGCTCTCGCAACATGTTTGTAGTGTTGTCTGCTTGCTCTTGCATGGTTGCACGCTTCCTTCGCTCTTCTTGTAGTCTGTTGAGCTTCTCTTCTCGACTCATTGGAGCCCATGATCTCCTCTTGCGGGGCAGAGCCACCGCTTCAAAGACTTCTTCGTCAGGCCCGACCCCATCGGATGTGCTTCTTTCGTCGCCACTCAACAACTTGAACGCCTCCGCAGGCCCACCATCCACAATAGTCATTCCACCGAGGCTGCTCGGGGAGGGTGATGCAGGTGAACGAATGCTAGACGCTCTCGATAATCTGTTCTCCGAGTCGAGTCCCACGTTGAGGAACATTGTGTTCCGCCCCTTCTCCCATTCAACCAAAGCGTTTCGTATCTCTGCGCCAAGATGCTCGTAGTGGCGGGTCAAGGTAGCACTGAATGCGGCTTCCTCGCCTTTCATGACGGGAACATTTATGTCATCCTTCAATAGCCGGACCTTTGCGTTGAGGGAATGTATGGCATTTGCAACGGCTTCGAATCTTCGCAATTGCGCTTTGGTATGCAGCCTCTGGGGAGTTGTCGTCTCTGCATCCCGGATCAATGGATGGTCTGTGTCTTCCAAGGTAGTATTCTGAGCAACGTCGATGAATGCTTCGTTGGCCACAGCAGAGCGAAGGCCATCCACGATCCGCGAAAACGCAGAGTCCAAATCTTGCACGATATGCAAGGTCTTTCGCCACTGAAGGATGTTTTGCCATGTAGACCCTGAATGGAGTGCAAGCAAGTCACACAAGAAGACCTTCCTAGCAATGAAGTGTAGGCGAAATAGAAATCGAAGTTCCTTTAGAGAATCCTGGGGTTCCTCAGCAGTTTTGTTTGCGAAGGCGATGGCATCGGCATAATCTTGAATCGAGACGTCGTATATATCATGGTACCTCTGCAAATCGGTTTCTCGGACAAAGGCTTGCATAGCATTGTGAGCATTGACACAGTGGCTAATGCTGTCGGTCAAAGCGGTTGCTATTGTCATTCGTAGTTCTCGGCACCGTCCAACAGGCCGCTTTGCTTCAAGACGACTGACGGGTGGTAACGGTTGGCTTCTAGGATAAGTATCAGCATATGACACGATAGACGAGTTGGGGCCAGACTTGCATTTCAAAGCCACGAGAGACAACCTCGACTTCTTGTGCAAAGCGTAGCCCTTCAGTTGCAGTATTATCAATATGATGAGAGTTTAGAATCAGCTTCCCCAAGGTCGCCCCTGCGGACTGCCGAACAAATTCAAGGTATTGTCGCCGGGCAAAGTAGATGAATATTATGCAACCCCCTAGTAGTATCAGGGCCGAGGTGAAGAGTTGTGACAAAGGAAACGAAACATGGCCGCGCTGTCTGCGGCGGATAGTATTGAGAAACCATGCGATTGAGAAAGAGAGGACAGCGGTTATAAGAGCGCCTTTGATGGAAAAGGGTGGCGGATCAATTGTCTGTTCATCTTGACGTTGCCGCCTGGGTTTTGGGTCGTTTGAGAGTAATTGGGAAGCGACGATGAGATAGCGAAAGCGTTCGAGGAATTCCTCGTTGGCAACATCTGTCCTAGAGGCCGCTGTGCGACGGATAGTCCGTAAGCGCTCTCGTAGCTTTGGTAGACCACCCTGAGGAGCAAATGTCTTGAGGAGAGGTGAGAGGGGAGGCGAGGAGTCGGCGGTCTCGAAAGGGATGGCGTCGGCTTCTAGGTATTCGGCGAGAGGAGTGTCATTATAGATTAGAGCTTCCATGTCATTGTCGTTAACTCGTTGAGATGTGACAAACGTAGGCGAGGACGTGCAGGAATAGCGAAACAGTACGGAGTAAAGCAGGAGTCTGGGTACTAGGGCTGGAGTAGCAGTTCGTAGTTAGCTGCGTGTGCAAGAACTCGGTTCGAGAGGCAAGGCGCGTGCGTTTGCGTGGAACGGGTTGAAGTGATCAGCCACAAAGTCACAAAGGGGGAAATGATGTGCCAAGGAAAGGCAAAACTGCGGTTGAGACTCACCCCTCCACAGTAAACAAAACATCGACCCTGTCACCACCACTCTCATCACCACCACTCTCATCACCACCACTCTACGGAGTACTATCATGGCGTTCCAGAATCATGTGGGCCCACAGCCCGATGCTCAACGTATGATACAATCAGTTCGTACCTTTGCTGACGTCTTCACCGAGGAATTGGCAAAACTATCCAATTTACCTGCAATTACTGAAGGCAATACTATTCAACATACCCTTACGGAGATCCTCTCTCAACTGAATCAAAGATTTGACTCTTTTACTACTCGAGCGATAGCAAGGTAAGTTTTTCTTTAAATTTATAATAATAAATACTAATTTAATAGTGAACAAAATAGTATCGCACGAGTCCAGAACTCCCTCCTCGTAAAAGCTACAGACCAACTTGAGCTACTAGTGAATCCCTCAACCAATACCGCTGTTGAAGGACATCCTATAACCCCAGGAGAAATTGCAACAATGGAAGAATCGAGACTTACTTCTGTCCTACAGCAGTTCGGCATAATTTCTACTGAAGGAAGATCGGGAAAAGAGAAACGCTTGAGACAGTATATTGGTCTTCCACCAGTTGCTCGTCCATGAATCCTAAGTGAAGGTGGAAGTGGAAGGGAAGTCAAGAATCACCTGGCCTATAAGCTGTATTATTAGAGCCGTGTAATTAGAGTGGGCCCAGAGCAGTTCTTACATCCTTTACCTGCCAAGGGCGATGCAAGGGCAGACTCAGACCAAGAGGGACCAGCAAGGAGTCAAGGACCAATCTGACTCCCCCAATTTCGATGGTGGAGCGGACGGTTCATGCGGAACAGGGGAGCAGGGGAGGCTGAGGATGGAAGCCGAGAAGTCTGGGGTTGTTACGCCCGAGCTGCATTTCCGACTTCCACTTAATGAAGTTTAGTAATATGCCCTAATGCCAAATCTGTTACGTCAACATGCGGCTTGATCTCACGCCTTATTTCTGCTCAATTCCATGGACCACGGATGTCATTCCGTCGACTGCTAGACTAATACTAATAATATAAAGCTCTCCACTGGAATGTGGGCAGTGGCTGATATGTCAATGCTCACGAGTGGTAGGATCCGTGAGCGGTGGGTGCTCCTCGATCAGGCACTCCGTACTCTGTACTCTGACAGGCATTCTCTCGTCCCAGCCTCATCCAACCCGGTTGCCAGAGTTCAGGAATGATCCCATGAAATCAGAAACAACATGGCTAACAGCCCTCATACTCACCTTCTTCCTCGTGTGCAGGCCATGCAGCGATCTCCTGTTGGTGAGTTAGATGTCAGGTGAGGCAGCCTTCTCAATGATGATGGCACGCTTCACCCCTTCATCAACCCCCAGGTAAGTCGTGAATCTCAAGCTGATTGACCATTCACCCTCTGCTCAGGCAGTTTATTCGGTGATGGTGGCCTGAACTTGGTAACACCCTTCCTCTGGCGTTGTGTATTTTGACTCTCTGCGTGGACTTCTCCAATACATCCACACGGCAGCCATGGCTTCACAACCTCAAGAAGCTCAGATGCCCAGGCTGACTCCACAAGAGATAGCCGACTTTGTGGCCAATCTCCACGACCTGGGCGATGTCAAAGGCGGCGATTTGCGCAAGTTGAACCACGCAGACTACGACCGGCTGGAACAGTATGGCGCGCTTTACGGAGACTTCTATCGACAACTCCAAATCTCACCTGCCCATCATTTCAAGTTCTGGGATGGGATTCTTCGTTTGACCCGCAGAAAGCACCTCGATGATCTCAAACGCGGTACCCCGGCCAGTTTCCGCAACCTGACTGAAGTTGTTCTGCGTGGTTTTGGCTACATCATCTGGAGAGCGAATTCTGCCTGGCTGTTACCATTGGACCAACTGGGCGAGGGAGAGGAACTGTTAGTTTATGTGAGACAAGGCGGTCCAGAGAATTCTGCAAATGCCAGGTGAGCACTTTGAGACACAACCCCCCGATGAGTTGCAACCAAGACCGTTGACTTTCCCAACCATCTCTCTAGACTAGCTTCCATACTAATTCAAATCTGGCCACGAATGCGCAATCTGATCTTCGAGCGCAAACCACCACCAAAAAAGCGAGGACGACATGCTAGAGAAGCCAGCCCAGCACTCACCATCGGCACGGAATCGGGCATTTCATATCATGGAGACACTGACACACATGGCCTGCCATCGCCCGCCCTGACCTATTATCCCATAGACACTGATCTGAGGGCGCGAGTTCTGTCGACCAGACTGAGCCACGAGCCTCAGGGCCGCCAGAAGATGTTGACAATCCGGCAGGCGGACGACGCGATCCTCAACCTCATTGA
>Ga0105239_10001489_pt1 | contig 31155 bp, 20 predicted proteins | sample KBSC44metaG_FD_92761 | JGI IMG/M metagenome (GOLD analysis project Ga0105239, IMG submission 92761) | Corn rhizosphere microbial communities from Kellogg Biological Station, Michigan, USA - KBS C4-4 metaG | ecosystem: Host-associated > Plants > Roots > Rhizosphere > Soil | place: Michigan, USA...
AGTACGGTTGTCACTGTTACCAGCAATTTCTTACGTGTGGCTTTCACCGGGTCCTGTTGGCACAGTTGACGTCTCCATCAATCCCATTTTCTTATTACTAGCTCGCTTGAATTCGAGACATGACTCGGGACTAGCAATTTGGCGAGACTGTGACGTCGTTAGGGCACCACTTCGTTCGCTGTCAACCCTGCAACTAGATATTCAGCATCCACACAACCACAGAGGGGCTCTCCCAAGATACGGACTTATTGTTCCTTCATGCTCGGTACGAGGACGATGGCCTCACCCCAGCAACCATAATTGAGTTGCAGACTCCCTCCATATTGGAGCCCCATCATTGCCTTGCATAATGACATCGACTGAATATGTAGATATTATACTACTATACTCTCAGTTCACGGCTCAGCCCCATCATATCTCCTGCTTCCGGGGAGTTCCACATTCTCGGATCCTTGCCATCATGTTGTTGCTGGTCTTGACAAGCCGGCCACTTGCACCACTGGGCTTTCACATGGTCACCAAAAGGAGCCTCCTTCTAATAGACTATGAAGACCAAAGCCATCCGCTCCGTCCACCAAATTGAAGGTCCTACAGTCAGCTTGCTTTGGCTTTCAAAGACCTAGACTTTGTACCAGGTGGAGAGCAATGCGCGGAGTAGAGAATCGCGTTTGGAGTCCTGGGTGGGTGGCTACGGAGAAGTATATCCCCCTCTCCCCTATTTGCGTACAAGGCTCAAATAATCCACCCAATACATCTTACTTGAACATTCGGATCATTAAAGTTCCACCTCAGTCGTAGCCTTGAGTCAACCTTCGCCCGTGGCGACCATCATCCGAGATCCTGTGTAGATTGAACAATCTTGATTTCGCCAGTCGCTACTTCGTTGATGCAGAACGCCCTCTATTGTCACGGCGCGAGACATGCTATGCTTGAAACGATTGTTGCGGTAAGCCGGGTCGCCGTGTTACCCTCATCATGAATCAGAGGCAGGAGGCTTTTCAAAGGGTATGCTGATTGTGCTTTCTTCCTTTCCTACAGAAATTCTACAACTAACATAGCAGTTGCGCTCCCCATGTGTTGAACTCAGCTCTGTGGTCCTTAAATTCAAGACAAAGCAGGCCACCTCCAAGGCTGTCTTTTTGGCCCTAGAGCCTGTTTATCAAGCACTAGAGTCACTAGGTAACCAAGGCCTACTCGATCAGAAACTTTCTGAATATGCCTTTTTCCCTCTTACTCAGATTCTGAATCAGTCGAGACAGTTACCGTCCCAAGTCCTGGAGCTCACCATCAAGTGCATTCAGATTTTAATATCGACAGGATGGAAGGACAACCTTGCCCCGCAAATGAGCAAGCAGCTGCTAATTCTGATGAGTTTACTCGTCTCTTCAGACTCGAATTCCGGCGAAGACCCACCTACAGATGAGCTCAAAGTAGCTGCATTTGAATGCATGTTTTTATTGTTCCGTCAGATCTCTCAGCTTGATGATTCAGGCCAGATGTTGGATGAGACTGGTGCTACTAGCCTTTTAGACCAACTTGTCTACCAATTGCTGGAAGAAATGAGCGTCACCGTTTCAGAGTTAGTGCAAATGAGCGCAGCAACAGCATTGTTGGAGATGCAGAAGGCCGTCAACAACACTGTAACTCTTGCTAGTCTACTACCTCGAACCGTATCAACTCTGGTCAAAGTTCTGCGCCCGAGTACTCAAGCCCGTCGTCCACAGAAGGTTCTTGCAACTTATCTAAGACTTCTCACAGAGGTTCTAAGACGGGTTCTAGCGGATCGGGTTCTTTCCTCTGCCAAAAATGGGTTGCTGAGTGACAAGGCTACAGATTCCAAGCCTGTAACTGGGGGGGTGCTTGACCAATCATGGATCGATGCTACAACACCACAAATCGATATTGCTTTAACTCAGGTAACTCAACTGAGAAGCATCAAGGGCTCTACCATCAGTGAGGCTCTTCTACAGCTTTGTCTCGCTGTTATTGAAGACTGTTCAGAGTCCTTGCACAAGTCAATACCCTTGATGGTAGAAACCCTCGTTGTCTTATGTCGTTCCGATAACCCTTCTCCTGCAAGCGCTGCTCTAAACCACTTGGTGGTATCACGACCAGCCGTCGGCGAAATAATTACTGCTAAATTCTTCACGTGGTCTCAAGCTCTCCCGAGGGTGATGCAGGCAAACGATGACAGACCAAAGCAGCAGCTTCTCGGTCAACTGGCAACATCCTTCAGTGCGTTAGCAGATAACATTGGAGCCTCCGAAGATATCACTGCTAGGATTGCATCAGTATTAGTCGATGGTGTATCCGCGGCGATTGAGTCAAATTCTCAGCAACTCACTGTGATTGACGGCCCAGCCCAGTCTGCACTAGATGGACTTGCTCATTCGAAGGGGATGTTATCAACCCAGTTTGAGCCATTTCTCCTCAGTCATCAAAGCCAGCAGTCATCAACTGAAGAGCTAAATGCTTTCATACGTTCCTTAACATGTCATTCCGGGAATTACAAGATCACTAGGAGTATTATTGAGCAACTGAGAGATCCCAGTGTTGAAAGACGACTGTCTGCAACCTGGCTTGCTCTGAACTTTCTTGAACCCACTGCCCACCAGGTTTTCGATCTCGACGATTTTGTCCAGGGAGACGATATTGATGAAGATCGGTCGTTGACCAGACCTTACCTTGTATCAGATCTTTATGCACAAACGCTGCCGTATCTACTGCAGTATGCTGATGAGTCAGCTGGATCTGCTTCCGATTGGCGCATGGTAGCTTTGGCCCTGGAGTCTCTTGTACTTCAGGCAAACCAACTTGGGGAGTCATACCGACCTGAATTGATGGAGACCCTGTTTCCCATGCTTATCCTCTTTGGGTCTGGGAATCCCATATTACAAAATCATGCCATGACTTCCCTCAACTTACTCGCTCAGGCCTGCAAATATGCCTCTGCGACGGAAATGTTGATTGAAAATGTCGACTATCTGATTAATGCAATTGCCATGCGCCTGAATTCATTTGACGTCTCGCAAGCTGGACTTCAGGTCCTTGCCATGATGGTTCGTCTATGTGGGGTAGATCTGCTGCCTCATTTGGACGATGTTATCGGCAGTATTTTCAGTGCCCTCGATAGCTACCATGGATACCCAAAGCTTGTTGAATCCTTATTTACCGTACTCAGATTGGTAGTGGTTGAGAGTTCGAAGAATCCAGCAAAGCTTGCCATCGAGCAAAAGCCCAACTTGGCAAATCACGAACAACGAATGCCGTCTGCCTCGGTACTAGACGACATCGGGCTTGATTTGCAGACCAGGAAGAATCGAAGCAATATATCGGACGAAGAACATGAGCTTCCGAGATCCGCACCCCGTAGACCGTGGAAGTCAACTCTCGACAATCCAAACGCTGCTTCGACAGACAAACGAAGTGAGAATGGTGATGATGATGGAGACTTCAAAACATCTGAAGGTGTCCAAAAGGATAAAGACCGTAAATTGTCAGAATCACATCGATTGTTGATCCGTATCGCGGAAGCAACCATTCCTCACGTCGCTTCACCCTCGGCCAAAGTGCGACTCACCCTTCTGGAAATTCTTCGAAAGATTTGTCCTGTCTTAGCGGCTGATGAGAACTCTTTCCTCCCATTAGTGAATTCTATATGGCCAGCATTGACCTCGCGACTACTTACGCAACAAGACGACGGGTCACAAGAATTGCACTACAACATCCAGGCTGCCGTGGAAACGATAGGTGTCATATGCGAAAATGCAGGCGATTTTATGGCGACTCGGATTGACGAGCTGCTTTCTGGCCTGGAAAACTTGTTCAGAAGACTTCAAGCGCCCAAAGCAAATTTCAAGAATGTTCAGTCTTCAATAAAAATACGAGATTCTCCCTCCTCCATATCAGCGTCCTCTCTTGACATGATCGAGACAGACATAGCAGAGTCACGCCAAGTGTCCATTGACAAAGGACAGAATCGCAGGTCGCAACAGCAGATATTGCAATCGCTTCTCGTCCTTTTTTGCACCATCCTCCGATCTGTCCGCATATCTGAAGACAATGCAGATAAGGTTGTCGAGATGCTGGGGCCGTGGATGGGAAAGAGTGGAGAGGCACCTGTGGAACAGGCTCTAACGGAGTATAATAGAGATTTCGTTTGGTTGATGAAGGTGCGGATGCAATTTTGAAGACATCACCAACATGGCCTGGTCACCGCGGACCGTGGCAGGTGTGTATTGGCTTCTGCCTGGGGGCTTCGAAAGAGCCAAAGGCTGGCGGTGATGGGAATGGAGATGCCCAGAAAAGAATGGTCTCGGAGATGAATTATGCGCCATTCCAAAATTGGTTAGAGGTAAACCGGATTAGGAGAATCTAAACGCCGCGCCCGCGGAGTACCTAGTCCAGATTCAGATCAAAAACGCATGAATTGGAGGCTCAACACTGTCCGGAGATTGACCTATTCCAATATATGCATATGCAGCGTGTTCGCGATATGCCTCACAGCGGTATCTGATGTTCCACGGTCGATAACCCCGGGAGAAGCAAGGAATCATGATTTCTACAGTGCAAAGATGAGGGTTAAATACCACATATCCCCCAGGAAGCATCGGGCCAATTCTGCACAATTCTACCCTATCTTTCATCTCCATCATACTAAAAGTTTCTTTTCAAATTCTTCCACATCATGCCGCCTCCAGGTATTGGGCAATGGCTCAAGGGCCAAATGCGGACACCCCCAATGCCCGAAGTGGATTTAACAGGACGAACGATCTTAGTTACAGGCGCAAATTCGGGCTTAGGTCTTGAGGCGACAAAGTTACTGATTCAGCTAAACTGCAGCACTATCGTCCTCGCTTGTCGCAGTGTAGCAAAAGGAGAGGCTACGAAAGAAACCCTGAAAACGGTGTCAAGTGGAAATGGCACCGTTCCCACGATCATTCCATTTGAACTCGAGATGACCAACTTCAACAGCATTGTCGCATTCGCCGACCGGTGCAAGGAATTGCCGCGCCTTGACGCAGCGATTCTCAACGCAGGGATCGTCGTTTTTGACTTTAACCTGGCTGAAGGGTACGAGTCCACTATTGCTGTGAATGTGATCTCGACTTTCCTCCTGGCCACCCTCCTGGTGCCGATTCTAAGGACCAGTGCCAAAAAGTACCGCATCACCCCGAATATTGCCATCGTTGGTTCAGCAGTGCATTTCTGGACAGACCCGAAAATCTTGACAGCACCCAAGACAGGCGAGATCTTCCACTCTTTATCCGATAAAAATACTGCGGATATGAAGGGTCGATACAATCTCAGCAAACTTCCGGTGATGCTGCTCATCAAATACCTCGGTTCTGTGTTGGAGAAGTCCGCTCGGGAGGACCCTGACGGCAAACCACTGGTGACTTTGAACAATGTGGCGCCCGGGCTGTGCGTGACAAGTAAGTTGCTCTCATCTCCTGCCCCGAATACCCTCCCAAGAAAAGGATATGTAGACTCTGGACGGCGGAGCCTTCCTGCCCGACTGAATGCTAACTTCATCCGCCCCTAGATCTTTTCCGAAACTACAGCATGCCCGAGCGACTCATTTTGGGGATAATAGGACGGCCTGGTGAAAAAGGAGCGAGAACACTTGTACATGGCGGCACAGCAGGTAGTGAAACCAACGGCCAATACCTGAGCGAGTGCGAAATCAAGAATGCCAGTCCGTTTGTACGAAGCGCAGAAGGTGACCACACAGCAGAGCGACTCTGGTTCGAGCTGGTTGACATTTACGAAAAGGTCAGCCCAGGCTGCACCAAGGAATGGTGATGATTTCATTGGCGCCAGGACACCCATGTATCTCTAATTCAGGCGTGTTGGAGGAGTAATTATGATATTCGAGCAGTCCAAAATACCCCCGGATCGTCCAATCGATGAATTATTGCGTTTTCATTGACAACAATGCGGAACCAAACTAGACAAACATTGACTCTTCTCCTTTTCCAACTCTGTCCGATTCAATATCAGAAGGAGCAATCACCATTTCCAAATCCGATACGGATATGTTGCATGACTCGTGGATTTTTTCGTTCTCACAGTCATGCACAACTTTGGCTAGGAGGAAAAGGTAGACTCGATGGGTCAACTTGCGCATTGGGTCTCAAAGATAATACTAGCTATATCAAACTCAAATCCTGGAAACCCTTGAATTCTTGACCCAGCATGATCCTAATCTGAAGCTTGACCATAGTGCATCAAGTTCCTGTGACTCGGGCTCCCTTGGCGAATTGGCCTTTGCTCTGCCTTCGTTGCTAGTAGCTTAACCTGTTGCCAATTACAAAGTGCGACTAGTTCATAATTACGAACAGTTGTGAGCGGGGAGATTGTACTCGGTTATTGGGGGCCCTATCCGTTCCTCCTATGTAACTGTGCCGTGCTGCATTGCAAGGCCTGAATGTTCAATTCGTAACACCAACATCACTTCTACCCATTTCGCTCTTGTTTTGATCAAGAATGCCAGCCTTTTGAAACATAATATGTCAGAATTCTCTTCTCTGACACACAAGTTCCGAGCAAACCTTGAAAACCAGGGGAATGGCGCGAATAAAGTCAGCAAGCGCAACCGCCAACCACTGTCATGCGCGCCGTGTCGAACGAAGAAGATGAAATGCGATCGAGGCCATCCGTGCGAGACGTGCATCAAACGAGGTGACCCGACGAGTTGCTACTATGGCAAGAATCCGCCGCCTTCCACAAAGCCAGAGTCGCAGGGGACAAATTCCAAAGGCAAGGCACACGAGCGATTACGCCACCTGGAGCATCTGATTCTGCAGATGGTCGATCGGAATGGCCAGAGTGGCTCCTCGTCGCAGCAGACGGCCACCGACGACGCATCCGGCTCGCTGGACAGTTCTGGGGACTCCAACACTGGGAACCCTCGTGTGGCAAGCGATCTTCAGGGCAATTCGTCTGAGTCCAGATATGTGGGCTCGACGCATTGGTCCGCCATCTTAGACAACATCCAAGAAATCAAGGTCGCTCTAGGAACAGTCAACACGTCGAGTACCGATCTCGAGGATTCTGAAGACCCCGAAACTACCCCAGTCATCTCCCTATTTGAGTCTTCGGGTAACCTGTCACTTGCTCAGATATTGGCTCAAGCCCTTCCTACGAGGGTGCAGGTCGACCGCAGGCTCTCGACGTATTTTAAGAGCAACTACGCCGTCATGCAATTCCTCCACACCAGCCAATTTCAACACCAATACGAAAAGTTCTGGCGCAATCCTGCTGAAGCCCTTCCCCTCTGGGTATCGATACTCTTTTCCATCTGCTGCATGTCCGCCACATTGAGCCAAGCCGTAGGTAGTGAGCCACCGACGCCAGAAGATCGAGTCAGTCCACGCACGAGTTTCTTGCAGGCCTCGTGTGCTTGTCTCAAACTCGGTGGATATGTACGGCCCAAGAAATGGCTTTTCGAAGCCCTTGGGCTCTACACGCAATGCCAATACATGGCAACCATGGATCCATCCAAGGAAGTTGGTATGGTGTTCTCCATCCTCGTTCGCCTAGCATATCGCAGTGGCTATCACCGAGATCCCTCACATTTCCGGCACATCAGTGTTTTCGATGGAGAGATACGACGGCGCTGCTGGGCCATGTGCCGGCAGTTTGACTTGATGATCGCGTTCCAGCTGGGGTTGCCCAACCTCATTCCTCCCGACAGCTGGGACACACTGAATCCCCGAAATCTGCTCGATTCGGATTTTGACGAGGACACCACCGTGCTGCCCCCCTCACGCCCAGAGTCGGAACCCACTCCGATTCTCTACTTCATCGTGAAGTCCCGCCTGATGACCGCGTTTGGCAGGGTGTGCGCGCACGCGCTTTCCTTTCGAGACTCCTCGAGGCAAGAGATCATGGACCTCGACGCCGAAGTGCGCGCCGTGCACGCGACAATCCCAGACCCGCTACGCATCAAGCCTCTCTCCCAATCCTTCGCCGACCCCAACTACCTGATCATGGTGCGGCTAAACTGCGAGTTCCTCTTCCAGAAATGCCTGCTGGTGCTGCACAGGAAATACATGACGCAGGGTGACCACCCTGAATCCTCCCAGGCCGCCATCACCGCCGCAACATCCATCACCACCTACATGCTCGACATGTACAAGGAGTTCAAGCCCGGCGGCCAGCTGCACATCGACCGCTGGATGCTCAGCAGCTTCGTCATGAACGACTTCTACCTCGCCGCAATGATGCTGTGCCTGTCCGTGTCCATGTGGAAGAAGACCCACCCTGGCAAGACCGTCAGCGACGACGAAATCATCAAGGCCCGCGTCGACCTCCTTGCCAGTGCATACGTGGTTTGCGAGGAGTCGAGCGCGATCAGCACCGAGGCGAAGCGCATCACGGCCGTTCTAAGCACCATTCTCGGTGAGTACGTGCTTTCGCCCAGTCGACGCGATAATGGCGCCCAGAGCCCACACACCTCGTCGTCCTTGTCGTCCGCGCCCGCCACCTCCGCCGAAGCAATCATGGAGAGGAGGAAGATGTTCCGCATCGAACCCTTCGCATTCTTCCCTAATCTCCTCGGCGTCAACCTCGCACCGCTCTCACTCTCAGATACACCCATGCCACCAGCAGAGAACACAGGGCCCCAAGGGATCCCGTCAACCCAAGCCCAGAACAGCGCCACCAATGGCGGGACTCCAACTAGATACTTCGAATCCCTCACATACATGCCCACCGAAACCCCCGGTCAGGGCCAGGGCCAGGGCCAGGGCCAAGCTCCGGCACAAGACCAAGGCAACAGCATGGTCTCGCCAAATCCATTCGCACCATTCTTCACATTCAACACGCCCTACGGCTTCTCCCCTGCCCCCACGACATCCGCCGCCCTCACGGGCTCACCCTCGGAAGCACTCGCGGCCTCTGCGCCCGCCAACCCGAATGCGATGCAGCACCAATACCTCCCCGGCAACACTCCCAACCCCACAGCCATGGACACTAATATGAACATGAATATGAACATGGAAATCGACTGGGAGTTCCTGGACCAATGGATGGCGATCCCCTCCGCGTCCGCGGCGGCAGCCCCCGAAGCCGACCGCGATGGCGATGGCGATGTCGACCTGCTGCTCATGCAGCCGATTTCCCTCCCGGCGCTGCCTACACCCAACATTGCGAATGCCTACTTATCGAGACCTGACGCCGCCATGGGCAATAGCAACAGCAACAATGCCAACGCCAACGCCAACGCCAACGCAGACTGGACAAGCACGCCAATCCGCTTCCTGGGCACGAATGTCCTACAAGCGAGCGCGGATGGCCAGGGTGGTGATAGCAATAGTAACAGCAACGACATCTCGCCAGCGCATACACAAGGCATGGATGTGAGTATGAGCATGAGCATGGGCATGGGCAATGCTAGTGCCATGACGCCCGCCTCGTCGAGCACCAGTGGGACGGCGCATTCCATGTCGAAGGACCAGTATCCTCTTTATTGATGGCGGAGGAGGGGGGGGAGGAGGGGTTGTGTTTAGGATACCAACATCGTTATTAAGTCGTTGGTTAAGCGAGTTTAAACTTCAAGGGATGAAGTACTGGAGCGAGATTCTCACTTTCACATGGACGGGGAAATATCAAAATTGATATGATATACCGAACTGTTTTCAAACACGCAATGATGAATACGGATACGCATACGTATGTATAAGCATTTGAAATGAAGAAGGGGGTATCCTATTCTTAAGCGCTAGTTCAAACCGCAGCAATATCATGCGTGCTTCCCTCTCGTGCTTCCTTCCGTTGAAACCGTAACTCTCTCGCCCGCAAGACACCATTCACCCATTTGAAGTGCGCCCCTTGTTGTTTACTTTTATTTTCGTTGTGGAGCCCCAGTTCGTCAGCCCTGTCCCCTTTCCCATTTGCGCCTGTAGATAAATGCCCTGCTTTCCAAGCTCGTCCATCGAACTGTTGAGATTCTGAAAAGATAACGAGGATGCAAGTTCACTCCCGCCATTTTCGCTTCAAACAAAGCTGTTAACCCGTCCCTGATTCCGGCCGATCCTGCCCTCGATACACGGTGGCTCCCTGTGCCAAAACAATCCCGGATGTGAACCCTTTCCCCCAACTCCATACAAAGCGGGTGCCCCTAGCGAAAAGCTGTTCACACCTCACGGTTTGGGACCAAGAGATCGTTTCTGCTTGGCTGCCGCGTCTCTGATTTTCCAGGCCGAGCGGATACCTTCAGCATTTGCAAGCAGATCATCCTCAGTGACGTGGTCGTGGATAGACTGAATAACACTCTCATAGGTGCTGATATGGTTGGCATCGGTTTTATCGTAACGGAAGCGGTGGAAGCGCCACCGCCGGGGATTTCCAGTCGCCATCTCCATGTCACCATTCGTGGCACCATTCTGTAGAACGTGGTCCTTGAGGATATCCTCTTGAAAGCATTCAACAATCGAGTCCTGTAATGGCCGATTGAGAGATTTCCATTCCTCCCATTCCTCGGGTGCCACATACATATCGTCGACGTAGGCGTACTTGTCGCTGCCATGACTGATATAGAGGCCGAATTGAGCTGGAAAAGCGTGGAAGTCGGGCTGACGGGATTGGTCCGGGTCGTCGGGTTCAGGTTCGTAGAGCGCCCATTCGATATGCATCAGGAAGTCGACGGTGTTTTCAGACGGAGGCTTCCACTTAAGTATGTGTTCATCTGTGCCTGACTTGTACGGAGTGTTCTTGCAGGTGAAGATAAGACCGTCGTTGCCATGGAGTTGCTTAACCCGCGGGATGATTTCCTTGAACATCTTTTCCAACCCATAGCTGAACTCCGTCGATTTATCTTCAACCACAAATGGCCGGGGCGAGTCTGGATGCGCTTTAAATAGGGCTCTGTAGGGTTCGAGGACGTGGGCTTTGAAATAGCCCAGACGCTTATCCAGTGGCCGTTGTAGAAGTGGGTTGTGATCGAGTACTAGGCAGTCGAATACTAGGTATTTAATGACTGACGGCCGGTCGGGGAATTTATCTTCCACCAACTCTCCATCGAGGATGGTTCCGGTGTGAAATTTATTGAAAGTCTTATCGTCATGGTGAGGGAAATGGAGTCCAGAGACATAATAGTAATCGTTCTTGCGATCGATGAGGTAGTGAATGCCCTTGCCCTGGTCCTCGCTCAAATACATCAGATAGCGCAGCCCATCCGTCTTTTCACAAACATAATAATCCTGATGTTTCAACTCTTGAAGGTGCTTTCCGGCGAAGGAGACAGGTTGCGCGCCAGGGAAGGAGCGGTTACCACGCCCAAGTAGTTGTGCGACTTCATTCTGAAAGGTGAACTGGAGATCAGCACCCGCCCATATGCCTCCTACGCGGGCGATGAGTGATTGAGGGTCGTGAGGAGGCTCTCGCATGTGATTCATTGTGTTGGCGCCATATGAGTAGAAATATTGAGACGGAAGGCACAGGTTACGTGAAGGGACAGACTTTATATCGGCCGCATTATGTGGAGGGGAAGTTTGGAGGTTCTAACTTCTGAAGGGGCCTGCCAAACACATGCACCGGAGAAGCTTGGCACAGTCACGTGGGTGTCACTGCCGCTTTAGGAGTAGCCCATTTAGTGCTGCTGCTTTTGAGGGACAGCTAGTGCGATACGCTGGCGGAGACCCGTCGTATTGTAAATATCGAAATACCTGTAAGTATCGGAATAGCGCATTTCATATGACAAGCTCCCTCGGGATGACAAGATCAGCAACATCAACTAAGCCTGAAATGGACTGCCGCCACGCTAAGTGAACCACTGATGATCGGCAGAAAGCCTCTTCCGACATGTTCATCCCTGATCATATCTTGTCGACCTTCAACTCGACTGCTGACATTGCAGTGCACATGTCCAGGCTCGACGATAACATCTGCAAGGGCCGGGACTGCTATCTATTCATCTCTCATATCGAGCATCCTGCCTATTTTCGTGTGCCCACCCTGGTCTAGCTCGATGGCCGGTCCACCTCGGTGAGACTGCCCTCAGAAAGCCCACGGTTCTCTGAGAAAACGAGGCTATGTTCTCGAATTTCGAACTCTTCCGCGACGGTTGGATTGATGCCGAGACCAGGCGCAAACACACTCGCTCTGGGAAAGGATGCCTGCCTTGTGAGACCCACACTCAGTCTGGAGCTATCACGAGTACTGATTACCCTCAAAACTTAACAGGCCGGAAGCGGAAGAAGAAGTGTAGCGAGGAGCGACCTGTTTGTGCAAGATGTGCAAGGTTGACTGGTTCTCGGTGTCACTACTCATCACCTGGCAACACACCCACGGCTTCGCCGTCGCCCAACAGCAGTGATGCCATGACAGTAGGAAGCCCCGATGAATCCTTCTCATTGATACAGCGGACCTCATCGACGCCAGACCGAAAGGATACGAGTCTTTCGAATACCACTTCTAACAGCCTCGTATCCTGGGCACCAGCTTTCATGCCATGGCCCGTTGATGACATTCCACCATGTTCTCTAACCGACTTGTTTTTTGTTTTCAGTCCCCCAGCGCATTCCCTTGATATTGGGCGGGAATCTAGTATTATCTCTCTGACAATTCCTCTTATCTCCCGATCTCCAGCTATATTCCATTCAATGGTCTCATGTTCGTCCATTTTTCTCTCCCAGAAGCAACCTGCCTGGCAGCAGGTCGCCCTTCGACATCATTGCCAAGCCCTCCGAAGTCTTGCTTTGGAGATGTCGAGCGGTAGTCTGTCTGATCCTACAGTTGTGGTATCGTCCATGGCAGTCATTCTGATGCTTCATTTATTCGAGGTAGCTAACCCGTCATGCACGCACTTCGAGAAAGACTGGTGCTAAGTAAACATTCTATCCATAGGGCTTCGATCCATCACCCAAGACACCGAGCTGCGCTCATTTACTTGCAGCACAAGATATCTTCTTCAATGTATTCTCAAAAACCCCTCCAGAAACTACCCTGAGTGCTCTAGTACTCGAGGCCTTCGTTTACAGGGTAGCCATAAACAGTCCCTTCCATCCGGAACTACTCAAAGCATATGATTCCCTAGAAAAGCTGACAGCCCTGTTCATGGCCTCGCCAGCCATGGGAAACCCGGAGATTGCGTCCTTTCGACGCTCTCTATGGCTTGAACTGCCGCCTGAGGTATATGGTTCACTATACAAGGCTTCGTTTCTGCTTCGGACAAGGCCACTAAATAGTGGACGGCAAACAGAGGCCCTCCTCCTCATTCAACGTCTCAAGGCTCTCAACACAGATGAGCTTCTGGGCGTTGGTTCTGACGACAACGCTTTTCTGGATGCTCTCGTAGCTCAAGCTCGACGGCTGTACGTAGCAGCGGCCGAGGTCCTCCTTCTAAAAGTCGCTTATCCGGACATTCAAGTGACCGATAACCTTGTGCAGCGACTTCTACGTGAAGCCATTGCTGATATACTATCAGTCAACGCGATGACGCAAGACCTGACGTCTTTGCTGATATGCCCACTTGCTATCCTGGGGACGGCTGCTATAAGAACTGAAGACCGAGAAATTTTGGTGTCTCGATTGAATAGAATGCGAACCCTTACTGGTGGGCGAGACTTGGACTCGGTTCTGTCTTTTTTGCAAGATGTATGGGGCCAAGTTACCGAAACATTTGATGGGGACACCAGAAAACCAGTCACGGCAACCACCCAATTGGACATCTGGCTTGACGAATCTCGATTGAGATGTGTAACTATCTAAACCTTGCATGCATTTGCGGGGTATCTGAAGTTCTGAACTGTATGATAAACTGGCTCATCAAGACCCAGATGGAGTGTGTATATGCCGAATCCGCATTCCGCTACCCGACATTCCCGTCTTTTCCAGATGATCTACCGATATTCATTAGCCTGGCGGCAAGCCTAATTAGGGAAAGTCTACAACCCTCAAACACAGACCCACATCTCAAGTGATACCATGTGGAGTATCAACGTGTCGAGGCCTGGTATCTCCCTCGGGCTATTCTCCCAAGATCTTACTTCTCTGCACCATCTTACAGTTTTGACGACCTTGCTACACTATGGTCAGTATCTCTCTTTGGTGTCGTACCCGAGTTCCCTTGAAACGCAGAACTTCAGCAGTCCTGCCACTTCCGCCAATACGTTCATTTTTCACTGCTGACCGGCCTTCCTATTGGCAAGACTCTAAAACCATGGGTTCAGTCGGTATAGACCAAGTAACAGCACCGTGGCAGGAGATAGTCACCCAGAAGCAGAGCTCAGCGAAGAAACTGATTCCATCGGCATGGCTGTTACCAGACGCACTATGGCAAGAGCTGACTCTGCCTCTCGAGACCAATTCAACACGGCTTATCGAACAAGACCTCCCACGTCGAAGTGGCCTCTTATCTGCTCGAGAACTCGAGATCACAGAAAGTTACACCACAGCTCAATTGCTCTCTGGGCTGGCCAAGGGCGTGTTATCATCCCTTGACGTAACCACGGCGTTCTGCAAACGTGCTGCCATTGCGCAACAGCTCACGAATTGTCTCACCGAGGTCTTCTATGATAGGGCCCTAGCACGAGCGAAAGAGTTGGACGAGTACCTCGCGTCGAATGGCAAACCTTTGGGTCCACTCCATGGCCTTCCCATCAGTGTCAAGGACAGTTTCAAATTGAAGGGAATTGACACCAGCGTTGGATTCGTATCCTTGGTCAACAAGCCAGCTGAGGAGAACTCTGCTCTTATCGATCTCCTTCTGGAGTTGGGGGCGGTATTGTATGTAAAGACCAATATTCCGCAAACGATGATGACAGCAGACTCGCACAACAACGTATGGGGCCGAACACTGAACCCTCATAATTCGACCCTGACCGCTGGTGGCAGCACAGGAGGAGAAGGTGCATTGATCGCCTTCCGAGGTTCTCCTCTGGGTGTAGGCACAGATGTGGCGGGCTCTATTCGCATTCCGTCCTTGTGCTGTGGGATCTACGGGTTCAAGCCGACTTCAGACCGGATCCCATTCGGAGGCCAGCAATCACCCGCCGTGGACGGCTTCGCACCGATCACCTGCTCGGCAGGGCCAATGGCGAACTCTTTCGAGGCCTTGCAATTTTTCAGCGAGGCTGTGCTCTCTGCGAATCCTGCGCGATATGATTCCACTTGTCTCAATGTGCCGTGGCAAGCCCTGCCGGCGCTCCCTTCATCAGCGAGACTCAATATCGGTGTCTTGACAGAAGATCCTTCTCTCCCATTATACCCGCCCGTCAAACGAGCCATGAACAATGCCAGCGCCCTCCTCGCAGAAAAGGGCCACAATCTTATCCCCATCGGCCCCGAAAAGTCCCACGTCGCGAGTCTAGCAGCGCTGTCGTGGGCCTTTTTCACCCTCGACATGAGGGGTGCAATGGCGTTTTTTGTTGCTTCGGGAGAACCACCTGTGCCGTCTGTAGCAATGGGCGCATTTCCTGACAGAGGCGAGACGTTGAAGGAGTTCTGGTCCGCATTCGATAAAATGGACATGTATCAGAAAATCTCGGCTCTGGGAAGGGAGAGACACAGATTGAGCGAGGAATGGAGGAAGCTGTGGAATGAGTTGAAACTCGATGTCGTTATCTGCCCTGGTGCACAGCATACCGCGGTTAAGCATGATACTTACCGCTATCCAGCGTACACGGTGTTTTTGAATGTCTTGGACGTAAGTCATGCATTCCCTCCCGCCGGGGCCTGCATAATTGCTAACAACACAATTAAGTATCCCGCGTGCATAATTCCCTTCGGCAAAGCTAGCAAAGAGCTCGATCCCAACCCCGAGAGCTATGGAGAAGGAAAGTCATGTGAGTATTATAGTCCCCACCTCCAGCCCCAAAATAGCATACAAAAGTAGAGGTGTACTAACAAGGAGGTCAACGGCGCAGACAATCCGGAAGAAACCGACCAAGCGCCAACCGCAATCCAAGTCTTCACGCCCAGAATGAGAGATGAAGCTTGCTTGCAGGCCGGGAAACTAGTAGATGAAGTCCTGAATCAGTCAAGGGCTTAGGGAGTCAGGGGCGATCAGGGGCTTCGGGAGTTAGGGACGATGGATTACGCGTATAGATTGATAGATGAGCCAATCATAAATATCTGATGGTGACATAGCAGAACACAAAAAGGCTTAATTCATATATAAGATCTCGGCATATCTATCCAACGTCAAAATGCGGTTCGCTAACTAGATGTGAATCAGGGATGCTTCCGTGTCATTCGGAAGACTTCTGACCCAATATGACAGAACAGAGACTGCGAGTTACAGGCCACCTCCATTCGAATGTACCACGTCCCCTTAATATCCAGCGGTCGGCTCTTACTTCCTAGCCGAAGACACCATCCGCTCCATGTCGTCTGCCGTCCTCTCAAGCGGAGCTTCCACCTTCTCTGTCATCAGGGCATCTACTCCCTTGAGCAACGCGCAGCAGACAATAGAGATGAACGCCAGGGGGATGATGCTAGCCCAAGCCAGTGCGAACGCCTTGTTGAAGACCTCCTGTCCTGCCTTTCTAGCGGCCTGGATGATTGGGATTGTGGCAGACGGTAGAGCCTGCGACAGCACGCCCACGAGGAGTTTTTCAGTTGGTGGACCGTTGCCATTTGCCATCACACCCAGGAGAATGGGCACGTCATCTGGTGAGAGGCCTGCGCCGACTGCGGCTTGGGCCACATTTGTGTTGTAATCAGCCCCTACGTGGCCAAAAGCGATGGTGTACAGAACCGCGGAACCAACGGCGCCTCCGATTGCGCGGAGGGAGAACGCTACTCCCGTTGCGGTTGAGAGATAGGCATGTGGGGCTGCGTACTGGACCACAGCTATAAGCAAGATCAGTGGTCCGGCTTGGCCAATGCCACAAACGGCACTGACTCCGAGCTGGACATAGTTCCAGTCCGGTTTGGTCGCGGTGAAAACGCAGGCAGTGACAAGGAACAGCGTGAAGCAGACAACCAGTGGCCATTTGACGTCTTTATATCGAGTTGAATACCAAATGACGACGACTGAGGCTAGTAGTGTAGGAACGCTGTATGCGAGCTGACGCACTCCAATTATCAAGGCATCCGTTTCCCAGCCTAGATAAAATGTCTGTTGGTTCATGATGGTGTTGACTGCACTGTAGTACATCCAGCCTTCCACCAGGGTCGCGAAGAGTGCAAGCACAAAATTGGGCCCGGATTGGAAGAATACGTGGGCCATAATGCCATCCGTTCTACCTTTCCATTCTAGTGCAATGTTAGTATAGGATCCATTTGTGAAGCCTTGGGGTGAATTTCTGAAGTCATACCATAGAGGCCAAATAGGCATAGGCAAACCAAGCCAAGAACCAGAGGCACTACCACATGGACGTTAGACCACGGGTAGAGACCCGAAGCCCAATTGAGAGCCATCAGAAGAATGGTAGCTCCGCCAATGTAGAGGGTTGAACCTATTGGATCACAAGCCCACACAATCTGGGAGATAGTCATCTTTGGGAACTCTCGAGTGGATTTGGGCGGCCAGTAGAAGACGAAGAAGCAGATAGACACAAGTATCTGCAAAGCGGCCTGCACCCAAAACATGTTTCGCCATCCACCTGGGGTCCGACAGAAGGCACCAGCAACAAGACCAGCAGCACTGCACAAGCTGTCAGTAAGACGTATCATATGTTATTTCGGGAGTCAAGGTCGACGTACAGTCCACCACTGGCGCCACCAAGGAAACTAATCCCGCTTGCCACAGTACGGTATTTCAGCGGCAAGATCTCTGCAGGAATAGTCCCAACAATTCCAATAGTAGCGAGCGTAACGCCGTAAAGGACACCACCGGCAATTAATAGGTTCATGTTGTGTGCTCTCGCAGACATGACAGAGCCAGCGAATGCAATGAGCGGTGTTAGCGTCACCAACATCTTGCGGTCAAGGACGTCGGATAATCGTCCGAGGATCGGGTTCAGAACGGCCTGGACCAGCAAAGGAGCCTAAAAAACACGGTTTCTGTCAGTATCATTGACACGAGGTTTTGTGGAATGTGAGCCCAACCTGTAGTACCCAAGCGGACATGGGTTGGTCGCCCACATCTTGTACAATAAAAGCGATGGTAGATGGCGCTGCCACGGTCGTAAAGATCTGCATGAAGAGCCTGGTCCAGCATATCAGAACCGAGACAGATGAAAAACACCGGTTTGTCAACACTCACGTGAGGTATGCTGAGATGAAGACGACGGCCCAAGTACGCCATCCCAGTTGAACTTCCACTATTGCACCTTCTGAAGGCTCGATGGAAGCTTCATATTGAGCAGGGCTGTTGGGCTTGACGTCGACCTTTGTCACCTCAACGGGCTTCTGCTCTTGAGGGGAAGTCATGTTGGACAATTATTCAACTTATGAATCGGAGGGGAAGATTTGAGGTAAGCTGGGAATTGGTACCCTCCGTGTCCCTTTATATGTCCATGAAGGGCGACCTTCTCTGGTGAGCTGCGTGGCAGGGCACGCAGCCCGTATCAAGAGCTGATACCAGGGCCAAGCCCAAAACGGAAAAGCCTATCTTTGGGACAAGTACGGGGTATCTAGACCGGGGGAGGAGACAAAGTGCCGACAAACTTAGATTTCATCGTGCTCCCTAAATGATAAAGGCGAGATCCTCGGCAGTCGTTGTTGGGAGCTAAAGTTTGGACCAGCCTAGCCGTCGTCGAGATGCATGATATGTCTTTTGAAAATTCAGTGGGTGTTCCATGGAAACGACTAGTGGTATTAAATAACTTAGTCTCTCACCCTTTAGGCTAGCGTCTCTGAAGCGATAGAAGCGTTCAGGGCGGCGGCACTTGATCCAAGGCACCTCCATCAACTTAACATTGAGACGTGGCAGAATCGTGGCGATGACTGCTATCTTGAAAAGAGTGGAGGTAAGTTAGGAACTAATGTAGTATGAGCCTGGACTGCCCCAGGACGACTCAATACTCCAAACAAGCTTCCGCATTCCTGAATACTGGTCGACTCTCCACAGAGTATGGGACTCACAAATGATTCCCCAGCTTCTTGTTCCACGGTGAAGGACCTGCTCAACAAGCAATGCGCCAACTTCCGTCCAGAATATGAAAGGATTGTTTGCCCTCCTGCTGGAATATATCCTCGTGCACAGGGTAACGCGTGGCAGTCTCCTCCAATTGCTTGGGTTTTGGAAGATGCGTTTCAACTACAAGCTACAATTGGAGAGAGACTAGAATCATAACACCTGGAACGTGAGCGACTCCCAATTCAACGAAATACAGTCGATTGCGAACGAAACCACACCTCAGAGCGGTGTTCAATGCAATTGTACATATGTCATGCCGAGATGGCGTGCTCATGGCGTTGGATTGTGAAATAGGCCTAATTCGGGGCAGCCTCGCCAAGCGGCGGTTCCTCGAGCAGCGATCTGATGCCATCAACCAATAACGCACCACAACTGTTGTCGTTATCTGAATGCTTGATCTTTTGATCATGGAATCGTGTCAAGCTCATGGAGAGATAATAGCTTTTCTCCTTGTCCAGGCGTAGCCTCCTGCCTTATTTGGCGTCTGATCCATGCCAGATGGTAGGCACTGTTTTGCAACTAACAAGGGATACATGAATTGGGACTAGGGCTGCAACAGGACTCCCCTGCGTGCTGACGATACGATCAGGTGTTGGAAGATGCACAGATCAAAGGCACTTTTCCACAGTCGAGTGTGGCTTCCATCAAACCACATTTGGGAGTTCCACACCACGATCAATCAAGCTCGAATCTTGACATACACTTGCAAGGCCAAGGAGGCTTGTCATGCTAATTCATATCAGATCTAGGTTGCTATAATTTTTCTTTCAATGCAAACATTGAGGCGAATCTAGTTCTACGACTACCGAATGGTGTCATGGTAGAATGATGGCCAGCGGCCATCATGCGCAATCACGCAATCCACCACCAACAGTCTTCAGTGCTCATCCAACTCTTCCATCGGTTCTCCTGGCATGCGAATTGCATCAGCGGAGAGCCACCGGATTCATCATTTCTTTTGCAGATTGCATGTGTTGAAAACAGTCTTTGCCATGCAATGCGCCGGCTTCGGGATTTACATCTTTCACAGAGCAACTCATATATAGACCCGTCCCCCCTCACATCCATTCCGCACCCAGACCAAACTAACAGAACCCCAAGACATACTCTAGAGAAGTACAGGTACCATGTTTACCAAAGGAGAAGTTGTCGAAGCTTATCCTAATGGAGAACTCAGTGTAAGCAAGGGCAGCCACCGCCAGAAGTGGTGGAAACTTGGTGGCAAGGATATTAGCCACGTATCTGTCAACGACGGCTATGTTGACTCAGATGCATCGTCCTTCGACGAGGATAGCAACGACGCTGTTGTCAAAAATGTCAACAACGTCTTTGATGCCCCCGAAGCCGCACAGCTTTACAAACCCATCGAGGGCTTTGAAGGGACCCATCGCTTTGACCCGTCGGCCACGTGGACCCAGGCAGAAGAAAAGGCACTCGTAAGAAAGGTATAGGCATACCCAGTCTTCAATATCCAACTCCTAACAACTTAATCAGCTTGATTGGCGCATTGCACTTCCAGCGTGTATCATGTTCTTCGCGCTTCAGCTTGACCGTGGCAACATCGTCCAAGCCCTCTCAGATAACATGCTCAGTGAGTGACCCGACACTCTTTCCCTTGCTTGACCCACCTAACAATCTTCGCAGAGGACCTGGGACTGACCACTGACCATTACAACAACGGTCAGACCATCTTCTTCTGCAGCTTCTTGTTCGCCGAGTTGCCGTCTCAGTTGATCAGCAAGAAGCTTGGTCCAGATACCTGGATCCCCATCCAGATGGTATCGTGGAGTATCGTCGCCGCCTCCCAGGCAGCATTATCCGGGAAAACCAGCTTCTACATCTGCCGCTCCTTGCTCGGCCTGATCGAAGGCGGCTTCATTCCTGACACGATTCTCTACCTCAGCTACTTCTACAAGAACTCAGAGCTGCCCAGACGCCTCAGCTGGTTCTGGACGTCCTATCAATCGACCCAAGTCGTTGGGGCTTTCCTCGCCTACGGTATTCTCCACCTGCGCGGACACAGCGGCGTGCATCAGGGATGGCGATACCTGTTTGCGATTGAAGGCGCCTTCACCGGCCTCATCGGCATTCTGACTTGGCTGTACCTCCCTGCATCGCCCACCCAGACCGCACGACACGGGGTCAAGGGGATCCTCCGCCCGAAAAAGGGCTGGTTTAACGAGCGCGAGGAGACCGTCATGGTGACACGGATCCTGCGCGACGACCCCGGCAAAGCGACGATGCACAACCGACAAGGCCTCAGCTGGCAGCTCTTCTACGACGCCATCACCGACTACGATCTCTGGCCAATCTACCTGATCGGTCTGTCATGGACCATCCCATCCACGCCCCCGCAAGCCTACATCACGCTGACCTGCAAAGCGCTCGGCTTCGACGCCTTCGAGACCAACCTGCTCACCATCCCAGCCTACGTGATCTTCATCCTACAACTCCTCTTCTGGACCTGGGTCTCCGAGCGCATCAACCAGCGCATCCTGCTCGGCGTGATCGGCCAGATCTGGTGCCTGCCGCTCCTGATCGCGCTCGTGTCGCTGCCGCCCGTGTTCCACAACTCCAACTGGTCGAAGTGGGTCCTCTCGACCCTGCTCGTCGGCTATCCCTACGTGCACGCCATCCTAGTGGCACTGACGTCGCGCAACTCCGGCACGGTGCGCACGCGCACGGTCGGCTCGTCACTGTATAACATGGCCGTGCAGACGTCCAACATCATCTCCTCGCAGATCTACCGCGCCAACGACAAGCCGTACTACTACCGCGGCAACAAGGTTCTGCTGGGCATCTTGGCCTGGAATATCGTGATCTTTGTCTTCGCGAAGATCTACTATGTCCGCAAGAACAGCCAGCGCGACCGTATCTGGGATAGCATGTCGAGAGCGGAGAGGGTTCATTACTTGGCGACGACGACCGATAAGGGGAATAAGAGATTGGATTTTCGATTTGCGTCGTGATGGCCCGAGGGTATTGCGGTTACTGTAAGGGCTCTCTGCGGTTGGTCGTACTGGTTGGTCTGGCCAGAGTGATGGGCACTGATACAAGTAGACTGATGGGCCTACCAATTATGTGCTGCCTGACAGTGAAATACGGATTGTTCCATAAAGCAATGGTGGTCATTAAAAATTCATTTCTTCATCTGGTTCCACGTAGACCGTGAGGATATGGCTAGCTTTTGATGCACACTAAATAGAATGAAGACCGAAAACTTGTGTCCCGTGCTGCGACCGCTCTTCTGGAGGGTATTATGTCGAGCGGGATGTCAAGACGAAAGAGTACCAAATGCTACGACACCAAACTGATGTCCGGAGCCGCAAGTTTGCTTAGCGGCCCAGCGAATAAATCGGAGTAGTCCATCGTCAGCAGTCTCCACTGTTGATCAACCTCATCTAGCGTCAAGCCCGCTCCTCGAGGCCTGTGAGAAGTGCCATCCGGGTCTGAGGCGGACATATGATCACGCTGGCTCAACAGAAAGCGGCTGAGTTCCAGTACGATGAGCAGTCTGTCGTTCAAGAACTGTTCTGTATCAACGTATAGTCTCCATGTGTCCAGATCTTCGACCAGTTCCCATATTTTTTTCATCGAGAAGTCTTGGTCATGCGTAACTTCGTCCCAGCGTGATTCTTCTTTTGTGCCTACTATGGAGTCGACGTAGCTGCGTATATCTTCGAACATCTCATCAAGATCATTCACTGGGCAATCACCTGCGCTGGAAGTCATCACTTCTTTGAGTTGGCTAATCAGAGAAAATGTGGCGCCAGTTACGGAGACTTCGCAGTCACGAAGATAGATGAATGGCCTTAAAATATTATGTCTGTAATCGGGACTGGACGAGTTTTCAGGCACATAGACGGCTCCTGGTGCTGAAGGCAGGTGACCGAATCCCTCGTCGATCATGAGATCGATGGACAGACTCTTCCAAACGCTCGCGCGCAACACTTTAACGAAACTATGGATCGAGTCAAGAGCCTCTGCAAAAACTTGATGATCCTCCAGGTCAGAGGAGTTCACAAGGATCTCAACATGGGCCTTTCGCATCTGCTTAAACCAGGATGATAATTCACCGATGATAGGACGATTCCCGGAGCTAGGCGTATAGGAGTAGCGTTCGCCCAAGATGGCAATTGAAGTCTGAGGGGGGCTAGTGATGTAATAACCACAGTGGGATAATGATTCCGATGTGATGCCACAGCGAATGCGACAATTCACCGTATTGTCGTAGAGTATTGGCGCACCTTCTTCATATAACTGTTTGCAGACAGCTAGAACTTCGGGATAAAACTTGCGGGAGGGACAAATGGACTGGGTTTGCTGATCTGAACCATTGGGATCGTCGGCTTCCCGCTGCCTGACATTCCTCCAGTATTCTTTGCATTCCGGGTCGTCAACAGTGAGGACGCCCTCGGGCCCTTTGAAATTTGAGTGATTTGAGCTAAAAAGTATGGGATCCGGTTGCCAAAGAAGATCTCGCAGAATGGCCTGCCGAATTTCCCATGGCAGCTCAAGCAGTTTGAATCCTTGAGCCGGATGTGGCGATTTAGGCTTCCTTCGCCGACGGCCGCCTTTGGGTAGCTGTCGTACTGGAGGTTGAGGGGGAAGAAACAATTGATGGCTCGAGTTTCCCGACGACTGGGTAGTGGCCATGATGGCGGCTCGAGATGCAAAGGGGTACGTCAAAAGAACAGAAAGCAAATAGCAGGTAGTTGGATAAGTCGAGGGCTATGAGGAGACGTGCCTGTTGGAGGGAAGATGAAGGTTCAATGAATGCGTGACGTGGGGTACAAAGCGATGGAGATGCATCATGTCGTTGGTGGTCAAAGTGGACAAGTGTGGAAGGCTCGGCCCGCCACCATCCTAAAAGGGTCTAGCCTCGCTTTCCCTCACCCCCACTTTCATCAAACATGTCCTCCATCCCGCACAGCCTGACCCTGATTCTGCTGACCTTTGCTATTTCACCCAGCACGCACCAATGCAGTAATATGATTTAAGCCTAACGGCAGAGTGGTCAGCATAATGAGTATAGTCCTCCTCAGGAGGCTAGATTTCTCAATGAAGAGATCATCTCGCAGAATAGCTTCAAGAACGTGCAAGGTTGCTATTCTCAAATGCACGGTGTATAGAATCACAGCGAACGACACCTGCCGGTGACACAATATAAGCGCAGCTTATAGGAGCCTTGACTGGCTTTCTGTGCGAACTTCCCGCAACCGGATCGCTGTTCAAGATCTTCCATGAGACCTTGCAGACTAAGAAGCCGATATCTCGGGAGCGGCGGCTCAAATGGTGTACCAAATTGTCGAGGGTGTAGCTGAGCTTCACGCCCGAGAGTTTGTGGCCGGCACACTGGTGAGCCAACCACACTGTGCAGTCTATGTAGACGGTCACGACAACGTGGTCTTCTTCCGACGGTTGCAACCGTCTACGTCTTACAAACCTCGAGACTTCGGTGCGTGGCCGCCTGAGCATTGGAAGTCTATTCTTCCGAACGGAGACTCGTCGTCGATTCCAGTGCAGCCCCCGGACGAGATATATCACCTCGGAATCTTGCTTTGGCGTGTTTACAAAAGCCTTTCCCATGGAGAGGCGGAAATCGAGTTGTTCAGACAGACTTGCGCTGAAGCCCACGAGCAAACAGAGGCATTCGGCCATAATCATCTAGGAGACTATCCTGGTCGGCAACCCGTAGAAATCGCTCTACCTCCACTCGCCGACGATGCCCCACAGTATCTCGACGATGTAATCGCTGGCTGTCGCACTGCGAAGCCAGAAGACCGCTTGCCTGCGTGGAAGCTACTGGAGATGTTTCCGCCAGGGCATCCTGTGCAAGCTGGCACGGATGGATCTGCGACTGCTCCTTATACCTGCGACACCAGCTGTTCTCCCCGTGATGACCAGACACCGCCGGCCGAAGAACCCGTCGGATATACGATATGCCGGATAACACGTCTGGAAGATTGCTTTAGAATAATCCCTTTCGCGATTTCTTGCACCTTGTGCGGGGGATTTGCCACGGATCACTCCTTCGAGTGCTCTCTGTGCGACTCGGGCGATTTTCATCTCTGCCTATCATGTTTTCACAAAGGGTTCCACTGCCGCGACCTAGGCCATAGACTGCGAGAAGATATCTGTACCAGGTCAACAAACGTCTATTATTCGAGCCTGGACCAAAAGGGCCAGAGAGAACCCATAACACTGTAGCGGCTGATCTGAATCGAGCTCAGTCTACACGAAAGTAGACTTTTCGTTGACCTGGACGACAACTTAGATGATACTTTGGTGGGGCTTGTAGTCAAACTATAAGTCACCATCGGCAAATCCGACGATTGAAGTGCTTCAGGATAAGTCAAGCGCGCCCAGCAAACAACACAGCTACTCACAGGGTCAATCATCCACGAAACTCAATTTGTACTTGCACGACTGTGAGCTTTGCCGATTGAGAGCACGGTTAGTCCGTCTCACAGTATGCACTTCGTGCCCTTGAGGCTTATCTGCAGGAGAACACCCACCCGAAGATGAAGGTCGAACTCGAACTAGACAAGATATCTGATATGCGAATTCACAGACAGGCTGGGAAGACAAGGTTGGCGACTGTAAATGCCGTTCTCTCAACTATCCCTTGTGTGTTGCAACTGATCGAATCTACACAGACATATCGGCCTTCGCTCTTGAAAAGGTGGCCCGGATGATGCTGCGAGCGTTCTTCATGCAACAATGGGTTTCGCAAAACCCAGGTCGAAACACTCTAGAATACCCAACAGCAGCTGGTGAGATCGTTGGCAATGTCCCGATTGTGGCATCCCCATGCTAGGAGCAGAAATTGAGACATTGGAAAGCATAGATGAAGCGATGACCGCAGAAAGACATCCTCTTCAGTTTCCATCTTGATACAAAGCTCACGAACTGGAACGTGCGGAAGTGAGATTGCAATATTACTTGCGTGGCTGGCTGTTTAGGGCACAGCCTCTGGGAGACATACTCGCCGGGAATAGTGCAACTATTTTGGACGAGCTAGTTTCCGTCATCTTATATTCAATGGACGTAGCGGCACTGAGAACACCTTCGCCAGCATGTTTCGCCAGCATGGGTAGGCTCTGATTTCCTTGGGCAATTCGCGCTCTGAGATGCTCAAAGCGTAATAGTTGTAGGTTGTCAATCGTGGATTTCTTGAATCGCTTCGCCAAGCCGCGTGGAGTGGGCGGTCATGTGATCACCGATCACGTGAAGCTAGCGCCCTCGTCCCTTACTCTTGGCAAGTTTGTGTCGCAGTTTGCATGTGGGTGAGGCTTCGGCTTCGACTTGTCATCGAGACCGAGATAATCATCATAATCGGTACTTTTGCGAACTACATCGACAGTCACCCGCGATGCGAGCATCGCATTCCATAATCAGACTACTGGCTGCGCTTGAAGCCTCCTTCACCTTCGATTAAACGCCCCATCGCCTCCCGTCAATCCACCATGGCGTCGAACGGGGCAAAGTGTATGCGCCCTGTTTCTCCCCAGCCCAGTTACGGGACTAACAATATAAAACTACAGCCTCGTCGACAGAACCAAGCCTGTTGGCCGCATCGGGATTCAAGTATAGCAAGGAGGATAGGAAGGGTGGTAAAGTGAAACTCAAGAAATTCCCCCTTCAGGCCAAGAAGAATCATGAAGCGAATGGTACCCTTGCCTCACTCTTCTGCTTGGTCACGATAGATAACACTGGTCTAGGAGTCAAGGCTGGCGCTACCTCCACCGTTTTGTCGCCCGTCACCCCTCACTTCGACAAAGATACGATGGAAAATTTCCCCGAGGGCAAGCAAGAACCCCTCGAGACTCTCATCTGCAAGCAGTGCAAGAAGGTTGTTCTAAAACGGACCGCCAAAGAACACGTCGCTCTGTGTCTCAAGTCAAAGCAAGAGAAAGCCAGAAAAAAGAAGGAAGCACGTGAAGCCGCACAACGCGCCAAAGAACGTGCAGAACGAGCCGATGACGACGACGACGATGACGATGATGGAAAGGATGGCAAAGCCAGAAAAGGCGCGGCCAATGGCGACGGTGACGATACCAAGAAGGGAAAGAAACGCAAAGCCGATGCTGAGGACGACAAGGAGCCGAAAAAGAAGAAGAACAAGAAGGAAGAACAAAAGCCAAAGGCCCCCAAACCCAAGGGTCCTGTCGATGTCGAAAAACAATGCGGTGTCACCCTTCCAAATGGTGCTCAGTGCGCAAGGAGCTTGACTTGCAAAAGTCATAGTATGGGAGCTAAGCGTGCTGTTCCTGGCAGAAGTTTGCCATATGATATGTTATTGGCAGCATATCAAAAGAAGAATCAAGCCCGACAGCAAAGTAAGTGGAGAAACTATCTGTTGGTGACCCCTTTTCTAATAATTCCTGTGTAATAGAAGCAGCAATCGATGCAAATGCACCAGCCCTTCTCGACGACGACATGGACGGTGCCTTGGGCGGACCAATCGACTCTGACGAAGAAAAGGACGCCATCATGACTGCGATATCTCGAAGCCTGTCTCGACCCCAACCACTTGTCACCCGCACTCTGTTCCCGACTCGACGGAAATACCAGCTAGTGCGGCTCAAGGAAACGCTCTCAAACGCCTTGAGTGGTAATAGAAGTGGTGGTCTCTTCAGCGTACCCCCAGACAGTGCCAAAACCGTGGTTCCTCCTTCGGCAACAAATGAGAGCTTTTCTGCAACTAACATGCTATCTGCATCCCCAGCACCTATTGGTGTGGGTATGGCTCAACCTGGAATGAAGGTAGCGAGGAAGACATCGATCGACGTCACTTAGCGAGACCACGACGAACAGGTGTCCAATCAACTCCCCTTCAGCGAGACATCAGGAAACAATACAGCAACATCAACGCGTCGCTCGCGCCGAAAGAGGCGCACGACCGTGAAGGCTTCCTCCTCTCATCCTTAAAAACCGAGGCCATGAGCGTGGTTATGGCACTCCAAATCCTGGAATTGTCTTTATCCGATATTGAGACTATGGCCGTCGAATACCACCCCAGAGATGCCGAAATCAACGGTTTGAGCGTCGTTTTCACCAACGATGCTATTGGTAATGACAGCATTGATTCTGCGGCGGCTGCCTTCAGCTTGAAGACTCCCAGCGTCCGATTTCGATGTTGGTCGCCATCAGTTTTGCATTGCTTGACCCCAGCAGCGACGCGAAGCTTTATCTTCGTATCGCAATCCCTGCGAGCTATCATTTAGTTGCAAACGAGCAGCTTCCGGGTTTGCAGACACCCTGTCAATCAAACCAGCAACAAGGCTCAGTCAAGCGCCGCGAAGCACAGACTCGAATTTGTACCGCCAAACCCAAAACTATTCGTAAGCACAACATTGGTTTGTACTTGTTGTGCGGTATTTGCAACGTAGTTGCAATCGAAACCCTGGTCCAAGGACTTGAGGTTGATGGTTGGAGGGAGCGTATTCTAGAATCCACATTAGAGATGGAAGTCTTGGGCTCTTGGTCAACGAAAGACGTACCTCATGGAGAGCGAGAATACTAAACACTGCTTCTATCGCACCCGCAGCGCCCAAGAGGTGGCCTATGGCACCCTTGGTGCTGCTGACATTGACATCGCCAGCTTTGCTCTTTCCATGCTCTCCCAGCATTAGTGATTGGATGGCTTTGTTTTCCGCAGCGTCCCCGAGGGGAGTAGATGTCGCGTGTGCGTTGATGTAGTCCACTTTCGACGGGGGCAAATTCGCCGCTTGAAGAGCTTTCTTCATCGCTTGAAATGCGCCTCTTCCATCCTCCCGCGGAGCAGTCAAGTGGAACGCATCAGCAGAGTTGCCGTACCCAGCTAATTCAGCATAGATCGATGCACCTCTCGCTTTGGCGTGCTCGAGTTCCTGAGCAGATCGGTCAACGGCCCATCTCTTGTAGTTTGCGAATGAATTCTCTTACCTCTAATACAACACTAGCAGCGCCTTCGGCAATAACGAACCCAGCTCTGTCCTTGTCGAAGGGTCGGGACGACAAGGAAGGATTGTCATTCCAATTGGTCACCAAACTTCGTGATCTGGCAAATCCCCCAATTGCGAGGGGATGAATACATGATTCAGCTCCTCCAGCAATCATGACATCTGCTTCGCCGGCTTTGATGAAGCGAGCAGCATCGCCGAGAGAGTGAGCACCGGTGGTGCACGCGGTGGTCACAGTGTGGTTTGGGCCCTAGAGAGATGAGACGTGCTTGTGCTTAGAGTAGTGGAAAGCTGCTCACCCGCAATCCATATCTCATGGAAATATGACCAGCCCCAAGGTTGATGAGAAGCCGGGGGACGAATAACGGGTGGATCTTGCGGTAGTTGTCATTCTAAATGTTGTCGATTAGTCTCAAGTATAGTACGTCGTTGATATGGCCATTCTCGAAGCCATGGGACGTACAGCTTGGTGGTAGGCGATAGATGTGTCATAGAGCTCCTGAAGGTTCCCAATTCCTGATCCGAGACACACTCCCTATATCAGAAATTAGACATCAATGGCTCCATCACCTGATTCTCAACCATACTGTCATTTCAGGATTGAGCCCTTTCCCATGCTCAAAGCCAGCATCTGTCAGAGCCTCTTCGGACGCTGCTAGGGCATACTGTGCAAATTTTGCCGTTTGTCTCAATTCCTGCATCGAGTCTTGTATCAGCAGCCAGCTCGTACGCCGCAGATAGCTTCAACTTGAGCCAAGTCATACAGAAGAAGAAACGTGGTCCCCTGCCACCCATGCCCCATGGCCGTCGCTGGGAGTCACGGGAACAATTCCCGCAACTTGACTCGGCAAGGCAGTGAACTCAGGACCAAGATGTTGTGTCGAGACAAGGCCACATTCGCCCTGTAGAAGGCGCTTCCAAGTTGTTCGAATTCCTGGGCGTATGAGATGAATCAAGTATGCAACACGGGTCAGGAAGCAAGCGTTGGTGAGCACTCACCCACTCCCAAAGGCGTCACAGCCCCAAGACCAGTCACCACCACTCTCCGCATATCATCTCCTTATCCAGGGGTTGCAGCTCTCATCCACTCTGAAATCCGCACGGTCCTGCAGATAATGTGCTATATTGTATCCGTACGCGGGCACGGCACAGACACAGCAAACTGGAGAAGCGAAAGAAATCTCCGAACCGCGTATCGCCGACGAAGGTCGAGGTGGTCGAGCCCCGTTCGCCTCTCGGAGAAGGAGTTTCCCGCCCGCGTCAAAACTTCCAACTCACGCGTCTCGCTGACAGTTTCCATGTCCCCATGTCCATCCACCACCCACGCCCTAATGCTTCAATTACTCAATCGATATCCGCCCTCTATCAGTCATCCAGTGCCCTGTAGCTCGTAACCTCGTTGATACCTTCCTCGTCAAGGTGGCCAGAAAACCCTAAGCTGATCCTCAGTAAGTCTATTTCTTGTTGCTTCGATTTTCAACTTCTTCCTGGTATCGACATATAAAGGCACGCGGTTGGACTTCTTGCCTCCCTGGATTGATTCCTCTTATCTTGGACCATTGTATACACGGATAAGGGACCAGGCCCAAGCCATGTGGTGCCAACACCTTTCACTAATAGCTTCTGCGCTCTTTGCGTCGTCGACGTTCGCCTCATTTTATGATAACCCCGAGTGGGATCTTCCGCCAGCTGAGGGGACGCCCTTGGAGGAATTAAAGGCAAAATGGGACTTTGATGTAAGTCTATCTGTCCACTGGCCTGAAGAGATAGGGCTGGTCAATTCGCTTGGTATCGAATATTGAGTCTTGACAACATCATAATCAAACAGTGGGGATTCAGTGGAATATCAACATTTGCACATCTGAAGCATGTCAAGTGCCTCACGACTCCCTATGAACCATTTGATATTGGTATTCTCGGAGCCCCATTCGACACTGCTGTCAGCTATCGGCCTGGTAAGTGATCATCATCTCTTCTCATGAAAAAGAAATGTCGATGGAAGGGGAAGAGGCTGGGGCTGAGAGGAAACAATGATCAAAATGCTTCCCTATCGCCTGGCCTGGGACGATATTTGCCTCCCCATGACATCTCGGCATCCATCTGATATCTCATCGGCCACCCCGTCCATCAACACTTATATCCAAGATACACACTAACCCAGCTCTAAGGCGCCCG
>Ga0105239_10001490_pt1 | contig 31138 bp, 28 predicted proteins | sample KBSC44metaG_FD_92761 | JGI IMG/M metagenome (GOLD analysis project Ga0105239, IMG submission 92761) | Corn rhizosphere microbial communities from Kellogg Biological Station, Michigan, USA - KBS C4-4 metaG | ecosystem: Host-associated > Plants > Roots > Rhizosphere > Soil | place: Michigan, USA...
GGCTGGCGACGATCCGCGAGTACATCGACACGCAGGCCATGGCGTGGGCCGCACGGATGGACGCGTCGGGGCCGGCATAGCGAAGCCTCACCGCTCGGGTTTGGCAGGTCGCTTGGCGACACCGTGACTCGGCAGATTCGGAAGGATGGCGCTGGCGACGATGCGGGATAGATGATCGGCCCGCGGCGCGAACGCCGGCAGGTCGACAAGCCAACCGAGCGCCGACATCAGGCCGAACAGGTCGTCCCCATTCATGTCGGTGCGCGCCTGGCCGCCGGCCTGTGCGCGAAGCAGCAGGCGCGCGCTCGCTGAGTGCACCGCCGCACAGGCGGCATACAGAGCGGACTCCGGGTTCGCGTGGGCGGCCGCCATCATGGCGACAACGCCTCGATAGCTCTGCGCGAACGCCATCCATTCGCGGAACCATGAAACGAGCGCCTCACCGGGTGCAGCCGACTTCTCGAGTCCGCCTGCCGTCTGTACCAGTGCGTCCAGGTGCGTGCACAGCAGCGCTTCGAACAAGGCTTCCCGCGTCGGGAAATGACGAAGCAGCGTGGCCAATCCGACCTCGGCCCGGCGCGCTATATCGCGCATGGACGCATTGACACCGTGCTCGGCGACGACCTCTCGTGCGACCGCAAGGAGATGGGTTCGATTCTTCTGGGCGTCGGCTCGCATAGGTTCCTTGACAAACGGATCATTGATCCGTATATTTGGATCACTGGTTCGGATGCTCTGAATTTGGATTTGGATCGGTGATCCAAATGGTACAGCGCCTTTGTACCCATCGGTACGGCGGCGCTGCGTCACGCCACAAACGAAAGGTGAAAGATTGTGAAGAAACTAGAAGGTAAGATTGCTGTCGTCACGGGCGGGAGCAGCGGCATTGGCTTGGCCACAGCCAAGCGCTTCGTGGAAGAAGGTGCGCACGTCGTGATCACTGGGCGACGAGAAAAAGAGCTGGCGGAGGCCGCCGCCTCCATCAAGAGAAACGTTACGACGGTCGTGGGCGACGTGTCGCGCTTGGAAGATCTGGACCGGCTCTATGCCGTCGTGAAAGGAAAACACGGTCACATCGATATTCTCTTCGCGAACGCGGGCGCGGGGACAATCGCGCCGCTCGCGGTAGCTACCGAGGCGCATTTTGACCAGACCTTTGACGTGAACGTGAAGGGGCTGTTCTTTACGGTGCAGAAGGCCCTTCCCCTCTTCAAAGACGGCGGTTCGATCATCCTGAACTCGTCGGTCTCAAACGTGCTCGGGCTTCCAGGATTTACTGCTTACGCTGCGAGCAAGGCGGCTGTGCGCAACTTCTCGCGCGGTTGGACTATGGAATTGAAGGACCGCCACATCCGCGTGAATTGTGTGAGCCCCGGAGCAATCGATACCCCGGCCTTGGCGACGACGACGGGGCTTACCGCTGAGCAGGCCGAGCAGGCGGTCGCACAGTTCACCGCGCAGATCCCGATGGGTCGTCGAGGCGTGCCCGAGGAAATCGCGGCTGCAGTGGCGTTCCTCGCCTCTGATGAGAGTTCTTACATCACCGGTGTGGATCTCGCCGTCGATGGCGGCATGGCGCAGGTCTAGTACGAGAGCGCAGATCAACGGTGGGACCCGCCGTGGACCGCCCCCTCGCACGCCGCGCGCTCGTCGAATGCCAACCGTCAAGGAGATTCCGATGTACGACCAAGCCAAGCTATCCGAGTTGATCCAGTTCGCACGAGTCGATGCGGGCTCCACCGTCATCGACGTTTACCCGGGCGATGGCGACTGGACCCGTCTCTTCTCCGACATCGTGGGACCCGCAGGACGGGTCTTCAGTTTCGTGCCGGCCGAAGTCGCCCACTTCAAGAACGATCCGGTCGGGCGGATGCGAACGCTTGCGACGGAGCCGGGCCGAGAGAACGTGGAAGCCGTTTCGGCGGACCTCGTGGCGATGCCGGAGGTCACGCAACAAGCGGATGTGCTTTGGATGCATCTGTTCTATCACGACCTCCACACCGCGCTGATGCAGGCCAAGGGCGCGACGGCGGCCCGCTTCAATCGAGCGGTCTACGAGCGGCTGAAGCCCGGCGGGTACTACGTCATCGTGGACCACGCCGCCACCGCCGGGCTGGGCACGAGCGACGCGCAGTCGCTGCATCGGATCGAGCCTACGGCCGTTCGCGAGGAGGTGGAGGCGGCCGGCTTCGTACTGGACGCGGAAAGCTCCATGCTCGCAAGAAGTGACGATCCGCACTCGATCAAGGTGTTCGATCCTTCGATCAAGGGCGAGACCGATCGCTTCGCCTATCGGTTCGTGAAGCGCTGACAGGTATCCGCGGCGACGGGTGCGGCCTGACCGACGCGAACCTCAAGACGCCATCGTTCCGTCCCTTGCTCCAGCGCGGGTGTTACGACCCACGATAGATTCGGACAATCAGGTCACCCTACTTCTCGGGACTCGGTACTATGGGTGTCCCGCCGGTGGGTTGTACTACGGCGGGCGTCCTCACAGCGCACTGGGACCTGGGATACCGGGACCTCCCGCAGCACTTGCGCTCGGCACGAAGCCTGAATCCCGACACCGCTGGGTACCGGGTGCGCCGGTGCGAGCGAAATCTGTGCTGGGCGGATTGCACCACGAATACGGGCTGACGACGGCGCCGGTGAGCGCGTAGTCAGGGCCGACCGGATCGCTCGAAAGCGGAGACAGCCCTTCGGAACGTGCGCCCCGAGAGCTGGATCTGCCCCAACTGTGGCGCAGGAAAGTCCGACTTCACGCAGGTCGCGGCGTGAACATCGTCGTCGTCGTCGGATCCGGCCTGGCTGGCGTGACGGTTGCCGAGGCCCTGGTCGCCGACGTGCGCTGCCAGGTCACGCTCATCACCCGCGAGACCCAGGGCTAGCGCGCACGCCCCCGGCTGTCTCACGGCATGGCACTGGGCGACGAGGCGGCTCAGAAGCTCCTGCAGAAGCACCTCGACGCCATCGCTGAAGGTGATGAGTGGCGTGGAGTGCTCGCATCGACCGGCGTCTGCAAAGCATCGTCCTGGCATCGGGCGAGCGCTTGCCCTGCGACACGCTGACAGTGCCAGGGACTGCGCCTCCGACAACTGCTGCTCCATCGGCCGCGGCGCACGCTGGAAGATGGCCACCGCATCGCCGGCTTTGTGCAGGTCCGACGCGAGTTCGCGGCCGATGAGCCCACCGCCGACGACGGCCCACCGCATGCGGCCCGAAATCAAGATCGCGAGCCCACCCGGCCGTGCAGAACACGGAGCGGTGCCTCGCGCGACAGCCGCCGATCGCCATGCCGACGATGAGGTTCGACGGCGCCGATGACGGCGCGTGCGCTCCGGCCCGGCCGCGCTGCAAGGAAGCCGCTCCACTGGGCCAAGCACGCACCGCTGCATTCCGGGCGTCGGGCAGCGCTCCCGCGCTCAGAAGCTCACTCGCAGCGACAGGCGCAGCATGCGCGGCTCCATCGGATGCACGAGCCGGCCGTCGACCCCTTGGCCGTTGTTGCAGCCGGGGCCTTCCGAGCGGGTGCATGATGTGCCCCAATACTCGATGTCGTTAGCGTGGCGATCGAAGATGTTGAGTACGTCCATCGTCATGCGCCCATGCGTGCCGAAGCGAAAACCGATCTGCAGGTTCGCCGTTAGGACGGGTGTGGACTTCTGTGTGCCGGTCTCTTCCAGCGGATACGCGCCGATGTAGCGCAGCCGCAGCCCGCCGAACCAGGCGCCCTGGCGGTCCGCGGAGATGGCGAGTGAGGCCGACAGCGGGATCGCGTTCGGCACGTCGGTGCCGCGGTTCGAGGCGTCGACGAAGCGGGCCCGCGAGATCGCGAGGTCGGCATCGACGAGCAGCCAGCCGTTGGGCGCGTAGTCGTTCCACCATTCGATGCCGCGGCGGCGCGACGCACCCCGGGGTTCGGTCACCCCTTCGTCGCCGACGAACACGAGTTCGGAATCGAGAGCCGTCTTCCACAGCGACACCGCGGTGTTCCAGCCCGGCAACGGCGAGGTCCGCATGCCGATCTCCGCGCTCGTGGCCTTGGCCAGCGGCCGCACCTTGTCCAGCGCGCTTCCGTCGCCCGGGCTGATCGTCGATGTGGCCCCGCGCACGTCGTTGCTATGAAAGCCCTGCCCCCAGTTGGCGTAGAACTCGGTGCGGGAGAAGGGGCCGAAGACGAACGAGAGCTTCGGGCTCAGCTGCGAGCCGTGCGCCGAGCCACCGTTGTCGGCATTGAAGCGTCCGGCGAGCGGCGTCACTTCGGCCCGCAGTTCGTCGAAACGCAGCCCGAGCGTGCTGCGAAGCCACGTCAGCCAGTGCGTGCGGGCTTCGACATAGACGCCGAACTCGTTCTCGGTGATCCGGTCCTCTCGGATGGTGTCCGTGCGTGCGCGGTCCAGCGTGTGGAAGAGGCCGACGTGCGGCACGCGGTCCTGCCGGAACTGCAGGCCAAGCGTCAGTTCGGTTTCGCGCCAGGCGGACCCGAGCATCCACCCGTGCGATACGGCGCCGCCCCAGGTGGTGCGGCGATCCTCCTGCTCGTGCTGGCTCTCCTGCAGGCCCGAAGGCGTGGAGAACAGGTTCAGCCCATAGCGGATGACGTAGGTGCTGGCCCGGGTGCTGCCCCGGTCGTCGCTGCGCGCCCACTCGCCCGACAGGCTGTAGCGATGGGTCCTGCCGCCGTCGCTTGGCGCCAGGGTGCCGAAGCGGCCGATCTCGCCGCGGTCGACGGCACGCGCGGGCACTTCCTCGGTGGCAGTCCAGCGCGAGGCATAGGCCATCGCGGTGACGCCGAAGCCGTTGCTGGGCGTGCCCGATGACAGGCGCAGCACGCCGTTGAGCTTGTACAGGTTCTCCGGCTGGTCCCACGGGCCGTCGGTCGTGCCGGCTTCGAGGGCGCCAAGGAGGTCCAGGCGACCCACTTCGCGGCTGCCCGCAAGGAGAAGGCGCCGGAAACCGTGCTCGCCCAAGGCCAGGTCGACGAAGGGCGCCGGCAGGCTGCGCACGTAGTCGAGGCGCGCCGAGCCGGTGGTCGCGAAATCGCCGTCTTCCGCGCCGTAGGTGCCCTTGCGGTAGCCGATCGTGCGCACGAGCTCCGGCATGAGGAAGTTCAGATCCGTGTAGCCCTGACCGTGCGCATGTGAGACTTCGTTGATCGGCATGCCGTTCACGTAACTGGCGAAGTCACTGCCGTGGTCGAGGTTGAAGCCGCGCAGGAAGTACTGGTTCGCCTTGCCGTCGCCAGAGTGCTGCGTCACCGTCATGCCCGGCACCGACTCCAGCACCTCGGCAGCGCGCAGCAGCGGGCGGGCGGCCAGTTGCCGGGCGGTGATCGTGCCTTCGCTGGCAGAGTCGGCCGCGCCGACCAGGTTGGCGGAGCGGCCGTTCACGACGACTGGCGCCAGTTCCAAGGCCTCGTCGGCCGACGCCGCAGGGGCGGCGAGCGTCGTCGCCAGGCAGCCAGTGAGATGGAGCAGCCCGGCGAAGTTGGGCGTGCCGCGCCAGCGGCGCGACGGCTTCGTGTCGTGGCACATCGGGGTCCCTTCGGCGAAAGGAAAAGGGGTGGAACGCAGACGCACGCGAACCCCACCCGTGCAAGGCACGGAGTCGCGCTTGGCCTGGAGGGAACGCTGCGCGCGAGGCGGCGGCGGTCAACCGGCGGCGTGGCGCCGGCGGGTTTTCACGGTCCAGGCCCAGATCGCCAGCATCACCAGGACGAGCGAGAAGCCGGTCAGCGAGAACGCCAACTCGTCGAGCTCGATTGCCGGCACCAGCGCCTTGCCGATGTTGTAGGCCGCCACGCCGTACGAGATGCCGACGATCAGCCAGCCCAGCGTGCGCCGGTAGCGGCGGCCGGCAGCCGGCCCGTCCGTGCTGCGGCTGATGCGGCAGATCAGCCGCCCGTCGAGCGTGTCGGTGATGATCATGCCAGTCGTGAAGACCAGCCCGGCGCCGAGCGCGGCCAGCATGCCGCCGCCCTTGTTGCTCGCCACGTAGCCCCAGGCGGAGGCCTGCGTCGCGGTATCGAACACGGTGGCGAACAGCACGCCGATCAGCACCACCGCCCAGGGACTGGAGTGGTCGCGCAGGCGCTGCGGAATCAGCTTCAGTTTCCAGCCGGTCGGCGCGAAGGCCACATCCCGGCGCCCCAGCAGACGCAGGTTCATCGTGCCGACGACCAGCAGCAAGGCGGTCGGGATCCAGCCGAAGACCTGCACCACCGCGTCCGGCACGGAGACCGTATGGGTCAGCTTGCTGACACCGACCGCAATCGACGTCACCAGCAGGCCGTGGCCGATCGCGAACAGCGTGCCGATCCACGGCGCATAGCCGTGACCATGGTCGTGGCTCAGCGCGCGCCAAGTCAGCCCGTCGATGCATGCGATGTGGTCCGGATCGAGGCCGTGGCGCAGGCCCAGAACGAACATCAGCATCAGTCCGGTGAACGACATCAATTCGGCATTCATCTGTATTCCTCGAAGTTCGGGGGAACCTAGGCCTTCAGCCATTGCTTCGAAATGGCGGCCCCGACCGTGTATTTCGGATCGACGAAGTTGCCGAGCCGCACCTTGCCGCACTGGCTGAGCAGCATGTAGGCGTCCCACTGGTCGTAGCCGAAATCCTTGACCATCCAGCGGATGAGCTCGCGATAGGCGATGCGGGTGGCATCCTCCAGCGGGCGCGCGCTGCCGATGGCCATGATCAGCTCGTCGGTTTCCAGGCGCGGCCATTCGATGGTCCACTGCTTGATCAGGTCGACCTGAATGGTGGTGACGGTCGGGAACTCCACCGCGGTGCCGCAGACCTCGCCGTCGCCCTGGCAGGCGTGCGCGTCGCCGATGAAGAGCCGGCCGCCCGGCGTGCGCACCGGCAGGTAGGTCACGCTGCCCGGGCCCATGTCGGGCAGGTCCATGTTGCCACCGTGGGCGTCGGGTGTGAGCGAGTTGATCGAGTCGATCTCGGGCGAGCAGCTCAGCGTGCCGATGTGAGGCTTGTACGGCAGCGTGACGCGCGGACTCCAGCGCACGTAATTCTCGTCCAGGTCGATCTTGCGTACGATCTCCGGCAGCGGCTCGTTCAGGGTTGCCGTGTAGCTGGTGCCGGTCAGTGCGCCGAACTCGGGAATCAGGCAGCAGGTGCCGCGCGGGTTGTCGCCGCGCGGCATCATCGACTCGATGTAGACGACCAGCGTGTCGCCCTTCTCCGCGCCTTCCACCATGATCGGTCCGCACTGCGGGTTCAGGTAGGGCATGTTGAGGAGTTTCGAGGGACTGTCGGATTCCTTCCGGATCAGGCCCTCGAAGGCATCGCGCGTCTCCACGACCACGCGGTCGCCGGGGCGGATCGTCAGCACCGGCTCGGAATACGGTCCGATGGTGTAGTGGAACTTGCCCTGGCGCGCCTCGCTCAGTTGATGGGTGACGCCGGCCCGCCCCCAGCCGACGCTGCGCACGCCGATGGTGGATTGGGCTCGCCAGTTCCCCGGGTGTGTGTGAAAAGCCATTGGATGCACTCCTTGTGGATGGTTGGGGATGCCGGTTCGCGGACCCGGTCCGGGCCCGGCTCCGATGACGATGAATCGCAAGGCCGCGGCGGTCTCGCGGCGAGGCGGTTGTCGATCGACGGCGGCGCCTCGCCGCCGACGACCAGGGCGCTGACCTGTTCGATCGACAGCCGCCGCTGCTGGCTGGCCGTCCTGAGCATGCGGTAGCCCGCGGCCTCGTCGACACCGAAGGTCGTCATCAGCCGCAGCAGCGCATCGAAGACCAGCCGGCGCGAGCGCACGCGGTCGTTCAGGTCAGCAAGATCCTTTTCGAGCCGGCGCCCGCGCGCGAAAGCGTGGTCAGCGATCACCAGGGCGCTGTACACGCCGGACGAGCGGATTGGCTTGGTGATGCACGCGTGCGGTTCGTGCGACAGCATCCACTCGAGGCGGGCGCGCGTTTCCGAGCCGATCAGCGCGACGATCGGTATCGGCGCCGCGCCGCGCGGCCAGGGGAAGAGCCCGTCGTGCCCGGCCTCGACGTCGAAAAAGCAGACCTGTGCGCCGGCCGGATCGATGACGGCGTCCGGCGCCAGCAGTTGCGTGCTCAGGCCGAGCCGCTGTAATTGCTCGCACAGCGTGCGACCGTCGCGGTCGGCACGGTGCAACACCAGCGCGTGCAGTCCGCGGAAGTTCATGCGCGACATGGCCGGGCGGTCCTATGTCTGGCCGCCTTGCCGCGCCTGCGGCAAGGCGGCGCCGCGGGCCAGCACCGGCTGCGACGGGTCGAACCACACCAGATACGGGTCCGGCCGGATCGGCTCGCCGGCGGTGCGCACCACGTCGAACATCGCCCCCTCGACGGAGCGGCCGATGCGCGGCGTCAGGTAGCAGTGGTTGTTCGTGGGGTCGACGCGCACTGGACCCTGTGGCGCAGCGAAGCCCACTGCGCCGACGGCCGAACGCACCGCCTCGACGCTCGTCTCGCCCGCATCGCGCAGGGCGCGCGCCAGCAGGTGAACCGCCAGATAGGAGGCTTCGGCATCGGCCGAGGTGACGGCCTGCGGACCGAACTTGTGCCTGAAGCTGGCGACGAAGCGCTGGTTCTCCGGCGTATCCACGGTTTGCAGATAGACCGAGGACGTAAGGTGTCCCAATGCGGCGTCGCCACCGATGGCCACCAGCTCCGGCTCCGACAGCGTGCAGCTCGCCACGGGGACCTGCGCGAGGCCCAGCGACGGCTCGGCCTCGCGCAGCGCGCCGTAGGCCCGGCAGAACGCATAGCAGGACTCGCCAATTAGCGTGCTGAACACGACGTTGGGGCGCGCCGCGACGATTTCCTGGATGATCTTGCCGAAATCGGTGTCGCCCATCGGCGCGTAGCGCTCGTGCACGATCTCGCCGTCATTCTTCTGCACGATCTCGCGGAACACCCGGTTGCATTCCCAGGGCCAAATGTAGTTCGAGCCCACGCAGTAGATGCGTGGCCCGAAGGCCTCGACCAGGTATTGCGCCAACGGCACCACGTGCTGGTTCGGCGAGGCCCCCGTGTAGATCACGTTCGGGCTGCATTCGAAGCCTTCGTAGTGCGACGGGTACCAGAGCAGCGCGTCGCGCTTCTCCAGCAGCGGAATCAACTCCTTACGGCTCGACGAGGTGTAGCAGCCGACGACGTGGACGACCTCATGCTCGCGAATCATGGCTTCGCACAGTTCGCGGTATGCGTCCAGGCGGCCATCGGGATTCATCACCACCGGCTCGAAGCCGAAGTCGAACGATGGGTCGGCACCGATCTCTTCGATGGCGAGCATCGTGCCCTGGTACATCGCCGTGCCGATGATCGAATACGGGCCGGTGGTCGAGAACAGCACGCCGAGCGGCATCTGCCAGCGCTTGCGGTCAAGCATTGGCCGGCCCCGTCTTCTCCAGCGCCCGAGCGAGCCCGGCGGAGGTGTAGGCGAACAGGGCACCGATGGCCATCGACAGGGGCACCACGAGGTAGGCGTTGCCGAGGGTGAGCGTCGTCAGCGCATGGCTGTTGAACTTGTCCGGGTTCTGCGTCAGGAAGGCGAAAGTGCAGGCATAGCCGTAAGTGGTCCCGGGGATCGAGGCGAACCATTTCGCTTTGGCCGACAGGATGTACAGCGCGATCGATACGGCCACCGCCAGCGCGGCCCACAGCGGCCCGCCGAAGATGCTAGCGCCGGGCACGGCGGCGATGACGAGCCCGGTAGTGGCAGCCACGAGGACACCGAAGGCATTGCTGACGATCGTGCTCCACAGCGCCGCCGAATTGCCTCCGGAATGGAAGAAGCAGGCCCAGGCGGTGAAGGCAGCCCAGATGAGGATGCCGCCTACGGACAGGAAGAGCCAAGTCGCGATGCCGCCGAGTACAGCCACGCTGAGGGCGAGTGACAGGAGGGAATTCATGCGGTCTCCAAGGCTGAAACGAATGAGAGAGGCCCGCCCGCCTCCGGCGAAGGAAGCAGGGAAACGAGTCGGGCCCGATGTACGGGTCAGATCACTTCGTCGCGCAGGCGCAGCCGGAAGGCTTCCGTCCGCTCGTGAAGCTCGACGGGGTTGATGACGCCGAGATCGATCACGAGCTTCTCGAACGCGGCCAGCCACTGCTCGTAGTAGCGCCAACTCGGGTCGTCGCGCGCATGCGCGGCTTCCCACTCGGCGATCGTGGAGATCAGGCTCTGCCGGAACGACTCCCACGGGTAGTTGCCGGCCTCCGACAAGGCCAGCGCCAGGCCGAAGATGCGGCCCTGCCAAGGTTCCTCGAACTGCAGGTTGTTGCACAGCGTGGGCGGCGCGGCCACGCCTCCGTTCAGCTGCCCGATCCTTTGTTTGCTCGCTTCTGCATCCACGGTGGTTCCTCCTGCCTCAAGCGGCGACCAGGCCCAGGCCCTGCATGGCCTCGGTACTGACCAGCGCGGCCAGCTTCTCTTCGCTCCAACCCTCGGTGCCGGCCGGCCGCTCCGGAACGACGAAATAGCGCACCTGTGCGCCGCTGTCCCAGATACGGATCTGCTTGCCCGGGTCCAGGTCGACGCAGAAGTCCTTCAGCACAGCGCGCGGCTCCTTGACGACGCGCGCCCTGAACACCGGATCCTTGAACCAGTACGGCGGCAGGCCCAGCAGAGGCCACGGCCAGCACGAGCACAGCGTGCAGCACACCATGTGGTGCACGGACGGCGTGTTATCAACGACGCGCAGGTTCTCGCCCTCGATGCCGTCGCGGATGCCCAGCTCGGCGATGGCCTTGTTTGCGTCCTCGAGCAGGCGCGCCTTGAATCCGGGATCGACCCAGGCCTTCGCGACCACCTTGGCGCCGTTGAACGGACCCATGTCGTGATCGAAGAAGCGGATCACGCGATCGACGGTGTCCACGCCGATCATGCCTTTCTCGCGGAACAGCGACTCGAGCGCCTTGGTCCGTGCCGCGTAGTAGCTCTCGGACTCGCGCTCTTGATGGTGGTGTTCGCCGTGTTCGTCATGCTCTGCACTCATGAAGGGATCTCTCTTTCTCGATTCGGATGCGATGGGTTGGGACGGGAGTGATTTCGAAGCCGCGCGCACGCTGCGCTCAATCCGCCGCCGAGACATAGATTTCGAAGAAGTCGAAATAGATGACGTCAGCGCTGTCCGGGATGTCGTTCCAGACGTCGCGCGTGTTGAAGCGCACCAGGTAGATCGGCTGCGGCACACCAAGGCCGTCGGTGGGCACGCTGGCGGAGTAGAGCCAGGCGCCCTTGTAGACCTTCTCGATCACGCCGACCTTGTTGCGAAAGCATCCGGCGAGCCGCGTGTGCGGCGCCGCCGGCATGTCGTTGATGCGCACGCGCTCGCCTTCCTTGAACCTCGGATTGACAATCACGTCCCGATACGGGTTGTCGCCGGTATAGAAGTAGTCGACGACTCTCTGCGTGACTTCTGACGCGCCGACGTCGGGCAATTCGGCGTCAGGATTTTTCAGGAAGAAGTCAGTCTTCTCGTCCAGTTCCTTCTCGGTGATGTAGTTGTGCTTGATGAGGAAGTCGACCATCGCGCCCTGCCACTTTATGTAGTAGCGGTACTTGAAATAGTCGAGCGGATTCATCGCCTCGGCGCGAATCCGCAGGTCGGGCCAGGCCCAGATGCCCGTCCCCATCATGGTCGAGTGCACGCCGAACAGGCGCGCTTCCCATGGCTCGACGAAGACGCGCTTCTCGACATGGACTGGCCCGAGGCCGTCGACTCCGCCCAGGTACTGTTGGATCTTCAATTCGGTGCTCCTGTCTGTGAACCGGGAAAAAAAAAGCCCCCGGGGTTGTCGCCCCGGAGGCCTCTTCGCCAATTACCGTCTGAACTTTTCAAGGCGCCCGTGGCGCCGCCGAACGTACTGACCGGACATCCTGCGCCTTGCCTATCCTCTTCCTCGAGGGCGTTCGAAGCGCCGGAGACATCCAGCCGCGGCCCTGTGAGGGGACCGCTTCAGGCTTCCGTTCGGGGACGGCCTTGCAAGGACAATGCCAGAGACGCGTCCGACCCTCGGTTCCTCTATGGAGCTGGGGGTCGAACACCGGCGTTCCCGCCGTTCGCGACCAGCTCGAGCCCTGAATGGTGCCTGGATGTAGTGCCGCCGAAACCCATCCTTGGTGCCCTGCGCGACGAGCCGATCCAATCTGGTGCCGGCCACTGGCTACGCCAGTCATGCACGGTAGGCTGTTCGCCCTCCATGCCCGCAGGCCGGCGACTTTCAGCAATGGCATGGCCTATCTCGGCGGCCCGCGTCAAAGAATGGGACCTGAAGATGCCGATCGGTGAACGAGACCTTGGCGCCGCGGCTGAAGTCTGCCTGCCGCAGCTGCGCAATCGGATGCAGGCGCGGCCAACTCGACGCGCCGCACCGCCCTTGGCGTGGCACTTGTCAGTGGTCTTCCAATAATCCCCTGCCTCAATATTCGGCCGACGCGAACAGGGGGCGTGCCGCTTGCGTCGCTGGCGCTCACCCGGTCCGTTAAGCGCGAGATCCCCTGGCCGATGGCACAGAGCTGTCTGATGCGCCCGGGACCGCACCGGATCGATGCTCGCGAGGGGATTGGCCAAATGTCCGCCGGAAGACCTTGCCGAAGTGACTGAGGTCGTTGAAGCCATGGCTGAAAGCAATCCCAGAGACACTTCGTCGGAACAACGCGGGGTCGCGGAGGTCGGCCGCGGCCCGCTCTAGTCGCCGCCGCCAGATGTAGCGCGACAACGAAGTCCCCTCCGCCTCCAGCAGCTGATTAATGTAGCGCGGCGAGAGCTTGAGGGCTGCCGATATCCCAGCCGAATCCATTTCCCCGTCGCTGAGGTGCAGTTCTACAAACTCTTTTACACGCATCAGCGCAACAGCGCGGTACTCCGACAGCGGCAGCGGTGACGCTGCGATCACTTCGTCAACCATCGCGCCGAGCAACTCGACAAAGTTTCGAGAGGCCTTGTCGGAACTTGCGGGGGTCAATTGCGGCCCACGCCGCGTGAGATTGGCAACGTAGCCGAACACCAGCGGGCACAAACTCGAGGCGTTTTCGAAGCTGACGGCCGTTGCACGCTGCAATCCCACCGAACGCTGTGACAGTGCACTGCGCGGCAACTTGACGCAGGCGATGCTCACGGGCTCGTTCAGACGAAGCAGGTAGGGCCGGTTGGCATCGCACAACGCTCCATCGCCAGCGGACAAAAGCACGCTCTTGCCATCCTGCTCGGCTTGCAGCCGCCCGGATACAACGAAGTTCACCACCATGGAGTCGCTGCTTGCACGTGCAATGCTCAACGGGCTCCTTGCCGCCGCGTGCGCCGTGGCGTGTATGCGCCAAAGATTCAGGCCGGGCAACTCGACGCCCTCAATCGACGCCTCGAAATCCTCCCCATCGCGGTGCGCGCAATCCAGGTCGACCACGTTGCGGCAAACGACGTCGTGCCAGTACTCGAATTTCTCGCCACGACGCATTCCGGCGGTGCTTCCCGAATACCTTCGGGGCAAAACGGTAGTGGGTTGCTGCGAAAACATGAATCGATCGACGTACTCGAACGGGGACCTTTCGGGCCAGAAACGCCCTGAGCGAACTGTGAACCCGCCCTCACGCAAGCGGAGTGCCAACAAACCCTACAAATGGCGCTGACCGCGCTCGATAGCAACGCCGTTTCAACCCAATCTTTGTTCCGCCTCGACCAAGGCGGATCGCGCCCTCGTCGGCAAAGTTCTCTGATGTCGGAGAAGCCGACGCATCCCCCTGGAGAGCACGATGGACGCGAAACATACCAACACCGACACCCCACTAGCTGACAGCATCGTTGCAGGCCGCCGCGGCTTCCTGGCCGGCGCAGCCGCGCTGGCGGGCGCGGCCCCGCTTGGACTTGTTGGCCGAGCATGGGCCGCTGACAAGGACACGATCCGCATCGGCTACATCAGCCCGAAAACCGGCCCCTTCGCGCCCTTCACCGAGGCAGACGACTTCACGCTCGAGCAGGTGCGCAAGGCCGTGGCCAACGGCCTCTCCATAGGCGGCAAAACCTACAAGGTCGAGATCCTCGCGCGGGACGATCAGAGCAGCCCGGACAGGCAGGCCAACATCGCCGCCGAGCTGATCAACAAGGAAAACGTCGATCTGATGCTGGCCCAGGTGGCTATCGGCGCCAACGTCTCGCAGCAATGTGAACTCAACGGAGTGCCCTGCATCTCGACCGTGGGGCCGTGGCAGGCCTGGATGTTTCCGCTCAAGGGCGATCCCGCCAAGGGCTTCAAGAGTATCTTCCATTTCTTCTGGGGCCTGGAAGACATCGGCGACGTCTACACCGACATTTGGCGCGATGTACCAACCAGCAAAACGGTCGGTGCCTTGTTCACCAACGACGTGCCCGGCAACGCAATGGGCGACGCCAAGCTCGGCCTGCCGGCCGCTTTCGGCAAGGCCGGCTACAAGGTCATCGACATCGGCCGCTTCCCTGTCGGGGCTGACGATTTTTCGTCCTATATCCAGGCCTTCAAGAAGGAAAACGTAGAAATCGTCACCGGCCTTTTCAATCCTCCGGAGTGGGCGTCGTTCGTCAAGCAGGCCGCGCAAATGGGCTTCAAGCCCAAGGTCGAAACGGTGGCCAAGGCATTGCTCTTTCCCGGCGCGGTGGCTGCGCTCGGCTCTCGTGCCGAGGGCATGTCGACCGAGGTGTGGTGGACACCGGCCTACCCGTTCAAGTCCAGCCTGACGGGCCAATCGGCTCGCGAGCTGGCTGACAGCTTCCAGGCAGCCACGAAACGACAGTGGACGCAACCGATCGGCGTGGTGCATGCCCTTTTCGAAGCTGGAATTCAAGCCCTCAAAGCCAGTGGCGACCCGAAGAGCCCTGGCAAGGTAGCCGACGCTGTGCGCGTGATGAAGCTCGATACGGTCATTGGCCGACTTGATTTCACCTCCAGCGGAATCAAGAACGTCTCGAGGATGCGAATCGTGGGCGGCCAGTGGCACCTCGATGCAGGCGGCAAGCCTGACATATTCATCACACACAACCGCAGCGCGCCGGAGATTCCGGTGCAGCGCAAGTTCGAGCTGCTGAAGCTTGCCTGACTGCCGCAGAGGGGAGACATCGACCATGCTGCTCGAATTGCGCCAGGTCAGCAAACGCTACGGCGACATGCTGGTCATTCCCGGCCTCAGTCTGTCTGTACAGGAAGGCGAATTTGTCGGCATTATCGGTCCGAACGGCGCGGGCAAAAGCACGGCCTTCGGACTGATCTCCGGCGGCCACCGCTGCGACTCGGGGCAAGTTCTGCTCGATGGTGAAGACGTGACAGCCCTGGAGGCCGACGCCCGTTGCCGAGCCGGCATCGGACGAACGTTTCAGATCCCACAGCCCTTCGATGGCATGACGACCTATGAGAACGTGCTGGTCGCTGCAACGTTCGGCGCCTGCTCGAAGGGACGGGATGCCCAGGCCCAAGCCAAACTGGCTCTCGAGCAGAGCGGGCTCGATATCGTCGCCAACAAGCCTGCTGGAAGCCTGTCACTGCTGCAAAGAAAACGTCTGGAGCTGGCTCGCGCCATTGCCACCCGCCCTAGGCTGTTGCTACTCGACGAAGTCGCCGGCGGATTGACCGATGCCGAGGTCGGGCAACTGCTCGACCTCATTGTCTCCATTCACCAAAGCGGCGTCACCGTTTTGTGGATCGAGCATCTCGTGCATGCGCTGGTCAAGGCGGCCGACCGGCTGGTCGTGCTCGCCGAAGGAGCCGTCATCAGCGATGGCGCGCCAGCCGAGGTGATGAGCAGCCAGCTGGTGCGCGACACCTACCTCGGTAGCGAGATGGACGAAGCGGCTGATGCGGAGGCTCAACATGCTGCGCACTGACAGGCTCGATGCCCACTACGGCCTCTTCCAAGCGCTCTTCGGTCTGAGCTTTCACATCGAGCCGGGCGAGACCGTCGCGTTGATCGGCTCCAATGGTGCGGGGAAATCGACATTGATGAAAGCCCTGGTGGGCGCCGTGGCGGTGCGCCACGACGGCGTCACGCTCGACGGCACCGCGGTCGGTGGCGAGCCTGAACGCAGGCAACTCTCGCGCGGCATCGCCCTCGTCCCCGAAGGCCGACGCCTCTTTCCGAGTCTCACCGTCCGTGAGAACTTGCAATTGGCAGCGCGCAACGGCCGGGCCGGTGCGTGGACGGTCCAGCGTCTGTTCGACGAATTCCCTGTCATGGCCAAGTTCCAGAATCGCCCCGCTACTGCGCTCTCCGGTGGCCAGCAGCAGCTGGTCGCCTTGTCGCGGGCTCTGGTCACCAACCCGAGCTACCTGTTGTGCGACGAGATCTCGCTCGGCCTTTCGCCAAAGTCAGTCAACGAGGTCTATGAACTGCTCGGCCGCGCACGTAAGGGCGGGCTGGCCGTGGTGCTTGTCGAGCAGAACGTGAAGCGGGCCTTGAGCGAGTCGAACCGCTACTACTGCATTCAAAAGGGTCGCGTGGTGCTCGAAGGCCCCTCGGACCGCGCCGACCACGCGCTGGTCGCCAAAGCCTACTTCGGGATGTGACATGACGATCGCTTTGGAAACCCTTCTCGGCGGCCTGATGCTCGGCGCGCTATATGCGCTTTTCGGTCTGGGCCTGAGCCTCAGCCTCGGTGTGATGAAGATGATCAACATCGCGCACGGAGACTTGATCGTGCTTGGCGCCTACCTGTGCAGTACGGTGATGCAAGCACTCGGCGTCAACCCGCTGGTTTCGCTCTTGGCGGTGGTGCCCGCGATGTTCGTCCTCGGATACTTGCTTCAGCGCCTGCTGTTGAACCGTGTTGTCGGCCGCGGACCGCTTTCGCCGTTGTTGTTGACATTCGGCCTGTCGATCGTGCTGCAGAACGTGCTGCAGGAGACGTTCACGGCCGACACCCGCAGCCTGCAGGCCGGGGACATCGCGCTGCAGGGATTCAATCTCGGTGGTGTCTCGATTGGTCTGCTGCCGCTGATATCGACCATCGCGAGCGTGCTGGTGTTTGGCCTGACGAGTTGGACCATCGAGCGCACCCACTGGGGTCGTCAGGCGCGGGCCGTCTCGGACGACCCAGCGACCGCCCGCCTGGTCGGTGTCGATGACCGCGGCTTCTTCGCGTTGATCACTGGTTTCATCCTCTCGGTCATTGCGCTCGCCGCGGTGCTTTACGGGATCCGCACCCCGTTCTCGCCCACAGCCGGGCCGGAGCGGTTGCTCCAGTCCTTCGAGGCCGTCGTCCTCGGGGGACTTGGGAACATCTGGGGCACGTTCATCGGCGGGCTCATCGTTGGAGTTGCCCAGGTGTTCGGCGCGAAGCTGACTTCCGGTCTCGGACCCTTCTTCGGTCACCTCGTCTTCCTGCTGGTCTTGCTGTTCCGGCCGCAGGGCCTCTTCGGAAAGGCGCAACGATGAATCCCTCGGCAATCACATCCGGACCCTCTTCGCCGTTGCGCGAACCGCGTTCGTCCAGGCACCAGTGGATGATCCTCTTTGCCGGGGCCTCGGTGTGTGCCCTGCTGGCCGTCCTGCCTTGGCTTGCCGGGTTTGCAACGCAGCGATTGCTGGTCGAGATCCTGACGGTCTTCACTGTCGCCCTTGCGTGGAACCTGCTCGCCGGATACGGAGGGCTCGTCGTGGTTGGGCAGCACATGTTCATCGGCGTTGGCGCATATGCACTCTTCGCATTGTCGAATCGATGGGCGATCAACCCGTGGCTGACGTTGCCCGTCGCCGCTCTTTGCAGCGCACTTTTTGCATGGCTCAGCGCGGTGCCGATGTTTCGCCTTCGGGGCGCGCATTTCGCCGTGGGCACCTGGGTGGTCGCCGAGATGCTGCGCATCCTCGCTTTGAACAGCGAATGGCTCGGTGCGGGCGGCGGCATGCCACTCGAAGCCATGAGCAGTTTCGATCGCTGGACCCGCAACGCCGGCGTCTACTGGGCCGCACTGGCCGTTGGCATCGGTGCATTGGTTGTTGCACGCGGATTGCTGTGCGGTCGCTTGGGCCTGGCGCTGATGAGCGTGCGCGACTCCGAAGCGGCCGCTGCAGCGTGCGGTGTCTCGGTGCAGCGGGCCAAGCTGGCGTTGTGGGTGATCGCCGGCACGATGACTGGACTGGCAGGAGCGGTTGCCTACATGAACACGCTCCAGGTTTCACCCGACGCCAGCTTCTCGTTGAACTGGACGGCTGCTGCAATTTTCATCTCCGTTCTGGGCGGCATCGGCACGCTGGAGGGGCCGATTCTTGGCACGCTCCTATATTTCTTGTTGCGCGAGAGCTTTGCCGAGTACGGCGCTTGGTATTTCATCGGGCTAGGGTCGCTCGCGATCGCGACGATGGTCGTTGCGCCTGGCGGAGCCTGGAGCCTGATCGTTCGCAAATGGCCATGCGACCCGTTCGGTGTTCGACGCGACTTGCCTTGAGGCCACCGTCGGTCAAATCAGGCCGGCACCCTTCCTTACCCTTTAAAGAGGAACTCCCAATGCCCAACACAACCTTCAAAGTTGCAGTTGTCCAAGCTTCGCCCGTCTTCATGGACGCCAAGGCTTCAGTGGAGAAGGCCATCGGCATGATCGACGAGGCAGCGGCGGCCGGCGCGAGACTCTTGGCCTTCCCGGAGATATGGATACCCGGCTATCCCTGGTGGCTGTGGCTCGGTACACCGGCCTGGGGGATGCAATTCGTGCCGCAGTACCACGCGAACTCGCTCCGCGCTGATGGGCCTGAGATCGCTGCGCTTTGTGCGGCTGCGGCCAAAGGACGGATCAACGTTGTGATGGGGTTTTCGGAGATCGACGGCGGTAGCCTCTACCTCAGTCAGGTGCTGATCGGCGACGACGGCGAAATCCTCTTCAAGCGGCGGAAGCTCAAGCCAACTCATGTCGAGCGGACTTTGTTCGGCGAAGGAGACGGATCTGACTTCCAGGTCGTGCCCACGAACATCGGCCGCGTCGGCGCGCTCTGTTGTGCGGAGCACATTCAGCCGTTGTCCAAATACGCGATGTATTCGATGCACGAGCAGATCCACGTCGCTTCGTGGCCGTCGTTCACCTTGTACAAGGGTGCAGCCTATGCTCTGGGCCATGAAGTCAATCTCGCTGCCAGCCAGATCTACGCGCTCGAAGGCGGATGCTTCGTTCTTCATGCAAGTGCGGTGACCGGGCAGGATATGTTCGACGTGCTGTGCGACACACCGGAAAGGGTGCAACTGCTCAACGCGGATGGCGCGAAGCCGGGCGGCGGCTTCTCGATGATCTTCGGGCCGGACGGCAAGCCGCTGGTGGAAGCGTTGCCCGAGGATCAGGAGGGAATCCTGTACGCCGATATTGACTTGACGACGATCGCGATCGCGAAGGCGGCATACGACCCCTCGGGCCACTATTCCCGAGGCGATGTCGTGCGGTTGATGATCAATCGGAACCCGCGGCAAACCAGCATGAACTTTTCGCACGGCATGAGCGAGGCTGGGAAATCGGACTCGTTGAAGGACTGATGCATCTCTATAGCGAAGCGCACAACGCGCTCAACCATTCGAGCCCATCGTTCAAGCCTATTCCCCCGGTCGCAGGTCAGCCAGGCGCTGGGCCCCAAGCAAGGTCATTGTGCGAACCAGTTCCTCCGCCAACAAGGCCAGCACGGCCTCCGCACCTGCCTGGCCTCGCGTCGCAAGTCCATAGAGCGCGGGGCGACCAACGAACACCGCGGTCGCACCAAGCGCGATCGCCTTGGCAATGTGGCTTCCCCGTCGTATACCGCTGTCCATGAAGACGGGGATTCGACCGGCAACCGCCGCGACCACGCCAGGCAACGCGGAAATCGCGGACGGCGACCCGTCGAACTGACGTCCGCCGTGATTGGACACGATCAGCCCATCCACCCCATGCGCCAAGGCCAGTCGCGCATCTTCCGAATGCAGCAGCCCTTTCAGCAAGAGCGGCCCCGGCCAATGCTCTCGCAGCCAGGAGAGCGTCTCCCAGACCATGCTGCGATCCATCGCGCGCGCGAGCAAGGCGGCCTGCATGCTGGCTGAACCTGCTTCCCCGTCGGCGGTGATGTTCGCGAAGTCCGGTGCGCCGGCCATCACTGCCCGCAGCGCCCATCGAGGGTGGGTCATCAGGTCCCAAGCCAGCCTCGCGGTCGGCTTGAACGGCATCTTGAACCCGTTGCGCATGTCCAGCTCGCGATTACCGCTCACCGGAACGTCGACTGTCAGCACTAGCGCCTGATAGCCGGCACGTCTCGCACGCTCGACGATGCGCTGCGCCATTTCCCTATGCATGACGTAGAGCTGCATCCACTGAACGCCCTCGGGTGCTGCCGCGCGCACGTCCTCAAGACGCATGTTGGACGCAGTGGACAAGGCAAAAGCCCCGCCCGTTCGCGCCGCCGCTGCGGCCAACATGGCATCACCACCCGATCGAACAAGTCCGTTGAGGCCGGTCGGGGCCACGCCGAACGGAACTCGCCAGCGGGCGCCGAAAACGTCGACCGACGTGTCGACGGACGTGGTGTCACGAAGCACACGCGGTGTCAGGGTCAGCGCATCCAGGTCGTCCCGGTTGCGCTTCAGGCAGCGGCCGTCCTCAGCCGCACCGTCAACGTAGTCGAAGACGAACTTCGGCAAGAGGCGTCGCGCTTCGCGGCGATAGTCATCCGAGTTCAGCAGCATCTGGCCTCTCGCTTCGTGTGTTCGGTGTTGCGAGCGTTCAACGAGACTCCGCGACGCGCCTCGCTGCCGCGATCTGCTGCTCTTTCAGGCGCACCAGCCCCAGCAACGTCTGCGTGTAGGGGACCGCGAGGCCCATCGCTTCGGCCTTCGAAACCACCGCGCCGTTGATGCTCTCGACCTCGGTCCTCCTGCCAGCCAAGATGTCCTGCAGCATGGACGGCTTGTGGCCAACGTGCTTGGCGATGGCGTGCAAGACATTTGCCTCGCACTTCTTCGCATCGGCATCGACACCGTTGGCGCGTGCGACCTCAATGACCTCGAAAACTATGGCAAACGCGAGGTCCTGGCCATCTTTCACCATGCCAAGTTGGTCCACCGTGCATTCGCTGACAGCGCAAAGACTGTTCAGTGCGGCGTTGAACGCCACCTTTTCCCAGATGGCCGACCACACCGTCGGATCCGCTTCGCATCGAAGTCCGGCCGAAGAGAGCGCGGCCGCCGCTTTCGTGACGGAAACGCTTTGGTTGCCGTCCGCAGACATCATGCGTATCGCGCCCTGACCGTGGGAGCGGACGTGCCCCGGCCCCACAAGATCGGCCGGCCAGGTGGTGACACCGATCATGATGCGCTCGCGCTGAACGAACTGGGAGAGTGCTTCGACATTGCCCAACCCGTTTTGAAGGCTGAGAACGTGCGTATGGGGTCCGATCAATGAACGCACCCCTTCGAGGGCGGCGGCCGTGTGCAGCGTCTTGGTGAAGACAATCAGGAGGTCGGGTTGTCGCGTCGCGTGTTCCGGTCGGCAGACCGTCATCGCATTGATATGACGATCACCCTGATCGGTATCCAGACGGAGACCTCGGTCGCGGATGGCAGCCAGGTGCGCATCATTGATGTCGATCAACGTGACCGACTGGCCATCTTCTGCCAACAGCCCCCCGAAGAGCGACCCCATGGCACCAGCCCCAAGTATCGAGATGTTCATCGCGGTTGCCTGATCAGACCTTGGGAGGGGGCAACACGCCGAGGACGGATTCGATCGAGATGCCGATTCCGATCAACCGGGTATCGCTGCCGAGGGGGCCGTCTACAGCCAGCCCCACCGGGAGGCCACGGGCAGTCAACCCGGCCGGGAGCGAGATGCCTGGGACACCCGTGGTGCTGCCCAAATCGGTGTTGCGGATGATGGTGGCAAACGTATCGACCAGCGGCCCTTCGTTGATCGAAATCCTTGACGATCCGTTCACCGGGTCGATCGCCGGTGCTGGGACGATCGTGGTCGGAAAGAGCATGCCATCCAACTTGTTGGCCGCAAAATACCGCTCGTATAGCGCCTGCATGCGCGGGCGATACACCGAGACAGCGGCTTGGTATTTGGCACCGGCAACGTCGTTGATCACGGCGGACATCGCGCCCTTCACGTCCGGGCTGGCGACTTTGGCGGCAATGTCAGCAAGCGAAATGTCCCGTACGCCGGTGGCCTTCAGGTACGCTGGGATGTCGTCGTGAGCCTCGTGGAGGGCGATCGGGAATGCCGCGTGTTCGTTCAGTTCATTGAGACCGACCGTGTCGACGTCGACAAGAACCACACCTGCTGCCCTCAACTTCACTTTCGCGGCTTCCATGACCACCAAGACTTGCGCATCCGCACCGTTCCAGAACGTTGCGGGTACCCCCAACCGCAGACCGCTGAGTGGCACGGATATGGCTGGCGGCTTTCCGCTCATCACGGAGTCGAGCAACGCAACATCTGCCATGGTTCTCGCCATCGGCCCGATCGTGTCGCGTGTGTGGCTGATGGGCAGCACGCCGGTTCCGTCGTAACGGCGGTCCCCGCCGCCGTTGCCGACGCTCGGCCGCAGCCCTGCGATGCCGCAGAAGGCAGCGGGAATGCGCACCGAGCCGCCGGTGTCCGTACCAAGCCCCGCGGGAGCAATTCGTGCCGCGACGGCCGCGCCAGTTCCGCCTGACGAACCGCCGGGCACCCGGCTGCGGTCGTAGGGATTGCGTGCGATGCCGGCCAAGGTCGACAAGTTCGTCGTCGTGGCGCCGAAGGCAAGTTCGTGCATATTCGCCTTGCCCAACACGATCGCACCTGCATCCAGCAAGCGCTGCAGCGTGGGCGCGTTGGCACTTGGCCGAACGTCCTTCAATGCAGTCGTCCCACCGGTGGTGGGCAGCTCACTCGTGTTGATGTTGTCCTTGACCACGATTGGCAGCCCCGCCAGTCGTGGAAGGGAAGCGCCGCTCTTGCGCAGCACATCAACCTTGCGAGCTGCGGCCAAGGCGCCCGTCTTGTTCAAAGCGATGACGGAATTCAGGTCAGCCAGTTGCTCGGCCCGCGCGATCAGCGTGGTCGCGTAGGCCTCGGCCGATAGGCGGCCGCTGCGGATTGCTTCAACGGCTTGAGTGGCGGTCAGGTCAACTTGATCGGAAGCGGACAGCGCGGCCGGTTTCGAGCTGGCACAGCCGACCATGGCTCCGCCCAGAACGGAAGAGGCAGCCGCGGCGCCGGAGGCTCTGAGAAAGTTTCTTCGCGAGGATTGGCTTGCCATTGAGCGGGCACTCCAAGAGTAGATGGAAATCAGGTTCGCCGTGGCGCCGGACCGAGCACACGCGCCGAGGCGCGTGATTCACTCGGCTTGGTCGATCAGAACGGGTAGTGACGCGGCGTCGTCTGCACGGTGACCCAGCGCAGGTCGGTGAAGGCCGCGATGCCGGCCTTACCACCGAAGTGACCGATGCCGCTGCCCTTCACGCCACCGAAGGGCATTTGCGCTTCGTCATGGACGGTCGGGGCGTTGACATGGCAGATGCCCGATTGAATGCGCCCGGCCACGTTGAGGGCGCGCGCCGTGTCGCGGCTGAACACGGCTGAAGACAACCCGTATTCGTTGTCGTTGGCACAGGCAATGGCCTCTTCGTCGCCATTCACTCGCACGATGCCCTTGACAGGACCGAAGGACTCCTCGCTGTAGAGTTTCATCTCGGTCGTTACATGGTCGAGCAAAGTAGCCGGCATCAGTGTGCTGTCGGCCTTGCCGCCGCAGAGCAGTTTGGCACCTTTGGCAATCGCGTCGTCAATGAGCGCGTTGCAGCGCAGGACCGTGCTCATGTCCACCACGGAACCGAGCACGACCGGGCCCTTGCGCGGATCGCCGAGCGGAAGACTTGCAGCCTTGGCGGCCAGGCGCCCCACGAAGTCGTCGGCAACCTTTTGATCGACGATGATGCGTTCCGTCGACATGCAAATCTGGCCTGAGTTCGCGAACGCACCGAAGGCCGCAGCATTGACTGCCGCATCCAGATCTGCATCCTCGAGCACCAGCAGCGGCGCCTTGCCACCGAGTTCGAGAACCGCGGGCTTGAGATGCTTGGCGCAACTGGCCGCAATGATCTTGCCGACATGCGTCGAACCGGTGAAGTTGACCCGGCGCACCGCCGGGTGCGCGATCATGGCTTCGACGACAGCGGCTGCATCGGCCGGCGCATTGGTCACGAAGTTCACTACGCCCTTTGGCAAGCCGGCCTCCTGCAAAGCCTCAATGATCAGGCCGTGGGTGGCTGGGCACAGCTCGGAACCCTTCAGCACGACCGTGTTGCCGCAGGCAAGCGGGACGGCGATCGCACGCACGCCGAGGATGACTGGCGCGTTCCACGGGGCCATGCCGAGCACCACGCCAGCCGGTTGACGTACGCCCATTGCCAGGCTTCCCGGCACGTCGGAGGGAATCACTTCCCCGCTGATCTGAGTCGTCATCGACGCGGCTTCGATCAGGGTTCCGGCAGCAAGATGCACGTTGAATCCGGCCCACAGCGCCGAGCCGCCCGTCTCGGCGGCGATCGCGGCAACGAATGCGTCGCTCTTGGCTTCGAGTGCTGCCGCGGCCTTCAACAGCAGCGCGCGGCGCTCGCCAGGGCCGGTAGCCGACCACGCGGGGAAGGCCTTGGCGGCTGCTTCCACCGCGGCCGCGGCATCGCTGACCGAAGCGGCCGGGGCACGGGTGGCGATGCTCCCGTCGAGCGGGTTGCGACGCTCGAACGTCGCGCCGTCTCGCGCTTGTGTCTGTTCGCCGTTGATCAGCAGGGAAATGGTGTTCATGGTTTGTCTCCGTTGGATGATTGATTCGCGAGCGGGTATCAGGCGACCTCGACTTCGACGACCGTCGGCACACTGGCGCGCAGTGCCTGGCTCAACGCGTCCCGCAGGTGCTTCGCATCGGTCACGCGCACGGCGTCGCAACCCATGCCCTTGGCAAGCGAGACGAAGTCGATATCAGGCAGTTCGGTACCCTGCACCACGTCGTGCGACGTGAAGCCGAACACCGGGGCAAAGTCTTGAAGCGCGCCGTAGCGCCGGTTGTTGACGACGACGTAGGTCACGGGCAGCTTCAACTGCGCGGCGGTCCACAGAGCCTGGATCGAGTACATGCTCGAACCGTCGCCGATCAAGCCAATCACGCGCGCGCCAGGTTTGCCGAGCGCCACGCCCACGGCAGCCGGCATGCCGTAGCCCAGTCCGCCGCTGTCCATCGTGTAGAAGCCTTCGCTGCGCGTGATCGGCAAGTAGGCCTGCATGACAGACCGCGAACTCGGCGCCTCTTCAACAACGATGTCGTCTGGGTTGCGCACTTCGGCCAGGGTCTGTATCAGGTAGGCCACCGACATGCGCTCGGAAGGCTCGGCGCGCGGGCGTGCCGGGCGCGGCGACGGCAAGGCTCGAGGAGCGGGTGCGGGCCGAGCCAGCAGGTCCTGCACCGCGAGAAGGATGCTGCCGACGGCCGACATGCCGACGGGTGTCCACGCCGCCGTGTCTGGATCATTCGTGACTTGGCATAGCGTCGATCCTACCGGCACATGAGGGCCCGAACCTTCCACGTGGTACGCGAAGGCGGGGGCGCCGAGCACGACGATCACGTCATGCCCGTCGAGCAGTCCGACGATCTTCTCGCGCATCGCCGGCAGGAAGCCGGCGAACAGGCGATGGTCTTCCGGGAAGCTGCAGCGACCCGACATGGGCGCAGCGAATACCCGTGCGTTGTGCCGTTCCGCCAGTTGGACGACTGCATCCCAAGCGCCGTCACGATCCACGGCCGCGCCCACCACCAAAGCCGGGCGCTTGCTCGCATCGAGCGCTCCACCGATCTGGCCGAGGACGAACGGGTCGGGGCGCAGGCGCGCGCTGACCACGCGCTCAGCTACATAGTCGCCGGGCTGATCCCAGTCGTCTACTGGCACGGAAACGAGCACCGGTCCGCAGGGCGGCATCATCGCGATGTAGTAGGCCCGGGCGATCGCAAGCGGTACGTCCGCCGCGCGGGCGGGCTCAACGCTCCATTTGACATAGGGCTTGGGCAACTCGGTGGCTTGCGCCGATGACAGGAACGGGTCGAACGGCAAGATCGAACGCGCCTGTTGCCCCGCAGTGATGACCATCGGCGTCTTGTTCTTGTGTGCGGTGAAGATATTCCCCATAGCATTGCCCACGCCTGCCGCTGAATGCAGGTTCACGAACGATGCATTGCGAGTGGCTTGGGCGTAGCCGTCGGCCATCCCGACCACCGTGGCCTCCTGAAGGCCGAGGACGTAGCGAAAGTCTTCGGGAAAATCTCGGAACATCGGCAACTCGGTCGAGCCGGGGTTGGCAAAGACCGATGTCATGTTGAAGCGCCGCATCAGGTCGAAGACGGCATCGCGCACGGTGACTGCGGGCTTCGGCGACGAGCTGGGTCGAGCTTGGGTGGTCATCGGAGGTCTCCTTCGTGTGTCAGTGCGGCTCGAGGCCAGCAGGTGTACGGAATCAGTATGGAAGATGGCGCTCAGTTCCGAAATTGCCATTTCGAGAAAAAGACAGTACCTTTCGGCATGGCCTTCGACCTTCAGCACCTGGAAGCTTTCACGACGATCGTGGCGTCGGGCAGCCTGGGACGCGCCGCAGCTGCGCTCCATATCACCCAGCCTGCACTCGGCCGAACCATCAAGCGCCTCGAGGATCAGGTCGGTGCGCCGCTGTTCGAGCGACATTCGAAAGGCATGCAGTTGACTGACATCGGCCGCGCTTTGTTGCCGCATGCCACCTTGCTACAGCGCGAATCGGAGCGCGCGAGCGAAGAGATCTATGCCCTGCGTGGCCTCGCCAAGGGCACGATCCGGGTGGGTGCGGTGGGCAGCATCACCTGCCTGGTGCTGCCTGAGGCCATCAGTCGCGTGCTGGCCAAATGGCCGAAGCTGCATGTGGAGGTGGTCGAAGGCGTCTGGGATCGCTTGGCCGAAGCGCTGACCAAGCACGAAGTCGACCTGGCCTTGGCGGTAGAACTCGACGACACCGACGAGATCACCGCCATCACCGACTGTCGCTGGGAAGACCGCAGCCACGTCGTCGCCGCGTTGGACCATCCCCTGCGCGAAAAACGCAAGCTGCAACTGGCCGATGTGATGGACGCTCAATGGGCCATACCGCCCAAGGGGACCGGACCGTACGATCACCTGGCGAAGGTCCTGGCGGACAATGGGTTCGGGTTGCCGAACATCATGGTGGAGACGCGCTCGATCACGACGCTGAAGAGTCTTGTCGCCCGGTCAGGCTTCCTGAGCTGGATGGCAGAGCCGATGTATGAGGCCGAGCGCCAAGCGGGCATGATCGACGCGCTGCCTATCCCCGGCGCCAGCGGCACGCGGATGCTGACTGCCTTCAGGCGCCGTTCCGGCATCCTGCCCGGCCCGTCGGCCAAGCTGCTGGACGAACTGCGCTCGCTGACGGCGGACAGCAAACGGATCAAGCGGCGCTGATTGCAAAACGGTCCGGCTCGCGGCATGAAGCGGCGAGCCGGACCTCAGGCTTGGCTTGTCAGCTGATCAGTGGGAAGCAGCCGTCTCGACGTCCACGCCGGCTCGCGCCGTCCGCTGGGCGGCCAGTGCGGGAATATGGCGCCTGACTACCAGAAGTGCTACCAGGACGAAGACCATCGCCAACCCGAGCATCGTCAAGTAGGCGGAAGCCCCGCCGGCGGTGATCACCATCGCACCCGCAAACGCGCTCAGAATGGCACCCAGCCGACCGAATGCCAGTGCGGAAGCAGTTCCAGTCGCTCGAACGCTGGTCGGGTAAACGTAGGCGCACAGGGCATACATCGTCGATTGGACCGCATTGACGAACATGCCATGAACGCCGATACCAAAGATCAGCAGATTCACGTTTTGACCGACATTGACACCTTGCAGCAACAGTGCGCTTGTTGCCGCGCCCACGCAGCAGAGGGCCAAGGGCCAACGTGAGCCGAACCGGGTGATGGCCACCGCGCAGATCAGCGCACCAATCACGCCCCCGAGGTTGTAGGCCGTCAGGCCGGAGCCGGCGACCGCCGTCGGCAAGCCTTCCGAAGCCAGCATCGTGGGCAACCAGCTGAAAGCACTGTAGACGGCAAGCAGGCACATGAAAAAGGCGGACCAGATGGCCAGTGTGTCGCGAGCTCTGCCGGTCTCGAACAGCGCGCCAAAGCCAGCGCGCTTTTCGGCAATCTGTTCGCTCATGTCGGTGAATGCAGAGTTCGCAGCCGTCGGACGCTCCATGCGAGACAACAGTTTGCTCAGCTCGTGCCAACGCTCGCTTCTGCGGGCAAGAAAACGAGGCGACTCGGGCAACGTGGCGAGCAGCAGGACGCTCAGGACGATCGGGAACGATCCTCCGATGAAGAACAGGCCTCGCCATCCGTACAGAGGCAACATGACACCGGCGAAGAGCCCAGCCAGCATGCCACCCAATGGGACGCAGACGATGGTCGCTGTGACCGCCAACGTGCGGCGACGCGCCGGCGTGAACTCGGCGGTCATCGTCGTCGAACTTGGCAAGGCACCGCCGATGCCCAGGCCGGCGACGAATCGCAGCATGGCGATCGTCAGGACGTCGGGGGCCAATCCAATCGCGCACGTCGCTGTTCCGAAGATGAAGACGCTTGCGATCACGGCCATGCGGCGCCCAAAGCGATCGGCAAACAATCCTGCGCAAGCGCTCCCGATGCCCATGCCAACCAAGCCGGCCGCAACCGCCGGCGCGAACGCGCTGCGTGTGATGCCCCACTCTTTTATCAAGACCGGAATGGCGAATCCAATCAATTGGCCGTCGAATCCATCCATCACGATCGACAGTGCAGCGAGCAGCACCACGATCTTCTGCATGCGGGTGTAAGGGCCGTCGTCGAGGACGCGCCCGATGTCGATGGAAGGACCTGCACGCGATGTGCTCGCGGTGCCGCCCGAAGTGATGCCGGTCATGATGTTTGTCTCCTGTACGGATGGCGCTCGAGTGCGGCGCCGTTGGGTCGCTCCAGTATCGATTCCGACCATCGATGTGGAAAATGCCGTTTTGCAGAAAAGCCATGCTCTTGCGGCACGGCTTCGGATCAAAGCTCGAGGTCTTCGAAGGGCAAGCCAACGTAGTTTTCGGCAAGCGCGGTCGATGCCGCGCGCGAGCCGGTGACGTAGTTGAGTTCGGCGATCTGAACCTTATGCTGGAACTCGTCCGCATCGTGGAAACGATGCAGCATCGAAGTCATCCACCAGGAAAAGCGCTGCGCCTTCCAGATGCGACGGAGCGCTCTCTCACCGTAGGACTGCAGCAGGTCTTGACGGTCGTTCTTGTAGAACTCGATGATGGCGCGCGAAAGCACGCGCACATCTGCCGCGGCCAGGTTCAGGCCCTTGGCGCCGGTCGGGGGCACGACGTGCGCCGCGTCACCGGCCAGGAAGAGCCGTCCGTGCTGCATCGGCTCGGTCACGAAGCTGCGCATTCCGACAACCGTCTTGCTGAAGATCTCGCCTTCTTTCGGCGCCCAGCCGTCGCGGGTGGCCAGCCGAGCCCGAAACTCGGCCCAGATGCGGTCATCGGACCAGTTCTCGATCTTGTCGAGAGGCTCGCATTGCAGGTACATGCGCTGCACCTCCGGCGACCGGGTGCTTACCAGCGCGAACCCACGATCGTGCAACGCGTAGATCAGCTCGTCGGATGAAGGTGGCGCCTTGCAAAGGATGCCGAGCCAGCCGAACGGATATAGACGCTCATAGCCCTTCAATACGCCCTTGGGGATGGAAGGACGGCTGACGCCTTGCGTGCCATCGCAACCAGCGATGAAATCGGCCTCGATCGTTTGAAGCTCGCCTCCCGGAATGCGGAAGTGAACGCTGGGCGACGTCGATTCGATGTCATGAAGGCTGACGTTGGAAACTTCGAAACGAATGTCGCCGCCGGTGGCCAGGCGAGCCTCCACCAGATCCTTGATCACTTCGTGCTGGGCGTAGACCATCACGGACTTGCCACCGGTCAGTTCGGGAAAGTCAATGCGCCGATCGCGTCCGTCGAATCGAAGGATGGTCCCCTCGTGGCGGAAGCCCTCACGCTTCATCCGAGCGCCTACCCCGAGTTGATTCATAAGATCGACGGTGCCTTGCTCGAGCACACCAGCCCTGATCGTGGCCTCGATGGCTTCACGGCTTCGAGTCTCGAGCACGATCGATTCGATGCCCTGCAGGTGCAGGATGTGAGACAGCAGCAGGCCTGCCGGGCCGGCGCCGATGATTGCAACTTGGGTACGCATGTCTCGTCCTGTCTCTTCTAGTCGATGGAATTGGGTGATCGCTCGGAAGCACTGCCGGCGCCGTGGCGATCCATCCAGTATGGAAACTCAACCTCAAACTTGAAAATGCCGTTTTCAGAAGAAGCCAAGCCATTGCGGCATGACTTTGCCTCGCACTCTGACAAAGTCGGATTGCTCGTCAGCGGTAGTGACGTCAGGCGCAACCAGCGCCACAACCTTCAGGGGTGCGTAGCCGTCGATGTTCAAGATGCGCCCGCGCGTGCGCCGCGCCAATGGCCCCGCTCCGCGCGAGTCGAGCCAGGTCAGCGCACGCCCGAGCGGCCGGCCTAGACCGGGGCGGAAGCTTCGGCTTCCTAGGATTTGACTTCCGCCGTGTCCGCGCTCGTAGCGGCAAATGGCGACCGGACTTCACGCCCAAGCTCAAAAAGCGAGCGGCGGTGTTGAGCAAACTGAGAGACGTCTTTGGACGCTTCCGCTCGCAGCCGGTGGATTGCGTGATCGAACTGATCAACCCGATCCTGAGGGGCTGGGTGAACTACTTCGCGGTGGGTCATTCGGGCCGTGCTTCCGCTTCGTCCGCGACTGGGTGGAGAAGACGATCAGGTGCCACGTGATGCGATCCCGAAAACGCCGAGGCTTCGGCTGGCCGAGGTGGAGTAGGCAATGGCTATACGAGACGCCGGGGCTGTTCAACGGCGGGGGCCGGAAACGTGACGATGGCGGCGGGACTGCGGGGCCAGCGCGAAAGCGCTGGAATAACCAGCGGAGCCTAAGGCAATGCTGATTAAGTCCCTATCTGGCATGCCGCATGCATCAACTTCGACATGAAGCAACAGACTCTGGCGATGGCCGCCGATCACAACGCGCAGTACGAGCAGTACCGCAGGCCGAC
>Ga0105239_10001491_pt1 | contig 31123 bp, 32 predicted proteins | sample KBSC44metaG_FD_92761 | JGI IMG/M metagenome (GOLD analysis project Ga0105239, IMG submission 92761) | Corn rhizosphere microbial communities from Kellogg Biological Station, Michigan, USA - KBS C4-4 metaG | ecosystem: Host-associated > Plants > Roots > Rhizosphere > Soil | place: Michigan, USA...
AAGAAGTTCGCGCACCCCGGCGCCTCGCCGAGGATGAACTGGTTGTCAGGGGTGAAGCTCTCCGGCCCGTTGTAGAACTTCTTGATACCGGTCTCCTCCAGCGCGGGGATCCGCAGAAGGGCGTTGTCCATGAGGATCTGGAAGTGGTCCCAATCCTCTTCCAGCAGCTGGAATTCGAACGGGTAGGGAATCTGGTCGGGGCTCACCCACGGCTTGGCCTCAGGCTCGAAGCCGCCGATGACCAGCCCGCCGACCTCTTCCTTGAAGTAGGTGTAGCCGTCGGGGTCGCGCAGGATCGGCATGTCGGTGTGGACGCCGTCGATCGTCTCGGTGACGACGTAGAAGTGCTCGGCGGAGTGCAACGGGACGTTCATGCCCGCCATGGCTCCCACCTGCTTGGCCCACTGGCCCGCGCAGTTGACGACGATCTCGGCCTCGATCTCGCCGCTGTCGGTGCGCACACCGGTCACCGCGTGGCCGTCGGTCAGCACGTCGAGCACGTGCACGTGTTCGACGATCTTGGCCCCACGCATCCGCGCCCCCTTGGCGAGGGCCTGGGTCAGGTCGGTCGGGTTGGCCTTGCCGTCTGCGGGCAGCCAGATGGCGCCGACCAGGTCGTCGACCCGCATCACCGGGTAGTGCTCGAGAGCTTGTGCGGGCGTGAGCAGTTCGCAGTCGAGGTCGAACGCCGCGGCGTTGGCTGCGGTTCGGCGCAGCTGGATCATCCGGTCCTCGGTGCGCGCGACCGTCACTCCTCCACACTGCTTGTACCCCGCGGTGAGGCCGGTCTCCTCCTCCAGCTCGGTGTAGAGCGCCGTCGAATACTGCACCAGCCGGGTACCGCTCTCGGACGCCCGCAGCTGACCGACCAGACCGGCTGCGTGCCAGGTGGTTCCCGACGACAACTGGCCTTGCTCGAGCAGCACGACGTCGGTGTATCCGAGCTTGGTCAGGTGGTAGGCCACACTCGTCCCGATGACGCCACCGCCGATGATGACGACCTGGGCGCGAGCGGGAAGTGAACCAGTTGACATGCCTATCCTTCGTTAGTCCGATGCCTGCACGTCGTCGAGCAACCCGTTGAACTCGGGACCCCTGAACTCGGCGACGGCACCGTCGTACCGCTCCATGGCCCATTCCCAGAAGTCGAACTCCAATGGGCTGGAACCGTTCTGGATGCAGCCCCACAACGCCCAGCCGTACATCCCGACGATGCCCTGCAGACGGGCGCGGGCGATCTTGTGCCGCAGCCGGCGTCCGTAATAGGCGGTCACGAGTTCTTCGCGCTGCTCGGCGGTCAGCTGGCATTCACACGACGTGTTGCCCAGTTCGAAGCACGGGTCGTTGTTTCCGGAGTACTCGTAGTCGATCAGCCACATGGTGTCGCCGTCCTCGACGAAGTTGGCCGCCAGCAGATCGTTGTTGCAGGGCACGGTCGTCTGGTCGGTGGCCACCAGCACTCGGCGCGCGCTCTCGAACTGGTCGGCGAAGTCCAGGTAGTCGGGAGGGATTCGGAAACCGTTGTCCTGCACGACCTTCAGATATCCGGGCTGCTTGACGAACATGTCGAACGTGCCGTGGAACCGTGGGCCGGAATGCAGCGTGCGCATGGCCGCGGCAGCCTTGGTCAAGACCTCCGGCCGCTGAAAGTCCTTGTTGGACAGCGTCGTCCCGTTGAGGTAGCCGAGGAGCAGAATGCCGAGGTCGGGGCGGTAGTCGATGACCGGCGCGCCCACTCCGGCCTCGGCGGCGGCGCGCGAGTTGTAGTGCTCTTGGTCGCGGTCGATGCCGAGCAGCCCCGTGGTATTGCCAGAACACCGCGCCACGTACGTCGCGGTCGGGGTGATGACCTTGACGTTGCGGTTCGTCAACCCGCCAGACAGATCCTCGAGCCTGCGCTCCTGGCCGGCCAGCGCAGGGAATTCATCGAGCGCCGCATTGAGCTGGTCGTCGGTGAGTGAGAACGACACTCCGACTCATTCCGCGTCGCTGGTCAGCGCGCGGCGCAGCAGGTGCATCGCGACGGTCGTGGAGCGTTCCCTGACGTCCGAGCGATTGCCTGGCAGTCGCAGGGTTCTGGTGAGTGTCCTGCCGTCGGCGAGCATGACGCTGAAGCAGACCGTGCCGACCGGTTTCTCGTCCGACCCGCCGCCGGGACCGGCGATTCCGGTGGTCGCGACCGCGGTGTCGGCGCCGAAGCGCTTCAGCGCACCCGCGGCCATGGCCTCCGCGACGGGCTCCGACACCGCGCCGTGTGCCTCGAGCAGCGCGGGATCGACGCCGAGGAGCTCGATCTTGGCCTCGTTCGAGTAGGACACCACACCACCGGCGACGTAGTCGGACGAGCCGGGACGGTCCGTCAGCCGCGCGGCGATCATGCCCGCCGTGCACGACTCCGCCGTGGCGATGGTGCGCCCGGCCAACAGTGCGGCGATCTGGTCGTCGATGAACGCGCCGTCGGTGGAGAACAATTCGCGGCCGTGGCGTTCGCGCAGCAGTGCGATCAGGTTCGTGTAGACGTCCGCGGCGTCGGGCTCGTAGCGCGTGACGATCTCGAGCTCCCCCCTGCGCAGGCACGTCGTGATCTCGAGACGCTCGAATCCACCGACGGACTTCTCTGCCTCCCGCAGCGTCTCCGCCAGCCCCGACTCGGGAAGGCCGAACATCCGGACGGTCTCCTGCCGATATACCGTCCGGCCCGCGATCGCCTGCTGCACGGCTGCGGTCTGCACGGCCGCAGCCCACATCGGCTGCAGTTCGCGGGGCGGGCCGGGCAGCACGACAACCGTCGGCGTGCCAGGAACGACGACACCCGGCGCGGTGCCGACCGGGGTGAGGATCTCGGCGCCCACCGGAACCATGGCCTGCTTGCGGTTGGCCGCCAGCACGGCGTCGAAGTCCACGCCCGCGCGGCCGGCCACCATCGACTTGAGAATGTCGGAGATCGTCTGCTCGAGCTCGACGTCCAACACCACCTCGCGGCCGCAGAAGCGGGCCACCGTCGCAACGGTGATGTCGTCGGCGGTGGGACCGAGCCCGCCGCTGGTGAGGATCAGGTCGACGCCCTCGGACGCAAGGAACCGCAGTTGCGCCTCGATGTCCTGGGAGCGGTCGCCGCAGATCGTGATGTGGGCGAGTTCCACGCCGAGTTCCAGTAATCGGTCGGCCAGCCACGGTCCGTTGCGGTCCTGGACCCGTCCGGTCAAGACCTCGGTTCCCGTGACGACGATGCCCGCGCGTGCACTCACGGGTAAGACACTACGACGCGCGCCGAACCTGGGGTGCGCAGGCCGTAGTCGGTTTCCGTTCAGCGGCTGGCAACGTCGGCCCGCTAGCTTCGCGGCGGTGACGAGCACCATCGTGGCGCTGCCCCAGCTGTGGGACCCGATGTACTGGTTGGGCGCAGGCGGCCCGTTCGCGGCCGCCGTGCTGCCCGGCGTGATGCTCATCGTGTTCATCGAGACCGGGCTGCTGTTCCCCTTCCTGCCCGGCGACACCTTGCTGTTCACCGCGGGACTGATTGCCGCGCAACCGAACGCGCCGGTGGACGTGTGGACGCTCGCCCCGTGCGCGGCGCTGGCCGCGGTGGCGGGCGGGCAGCTCGGCTACCTGATCGGGTGGCGGCTCGGCCCCGCGCTGTTCAAGAAGGAGGACGCGCGCTTCTTCAAGAAGCACTACCTGGCGTCGTCGCACGAGTTCTTCGAGAAGCACGGCCGCAAGACCATCGTGATCGGGCACTTCGTCGGCGTGGTGCGGACGTTCGCACCGGTGATCGCGGGGGCGTCGGGGATGCGCTATCCCGTCTTCCTCCTCTACGACGTCATCGGCGCGATCGGCTGGGGTGTCGGCCTCACCGTGGTGGGCTATCACCTGGGCGGCGTGCCGTTCGTCGGCGCGCACCTCGAGTTGATGGTTCTGGCCATCGCGTTTCTGTCGATCCTGCCCGTCACCGTGTCGGTGTTGCGGGCCATGCTCGTTCGCCGACGCGCTGAAGGCGCGGGGTAGGCGTTCGGCTAGCCGTCGGCGAAGTCCTCGGCACCACTCACGGTTGCAGATCGGTCAGTGCGGATCCGGTCGCCGGATCGAACGGCACCGACTCGTGGTCGTGCACGACGAGCCACCGATCGTCGAATCGCTTGCACACCAACGTCGCCCGCACGGCCATGCTCACGTCGGTGCCGTCGTTGAGCGTGCCCTCCACGTGGTAGACGAACGCGCAGTATCCGAGCGCCCCGTCGGCATCCACGTTCAGATCGTGGACCGCGTAGCGCGGCCCGTCGCGGTATCCGTCGAACCACGCGTACATCTGCTCGTCGACCGCGCCGCTCCCCCTGGACGACAGGGCTCCGAGGACGCCATAGGCCAACACGTCGGGATGCTGTCGGGACGCGAGGGTCTTGCCGTCGCGCGCGGCGACCGCCCTGACGCGCTCGTCGATGAGATCGTGAAGTTGGTCGATGGCCGTGCTCATGCGGGAACCCCCTGCAGTCGTCAGCGTCGTTGGCTTCGTTCAGCCATATAGACCGGTGGCGGCGACGGAAGTCACCGCGGGCGTCGCGTTGCGACGGTAGTCTCGCCTCCCACGATGGGAGTCTCGATACCGGTCATGACCGCGTGCAGTGGCTTTCTGCTCGCGGTGCTGTGGATGGACGTGATCTTCGACGTCCAAGTGCTCGACCACCGGAACGCGGCGGAACTGCCCGAGGCGACCATCGCGTCCATCGCCGGCTACTACCACCGGGCCACCACGACGTCGCGTCCGATGAGTCACCTCATCGCGGGCGTGATGGCGATCCTGTTGATCGCCCTTGGACTGCGGCTGGCGGGCGGACGCGACCCGGTGTGGCTGGTCGCGGTCTCGGTCCCGCTGGCGGTCGCGCCGATCCTGCTCGCGCTGGTGCGGACCGTCCCGAACGCCGTTCGCCTCGGCCTGCGCGATGGGACTCCGGCCCAACAGACCCGGCGTGCACGCGCCATCTGCCTCGACCACCTGTTCTGCATCGGCTGCCAGGTGTTGTTCATCGGCTCGTGGCTGGGTTACGCGGCTATTTGAGCCATTCCTTGACGGTGTTCAGGTCGCGTGAGTACTGCTCGAGCCCGTCCTCGCCGAAGCGCGATCCCCCGCTGATCGCGTCGCCGCCGCGCCAGATCACCCGCACCCGCGACCTTCCGCGAAGGTAGATGTCGACGCGTTCGACCTCGCGGCGCTGCCAGCCCGATTCCTCGGTGGCCTTGGCGAGCGCGGCGCGCTCGTCGGGTGCGGTCATTGATCTCTCCTCGCCGGACGTCTACTCCGTCCATCCTCCCCGGCGCCGACGGCGCGGGTGTCGGCACCCCGACTTTCAGGAACCGTCCAGCCACCGGCCGTAACTTCGCTCGGGTGCTGATGCGACCGAACTCCGCAGCCCGTGCCTACGGTCCGGCCGTCCTGACCATTGCGCTCGTCGTCTACGCGGCGGCCTATCTGCGCTGGCCAAGCCTGGCCGGGCAGGTCGACCTGCAGGTCTACCGGTTCGGCGCCGCCCAGGTGCTGGCCGGTCATGATCTCTACGCGACCGGGCTGACCGGAAATCCGCGCACGCTGCTGTTCGACTACAGCCCGTTCGCAGCGTTGTTCTTCCTTCCGCTGGCGCTCGTCACCCCGCTGACGGCTCAGATCCTGGGGCTGGCGGTGAACGCCGCATTGGTGGCGTACGTGGTGCTGCGGCTGCTCCGCGGGTTCGGAATGACCGCCGCGACGGGCCTGTGGGCCATCGGTGCGCTGCTCGTCGGCCTGGTCGCGTGGCTCGAGCCGGTCCGACTGTCGCTGCAACTGGGGCAGGTCAACCTGCTGATTCTGGCCGTCGTGGTGTCCGACCTGCTCGGGCCCGAGCGGCGCAAGTGGGCGGGTGCCGGGATCGGGCTGGTGGCGGGCATCAAGCTGACGCCCGCGCTGTTCATCGTCTATCTGCTGCTGATCGGTCGGCGGCGCGCCGCCGTAGTGGCGTCTGCGACGTTCGCCTCCACCGTTGCAGTGGGGTTTGCGCTACTACCAGGCGACTCCGGCTACTTCTGGTTGCGGCGCGGTTTCGACGACGTCGTGCGGATCTCGAGTGACCCGGTCGCCAACACCAGCCTGCGCGGCCTGTTCGTGCGCCTGCACTGGCCGCTCGGGTCGGCGACGGTGGTCGCGGTGGTCCTCGGTGTGGCGGCGCTGGCCATCGCGACGTTGGCGTGGCGGCGGGGTCACCGCGTGCTTGGCGTTGCGGTGGTCGGCATGACCACGGATGCCGTTTCGCCGTTCAGTTGGAGTCATCACTGGGTGTGGGTGGCGCCGTTGATGGTTCACCTCGGACACCGCGCGCTGGTGGTCGGCAGCAGGTGGTCGCTCGTCGGGCTCGGCCTGTCGTGGGTGACGTTCGCCGGCTGGTTCGTCTCCGCTTCCGGTGACACTCCGGAGATGGGTCTGCTGTCGATCCGCCCCGGTGGGATGTGGGACGTGTGGCTGCCCGCGGCCTACCTGCTGGCGTTCGTGACGACGTTGGCCGTCACGGCGTGGTGGCTGCGCCGCTCCGACCGCGACGACTACGCAATGGGCACCGAGACTGCCGGGGTGTTGTACCCCGTCACCCGCACCCAGTTCGCGGTGGCGAGCGGGCTTGGCACCACGGCCTCGAGGTCGACGGTCTCCCCTGGGAAGACCGTCACGTAGTTGTCGGAGTACTCGATCGGCAGGATCTCGTCCCCGTCCCGCGTGTTGGTGACCTCGGCCCGTTCGAAGAAGGCGACCTGGGCCGTGGTGTTGCGCAGCCGGATGTCGACGATGTTCTGCCCGGCACCGTTGGTGGAACGGGTCGCGGTGACGGCGAGCGGCACGCGGGCCATGTAGTTGAGCGCGGTCATGTCCGCCCAGCTGTCCTGGTTGGCCTGAAAGGCGAAGTCCTCGTTCGGATCTCCGACGTCGTCGTTGCGTTGCGATTGCCAGTAGACGTTGGAGGAGATGACGTCGCCGTCGCTGCCGAGCAGCTCGCAGCGAACGAAGAACACCGGCGAGTCGCGGGCCATGCGGGGCAGCGTCATGGCAGGTGTCGCGCCTCCAGATGGCACGGTCAGCGCTGCCGAGGTCTCGTCGTCGCGCACCCGGCCCTGTAGGTCGTACACGCGGACGCGGACACGCAGATCGGTTGCCTCGCGGGGAGTCTGATTCACGACGGACACCGAAGCCTGGCTGTGGTCGCCGGTGGCGTAGGAGTCGAACACCGCCGACAACGGCCGCAATCCCTTCTTCGCGCCGTAGTAGGCGCCGCCCGGCCGCAGGTAGTAGTCGAAGATGTTGCCGAAGAACGACGGCCAGTGGTTGTTGAGCATCCAGTAGATGGTCATCTTGTGGCCTGCCCACCCGAGCGCGGCGAACGACTCGAACTGTGCGCGCGTGGACTCGTAGTGCGCCAGCTGGGCCTTTCTGGTGAATTCCTCTGCGCCGGAAGACACTCCGTAGCGGCGGTTGATCACCCGCTGGATGCTGTTGAGCACCGCGTTGCCGTCGTTGGATCCGGCGTGGAAGTACCAGGCATCGTTGATCGGCCACAGCTTGTCGGGCGGGATGAACTTGGTCAGGCTCGCGAACGGCGGGATGTGCTCGTTGTCGCCTTGTTCGGCCGATGCCCCGCGCGCGGCGCGGTAGCGGCCGCTGAACCAGTAGCTCGGTGGTCGCCAGGTGTACGGGCCCGCCATCTGAATGCCGTCCCACAACCGTTCGCCTGCTGCGTTGGTGGTGTAGGACGACACGGTGTCGACGACCGCGTTCTGCCAGTGCAATTCGCGCAGGACGTCGTGGTACCAGCCAAGGACTTCGGCAGGCGGTCTGCCGTCGCTGCCGTTGGCCCAGACGAACGCCGAGGCGTGCGAGTTCAGCATCGCGACCTGCGAGCGCATGCTGGCCTGTGCGACGCCGCGGTCCTCGTCGTCCCACTGGGGCCACTTCTCCCACTGGTTGCAGCACATCCAGCCGACCATGAGCGGGATGCCGAGCTCGTCGGCCTGCTCGACGAACCGTTCCGGCGGGATCTTCGACTCCAGCCGCAGCATGTTCAGTCCGAGGTCACGGGCGTAGGCCAGGATCGCGTCGTCGCGGTCGGGGTCGTAGCGGTACAGCAGATCTGGCGTGTACGTCGCGCCGCGGACCAGGAAGTCGCGGCCGTTCACCTGCAGGTAGAAGCTGCCGCCCGTGCCCAGTTCGGGGAAGCGTTCGTCGTCGTCGCGGCCCTGCGTGATGGTGCGCACGCCGAAGCGTTGCGTTTTCACGTCGGTCGCCGTGCCGTGTTGCAGGAACTCCAGTCGCAGGTCGTACAGGTCCGGTTTGCCCATGGTGTACGGCCACCACAGGTCTGGATGGTTGAGCACCAGGTCACCGAAATCGGTTGGTGCGAAACTCACCTCGCGCTCTTCGCCGGGAGCCAGGGTGACCGGCTGATCGACGCGTACGTCCGGTTTGCCAGGTCTGCTGATCGTCGCGCGCAGCACGCCGCGGACGCGGTCTGCCGAGAAGTTGCGGAGGCTGCTGTGGATGGTCAGGCGGGCGGTGTCGGTGCTCGGCAGCGGGAGCTCGGAGGTCACCGCCGTATCGCCGATCGCCACCGAACCCGACGTGCGCAGGTACACCGGTTTCCAGATGCCGGCGTTGCGATCCGGCACGAACGAGTTGCCGTTCGCCGGATTCTTGTTGGGCCCTTGGTATCCGAGGTAGTTCCAGTTGATCCAGTCGAACCAGCTGTCGGCCAGTTCGACGCCGTTGACGTCCTGCATGGCGCGCTCGGGGGTGACCTTGACGGCGAGGGTGTTGTTCTGCCCTGGTTCGATCCACGGGGTCACGTCGAGCTCGTGGTCGACGTACATGCCGACCACCTTGTCCGCGCCTGCCACCAGATGGCCGTTGAGCCAGATCTCGGCCCGATAGTTGATTCCTGGAAAGTTCAATTGGTAGGTGGTGTGGCCCGCGGGCGCGGTGAACGTGGTTCGGTACCACCAGTCCTGTTGGTAGAGATCCTGCGGCACCTCGGTGAGCAGGTTCGAGCCGTAGTACAGGTCGGGGTAGGTGCCGTCGTCCTGCAGCGTCTGCAGCACGGTGGCAGGCATTCGGCGCACGTCGTGCCAGCCGGTGCCCTTGAAGTCGGGACGGGACACGTCAGGCCCCGCGGCGGCGACGTCGCGTGATGACGCGAGGCGCCAGCCCGACGACAACTCGATCTGGCCCGCCGGTGCCTCGGGCCGGACGTAACGCGCGAAGTCACCAGAGACGAGCAGAAGCAGGAGAAGCGAGACGACCGTGCCCAGAACGGCGGTGCGGCGCAGTTCGGGCGCGATGGTGCGACTCCCGTCGGGTTGTGCGGACGCGAGGAGCAGTTGAACCCCTGCGGATGACTTCGATTGACCGTCGAGGGACATTCTGCCTGTCGGCGTCGAGGTGGGCCGGGTCGGTCAGCGGCCGCCGGTGATACCGCTGATCACGCGGTCGCACACCCCGTACATCTGCTCAAGCGCCTCGCCCGTGTCGGCCGCCCTCGACACGAAGAGCGCTGCCTCGTCGAGGGCGCCGAGGAGTACGTGCGCGGTGGGGCGGACGGGTTGGTCGGGGATCGCGCCGTCGGCAATGGCCTGCGCCAGCATCGCCTCGATCACCCCGAGGCCGTACTTCATGCCGACCTCGCGCCAGCGCTCCCAACCGAGCACTGCCGGTGCGTCGATCAGCGCGATGCGCTGCACGTCGGGTGCCGAACACTCCTCGAGGAACAGCCGCGCCCCGACGCGCATCGCGGCCAGCTGGTCGGCGGGTTCTGCCGCCACGATCTGCGTGCTGATCTGGGTCACCAGGTCGCGCTCGACCTCTTCGTACACCTCGGCGAACAACCCGGCCTTGTCACCGAACTGGTGATAGAGCGCACCGCGCGTGACGCCTGCGGCGTCGACGATGGCTTGCGTCCCCACCGCGGCGTAGCCGTCCGTGGCGAACAGGTGTCGGCCCGCTTCCAGCAGCCGCGCCCTGGTGGCGGCGGTGCGTTCGGCCTGGGTCCTGCGCGGCGCCAGCCCGTCGCTCATCGACATTCGGTGCGCCATTCGTTGACTTTCATACAGACTGCACGTAACTTTCATACCGAGTGTTCGCAAGTTCTCATCAGGAGGGTAACCGACATGCCACAGGCGAAGCTGCAACAAGCCACGATCGAGTACCGCGAGTTGGGCCCCTCGGACTCCGCCCATCCCCCGATCCTGTTCGTGCACGGCATCCTCGTCGATCACAGGCTGTGGATGAAGGTCGCCGAAGAGCTGGCGCGCAACGGTTTTCGATGCATCCTTCCCGACTTGCCACTCGGATCCCATACCGTTCCCGTGGACCCAGCGGTGGAGCTGACGCCGGTGAGCGTTGCCGAGATGATCAACGAGTTCATCGGCGAACTCGACCTGCGCGACGTCACGCTGGTCGGCAACGACACCGGCGGTGGCCTGTGCCAGTTGCTGATCGACGCTCATCCGGACAGCGTCGGCCGGCTGGTGCTGACCAACTGCGACGCGTTCGACAAGTTCCCGCCGTTCCCCTTCAACGTGGTCTTCGCGACGATGCGCGGACCCAGGTCGATCCGCATGTTGTCCAAGCTCATGAAGGTCACCGCGCTGAGGCATTCGCCCCTCGGCTACGGGCTCCTGCTGCGGCCGGACGACGACGCGCTCACCGCATCGTGGATCGAACCCATCAGCACGGACCGCCGGATCGCGCAGAACCTGGCCACGCTGTTGCGTGGCGTCGCCGCAATGGATTTGGTGGACGTCGCGAACAGGCTCCCCCGGTTCACCAAGCCCGTGACGATCGTGTGGGGCATGGCCGACCGTAGCTTCACCCCTGCGCTCGGGCGCAAGCTCGCAGCGCTGTTCCCCAACGCCTCGATGGTCGAGGTCCCCGGCGCCAGGACGTTCGTCGCGCTCGACGCACCGCGGGCGGTCGTCGACGCGATCGAGACCGTGGGCGCGCGTGCCTAGAACAGCACCTTGTGCGGGACGTCCGTGGTGAGACCGCCGTCCACGACGAACTCGCTGCCGGTGGCAAACGACGACTCGTCGCTGGCGAGGAACACCACGAATGCGGCGACCTCCTCGGACTGACCCGGCCGCCCGAGCGGGCTGGTGACCATGTCGTCGGGAAAGTGCTTGGTCATCGGCGTGCGAATGAAGCCGGGGTGCAAGGAGTTGACCCGGATCTTGAACTTGCCCAAGTCCAGCGCCGCCGACTTCGACAGGCCCCGAACCGCCCACTTGGACGCGACGTACGGATGCACCATCGGGGCGCCGCGCATGCCCTCGATCGACGACACGTTGATGATCGATCCGCCGCCCGCCGCCTTCATCGCCTCGACGGAGGCCTGCATGCCAAGGAACGTCCCCGTGAGGTTGACGTCGATGACCTTCTGCCACTTGGCCATGTCGAACTTGCCGATCTGACCCAACGCCACGATGCCGGCGTTGTTCACCAGCACGTTGAGCTTGCCGAATTCTTCGACGGCGGTTGCCACTGCCGCGTCCCACTGCTCGGCGTCGGTCACGTCGAGGTGGACGTATCGCGCTGCCGGGCCGAGCTCGTCGGCCAGCGCCTTGCCCTCGTCATCGAGGATGTCGCCGATGACCACTTTTGCGCCCTCGGCGACGAGCATCCGCGCGTCGGCGGCACCCATGCCCCGCGCCCCGCCGCTGATCAGTGCAACTTTTTCGTCCACTCGTCCCATGACGCGTTAGGCTACCTCACGCGGTTTTAGAATTAGAACCTGTTCCAATTTTAGGGTTCAACACGCATACTCCGATGACGTCCGTCGGAGGAGAGAAACACCATGGCGATCCGTGTCGCGCTCATTGGCACCGGGAACTGCGGCAGCCTCGCACTGAGGCAGCTCGTCAACGATGCACGCTTCGACCTGACCGGGGTCTGGGTGTCGTCCGATGTCAAGGTCGGCAAGGACGCGGGTGAGCTTGCGGGACTGGACGTCTCGACGGGCGTCACCGCCACCAACGACCTCGACGCCGTGCTGGACGCCAAGCCCGACTGCGTCGTCTACACCGCCATGGGCGACACCCGCCTCGCCGAGGCGATGGCCGACATTCGTCGCATCCTCGCACTCGGCATCAACGTCGTCGGCTCGGCGCCCGGCGTGCTGCAGTACCCGTGGCAGGTGGTGCCAGACAAGTACATTCAACGAGTCGAAGACGCTGCACGCGAGGGCGATTCGACGATCTTCATCACCGGTGTCGATCCCGGATTCGCGACCGACCTGCTCCCGTTCGCCCTGGCAGGCACCTGCCAGAGCATCCAGCAGGTGCGCACCATGGAGATCGCCGACTACGCCTCCTACGACGGCGTGACGGTGATGTTCGACGTGATGGGCTTCGGGAACGCCATCGGCGACTTCCCAATCCTCTTCCAGCCGGGCGTGCTGAGCATCGCCTGGGGTACGGCCATCCGGCAGCTCGCAGCGGGTCTTGGCATCGAGGTCGACGAGATCAGAGATTCGGTCGAACAAGAACCCGCGCCGGAGGACTTCGACGTCGCGGCCGGGCACATCGCCAAGGGAACCGTTGCGGCGCTTCGCTTTCAGATCGAGGGCATGGTCGCGGGCCAGCCCGTCATCGTCGTTGAGCACGTCACCCGGTTGCGTGACGACCTGCGCCCCGACTGGGCTCGACCCGCACAGCCCGGCGGGTCGTACCGCATCGAGATCACCGGCGAGCCGTCGTACGTCGTCGACGTCTGCCCCACCAGTCGCAACGGTGATCACAACTACGCAGCCATCCTTGCCGCGGCAGGCCGGATCGTGAACGCCATCCCCGACGTCGTGGCGGCCGCCCCCGGTATCCGGACCACGCTCGACTTGCCGCTGGTGACCGGGAAGGGGCTGTACCAGGTTTAGGGGCGAGCGAAGCGACGGGGAATCACATTAGGGGCGAGCGAAGCGACGGGGAGTGAGACTCGAGGGGCGAGCGACGCGACGGGGAGTGAAAATCAGTGAGCCGACCGGCTCCGCAGCGCCACGGGAGCGACGTCGGCCCACTCGAGCCTGACACTGGTGCCGCGGTCCGACGTCTCGATCGACGCGCGGTCGGACAACGCCTCCATCAAGGGGATGCCACGTCCACGGGAGCGGATGCTCGGCACCACCGGCGGCCGCCAGGATCCCTGGTCTGACACCAGCACGGTGATGCTGGACTCGACGGCATCGTGCCAGGCCAATATGTCCATGGTGCCCGCATCGGCACGCTCGAGGTAGGCGAACTCGGCACAGTTCGCCAGTGCTTCGTTGATCGCAAGAACGACGTCGCTCGAACGGATCGGGTCAAGGGTGAAGAACTCCCGCAACCATGCGGCGAACTCGTCGCGGGTGTTGGAAGCGGTCTGCGCGTCAGCCAATATGCCGACGCGCTCGAAGCGCTCGGCGTTGGTGACGTCCGCGGATTGCATCGTATCGATCATGACAGCACATGCTTACCCGGTCAGAGCACTGGCTAAGCGTGTCTATCCGCGAAGTGACGCAACCGCCTCATCGACTGTGGCGAACAGCGGGACGATGTCGGCGATTCCGACCAGTTTCAGCGGCCGACTGGTTGCCGGGCCCTCCGCGACCACGCAGAGCCGAGTGGCGGAACCCGCTTCTTCGTGGGCCGCAACCAGCACGCCCATTCCCGCAGACGCGAGGAACTCCACCTCGGTCAGGTCCACGACGAGTTGCTCGGGCTTCTTCTCGAGGGCGGCGCGCAGCGCTTCCCCGAATTGGGGCGCGGTCAGCATGTCGATCACACCCGAAGCGGCCACCACGACCACCTCGTCGACCGATCGCTCGCTCACCACGCACGTCGACCCCGACGACGCAGTGGTGTCGTCGGCCGCCGCCTTGTCGACTACGGCTTCGCGTTGTTCGTCCAATGCCCAACTTCCCTGTTTGGCCCCTCTGCTGGACGCGAGGTGGCACCGTTTTCATGCTCGCGAGGCTCCGAGCTGAACCTGGCAAGAACGAAACTGCCCGCGTCAAACCTATCCGATGCAATCCCGAGATGTCGCAATCGGGACGCTGCTCGCACCCGTCGGCGGCCCCCGTCGAATGATGCTGAAATGGAGTCAGGCGGGGCCGGGACCGGTGCGCCGCAACCACAGGAGCGACATGGACCCCGAGATGCCCTTCGCGCGTCAGTTGGCGGAGATCGCGTCGGACCGGACCGGGCCGCGTGTCGGTGCGTTCTTCGACCTCGACGGCACGCTGGTGTCCGGATTCACCGCCACCGCCCACGCCGGGCACCGCATCCGGCGCAGGCAAGCCAGGATCGGCGAGGTACTCGGGGTGATCGAGGCGTCGGTCCGGTACCGGATGGGACGGATGGAGTTCGAGCGACTCATCGTCAAGGCGGCCGGCTATCTGCGTGGCGAATCGCTCGCCGAACTGGACGAACTCGGTGCGGAGTTGTTCCGCAGGCACATCGAGGCGCGGGTGTTCTCCGCCATGCGTGACGTGGTCGCCGCGCACCAGGAGCGCGGCCACACCGTGGTGCTGAGCTCGTCGGCCCTGACCATCCATGCCGAGCCGGTGGCCCGCTACCTGCAGATCTCCGACGTGCTGTGCAACCACTTCGAGATCGACGACGACGGGCGGCTGACCGGCGGAATCGTCGAGCCGATCATTTGGGGTGCAGGCAAGACCGATGCCGTGCGGCGGTTCGGCGCCGAACACGACGTCGATCTGGCCGACAGCTACTTCTACGCCGACGGTGACGAGGAGATCCCGTCGATGCGGGCGGTGGGCCGGCCACGACCGGTGAATCCGCGGCCGAGCCTGGCGGCGGAAGCAGCGCGCAGCGGCTGGCCGGTACTGCTGGCCACGGGTGCGGACAGGCGGCGCAACACGTGGTCGTTGCGGCGGCGCGCGTAGTCCCGTTCTTCAGGGGTCGCCCGCACCGCTTTTCTCGTCGATGTGGATCATCCGCCGGAACCTGCCGACGAAGACGGGCGGATACGCGCCGATGCCTGCCTTCGTCAGCCATTCGGCGGCCAGGCCCGAGTACCGCAGCCAGTGGCGTGCGTGGGTTTCGTCGTCGACCTGCAACAGCAGCAGCACTTCGCGGGGATCGTCGAATGCATTGAAGATCACGATCCTCCGGATACCCGCGGCGCGGAGGTCGTCGACGGTATCATGAACGTGCGCAACGAGATTCGGGACATCGTCGACGACAGTCACCAACGACACCATCACCTCGGGTGCCGCGGGGCCCGTTCCGTTGGCGACGGTGAACCGCTCCACCACCTCGCCTGCGAACACCGCCGGGATGTCCTCCACCCCGACGGCGTCGAACCACTCGAAGAACACCCGCGAGCGCAGCAGTTCGAGCACGGGTTCGCGGGCGTGGATGGCAATCAACACCAGCACCCGTCCCGGCTCCGTCGTCGACGCGTACACCAACACGTGGTGCGCGCCGATGTCTGCGAGCGCGTCCTTCCTGCGCTCCAACAGCGGCCACACCCGCTCCGGGTCCGGCATGCGGTAATCCGACGCCAGAACCAGCGATTGGGTCAGCCAGTGCGTCAACGGTCCTCGCCTTCGCCGTCGCGATCGAGGGCTGTCGATCGTGATTGCGAAACGCTATTGCGGTTCTCGCGCGGTGTCGAGCACCGACCCGTATGTCCTCGGCGCCTCCGAAGTACTAAACTAGAACACGTTCCAGTTCGCGACCGCCCCATCACGAGGAGCAGGCATGCACACCCCACTCTGCGACCAACTCGGCATCGACTTGCCGATCTTCGCCTTCACGCACTGCCGCGACGTGGTGGTCGCCGTCAGCAAAGCGGGCGGGTTCGGCGTCCTCGGCGCCGTTGGCTTCACCCCAGAGCAGCTCGAAATCGAGCTCAACTGGATCGACGAGCACATCGGCGACCACACCTACGGCGTCGACATCGTCATTCCCAACAAGTACGAGGGCATGGACTCGAACCTGTCGGCGGACGAATTGGGCAAGATGCTCGCCGACATGGTGCCTCAGGAGCACCTCGACTTCGCCCGCAAGATCCTCACCGATCACGGCGTGCCGCTGTCGGCAGAGGACAACGAGAGCACCATGCGACTGCTGGGTTGGACCGAGGCGACTGCCACCCCGCAGGTCGAGGTGGCGCTCAAGCATCCGAAGATGACGCTGATCGCCAACGCGCTCGGCACACCGCCCGTCGACATGATCGAGCACATCCACGCCGAGGGCCGCAAGGTTGCCGCCCTGTGCGGCTCGCCTTCGCAGGCCCGCAAGCATGCCGACGCGGGCGTCGACATCGTCATCGCCCAGGGCGGCGAGGCGGGCGGGCACTCCGGTGAGGTCGGCTCGATCGTGTTGTGGCCGCAGGTGGTCAAGGAGATCGCCCCCGTCCCCGTGCTCGCGGCCGGCGGCATAGGCAGCGGTCAGCAGATCGCCGCGGCGCTCGCGCTCGGCGCTGCGGGCGCATGGACGGGCTCGCAGTGGCTCATGGTCGAGGAAGCCGAGAACACGCCCGTTCAGCAGGCTGCCTACGTGAAGGCGGGTAGCCGCGACACGGTCCGGAGCCGTTCGTTCACCGGCAAGCCGGCCCGGATGCTGCGCAACGACTGGACCGATGCGTGGGAGAACCCCGACAACCCGAAGCCGCTCGGCATGCCGCTGCAGTTCATGGTGTCCGGCCTTGCGGTCGCGGCAACGCACAAGTACCCGAACGAGACGGTCGACGTCGCCTTCAACCCGGTCGGCCAGGTCGTCGGCCAGTTCAACAAGGTGGAGAAGACGTCCGCCGTCATCGAGCGGTGGGTCGAGGAGTACCTCGAGGCCACCAACACCCTCAACAAGCTCAACGAGGCCGCCTCCGTCTGAGGCCACCTCCCCGCGAATCCCGCTGACCCAACGGTCGGCGGGATTCGTGCTTTTGCGGGCCTTGGAGGCTATGTATGCTGCTCTACATAACTCGCCCCCCGGCGGAAGGGAACGACGACGTGGTCACCCCCCGCGACCGGATGGTCGCTTCGGCAGCGCTGCTGATCCGTGAGCGAGGCGCCCATTCGACGGCCATCTCCGACGTCCTCGAACACAGCGGCGCCCCACGGGGTTCGGCATATCACTACTTCCCCGGCGGGCGCACGCAGCTGCTGTGCGAAGCCGTCGACTTCGCCAGTGACTACACCGCCGGCCGAATCGCCTCAGCCGCAACGGGTCCCGACGTGTTGGATGCCGTGGTGTCCGGGTTCCGCAAGCAGCTGATCAAGACCGACTACCGCGCGGGCTGCCCGGTGGTGGCCGTCGCCGTGGAAGCGGGTGATCCCGCCAAGGACGAGAACGCCGCAGTGCTGGAACGCGCGGGCGCGGCGTTCACCCGCTGGACCGACCTGATCGCGCAGCGGCTCGCCGACGACGGCGTCGCCCCCGACCGCGCGCGGGAGCTGGCGACGTTCATGACGTCGGCGATCGAAGGCGCCATCGTGGTGGCCCGTGCCACTCGCGACCTCGAACCGCTCGACGTGATCCACCGTCAGTTGCGCACGCTTCTGCACGCCGAAACATCCGGAGGGGATTCGAAATGACGGAATGGCAATCGACGGCCTGCATCCTGTGCGAGTGCAACTGCGGCGTCATCGTGCAGGTCGAGGACCGCAAGCTGATCAAGATCCGCGGTGACAAGAACCATCCCGCGTCACAGGGCTACACGTGCAACAAGGCCCTGAGGTTGGACCACTACCAGAACAACGCCAACCGGCTGACCTCTCCGCTGCGCAGGCGCCCCGACGGCAGCTACGAGGAAATCGACTGGGACACCGCGATATCCGAGATAGCCGACGGCTTCGCCAAGGTCCGCGACGAACACGGCGGCGACAAGATCTTCTACTACGGCGGTGGCGGCCAGGGCAATCACCTCGGCGGCGCATACAGCGGTGCCTTCCTCAAGGCGATCGGATCGCGCTACCGGTCGAATGCCTTGGCGCAGGAGAAGACCGGCGAGAACTGGGTCGATCAGCACCTCTACGGCGGGCATACCCGCGGAGAGTTCGAGCACGCCCAGGTGTCGGTGTTCGTCGGGAAGAATCCGTGGATGTCTCAGAGCTTTCCGCGCGCACGCACGGTGCTCAACGAGATCGCCAAGGACCCGGCGCGCTCGATGATCGTGATCGACCCGGTGATCACCGACACCGCCAAGCTGGCCGACTTCCATCTGCGCGTGCGTCCCGGCACCGACGCCTGGTGCTTGGCGGCGTTGGCCGCGGTGCTGGTCCAGGAGGCGCTCTGCAACGAGGAATTCCTGACCGAGCACGTCAACGGCTCCGATGCCGTCCGCGCGGTGCTCGCCGACGTTCCGATCGCCGACTACGCACAACGCTGCGGCGTCGACGAGGACGTGCTTCGTGCGGCGGCCCGGCGGATCGCGGCCGCAGACAGCGTGTCCGTCTTCGAGGACCTCGGCGTCCAGCAGGCGCCCAACAGCACGCTGTCCTCGTACCTGAACAAGATGCTGTGGATCCTCACCGGGAACTTCGCCAAACGTGGTGGCCAGCACCTGCATTCGTCGTTTGCGCCGCTGTTCAGCGTCGGCGGCGTCGGTCGCACACCGGTGACCGGGGCGCCGATCATCGCGGGCCTGGTGCCGAGCAACGTGGTGCCCCAGGAGATTCTGGCCGACCACCCCGATCGCTTCCGCGCAATGATCGTGGAGAGCAGCAACCCCGCGCACTCGCTCGCCGACTCGGCCTTGGTGCACGAGGCGCTGGAGTCACTGGAGTTCCTCGTCGTCATCGACGTGGCCATGACCGAGACGGCCCGGCTCGCGCACTACGTCCTACCCGCGGCCAGCCAGTTCGAGAAGGCCGAGGCGACGTTCTTCAATCTGGAGTTCCCGCACAACACCTTTCACCTCCGCCATCCGGTGTTCGAGCCGCTGCCTGGCACGCTGCCCGAACCGGAGATCTGGGCGCGCCTGGTGCGCGCACTCGGTGTCGTCGACGACGAGGAGCTGAAGCCGCTTCGTCGCGCGGCCGAGGAGGGCCTTGACGCCTACGCACAGGCGTTCCTCGGCGCGGTCGGCGCCAACCCGGCACTTGGGCGGGTGTTGCCGTTCGTCTTGTACGAGACGCTGGGCCCGACGCTGCCCGACGGACTGGCAGGTGCAGCCGCACTGTGGGGGCTGGCCCAGAAGACCGCGATGAGTTATCCGGACGCGGTGCGTCGGGCCGGCTACGTCGACGGCAACGCGCTGTTCGAGGCGATTCTGGCGAGCCCGTCGGGCATCACGTTCACCGAGCACGAGTACCCCGACGACTTCGCGCTGATCACCCATCCCGACCACAGGATCGCGCTGGAGATGCCGGAGATGCTCGACGAGATCCGCGCCCTGCGCTCCGCACGCGCCGAACACACGAGCGCCGAGTTCCCGATGGTGTTGTCGGCGGGGGAACGTCGCGCCTACACCGCCAACGACATCCTGCGCGATCCGACCTGGCGCAAGAAGGACACCGACGGCGCGTTGCGGATCAGTGCCGAGGACGCGGGTGCCATCGGCCTCGTCGACGGCGGCCGTGCGCGGGTGACGACGGCAGCGGGGTCTGCCGTGGCGACCGTGGAAGTCAACGACGCGATGCTGCCGGGACACGTCTCGCTGCCCAACGGGTACGGGCTCGACCACGTCGACTCCGACGGCCTGTCCAGCACGCCCGGAGTGGCGCCGAACGCGTTGACGTCCACGGAGTGGCGCGACGCCTATGCGGGCACGCCGTGGCACAAGCACGTGCCCGCCCGCATCGAGGCCGTCGCGGGTTAGACCACCGGCCCCGAGCGTCCCGGCTAGCCGAGCAGGCGCGCGGTGGCGCGCCGCAGAACCTGTGCCCGGCTGCGGTCGCCATGGTCGGCGGCGACGAAGTGGTTCCCGATGGCCAGCGAAAAAGCCAGCAGTGCACGGGCTTCGACGTCATCTGGGTCGTCGCAGAACGTGGCGATCTGGGCGCGCAGGTAGCCCATCCTGCTGTTGTCCACCCGGCGCAATCGGTCGGCGACCGCGGGGTCCCTGCGCGACCAGTCCCGGACCGCCAGATCGATGGGTAGCAGCGCATCGGAGAAGGTCAGCATGCCTGCGTGGGCGACCTTGGTGCGCGCGTCGCCGCCCTCGCTCTCGACCCGCTCCAGGACTTCGTCGGTGCTGCGCCGCTCCCACGTGTCGAGCAATGCATCGAGAAACGCTGGCCTGCTGTCGAACTGGTGGTAGAAGCCGCCCCTGCTCACCCCGAGGGCCTGTGCGAGCACGTCGACCCGTACGGCGTCGGGTCCCCCTTCGGCGAGCGCCGACAACCCGGCATCGATCCACGCGTCGCGGGTGGTTCGCGTCGGTGCCGGCATGCATTCTCCCGAAGGGTCGAAATGTCCATTGACAATACGAGACCATGATACATACAGTGATGTATGGTTCTGGCAGCGAAGCTTCCCGTCAGTGAACACACCCGAATGCCGTGGCGAATCCACGCCATCGCGAAGGACTTTCGCGTCGAAGACGTTTGGGCGTTGCGAACGTCGGGCGGCCCCGACGACTTCCCGCGGCTGGTCGCATTGATGCAATCGTTCGACCCTGCACAGGCGTCTCCCGTCGTCGCCGCGCTGTTCGCGCTCCGATGGCGACTCGGCGCCTTGCTGGGTCTCGACCGGGGAGAAACGGGGCTGGGTAGCCGGGTCACCTCGCTACGCGATCGCCTCCCCGCCGACCTCCCTGTGTACGACGGCGCCATGCCCACCGAGTCCCCCTTCCGTCCGGTCTATCTCACCGACGACGAGGCGGCCCTCGAGATCGCGAACGAGACCATGCACGGGGTGCTGCACCTGGGCTGGGTGCCGGACGGCAAGGGTGGCTACCGCGGCCAAATGGCGGTGCTCGTCAAGCCCAACGGACTGTTCGGACGTGCGTACATGGCGGCAATAGCCCCGTTCCGCTACGCGCTGGTCTATCCGTTGATGTTGCGCACCATCGGGCGGCTGTGGCGGACCACCTCGGTGAGACAGATTCCCGTGCCGGACGACGTCAGGGATCTCAGCACGCTGCCGCGGATCGACTACGCCGACGCGTTCCTCGTCGACACCGGCGCTCACCCCGAGTGGTCGGCGGAACGTTGGGCTACCGCTGTGCTCGAGGAGGCTCCTGCGGCGACGCGCGCCCAGCTGCTGTCCGGATGGTTGGCGCTCGGACTGAAGTCTGCCGAGCCCGGACCGGCAATCCTGGATTGGGCGGTGCGTAGCCGCACGCCGAATACCGTGCTGCTCGGCAGGGATTCGCGGATCGGGATGCCCGGCGAGTTGCTGTTCACGCTCCGCGAGGAAGGGCTGCTGTTCGCGACCTTCGGGCACCACCGCACTCCCGCGACCCGCGCGGTGTGGGCGGCAGTCATCCGCACACACGTGCGCATGGTGCTCGAACTCCTGGAGCGGGTGGCGCCCGCGGATGCTACGGAGTCGGCGGGAGCGGGCTAGCCGGCGGCGGTGGAAGCAACGGGGGCGCGGGTGCCGGTCCAGGTGCCACACCTGGGCCGGGTGGCGGCGGCGGCGGCGCGAGCGCGGGATCGACGGGTGAGAGCGGCACGTTGGGGCCGGGAGCCTGGTCCGGAATCGGCGTGTTCATGCCGCGCTGCGCGATCCCCATCAGCAACGCTTCCTTGCCGCTGATCTCGTGGTTCTGCACGGCCTGCCACAGGTCCTTCAGGTAACTGACGTTCGGCGAGTCGTTGTCTTGAGGATCCAACGTCGAGCCCGGCGGCAGGGCATCGGGGCTCGCGAGATGCGGAACGCCGTCGGGAGGCGCGGGAAGCGGCGCTGGGGCCGGAGCGGGCGCTTCGCCTGCCGCTTGCACGGTGGTCGACTCGACGGGAGGTGGCGGCGGCGGTCCTGGCGGCAGCGGATCGGCCGACGCGGCTGCCGCCGCAATCAGGGCGACGGCGGCGCCGGACGCGCAGCAGGTGAACGCGGACAGAACCGTCCTAGTGCCAAGACTCATCGCGGTGCCTCTCGGTGTTACGCCAGGGACTCATGGTACCCAAGGGTTCTTTCCCCATTCATTGGAATTCCGTTACAAAACACAGACGGGAACACGTTCTACTTGGGAGTTTGAGGAACCTGCCGCGGACCTGCGATCACTGGTGTAGCAATGGCTTAGGCCACTAGAACACGTCGTCAAAGGAGTGCATGGATGCCCTCACCGAACCTCCCTCCCGGGTTCGACTTCACCGACCCCGACATCTACGCCCAACGATTGCCCATCGCCGAACTTGCAGAAATGCGCAAGGTCGCGCCCATTTGGTGGAACGAACAACCAGCCGACGTCGGCGGCTTCGGCGACGGCGGGTACTGGGTCGTCACCAAGCACAAGGATGTCAAGGAGGTGTCGCGGCGCAGTGACGTGTTCTCCAGCCAGGAGAAGACGGCGCTACCGCGGTACGCCGAGGGCGCGTCGCGCGACCAGATCAACGCCAGCCGCGGCATCGTGCTCCTCAACATGGACGCGCCACACCACACGCACCTGCGCAAGATCATCTCTCGGGCCTTCACTCCGCGCGCCATCGAGACGCTGCGCGCCGACCTCGCCGAGCGTGCCCGCGACATCGCCGCCAAGGCCGCGGCGGAAGGCTCCGGCGACTTCGTCGAGCAGGTGTCCTGCGAACTCCCGCTGCAGGCGATCGCCGGTCTGATGGGCGTGCCGCAAGACGAGCGCAAGAAGCTATTCGACTGGTCCAACCAGCTTGTCGGCGACCAGGATCCGGAGTTCGCCTCCAACGACGGGATGACCGCATCGGTCGAACTGATCACCTACGGCATGCAGATGGCAGCCGAACGCACCAAGAACCCGAAGGACGACCTGGTCACCAAGCTGATTCAGGCCGACGTCGAGGGGCACAAGCTCACCGACGACGAGTTCGGCTTCTTCGTCATGATCCTGGCGGTGGCAGGCAACGAGACCACCCGCAACTCGATCACCCAGGGGATGATGGCCTTCACCGAATTCCCCGACCAGTGGGAGCTGTTCAAGAGGGAACGCCCCGGCACCGCGGCCGACGAGATCGTCCGGTGGGCCACCCCGGTCACGTCCTTCCAGCGCACTGCGCTCGAGGACACCGAACTGTCGGGCGTTCGGATCAAGAAGGGCGATCGCGTCGTCATGATGTATCGCGCCGCGAACTTCGACGAAGACGTCTTCGACGACCCGTACACGTTCAACATCCTGCGCGACCCCAACCCGCACGTCGGCTTCGGCGGCACGGGGGCGCACTACTGCATCGGCACCAACCTCGCCCGCCTGACCATCGACCTGATGTTCAACGCGATCGCCGACGCGATGCCCGACATCACGTCGCTGGCCAAACCCGAACGGCTGCGGTCGGGCTGGCTCAACGGCATCAAGCACTGGCAGGTCGACTACACCGGGGAGTCGGCCGGCAAGCAGCCTGTGGCGCACTAGGTTTCGGGGCCGACGGGTAGTCGATTATCGAACGCCAGTAGTCCTCCGGGATTTCCCGGTTGGACCGCAGCACGATGGCAAGGCCGGTTGCCATCGCGACGCCGAGCAGACCCAGCCACAACCCGGCCAGCGCGATGACGATCCACATCGCGGTGGCCAGTGCCTGCCACGGAGACACGATGGCGAGCGCAGGCGCGAAGAAGAATCCCATGCCGACGTACCAGGCGGAGCCCGCGCGATCGGACTTCATCACGAGGCGCAGCCACCGCGGGATTTCCTGGTCGGTGAGCGCCTGCTGGCGGGACGTCATCGTCGCCTCCTCGGGTTGGCCCGGCCGTCGTTGTTGGAGCCCTGCCGGACACCAATCACACTCCGGCCTGGGCGTAAGCGAAGCAATTACCTGACAGGTAGTGGATGACTGAATCCGATTAGGCCAAACTGGGCCCATGACCGCTAGTCCCGTTGCTCCTCCCGTCCGCACCGTCGGCGTACAGCACCCTCCGTTCGGATCGTTGATGAAGCAGTGGCGACAACGCCGTCGGCTCAGCCAACTCGACCTGTCGATCGAAGCCGACGTGTCGTCGCGTCACGTCAGCTTCATCGAGACCGGGCGATCCGTCCCCAGCCGCGCCATGGTCTTGCGCCTCGCCGAGGCGCTGGAAGTGCCACTGCGCGAACAGAATCAGCTCCTGATGGCCGCCGGCCTCGCACCCGTGTATGCCGAGCGCAAGCTCACCGACCCCGACATGGCACCCGTGCGCGACGGCATCGACCAAGTCCTCAAGGCCTACGAACCGTATCCATGTCTGGCGGTGGATCGGAGCTGGAACCTGGTGGCCGTCAACTCCGGTGTCGGATTGCTACTGGAGGGCGTCGACCCCAAACTGCTCGACCCGCCGAACGCACTGCGCATCTCGTTGCACCCCGACGGCCTGGCGCCACGCATCCGCAATCTCGGGCAGTGGCGCCACCACGTCATCGGCAGGCTGCGCCGCGAGGTGGCGGTCAGCGGATCGGACGAGCTGTCGGATCTGCTTGCCGAGATCGAGGCGTACCCGGGCGGGTTCGACGACACCACCGAACTCGGCGGCGTCGTGGTGCCGTTGGAGATCGATGGTCCCGACGGCGGGGTGTTGAAGTTCCTTGGCACGGTGACGACGTTCGGCACCGCACTCGACCTCACGGCGGCCGAGCTCAGCATCGAGGCATTCCTGCCTGCCGACGAGGCCACCGCCGCGGCATTGCGCTGACACCCCAGGTCAGATAACTGGTCAGACCACTTGACCTCTTACCACCGGGATGCCATGGTGGAGGCATGGCCCTACAACCCGTCAACCGCCGATCGGTACCCGAGGACGTCTTCGAACAGATCGTCGCCGAGGTCCTCAGCGGCGACATGGCGCCTGGTGCTGCACTGCCGAGCGAACGCCGCCTCGCCGAGGTGCTCGGAGTGTCGCGACCGGCGGTACGGGAGGCGATCAAGCGGCTCACCGAGGCAGGCCTGGTCGAGGTGCGCCAGGGCGACGCAACCACGGTCCGCGATTTCCGGCGCCACGCAGGCCTCGACCTGCTCCCCCGCCTGCTCGTCCGCGCGGGCGAGGTCGACGTGTCGGTGGTGCGCAGCATCCTCGAAACCCGCCTGCACAACGGGCCGAAGATCGCCGAGCTCGCCGCCAAGCGACGCGGCCCAGACCTGGCCGACCTGCTCGACGCCACCATCGGCGTACTCGAAACCGAGGACGATCCGGTCGAGCGCCAGCGGCACGCGCTGACGTTTTGGGATCACGTCGTCGACGGAGCCGATTCGATCGCGTTCCGCCTGATGTACAACACCCTGAGGGCCACCTACGAACCCGCACTGCCCGCGCTGGCCTCGATGATGGCCGCCGAGGTCGGCCGACCCGATGCATACCGCGCCATCGCGACGGCGATTCGCGCAGGCGATCCCGTGGCCGCCGAAGCGGCTGCCCGCGCGCTCCTGGAACCCGCAACCGTCGCACTGCTCAGTGCGATCGACACCTTGGAGGAAGCGCAGTGAACCCCGTCTCGACGTCCCGTCGCCCCGAACGCCGCGTCTTCTCATTGGGCGATGCGGCAAGGGAATTCTGGAAACACCCGTCGCCGTGGATGATCGGCGCGACGCTCCTGGCCGCGCTGACGCTACGGATCGTCGTCGGCGATTGGCAGTACACCGACGCACTCGTTCCCGTGGCGATGCTTGCGGTGTTTCCCTTCTTCGAGTGGATCGTGCACGTGTTCGTGCTGCACTGGCGGCCGCGGCGCGTCGGGCCGGTGACCATCGACTCCCTACTGGCCCGCAAGCATCGCGAGCATCACGTCGATCCCCGCGAGGTGCCGCTCATCTTCATCCCGTGGCCCGCACTGCTGTGGATCTTGCCGGTGTCGGTCGCCATCGCGGTGCTGGCCTTTCCGCGGGCTGGGCTTGGGCTGACGTTTCTGGTGTTCGTCGCCGTGTTCGGGCTGGGCTACGAATGGTGCCACTACCTGATCCACAGCGACTACAAACCGAAAACCGCTGTGTACCGGGCAATTTGGAAGAATCACCGGCAGCATCACTTCAAGAACGAGCACTACTGGTTCACCGTGACGAGCTCAGGGACGGCCGACCGCGTGCTTGGCACCTACCCCGACGCCGCGACGGTACCCACCTCACCCACGGCGAAGAATCTGCACGCGGCTACGCCTGCACGATGATGGGGTCGCCGATGTTGACGTTGTCGTAGTACCAGGCGGCGTTGTCGGGGCTCAGGTTGATGCAACCGTGGCTGACGTTCGAATTGCCTTGTGCGCCCGTCGACCACGGCGCACCGTGGACGTAGACGCCGCCCCACGTGACGCGAACGGCGTCGTAGACGGTGAGTTTGTAGCCATCGGGGTCGCTGAGCGGAATGCCGATGGTGCGCGAGTCCATGATCACCGGCGACTGCTTCTCCAATGCGGTGAACGAGCCGACGGGAGTCGGGTGCTTGGGCTTGCCCATCGACGCGGGCATCGTGCGCACCACCTGGTCGTCGATGCTCACGGTGAACGTGTGCGCGTCGATGTCGGCCACGCCCACGACGGCGGCGCCCGTCCCGAAGGTCGTCTTGAAGCCCAGCGCAGTGACCGAGATCGTGGAGTGCGCAGGCCAATACGCGCTCGGCGTCCACCGCACCTGATCGCCGGCGAGCCAGTCGAACGTGCCCGCGGGCGTCTTCGGCGAGGAGATGTCGATGGCACGCTCCGCCGCGGCGCGGTCGACGACCGGCCTGGTGAACGTGACGGTGATCGGCATCGCGACCCCCACGACGTCGCCTGCGGCAGGCGCGACGTTCGCGACGGTTGCCTGCATCGGCACCGCGGCCCCACTGGTTGCCACTGCTCCCGGCACCAGGGCCGTCGACACCCCGACCATCACCGCAAACACGTACCGCAGTGCACTACTCAAGATTTCCGCCCTTCGATGCCCGACACCCTGCGTACATGCTAGATCGCCAGGCGCTGGCTACGCGTTAGCCGACGTCCTGCGCGCCAACGCCAAGAGCAGATATCCGAGTCCGAGGAGAACGACCGCAAGGATGCCGGTGTTGGCCACCACCGTGCCGACGCCCACGCTGCCGGGGTCGAGGAAGTAGTAGGGCGCGCGGCGGCCCGCACGGTTGAGGACGACCAGCGCCAAAGCGGCGTAGGCGGCCGGATAGACGAGCCAGGCGAACGGCTGCCACCAGCGGACCGCGCCCTCTCCCCTGCCGATGAGCACCCAGTCTGCGACGGCGAGTACCGGCACGACGACGTGCAGAAGCACGTTGGCCGGGGTGTAGCCCATGCTGCGGCCGGTCAGGAACAGATTCCAGACCGCGCCTGCCACGACGACGTAGAGCACGACCGCCCCGCGCAGTCCGGTGCGGGCGTCGGCGCGCGGCGACACCAGCGTCCACGCGTAGTAGGCCGCGGCAAGCACGTTGGCCTGATAGGTGAAGGTCACCAGCCGCCACAGCACGCCGGACCGTGACGATAGTTCGACCGATACCAGTGCGAGCAGCACCGCCAGTACGAGCGCCGCGCGAAGGGCGACGCGAAGGTTTCCACTCTGAATGGCCAAGCGTCCCAAGGGAAACGGGCGCCTGTCCGCTACGGGACCGGCGGCGGCACGACCTCCGCCGGGGGTGCGCCCTCAACCGGGGGATTGTCGTTCCCCGGCGTCAACCGATCCTTGATGCGCGTCCAGATGCCTGGCTTCTTCGTCGGCACGGTCGAGTCGATGGTCGGCACGGCGTCCGGCGCCGGGGCGATGGCGTCCTGCGGAGGCGGCGCCATGGCTGGATCCACCGACGGCACGTCGGCGGGCGGTGCTGCTGGGGCGGCGGGGTCGGCGATCGGTGCCTCGTCGATGGCAGGCGCCTCGGCAGGGACTTGGGACTCCGGCGGCGGGGCTGCTTCCGGCGGCGGCGCGACGGGCTCGACCGCTTCCGGCGCGGGAATCGACACCGGCGGTGGCATCGCGGGCGGGATCGGCTTCACGGCGGCAGGTTTCTGCGGCTCGTTCACGGCGGCCGGCACCGGGTCGGCCGATCTGGTGGCGCGATGCGGCGCGAGCTCGAGACTGACCGCGATCGACACCGAGACGACGAACGTCACCACCCCGGCTACCAGCATCGTGACGGCGCCGGTGTGGCCCAACGACGCGAAGCGGTCCTCGGTGGGTTCTGCCGAGCGGTGCCTGCCTGTCGAGCGGCTCCGCTCGTAGTCGTATTCGTGGGCGGATTCGCCACGCAAATCGCTGCGGTAATCGCCGTAGTAATCGCCGTAATCGCTGGCGTAGTCGCTGTCGTAATCGACCCGCGGAAGCTCGACGGTCTGTGCCGAGGCCAGCGCCGCACCCCTTGCGAGGGCGAGTTCGGCCTCGGCGGGTGCGAAGACGGGCACCGACAGCGCGTCCTCGAGCTTGTGCAGGATCGACTCGAAGCCGCCTGCGGAGCCGACCACGACGAGCGCCTCGGGCTGCCAATCCGCCTTGGTGAACACCGTGCTCAACCAGCTGATCAAACTCTCGTCGCAGTCGATCGAGTGGTTGAACGCGGTCTGGACCGCACCGTCGGACGTATTGACGACCAGGCTGATCACGGCGTCGGGCTCGATGACGCAGACCGCGGTGGTCTGGTACCCGATGACGGCCGCCATACCGCGTGCCAGCGCCTCGGTGGCCTCCGGCAGCCGGATCGCCACGACGTTGTCGAAGCCAGAGTCCGACAGCGACTGCATCAGCGCGGATGCCTGCGCATCGGCGTCCTCGCTCCACGTGACGCCGATGGAATTCAGACGCAGTCCGCGGTTGGCGGCGAGTGCTTCGGTGCGCAGAACTGCTGCGGTGGCCTGCTCCGAGGACTGGATCGAGCTTTGGTAGACGTCGAACGCATCGCGGTCCATCGTCGCGCCGTCGGCGTCTTGACCCTCGACGAGAACAAGGCCAACGGACGTCGGAGTCATAGACAACCCGAGCACCGCGTCCACATGTATCCCTTCAGACCACTAGGTGGCCCCAGCCAGCTGGCAGCGCGCGAACTCCGGAAACGAATCCGGGCGGCGCCGGCGCGGTGTGGTGAGGATCCACCTTTCGGGGTGACACTACCTGCCGATCGGCCGGAGGGCCCGTCCGCCCGCTCACGCTGCGGCGAAATGGCTGGGTGTGGGTGCCGCTGCGACCGAGAGGTTTGAGTCGGCGGGCCTTGGCCGAGTTGTGACCTGTCGTAAACCGAATCCGGCCTGCAGTGGGGTGATGATGTGACCATTGAGCAGGGTGATGAAGTCGGGGCGAAGGAGCACCACGATGGCAACAGCACTCGCAGTGGACGTCGGGGACTTGGGATTCGACGAGCACGACGCGCACGGCATCGTGTCCGTGCACAATCTCGGATTCGGCCGCTCCACGGCGGCGTGCTCTTGCGGTTGGGCCGGTCGCCGGCGCCGTCTCAAGGCTGCCGCGACACAAGATGCCTGGACGCACTGCCTACTGGACAAGTGCTCGGTGTCGTCGCCGCTCGTCGTGGTGTGGTGACTCAGCTCTGCCAGGAGAAGATCGCAGCGAGTAGGTCGGGCTCCACGTTGCCGCCCGACAGGATCGTCACCGTCGGCCCCGGCGGTGTCCGAGCCGTCCGGTAACCCGCAAGCGCCACCGCACCGCTGGGCTCGCTGACCAGGTGTGCCCGTAACCCAATTTCACGCACTGCATCGCGAATGTCGTTCTCCGACACGGTGATCACGTCGTCGAGCACCCGCTGCAGGTGCGCGAACGTGAGCTCGGACGGCTGCGAGCGCAGGCCGTCGGCGATGGTGCGGTTGCGGTCCTCGATCGACCAGTCGACCCGGTGCCCCACGGCCAGCCCCTGCGCGGTGTCGGCAGCGAGTTCGGGCTCCACCCCGATGACGCGGGCATTGGGGCAGAGCGCCTTGATCGCCGTTCCGATGCCGGATGCCAGGCCACCCCCGCTGAGCGGAACCAGAACGGCCGCGACGTCGGGCAGGTCCTCGGCGATCTCCAGGCCGATGGTGCCCTGCCCCGCGATCACGTCGGGGTGGTCGAACGGCGGCACCATCACGCCGCCGGTCCGTGCGACCACCTCCTCGGCCACCTTCTCGCGCTGCCCCGCACCACACAGCACCACCTCGGCGCCGTGGGCGCGGGTCGCCGCGACCTTCACGCCTGGCGTTTCCTCGGGCATGACGATCGTTGCCCTGATGCCGAAGGCGGCGGCCGCGTAGGCGACGGCCTGAGCGTGGTTCCCACTCGAGTAGGCGACCACTCCCCTCGCGCGGCTGGCGGCGTCGAGCCGGCTGATCGCGTTGAACGCGCCACGGACCTTGAACGCACCGATCGGCTGAAGGCTCTCCGGCTTGATCCACAGTGGTCGCGCCGGATCACCCCATGGTGCGGACAGCAGCGGGGTGCGTAGAACGGAACCCCGAATCCGGTCTGCCGCGGCACGGACGTCGTCGATCGTGACCAGTTGCATGGCTCGAGTCTGTCAGCGATCCGTTCTCCCGTTGCTTCGCTCGCCCCGGTGATTCAGCGACGACGCGCGGTGAATCCGCTCTTCGACGTCCCTGCTTCGACGTCGAACCCGCGCCGGCCGAGCAGTTCGGTGAAGAACTCCCCGCTGAGTTCGCTCTTCAACTGGGCGCCGTTCTCCCGGCAGAACACCCGTGCCTGCGGCAACACGACGGCGGGCGGACCGTCGACGGGCGCGGTGAAGTCGATGGTCCGCCCGTCGGCGACCACCGAGGGGTACTGGTATTCGAGAAGCGGCTCCCAGCTGTCGTTGCGGTGGACCATCACCGAACCGTCGGCCTCGACGCGGAACTCGCTGCCGCGGTGCAGAACTGGAATCAGGTTGAGCCACACCATGATCAAGCCGGGGATGAGCAGCAGAAACAGAGCGTAGGCGTGGGTCTTCTCGAGCTCGGCGTCGTAGGCGTAGCCCACGATGGTCTCGGCGATCCAGCCCTCGATGAAGACGGCGATGTCCTTGACCACCTCGCCGACGGTGGCGCGGCCGGTGGCGAGGTCGTAGATCGCGGCACCCGCTCCCGCCACGCCGCCGATCGTCAGCACCGTGCCGAACAGCAACAGACCCCAGCTGG
>Ga0105239_10001493_pt1 | contig 31101 bp, 26 predicted proteins | sample KBSC44metaG_FD_92761 | JGI IMG/M metagenome (GOLD analysis project Ga0105239, IMG submission 92761) | Corn rhizosphere microbial communities from Kellogg Biological Station, Michigan, USA - KBS C4-4 metaG | ecosystem: Host-associated > Plants > Roots > Rhizosphere > Soil | place: Michigan, USA...
AGACTCGCGACTTCCGATGGTACTTGCTACTGCTTGAGAATCCAAGGAGGCTCGACAGCTCGCCTTCCGCAACCAGCATCGAGCCTGTGCATCATGCATGACTTACTAATTGGGGTGTCAATTGGTAAAGCAGTGTACTCCGTACCCTCCACGAACGCGCCACACTGAGGGGACATTTAGCAGTGGGAGTGGTTGGAATGCATTTCGGGCCGCTCCTCCTGCCAGAAGACTCGGGGTTCCCTGGTGGTGGGCAGACCCTCCGCTGGGGTGGTGGAGGGTGTGTAGCCTCAGCCAAATCTGGTGTCTACAACGGATTGATAACAGCCTGACTGCTCGTTCATGGTCATGTCAATAGTAGCTTTACCATTCCTTAGTGTTCAGGCTGGGTTACCACAATTCAAGAATGTAGTATGAGGGTGCAATCTTCCCCTGTATTGACCTCGCCACGCTTCATGTCTACCTTTGTTCCTGGTCACTTTCGTTGTTAGACCCCAAATTCCGTGTCTGAGGACGACGGAGAATTTGTACCGGCCTGTCGTGTACTCTGTAGTAGTCAGCGGGGACCGATGAGAGTCAGCCTCGAGTTGTAGTTTGTAGAATGACCATGAATCGATTGTCATCAAATGTCGTCCTCAACCTCAAGAATTTGATGTTGAATGAAGCCAATAGGTGAAGCCTGAGCGGTGGGTTCGGGGCCGCGGGCCAATTTCCAGCCCCATTCCAGGCGTGCCAGGCTCTGGCATCCTTTGTGCCACCTCGGGCGGGCGATGCGAGCCGCGCTCGCAGCAACCTAACCAAGTACCGCGGGTTAGTGAAAGTTGCTAACTAGTGACATGCATTTTCTGGTTATGCAAGATCGCCGAAGTGGTGTGTGATGTGTTGGCGGCCGATGATGCTGGCTGGATCGACCACCCTTTTCGGTTTTCACGACACCGCCTTCCGGGTACAACCATATCGAACGTATCCCCGTTGTACCACATATCCAGCTTCTTTTCCCCTGAAATTGTTTTGTCTCACTGCCTGACAATCCTCCTGGGGGCAAGCCCACATTGCCGGGTAATTTGCCATCTCACAGTTCCACTGGCACAACTGGTCGTTTCTGCTCCACAAGGAACGAGCCGTGTGCACCGCAAGGATCGAGCGAGGAGATATTGAAAGCGGTGTCCAGGAAATGGGGGTTGCCTCTTCTGGGTCCCCTTAATTTTGCTCTCACCGAAACGGGGGATCTAGGAGAGGACCTTGTACAGAATACGACCAACAGAGAACAGAACCGTGTTTCATCATATCGAGGAGTTTCCAGAACCAAAGCACGCCAGATAGATGACAGTTGGTGTGAGTGACCAGAATTTCCTGCTCACTTCGATAAGCCCTAGAGTCCTTCGTCGGCAGTACAGTGTGGCATGGCAAGAGCGTATCTGCAGTGGACAGTCCGAAGGTGGCGAGCACTCGTGATGGAGGCAGTAACCACCTCTTAAGCACACCGCGCCTTCCTCAGGAAGTCTTTGGTTCAAATACACAGCCTACTGCGCGCCTTCCTACGTCCCTACTACGGGTAGGTACCTATAGGTAGTTACGAAGTAATGCCTCAATTCAGCCTTAATATATTATGGAGCTCGAGCTCAATCCTAACTACCAAGCAATTTCTTTCATCACGCTAGGGCATTCCGGGGTATCTTCCTTTTACTCATAAGAGTCGTGACAAATCTAGCAAAACCTTCTCGTTGTGTCGTTCCTTCATGGGATCGTATCATCATCGTCGTTATGTACAAGGCGCACGTTGCCTTGAAATTCCCCTGCTCATCTGCACACCGCTGATTCCTCCGAGGAATGCCATAGGTCGGCTGTAGCCGCTCAATCTTTACTCCAAACAAACTGTCCCTCCCGTAGAAATACTTTGGCAACATCCTTGTTGCTCAATTGTACAAAAGTCATCTCGAAGACCGAAGCCATTCACCAGCCAACAGGTTTGGAGTACTCATTCTACCCATTGTACGATGCAGCCCGAAACAATGGGCTAGGTGAATAGCATTGCCTGAGTTCAAACCAGAAGAAGGCGAGCCCACAAAGTCCCATCAAGAGATCGGCTGTCGCTCAGGTCGAAATGGCCACCTTCCTTTTTCAATAGAATTTCCTTTGTGAGACCAACACCTGCAAGCCAGGCTATGGTAGTAGCATCGCCTGGGTCTCGGGGGATGAGGCTGCCGGACTGCGGCTCAATGTTCACCTTGGGGCCAAGCTGTCGAAGCTCCAGCATCATCTCAATAGTGTTGGCCAAGTGCTGTCCCTTTTCCACGTAACTGCGGGCAGTGAGCTCAAACGGCCAAGCTGGTCTGTTTGCATCTTCAACTTCCCAAGTCTGGAACAGCCAGCACATTCTCTCCGCACAGTTGAGCAAGATAAAAGCTGCAAGAAATGTCTCGAAGTTGCTTCTCTTGTGCCTCGAAAGCACTCGTTGTTCGAAGTGGTGCATCGCAGCTCTACAAACAAGGCTGGCTCGCTTCTCGACAGTAGCTCGAAGTTGACACACAATCAAAAAGTATGAAGGATCATTCCGTTGAAAAGGGGCGCGTTCATAATTGAGGTCACTGGTCCGAAACAAATCCCATATCAGGTTGCTATCCGAGAGAACAACTGTTGCTGTCCATAATTCGATGATATCGGACAGCAGATTGTCATTCTTATCATTCGTGGGTTGACTCTGTTCGTTTGATTTGATTTCCATCGCTTGAGAGAGGCTGGTCTTCATGATTGGGCAGGATTCCTGCTCAATAATCTGAGCGCTTATCGCGTGTAAGTACTGCTCTACCTTTGGTACTGCATTATTAGGTTCCAGTTCAATGGTGATGAGGGTTTGAGACGAGGTATGATCCGATTCTCCATCTGAAAGCAGACCATTCTGTGTATTTTGTAAACCCTTGAAAACAATTGTTTGCTCAGTGAAGTGTGAAGCCTCGATTTTGCCCTCAAGTATGCCGACATTAGACCGTGACTCGACCTGCTTGATTTCACGATGGGCGATAGCTCCGTGAAGGCCGATGAAGAACAAAGTGTAAGTCTCAACAAGCTTGGTACGCACACAGGAGTGCTTCCAGAGGCGCGGGGCCTCGACAGCAGCACAGGTCTGGCATGGGGTTTCCTGAGAGCAGACTTTCTTCAGCATGCGGCAACGCAAGCATGCACCGACTTTGCGTAGCTCACGGACTTCCTTGCGTCGATCTGGTGCAAATTTACCCCGAACCTTGTGCTTCTGTACTTTGTTGGGTGTGCCAGACTCAGATACAAAGTTGGTCGTTCGGCTGTGTGGATTCATGGCAATAGGTCGCAACGGTTGTGATGGACGTTCGTCTGGATCATGAACACTTTCGGCAGCAGATTGTGCAGGCATCTCGTTTTGATTGATGTGAATCGGTGGTGCTGCGTTTGTCCAATGAAAAGGAGGTCGATCGTGACCGAAAGAGTGGTCATGGAGATCATCTAATAGGACACCAGAGACGCCATCTTGAGATACATCCAGTCCTGGGACCATAACACCATTTGCAAGAGTTTCATTGGCAGAGGCAGCAATGGTGCTCAGGTCTGGAGGGATTGTGGAGACTAGTGAAAGTCCAAGTTCATCCTGAGACGCTGGAGGGCCATTTGTCATGAATGAAAATAGCGGGGGGAGGCTTGCAGTAGTAGATGTGGGAAAGCCTGCTTCCAGGGTTAGAAATGGAGCAATAGATATTTACAGCAGTTATAGTAAATAAGAAAGTGAGAGGAGGAGGGTCCAAGACAAGATGTGCATATAATCGGCAGAGGAAGCGGATTGATATAGTTGGATCTGGTTCTGGCGCTAGAGAGTGCTGGAAGACATAGTCTAGAATCAAATGCCTGGCAAGGCAAACAGAAAGGAAAAATGGCAAGAAAAACTGAAGCTTACCATTGTTTCTTCCACTGAGTCCATCGTCGGGTGATTCCAAGAGCTGCTGAGCAAAAGAGTCTATCTCAAGCTGAGGATCAAGGGGAAGTGGCTGGGTTTGGTCATGAGGGTGAGCTTGTTCAGCAGCAGTATAGCCAGATGCTACCGGGCCATCACCACCGACGCGACGCGACGCTTCAGCAAGAACATTCAGCGCATTGAAATTCTGTTGTTTGGTAGGAGAAAATGGCAAGTTGAGGGTATTTCCTGCATCGATCTGGTTGCCGTCTCTTGAGCCATTGTCCAATCCAGGGGTTGCAGTAGGATCTGTGATATCATGCATGCGAAGCACAATTTTAGTGCGTTCAGACATTGTTAGGCCAGTGCACTTTCTGGATATATGGTTTGTGAGGCTGTCAATACGGCCCTTGGGGAATTCTTCACCACACTGCTTGCAAGTATGCTCGTAGCGATTGGAGGCATCGGCTATCTTCGCACCGCGGCGGAAGTACTCAACAATCAGGGGATTTGGTTTTCTGCCCATCACGATGACCTGCAAGGCTATGGTTAGTTGTTGTTGTCAGTGACGGGAAGGGGTCGCGCGAGTGTGAACTCACAGTGAGGTGTGGGCGCTGTGGCTGGGACAATGAGCGACCAAAGGTGCACAATGCTGGGATAACAAGTGAGCGACAACGCGTAGGTCCTGGGACCAGCCCACAGTGCCTACTTGTCTTATCACAAGGCAAGACACTCAATGAACAGGGAAATTCAAGGTAATTGAGTTGAGGGAGGTGCTGTTCACGCACGCTTGAAATTGCCGTGCAGTATTTTGCGTAGACTCGAGGCGCGAAAGGATCTCCGCACCACCGAGTTTGTTGATGTTGACAAAATAGATTCTGTCTGTCGCGCCAAGCGATTTCAGTGGCGTGGAGAGTGACGGGCAAAATCGAGAATACCGTCTCGGTCTGGCAGGAATTCCGAGTGGCTGCTGTAACAATGCTAGGCGGGGATGTTAAGGCGGTGAGAGTTGCAAGCCAGTAGGGAAAGTATTCCGAGACTAGGTCGCACGGGGAGTTACCCAATGATGAAACTCCAGGTGTGTGGAACCCATCCTTTCACTTGGGATAAGCGCTTGGAAGATTAAGAGGTTGTAAAAGCAAGTTCTAAGATGCATTCTAATTGATGGTATTGAATTTCCTGCCAGGAGAGAAAGCACAGAATTCAGCAGACCTTGCCTTGTTGCTCACCATAGGAGAGTGTGGGGAGCCAAACGATCACGGACCTCTTCCAAACTTCGCAGCACTGATAGCTAACATTGTCGATGCTCAGGCGGTCGATATGGCACACCAAGTATCTCAAAGATGCGCAACTCATTGTGTCCTTCCAGAAGCGTGCCATCCGTGACTCGCGCTCGGCCATGTCCACGCATCACATCCGCATAAAGACCATGCTGATTCAGTCTCATCTGCTTTCGACTTGCGAGCAATCGTAAACTGCGGTTGAAAATGTCATTTCCAGTGAAATATATCAATGCGGCTCCCAATTCCGCCCACGGCACGAATAACAGATCAATGCGTCTCCAGGTTCCGGTTTCAGGTAGGGCACACGCACCATGCCATTTAGAGGACGTTTCGCTAGATCCTCCCGTGGCGAGTTTGGCCTTCAAGAACCCCTGAGCCGTGAGGGTTGGAACAACTAATTCCATCATCAATGTTCGGACATGTTCTAAGCTGGCGCCTTCTTTCGTAATGATGAGATCTATGTCCCCTGAGTCTGGGCTGCCTCTTCTATACGAACCACCGATTATCATCTGCAGGCCATCATCGGTGGCTTTGAGAACCTGTCCAACGATGGATGCGTGCTCGGCCACTTCAGCTCGTGGGATCCTCTTTCGAAAGTCCTCGTAATGTTCAATGCCAATCCGTTGATTTGCATTAAGCTCAACGTTCTGAATAAGATCATCCAGGGTGCGGTAACCCTGCGCAATCCATCGCGACGAAGTGGGATATCCGACGCCGTAGATGCCCATGAACAGCTGAAGTATCTGATCATTAGAGTCCAATTTAGTGTGCTCTAGTTGTCGCAGGCGATCGGTTGCCACAATTTCCTCGATCTTCTTTGCCAATCTCTCTCCGATCTGAGGGATTGTAAGAGCCTCCTGCTTGGTTCGGATCAGTTGACTTTGCTTTCTCAGTGCACCGATTCCCTTTCGGTATCCTGTTGTTCGCCAGTGATCACCGATCCTGTCGTAATAACTGGCCATCTGCTGAAGTACTTGTATAGTTCGGTTATTCGGGTTATCGTTATTCCCGTCATGTTTCTCCATGCAGAGAAAGCCCTCATTCTCCTTCCTGATCTTGTCACTTTGCTGGAGGTATCTGAGCTCTGCATCCTCATCCGCACCGTCCGCACAGAACTTCAGGTCGTCAACAAAACTTGAATCTACAGGGATGGAACCAAGCTGCTGCACATCTCTTATGGCATTCTGAAGACTATCCTCACTATATGCCTGCGTCGATCTAGCGTTCTCGTCGATTGGAAGTATTTCAGAGGACGAGGGTTGACGCTCGTCCTCAGCCGCCACCAGGCTTTCGCCAGGTAGAAGGATACCATTGGTGTGGCAGTCAATGGTTGTCCTGTCCCTAGTATCGTCGAGTAACAGGATATCCTTCGCTGCTCTTGATCTGTGGTCAATTGAGCCCTTCACCTGATATCGGGAAGAGCCAATGTTAGGAAAATACTTCGACCTGACGCTGTCCACAACCCAATCGACGAGGACTAGAGTTGGGCTTTTCTGAAGGACAAAAGTCAGCTATGTCAGTGCTGATGCATTATGAAACCAACCGGGACTTCGCCTCCATCGAAGCATCTTGATACTTGTGACAAATTGAGATCATCACAGACAATAATATGTGTCACGTCGCTGTTCCATTTCTTCGCCCAAACTGCACCATGCTGAATGGAATTTCGGATTCTTAACCGGTAAATGTGATCTTTTAGTCTGCTTTCCTCGTTGGGTATAAAATCTGAAAATTCGTCAGATTATTATCTTTACAAAATCCTCACTTTGATGTACAGAATACGAAACCTTGAAATACCTGTTTGTCTTCCGCGACGGACTTCAAAACTGGATCACCCTTTCTCCATAAGGGGTCTGGATTGTCAAGATGCGACTTCGAGCGCTTCAGGCCTCCAGGCTTCTGCTTCTTACTGTCTCGAATAGGAGAGGAAGATGGTCTCGTGGGTAGAGGTTCGGTGTCGGCAGTGTTAAGGCTCGGCATCGACACCAGCATGTTCTTGCTTGCCTTTCGCTTACGCTGCGATGGAGATGTCTGACTATCCACGCGAGAAACCAAGACAGTATTTGGAGTTGCTGAGGAGTTTTCCGTCACTCGTACGGGCCGTGGTGGACTCTGATGCAATTTCTCAAAGAAGAATTCCGCAGTTTCGTCTCCATCATCAACAAACCGATCAAGGCGGGATAAGTCTTCAAAGAAACGCTCCTTTTCTTTCTTCTCCTGATCAGCAGCCATTGTTGCATAGCCATGGGACTATTCAAGGCAAGGAGATATTTCGGAGACAGTGTGGCCATTTCAAGACTTGAAAGAATCAGACTGCAGAGTCAAAGTCACTTCACTAGGCAATCACTGTAATTCTCGTCACGGAGACAAAGGATGTTGAAGCGGGGTGGGACGGACCGTGACACGATTGAATTTCTTTGACCACTGAAGCGCAAACACGCACACGTCCTCGAAACCACTTTACACGAAAACACGTGATGCCAAGTGCTATCTTTGTTGCCCTTCAGAATCACATCCACATTCCCTTGTCCTTGCTTCTTGAAATCGTCACTATCCGGCATTTGACGTCGATTGGGACAAAGCTCGTACACCGCCGTATGCCCCCTTCCTAAAGACGTCCGATGACCGTTGAAAGGTCGGTCATGTCTTCCAAGAAGAAGTCATTCTCGCCTTTGACGACTTCCATGTCTTCGTTGATATCATCAGTCCATCGATGAATATACACCGTCTTCATACCCGCCTCTTTCGCACCTCGAGTATCATATGCATGTGCAGCCACCTGGACAGTCTCTTCCGGCTTTACTTTCACTAACTGCAACACCTTCTGGTAACTCTCTGGAGCTGGCTTGTATACCCCTAGCAACTGGCTTGAAAATAACATATTGAATGACAATCCTGATGACCTACACAGATCGAGTTGTAGCCGAGTCGTTCCATTCGCATGAACAAAAACCTCATATCCCGCGGCTTTCAGCTGATCGATAGCTTTGGGGACGTCCGGCCATGCTGGCATCGAGTGCCACGATGCCACGCATGACTCCTTTGTTTGCTCGTCAAAGAACTCAGTCAGTGCTGGCCGAGTTTCCAACAATGCGTCCAGTGTGTTCCGTAGCGTGATTTCGATATCTTCAGGAGGCTGCTTTGCAGCCAGGCGGGCGGCATTTGAATCGAAATAGTCGTGACGCCATTTCAAAGCAAGTTTCGATCTCTCTGCTTCCGGAATTGATTGTGGCAGGGCTTTGATAGCACCACTGTGCCAGTCGAGACATGTGCCCATGAAGTCGAAGAAGACCACTTTGATCTTGGGATTAGCCATTTTCTTGGTTGAAGAATAAACCTAACCAGCCAAGGCGGCCAAATTAGAACTCTAGCGAAATGGCCATTACTTTTTATTCATTCAATTGTAGCAAAATTCAATGGAAACTGCAATGCTTTATAACCGCTATTTCCTTGCACAACGTCGAGCATAGTCACATAAGCTACGAAGCACGCAATGTACAGTAGCATTTGGAGGAGTACGCGGGTGACAAATCCTCAGGAACAACTACAGTGGAGAAATTGCAGGGATCATCAGCAGGCAGGTCGCCCCCGAAGCCACCCTCTCAAATAGTTAATCGTAAATTATAATTAGAATAGCCCTGACAGAGCAACCCCATGTTTGTATCCTTAGATCTCTATTGTAGAGTACAAAATGGAAATTGAAAGCTTCACCACATGTTGGCCAAGGACAACGCTTCCTTTCCGCTACACGGCTTCCAACTAGTAATCAATGATGATCCGATAGACAACTAGACTAGTTCTTGACCATGATTGGCTCCTTTGTGACACAGATATTGGATCCAAGCCCGGCCGCCAAACCTGCATGAACACTGTTGAAGAGCTGTAGATATGTTGCAATCCACATTCAGCAGCCACTGCTAAGATAGAGATTAGCAGCTCCTTTCCTCAATCATCTCACCATGTCGCCCGGGACAGCTTACGTCAACATGCAGCCCCAAAGTCACCACCAACTTCGTTGATCTCTCCTTCTGTATGCGAGTTGGGTTGGCTATTTGATGAACCGGTTGCTTCCATCCCACACAATGCGCCTAGCTTGTCGTCCTGCATTAGAGCCCAGTAAAACTTCACACTAACGTGGCTCCTTGCCCGAGTCTGGAGGAAGTCGATCAAACGTCGCTGACGTGAATAGGCATTTGTGAACAATTCAGACCAGCTCTGGAATTTTCGAGATCCATACAACTCCTTACTTGATGTGGAGGCGTTGCACACTTGTCTTTGTAGTCCTTTTTCAGGTGTCACAATATTCATCCTGTTCTCCGACCTTGGCGTCGGCATCAATAGTCCACTTCCAATCCTGATCATCGGGTTTTTGTCGCAATCTGATAGCCAGAGGCATTGCCGCAAATATTAAAAGAGCCAGACCATAGATGGGTCCCGCAATATAGTCCCGTTCATAGAAGTATACCGTGAACACGTTCCAGAAGCCAGAAATCAGTGCCGTCGTGGCTAATTCGCTAGCCATCAGCCATAGTAAAGCCAGAAGGCCAATCATTATTGGCGCGATGAATGACCATGTGCTGTTTTGATCCTCCACTATTTCCCACATTGTAAATTGTGCGGCTTGCCAGATGGCCACCATCATCAACGGCATCTCGAGGAGTTCTGCATATCGTAGTCCCAGGTAGGGTTGCAGGAATGGTACTCGGAGGGATCCAAGTACCGTGCCAGCCAGGAATACTAGCACAAAGTAAGATATTGAAAGGCGTAATATTTGTTTGAACATGTGCATGTTGTACTTGTAATTGGTATGTTTGTTTCTGTTGATAAGTCAGACTTACCAGCGAAGTGCCAGCAAAGGGGCATAACTCGACCCCCAGATCCTTATATCTCCATAGCATGTGCGCGACTTTTAGCGTTACAGCTCACAAATAACATGATAGTGGGAGTACTCGTAGTCATCAAGCTTCATGATTGAATGGGGCATGTGAACGAGCAAACAAATTGACCTTGGCAATCAGACCACCTGGGCTCATAATGGCACTACCTTGCTGGTTGCGCGCTGTGTGAAATGGGTCAGCTGACTCCCCCAGCGATGTCGGCACTAGAGAACCAAATAGCGTGTGCAGCATTGGCGTACCATGTCGTACTTCTAAGAATATAATGGAGGTACGTCCCTAGGTATGAGGGAGAGGTGGTCTTTGAGCAGTGAGCGAGCAGTTTATGCTGCATCTCCTTGACACCTGTAATGGGGAGGAGCTGATTCGCTTGCCGGCCCTTGCCAGGGGAAAGCAGCAAGGTGTTCTGAGCCACCTAGCTGGAGAAAGGATTCATGGTTACTCGACCTTTATTCTCGCTCTGTGGCCCCCCGTACTCAACTATCAGACAACGCAGGACGCTTAGTGAATAGAATACGTTATTCATATTAATAACTATATACTTAAGGAGCCATTATGAGAAATTAAAACTTATCATAATCTATTATAGCTAACTTCTAGCTGAGAATGGAAATATAAGGCTCTTACCTAAATAGAGGTTGGAAAGGGTGTAGTATTTAGCGGAAACCGCATTTTTAGGGGCCACGAATTCTGTCACCGGCGGGGTGCGAGCTCACAGTCCACGTTCGCCTTGGGGACGCGCTGCTGCTTTAAATTGACATCGAACCGATATAGGTGAGATAACTCGCCTATGCACCATCCTCCTCGTCATGGTGGGCAGACCGGTGGCAGGGCGACTGGAATGTCGATGAAGCCGAACTAATAATGTCAATGGGGAAGAAATACAGCTTGACGAATGTGGTGGCGTACAGCAAGGCGAAGGCAAACACAGTCCGGAAGTTCACTTAGCGATACTGCCTAGGTAGAAACATACTATTCGGTTCAAGGCAAACTTCATCATCCCAACACGTACGACTCACTGCTAGCTTTGCTCAGCTTGGGTCTGCTCGTCAGAGGCCTCAGGGATTGCCAGGAGTCGAGTCCTCAGCCAGGTAGAGTAACAATGAAGCTGCCGCTACTTCATCAGAATGCATGCCCAGCAGGTCAGGGAATCTTTCAATGAAATAGCGAGGTAGTGGCGTCGTGAGTCCGAACGGTTTTCTCTGCTCGACCGGAAGCCTCCACTGCGTCTCCCATTGGCTTGAGACGCGCTTGACCCGCCTCGCTTCAGAAATGGCTTGCAAGAGCATCAGCTCGAGGAAACGCCTTTTTCCAACCCCAGAAATTCTCCCCTGGGACGCGGTCGTTCAGCTCGCCATGGCACACGTATTCCCTCTCTCCGGAATGCGTTTTCTCGTGCCTTTTCCTGTCGTTATCCCGTACAAATCTGATATCGCATCTGGAGCATTGCTATGGCTTCTCGGTGACGTGAGTCGGCATTTGATGCACCAAATTTTCCTTTCTTGTGTATCGTTTGGGGTAACTCGGGCACGAAAAGTTAGCCGGCATTTGTGCTTTGCTTGGAGATTCTTTTCGTGACTGCGTGCTCTTCTTGCGAGCCTTTTTCAACCTTGAGAAGGTTGCGACGATCTTGCCGCCGAACGGGTGAAATATGCTGAGATGTTTCTCTCATTCTTTCTTTGTGGTGAAGCCTAGTCTATATCCCCTTTCACAGTCGCGGAAGCCGCATCGGAAAGGCTGCTCGTGGCCCGCGACATGGTATTCTTGAGATCTCAAGTCCGAGAAGCCTTCGTGGAAATAGTAACACGTTGCCTTGGAGCATTTGTACCAGTTCTGGCCATAAAATAAGATAAGGTCCGGGATCTTGTCATAGTCAAGTGTAGCTGAGAGGGTTTGCTTTTCCAGCATGTCACGAGCTGAAATAACTGCGTGGCCGAGAGGTTCTGGGCTGATATCATCAAGCCCACTGAGACCCCTGGACTGATGATGCTGTATGTGTCGGTAGACATAGCAAATATCGTCGAAGAAGGTACAGTCTTTGAACTGGAGACAAAATTCACTGTTCTTTTCTGCTTCTGAAAGCTCCTGAACGTCCAGCTTGTAGTGTGCAACATAATTCGTGACTGCTGATCCGACCTCGTTTGCGTCGCTTGAAGATTTGAAAGCCTCTCGACCAGCCTTTACGATGGCCCAAACATGATCGGACTAGTGGGTGACAGCATAGTCTTGAAATGCGAAGTATCTATTGAAAAGGAATTTTCTGCGCTCTTCATGACTAAGACCTTCATCGAAACATTCGAACGTAAGACAAGTCAGGCACAGCGAGCCAAGATAGGACTCGATAAATTCTGGCTGGACAAATGCGCTCTGAATGAGATAGCTGTGAAACAGCAATTAGTTCTTGGATAATTCATAGTGACATACTTGATTTTATGAAAGCAACATACTCTTTAGCAGTGCTATGAACGAGTTCTAGTCTCTCCCCTGAGAGCTCGTTGATCGATGAACCACAAATTTCTCCAAACGTGAATACGGGAGCGTCGTGTAAAGTCGATCGTGCGATCTTCTGTGTTCGTGGATATGGCTCCTTGAATCCGTGCCACTTCAGAGGTTGTCTTGCGCAAGTCATCCATCCGAGATTTGCTTCGCTGTGACAACGTTTGATAAATGTTCTTTGTTACGGCTGATTCTATCCAAAATGCGAGAATAGCTGCCAGAATGTTATTGGATGCGCGGGATGCACAAGCTCGTTCGAGCGAGCCATGGTGCTAGACTTAAGCTTGTTCAAGTCCTTGTGGGAAATTTTCCAGTCGAATTTGTTTCAGCAGCATTTGCCTGGGTCTCAATAAGCTCTTTATGCCTTCGTAAGCCTTGCACGAGGAAATCCATGCGAAGTGTGAAGCCTTTCCATAGACTGGGGAATACCTCACGCCAGGTTGGTACCCTAAGGTACCCCAAAACGCGAGTATGAAAGTCGAGGATGATGGTGTAGACATTCACCAGGACATCATCCCTTCTTATCGTAGACGACCAAGCAGCTTCGCTGTCGGGGAGCCTGATGGCCGCACTCATCTGCTCGTATGCCTCCAACAGAATATCGAATGCTTCTGGCGTTGTACTTGCTGTCTTACAAAATGGGAATTCGTTGATTTCATTCCAAAAACTGTGTGAATGCAAACTTTGGTCCCTGACCTAACCTTGCCTCGTAGATGAAGGATCAACTTACTGACAGTATTTCACTGAACCCCACACATAGGAGACAAACTCCGACACGCCTGGAAAACTTGATGCGTTTTCAAGTTGTTGAATCACGTTTGTGAAATGTTGGACTTGCGGCAAGTTGTTCATTGATTTGTATTTAGTAGCATGTTGTTGTTGGATCCGCTGTAGCGTTAGACGAAGGTCCTTAAAAGTAACCTTCCCAAAAGCGCTGCGCTGTTGTACCGTTAGGGATGATTTAAACTGACTCAGAGCGCCCTGAAGCTCCTTCTCTGTTGCCAGTGAATTTTGAATAGGCTGGGAGAAAGATGAATATGAATGTAATGGGGAACTAGGGCCTGAAATATGCGCTTCCAAAGTCGTCAGTCGATTGATGCTGGCTGCTTCGAGGTGAGGGTTTCTCGAAAATTGAATTACGGCTGCTCTTAAAAGTCCGCGATATGTGTCTGCTCTGGAGGTCATTGATAGGTGCTGGGGAGGAATATCTTGGTGGATTCATGTGACTCCCGGCTGTCTCATTGGCAGTATTGATTGATCCTGAGATTGTACGACGTTAGTCTATTGGACACTTTAAATTTCCGTTTGCAAAGCATCAAGGCTTGTCACTTATCCGACAAGTTGACGCTCAAGAATATCTTACCAGCAGGTTCAGTAATCTCCGCAACGGAATGAACGTCTTCGACTTGGCCTGCTGGTATGATGCTGAGTAACTCCTTCGCATAACAGGCTGTGGTCATTGCAGCAAAGGGTTGCCAAAGCTTTTGCTTGTGCGAATCGGAATAGTCACATTTACCCCGGATTCCGAGGCAAGGGAAGTCATCCATTAAGCCTGCTGCCTCCATCTCGAAGCAAATCACACCCTTTTTCCTCCTCAACTTTTCTCTTGTCTCGCCATGCCGTATCACCTGATTTGCGGATGCAATCAACCCATAATGGGCCAAAGGGCCGCTTGAAGGACGAGGATCACGTCTAACCGCGCGGTTCACATCACATTGTTGACACGTGGTATTTTCTTCTGGGTGATCATAGGTAGCCTCGTACAAAACATCCTGCCTGTCACCGGGACAAGCAAATCTAGTTGCCATAGGAGGATATTTGCCAAATGCTTCAGCTATATTTTTCTCAAACCCATAACCTGTCATCAGATGCTTTGCGCGCAAGGTTGTCAAAGCCGTAAGCAGAATTCCAGGTGGTTTGTTAAGACTCCCTGTGCGATGAAATTTCCCCTCCTGCCTGGGTTTCCCTAGGTCATATTGAATAGTTCCCCCGTCGCTCTCTGTCGGCAAGCTGACAGCGACATCTCCAAACCGGATGTCTTTCTCTTCGCTAGGAGCACCACCACCGACGCCTACCATTAGGCCAATTTTGATGTGCTTGAACGTGCCTCGCAATTGAGTGGCGACCTTAGCAGCCGAGGTAATGCCAGTTACTCCTGCAGGGAGGCAGCTATAACAACATCATGTACTCCAATGTGTCTAAGAGCCTAATTGTTGTGATCTTGGCGAGGCTGAGGCAACGATACATGGCATTCATCAAGCATAGCTTGCCCAGCAGCCAATTCTGTATCGAGCGCACATATCCAGCCGACGGTGTAGTCTTGATATGACGGTTTGGACAGGTCGGGCATGGCTCTGGCACCTGTTGTCGGTTTGTGACTGAGGGCTGAACCGCTCAGCCTAAGAAAGTAGGAAGCTCATTCGTGAAAATGGCCCGAGATTTCCCGTTATGAACCAAGCATCGATCAATCTCCAATCATCTGCGTGTAAGCGAAATAATACGTACAGCCGTGCCGTAATCATGATATACTTTCATGAATTATGAACGAACTCCTCGTGGCTCGACGATGCTCCAAGGCAAATGAGAAGTACCTTGTGGCTCGACACTTGGCGTGAGAACCCGAACCAATGACAAGTGGCTCATGCAGCCCTTTTGATCATTGGCTGTTCGGAGTAGACACAGGGGTGGCGAGCACTATCCACACATCACCCGTTGAAAGAGTGCTGGGCTGTGGAAGAGAGGTTTGGCTTGATGAATGGCCATCATGTTGGCTCGCCATTGAATGTGAAGCACTTGCTAGCCCATGGAATCGAACTGTTTCAAGTCTGGGCTTCCTGGACATGCTGAAGCTTGGCACAGACTCGCGCCTGGGCAGGCTAAAACGAAGCCGTGGCTCCGCATCCGTCGGCTCGGGAAGTGTGTTCGTCTTTCAACCCTTCATGCAACGAACTTGATCCAAAGTACTAAATCCTAGTAATAGAGAGACAACCGGATAGCTTGCCGAGATCAGCTGTTGGCTATTCTATCTGTTACCTAGTCTACTGGGTCCAGCTAGGCAAGTGAACTGATGATGATGCTGGTCGGCTACTCAGGAACTCGGTCGTAGGCCGATGACCAACCCAGTCAACCACCAACCACGCTATGCTACGACTGAGCAAAAGAGTCTCAAATGCACTGACTAGGCGCAGCTTTTGCTATGCAATACACTAGCAATGGCTTGCGAAGCCTGACATATACCACCGTGAGAGAGTACCGACAACCAGAATTGCTGCGCGCCCACAGAGTAAGGAATTGACTACACTAACTAACTACTCCGTACACCTCTTCGAATCGAGCAAGGATGTCGAAGAAGCCGATCGTTCTGCATCTTGGCGATGCCATCAAGTACAATCATGACTTTTACAATCAGCAATTTCTGGATCGCTTCGACGTGGTCCATAACGACACACAGACACGGGAGGAATTCATCGATGCCTTGAAACATAAAAGGTCTGGTCTGCATGACTTTTGCAGCCTGGACATTAGAACGTCGCCCCGGCTGACTATTCATATAGATTTGGAGACTTTTCTGCCATCTTTAGACCGCACTTCCAAACCGGTGGGGAGATGGGTCAGTGGGACGACGAGTTGATACCATTACTGCCGGTGTCCGTACGAATCTTCGCCTCTGCCGGTGCAGGCTTCAATTGGGCCGACACCGAGGCATTAGGTCGACGGAAGATCTGGTATGCCAATGGGGCAGGGTGTTCAGATGATGCGGTCTCCGACACAACCCTTTATATGATCCTGTCCGTGTTTCGGAATTTCACGCGCCAGCAGCTCGCGGCGAGAACGGCTGACCCCGAGGTCTTTACAACAACGCACAAGGTGATCGGGAACATATCACGAAACCCCGGAGGCCACGTCCTGGGGATCGTCGGGCTAGGGAATATTTCAAAGAAACTGGTGCTCAAAGTCCAAGCAATCGGCATGGATGTACATTACTACGATGTCTTCAGACAAAGTACCGAAGAGGAGTCCCGCCTGAAAGTCACATACCACGAGTCACTTGAAGGCCTCCTGCGCGTCTCTGACTGTGTATCACTACACACGCCTCTGAACGCACACACCAAGCATCTCATCAATAACGACACAATCTTGCAAATGAAAGACGGAGCACGCTTGGTGAACACATCGAGAGGAGAGGTCGTGGACGAGGAAGCACTGATCAGTGCACTGCGGAGTGGGAAGATTTCTGCAGCGGGCCTGGACGTTCATTACCACGAGCCACAGGTCTCGCCGGTGCTGGCGCAGATGGACAATGTCACGTTAACGACGCACAATGGGGGTGGAGCGATTGAAACACGAATCAACTTTGAGCTGAACGCGATGAAGAATATACTGGCTGTTGTTGGACCAGATGGCGAGTTCCTGGGCGATCCATTGACTCCGGTCAACCGAAAAGCATTTGAAGCTACAACCTGACTAGAGGCATTTTAGGCAGTGTGTTTTATTATTCTGAATCATACTTTAGATAAGAAGAAAATAGACAACAATACTCGCCGCGCATCATGAATCGAGTTGGTTGAGTGTATGATTTTGACACGACTGGTGCCATTGAGGAACTATTCAAACTATTTCGACGCACAAGCTCTTGTCACCAAAGCAACGAAGCCATCTAGCAAAAACTCTACAGTGTGGTTCCGAATTTCTTTAGGCTTTTATTTGACTGGAGATGTTCTTCCAATACCATCTGCCTATCTAGATCTCGTAGCTGAAACTTGGGCCTCGCTGAGCCTCAGAAAGCACTCAGAAATACAATCTTTGTGTATACATGACGGCTAACCATGCTGTGTTGTTTACTCAATGTGTGAAACATTCTTTGCCTTGGGATTTCTCTCAGAGTCGTCGACTTCGGTTTCAATCGGTGTCAGCTCCTTCCCTTCCTTGCCATGAGCAAAGTGGAGAGCTGCTGCCTCTGCATCACCCTTTCGGCCAGTGTCGAAGATTACCGAGACTTCTTCGATGGTCATTTGCCTGCAATGTGGGTCAGCTCCGCGAGTACGATGGAACTCTCAATGGAACGTACCTTGTTTCAGGGAAGAAGAACCAGATGAGGATTAGATACATGGCAATAAGCGCAATGTACACAATATAGCTATCGGGGATTAGCATCAATTCTGGCCCATCGATCACAGGCGGTGCAACTTACTATTTCCACGCCAATGCAACCAAAGCCACAGGATTCACCCACTGGTTGAAGGCCAATGCCACACTCTGAACGCTGAGCTCAATGCTCAGGCCTTTGAGTCTCATGTGGTAAGGTAGGATTTCCGCACCGTAGGCAAATGGCAATGGCGACCAACTCATGCAGTAGAAAGACTTGTAGATGTACATCATGGGAACCACAGCAATGCCTACGGCGTGTGATGGGCGGTGAGCGAAAGACCCACTGAGGCCGGTCATCACGACGTAAGTCGCCAGCATGCCGGAGGTGCCTACAATCCAGAGTGTCCGGCGGCCAGCACGCTCTGCATTCAGAGCTCCGATGTAGGCCCAGACAAGAGACCAAATTGCCATGCCTCCGTTGATCCCAGCAACCTGGTCTGCTTTGGTGATGCCCACAAGTTTCAGCGCTGGCGATAGGTAATAGGCGATGATACCATTGCCAACCCAGTTTGAGCCGGTCCCCATCGTGATCAAAACAAGCAGTCGTCGTCTGTTTCCAGGCGTCTTCAAAAAATCGGAGTATTTGCTCTTCTGATTTTCCTTCTCAAAGGCAAGTGCTTGGCAAATCTCATTGTACTCGTAGTGGACCAGCTCATCATCCACATCACCATTAGCATGCTCTTGTGCGAGGATTCTCAGCGCCTCGTCCGAGCGGTCATGGTCAACCAGCCATCGCGGACTCTCTGGAACGAAGAATAGGTGCACAAGGACGATAGCAGGTGCCAGTGCCTGGAACAGGCATGGTGCTCGCCATCTCCAATCCGTTGCAGGCCAGGACAGCGCTCCGAAGCAGAACCAAGCAGCGGCAATCTGGCCGAAGTAATAGTTGCTATAGTATGCGGTGGCGACATATGGTCTTAAACGTGGATGAGCCAATTCCTGGAGCAGTGCAATGCCTGTAATCTTTCCGAAAGGGCCTGCTGCCCCAATGATGACCCGGCCACCGATAAACGTCGCAAGGTTTGTTGCGAACGAGTTGAGGAACGCACCGAGAATCAGCAGCAGCGATCCCACAGCCAAACAGATCTTCCGACCCCACAAACCATTGATCCAAGAGGCAATGAAGGGAGTGATGATCGCTGGGAGGAACAAGCTAGCAGATATGAAGCCGAGAACGTTGCCAGTAGGATGATTGAAATACTCCTCCCACTCCGGCACCGCTTGAAGACCGTTCATAAGGGAAGCGTCATAGCCTAGGTAAAATACGCAAAAGTAGAGCCCAACGCAGTGGAATACATTTTTCCGAAGTCCTGGGTCTCTCCACCATGAAGGGTCAGTATTATTTCTCAAATGTGAGAAGTGATTTTGCTTAGCGGCCTTGGGCTTGAACATTGCGACAGAGATATCGAAAGGAACTTTGGAAGATATGCCTTGTACGAAGGCTGGAATGATCTGGGGTAATTGTTTATATCCATTTTCAATCGTGTGGGGGTGACTTCACATCGTCAATATCCCTACATGCGGAGGATGTCCGGGGTAAGCCATCAGATGCTATCCTAAACCTGGCTTGGCTCTCCTAACAGCGGAGCCCTTCTAGCTATGATTGCTTGAGTATCGCATGGGCCAATGTGACTCTCTTCGGAGGCCCGGCGGTGGCTTCAGAGCATTTCGGATTGATGACCGAGCCAAGATGCCCTGTGGGTACCATTCAGGGCAGACGCAGCGTGTTATGACTTATGGCGGTTAGGACGAACCAGGGATAAATAGAGACGTAGGGAAACTGGCAAGGGTCGGTTAGATGTGGCCTCATCAATCAGAGAGATCTATTCCTGCTGGAAAGTTTCTGTAAGGAAGAACATCATGGATTGTATATAGATCTCTGAAGGCTTCAGTATCAACTATCTGGAAATTGAGGACCGGATGAAGTCAGTGGAACTTAATAGGCATCCTTCGGGCCTTGCTCAGTGAATCCAGTACCTACGTCCTGTTGGCAGTGATAATGAGGAGAGGAGAACAATGACGGTGGGATCGAAACTTAACGTCTCTGAAAGTGCACGTGATATTAACAATGGGGCAATCCTAAAGCAGCATGATCTCCCTTAGCCCAGGTACATAATAGTGCAACAAAACTCCAATAAATTTCATTTGCTTGAGAACCGGGAATTGGAAACGACTACCTATGTACTACATATATCTTGTTGGCTCCTTGTGAAGGCACCTCGCACGACCCTCGCAATGCCGCGCGAGCAGCTCCTCTCTTTACTGATCTCCTGCGCATCGCGACCGCACAGTCGATGTTTGCACCAGCAGATACAGCGCGCATCTCGAACGGCAGTCGCGATCCGCCATGTGTCAACCTCACCCGGCTCGTCCTCACCAGTCCCAACCCCTGGAGCTCCGACCCAGAAAATCTCCCTCCACGTAGGGCTCGACCGCAACCCGGACGCTAAGTCGGCAATCTCCAAAATCCCTATCCCAAAGGGCGAACGCGGCGAGCAATTCACGCCGTCAGTGCTTGCCCTCCCGCTTGGGCTGCTGTATCCTCCTCAGCCGGGGCAGAACACGCCGCTGGACCGACGAAGCTTCAAGGAGAAGAGGGAAGAGTTCGCGAGCTATGAGAAGGCCATTGAGCGGCGGAGGGTCTACCTGCGCACCTTCTTCCGGCCGTACTTCCAGGAGTGGCGCCGAGTTGATCACCACAAGGGCAAGAGCTTCGTCTCCAATGACCGGCTGTTCAAGCGGGACAAGGCGCTGTATTTCCCGAATATCTGGGGTCAGACTTTGGCGGAGGAAGGGGATGGGCCGGATGGGGGCCGGGATATTACGCCTTTGATAACGGGCAAAGTCTCTATCATTGGGTTCCAATCTGGTCAGTGGGCGGAAGAGCAGGTGGACACGTTCATTGGCCAGAAGGAAAATCCCGAGTTGGGGAATATTCTGGAGGGAAGTAACGGCCTCGCTCAGAGAGTCGATGTCAATATTCAGGGCGACTTCATGCGTGCTTGGCTGGTCAAACTATTTAGCAGCCGTCTACGAACGATGATCCCCAAGGAAAGATGGCACAAGTATTTCATGGTCAAACTGCCTCGAGACATCCGTCGTGGTCTGACAGATGACGTCCGCGATGCGATGGGCTTGCTCAATTCTCAAGTTGGCTATGTGTACTTGGTTGACTCGAGCTGTAAAATCAGATGGGCGGGCAGCGGCCACGCCTGGAAAGGTGAAGTCGAAGGTCTCAATGCTGCAGTGCAGCGGCTCATCAAGGAGGAACAAAAACTGGGTTCCTCCGTCGCCACCAAATAAGAACAGACCTGATTGTCCCTGCCCAACAAGAAACATTGTACAAAAACTCCATATATAAACAAAAATAGCATGCCGCTCTAAACACAAAGATAATTCTGTTCGCGGTTCCCCAAACCCAAAGCTATCGTCGCGGAAATATGTCCTCGTGTCATTTATTTCGAAATACAAGTGTCAATTATTCGTCAACATTCACCTGATCACAATTCTCAGGTTTTGCCCTGTATCAAAAAAGGTTAAGAATTAGCATTTGAGTCCTTGTTCTCAAAACACGAAGGGAGTTTTGGAGGAATGTAACATACCCACATCGTGGACAAGGATCATTAGATTCTGCACCGTCCAAAATCTCATGCACAACTTTGCATTTCTTTGGTGGTTTTGTAGCACTATCGGCAGAGTGTCTTTTTGGAGTGGTTGCTTTGTCGCACATTTCGTGAACATAGTAAGGAGCTGGGCGCGCCGTACCTGGGCAGCAGCTCCAGTGGTAGGTATAATAGATGCACATTAGGAAGATGAATTTTTGAGTTCTGATAATATCGATCGTATATGTCGTATTTGTTCGCCGAAAGAGGGCTGTATTTCCCAGCTTCTGATTCTTTCAACCTAAAATGAAGAAACTACTCCCTCTATAACGGAGCTGGTCTCATGCAGGTTGCTAGCGACTCGGTTCTTCTGCTCACTGCCCCAAAAAAGGTTTTGCTCAGTGTTATCGTTGGCTAATTGATGGTTCGGTATGTGAGATGAATCTTGCTCTGCTGAAAAGCCCAATGGTGAAATCGTCCATTTCCCAATCATCCAACAACCAGGATCAGTGGTCGATAGATATCTTATGACGGGTAAGATTTCTCTACCATTCAGCTTCCATTAATTTCCGTTTCTGAACGCTATGGTCGTTATGACGATTGCTCTTTCTTTGTTGATCAGTCGCGAAAATGATATTGTTGATAATGGACGTTTGCGGGAACCCGACAGCAAAGGCAAGCAACGACGCTCGGAAAAAAACCACTGAAGTTTTCGGTAGCAAAAGGCGGACCAGCGCACACAATTACTTAAAGGAACTGCTTTAGATCCTCTTTGTAGACAAATGGACCGAAGTCAAGGGACCTAGGGGAAAAGCCACTTCGTAATGGAGTCGCTGGAAGACACGTAAGCTCAGCGGAGATATGTGAGGTGAAGGTGGAAGGAAGAAGGAAACAGAGTTCTAAAAGATCCCAAAGGGACTAAATTAGAAAGGAACCAAAAGAGGACGGACGGTGACATCGAGCCACCAGGGAAATCTTGTTTATGTTATTATCAGGAAGCTCGCGCCGGTGGGAAATCCACGGTTTGGCAAGGCAGGCTGGCCAAAGGGAAAACGGCCAAAAGTAGAATTTGGCCGTCAGCAAGAAAACAAGAGGAGACGGAAGCCCGCCATGCCACTGAAATCATTTACAGGTGGAGTGTGACATAGAGGGCATTGGCAATGGCCAGAAGAGAGGGTAAATTTTTCTCTCTTGGGAGACAGGGTTCCCTTCTCTTGGTGCCAATGCTTGTTTGGCAGCTCAAAGGGGAGGATGTACATTGAGGCTTTTTTCTCGCTCGCTGGCAGCTAAAGTTCTTAATTCCTTGTGCCATGAAAGAGGGTAGGCCGGCACTGTACTCTCCTCTCTTCCCAGGCTCTTCTTGACAAGCAGGGTAGGGATAGCCAGACAGCGTCGTGGTACTACTTGATGCATGAAATGCTTGTTTTTTGAGGAGGGGCCGGGAAGCGAACCCGAAGGGTGTAGGTGGTAGAGCCGGCACGTGTGTCGATTAGAAACTTCTCCGATGTTTCGAAATGAGATGCTCGTAATTCGTCGCCTGTGACGGGCCAACAGGAGCAGCGCTGATAAGAGCTTTGTTGCCGATCCAATTCAGGCGAAAGGTTTACCCTCATAGGCAAACCTCTGACGTCAAAGATGGGACATGATCACTCCTAGGTACTGTAGGTACCGCAAGTCCCTAAGCACGAGCACTCTGAAGATAATACGCAGATGACTGTATTAAATAGTGCGGGCTTACCAAGTTGGGAATTGTTGCGACGATGGGGTTGAAAAGAAGTACCAAGACTTGGGTAAGAACTTTATCCCGATGAAGCATTTTAGTTTGGAGGACCAGGGTCAGTCACATGGGCTGGAAACAATGGGAGGTAACGAGGGAACCCTGAGGGGAATGGTGGAATGGCTCGAGACGACGTTCGGCATATGCCCATGGAGGAGAATTGATGCTGCATCGAACAATCCGCATGCCATGTTACTCCGTATCAGCGGCACGACAGCTGAAGAGACACGCGTCCTTTTCCCCGGGGATTGATCCTGGAGAGTACGATGTGGAATACGGAATACGTTGAAGGTAGGGGTCGAGAGTTAGAACTTGGAGCGGTTGGCTCAGGAATGGAACTTGTCACACAGGGATAAACTCTAAAAAAGCGAGCATTGCCAGGCGCCGAGATGGACTGAAAGCTGCAACTGGGACATGACAAGAAGATTTAGCATCAAAGCGTTTGGAGTCCCACTGCCATGGGCGTGAGGTGGCAAGCACGGGTGAGGGTTGCACAGAGGGTCAGCAAAATCAACGAGACCAAGAAACGACGGCAAAGCAAAAGGTAGAAGCGCCATGGTTGGTTCCAACTGGTGGACTTTTAGCTTGGTCAATCATGAATGGACTCGAAAGCCGAACGAATCCGTCTGTGCCGCACTTCCGCGATATTGAGGCCAAGGCTGTCGAACTCAGGGACAAAGCGAAAGTCTATCGCACATTGGGAATTCGGAACATGCTGTACTTGGTGTGGATGTAGTAGAAACACAAGGTTTGGGGAGGAGATAATTCTGTAGCGTGCTCGGCTACAGATAGACCACTTCTCTGAGGTACGAGGCCACCCACTACTGGTCCAACACTCATCCTTTTTATTGTGCGAGCCTTTGATTTGGTGGGATCGTCGTTGGAACAGGACGCGGTCAGTTTCAGCGCGGTCTAGATCCTAAGCGATGACAAACACGGGGTATGGTGTACATGTCTGTATTGTGGTGGAAGCAAATCGAAAGTACTCCGTACTATATTTCAAGCTCTCAATTGAGCACGAAGCAAAGCTAAGATTTAGTCGCCAGCCATTGCCGCAGGATCAACGGCCACAAGAGGCAATGATAGCCTTGAATATTCGTGAGACTGTATCATGAGGTAATCCTCCGATTCGCACGGTTACATCGCTTTTGTAATTCCGCACCCGGTGCTCAATCGATATGGCTTTGTTTTCTTGATGCTCTTCCACTCCGTGGATTAAGTCGATGCGTGGCTATGGGCATCACCATGAGGTTGTGATTGCTGGTATCTTCGACCTCCACAAGTCCTTAGTCTTGGGCTGGCGTCCCTTTGTGTATTGCAATTTAATCTCCCTGCTCAACTTTCCTGTGGAGGTCCGAAGGAGGCGTCTGCCAGGCCTCTGCACTATCAAGGCCAGAGTCAGCTTCCTTTCTGGGCTCAAAGCAGCTCCATCCCTATAAAAGGACAGGAACAGTGTCGCACAATTTGACCATTCTTCCCACAATGCTAATCTGTTGGCATTCGGAACCTGTCAAGTGGTCGGTGCTTGGCCGTCCGATATGGTGCACTATCAAGGAATCAAATGCTCGGCCTGAACCTAACTGAAGTAGAGCAGCATCAGGAAGCAAAATGCGATGAAGCTTCCGAGGATAATTCCATCCCTTCTTCTTTTGGTCCCTATCTTCGCAATTAAACCGTTGACACCAGGAATTGTGGCTGCTGCCGATGTAATACGTCGATTGATGCTCGCTAGGGTCTCCCTTTGTATGCCAAAGTTCTCATTAATCGCATAAGCTTGTGCGAGCACGCCATCAATGACATTATGACTTTGATCTAGTCTGCCTCGCTCTTGAAGCATGTATTCTGCCTCTGCCTCCGCCGGGTTAGAATTTCTGAACGCATCAATGTCAGAACGAACATTGGCAAGTAGATGTTGTCTGTCTCGGGCTTCTGAAATAGATGATTTGAGACGTCGAAGTTCTTGTCGATGCTCAGTCAAGACCTCGCGATGTCGGGAGAGATTGTTCTGCTTTAGGCTTGAGGTGCTCAATGCATTTTCGGAATCCAGGAGACGAGAGAGTTGTGATATCAGGGCGTCGCGCTACATCAATTCATCAGAAAAGCCTTCGTATTAGGGAGTCTCGCTGTTCAATGTCTACCTTTTCTAATAGTTCTTCGATTTCACTTTCGATATGCTGCTCTTCTTCAGATGGTTTCGCGGGGAGGTTCGGCTTGGAGACATATTGTGAGTAGGTGTGGAATAGGGCTTCTGTCTAGCAATGCATCAGTATGATGAAGGCATGGACGAATATCCTCTGGAAGTCACCTGGCTCTCCAATGTTCTGATCTGCTGGCGCAGCTGCGCCCATCCAGTCCCGGTTGCCATTGAGACGGTCCAAGACAAACAAAAGAAAGACTGAACGTGTTGCACCAGGCTACAGCGTTTCAGATCTTCGCTGGAGGTTCGAGTCCATAATGGTAGGTCCAAGTGTTCTGAACAACAGGCTTCCCCTTACATGCATTCAAGTGCTCTTCTATATTCGGAACTAGTCACGCTGTCTGACGAGGCTCAGAGGCGGAGACGAGCAGGCGGACGCCAAGCCTAATTCAGTGCTTGCCGCTCTTACAACTGCAGCACATTGCATCAATGTCCGACCAGACAACTAAACTCACGTGCCGTGGAATCTTGGCAATTGCACACAACTGCACTTCCAAAATTCTACCACGAACGAACCACATCAAAGTGCGCCCACGATCACCAACCCAATACTCACCAAACTTTTGACAACAGACGAGGTCTTATCCAGTAAAGATGGTAAGATTTGGCAATTCGCATTTTGCTTGCAGTTTGATCTGTGCTGACGGATATAACAGTCGTCCAACGCAAAAGTCAAGCCCGGCCAACTATGGGGCAAGAACAAGGACGACCTGAAGAAACAACTCGACGAACTCAAGACTGAGTTGGGTCAACTTCGTGTCCAAAAGATCTCCGGTGGTGCCTCATCGAAATTGACGAGAATGTACGTGTTCAAATCCCCCGCAATAAAGGAAGAGAAAAATGAGACAGTGCGGGCAACGCAATGCCAGGAAACGAGAGCGTCAACTCGAGTATATCAAGGCTAACAACCCTTCGAAAATTTATAGACACGACCTGCGCAAATCCATCGCACGCACCCTGACCGTCATCAACGCCAACCAGCGCCACCAACTCCGAATCTTCTACGCCAAGAAGAAGTATCTCCCACTCGACCTCCGACAAAAGCAGACCCGCGCCATCCGCCGCCGACTAAGCAAGAAGGATGCCAGCAGAGTGACCGAGAAGCAGAAGAAGAAGTCCACACACTTCCCCCAGCGGAAGTTTGCGGTGAAAGTTGAATAGACGGTCTTGACTTAGCTTTGTTTTCTCTGGCTCGCGAGGACCCCCGGTTGTAGAGGGAGGGAGCAGGGCGTGAACAGACTCAATCAAACGGGCACAAACAAGTGGTGCTGAATAGCCAGCAGGCGATATGGGGTGATATCGGTTCTCTTCACCAAGAACCAAAAACCCCCTACGCCTGAAGCAATCTGTCAGCTTGGTGGTGCAGAACCAGCATCTTTCGGAATGTACTAGGCCCCTGGGACGGATAGGGATATTCCTTCTACGTGCAAAAAGATACCTCGTGCTCGATGCCAATCCAAAAATATGAAAATCCAAATTCATGAATGACTGCTAAACCCATCCATGCTCGATCTGTACCTTTTTTTTTATACCTATATCTCCCTTCTAATACTTGAAATCAAGATGCTCTCAAAGATCTATCTAACTGACTACCTAGGTATATAATATGATGTATGGATCTGTTCAACAACAAAACATTCAACTCTCAAATTTTCGCGGCCCAAGGCTCGAGAATCCACGAGCCGTCACAGACACACCTGGCCAACATGGTGGCAATCTGGCGCGGCCACTCTCGGCCAGGGACATTGACATCCTCACTGTACGTGCCACAGCGGACGCATTTCCTGACCATCAAGGCCGAACCCGTGCCACCGACCTCGACACTGCCCTTTAAAATGGGCCGCTTGCGGTGAATGTCAAACCTCACGGCATCGGGGTCACCGCCGCGCCCCATCACCTCATTATTCAGGAAAACATAGTCCAGCGACACGGGGTCCGTGAACAGGCGATAGCGATCGATCAGCATCTTGGCGCGCAGGCCAGCATGGTTGTTGATGAGTTTGGTGAGCAAGGATTTCACCGTGCCCTGGTAGCCCTCGGGCACGTTCCCCGTGGCCATCATCTGCAGCTGTTTTGCGGCGGTGGCGGCCGTATTGCCCTCGACATCGCCGACGGCGGCCCATCGGTATTCCAGGATGGCTTCGATGGCCTGGAACGAGATGCCCTTCCCGCTGGTCTGCTGCTGGATGCATTGCAACAGCTGCAGCTGGTGGCGCAGCTTGGGGTCGTTGACCTTCGCGTATGCGCGCACCGCCCGCACGAATGCGATCAGGAAGATGCGCGACCAGTGACAGTTCAGTAGCAGCGCGACGAGGCCCTGGCTGCCGTCGCCGGCGGTGTCGCCTATTCGGCCGATGCCGCCGTCTCCTGCCGCCCCGCCATTTGTTGCGGTGGTATTGCCATTGGCCTTTGTCACTCCGACTTCGTCCAAGAAGATTTCAGGGTTGGACTCACGGTCGCCGACTTCGAGGATAGTGTTGAAGATGAAGCGCACGACGCCGAGGCCCCATTTGATCTGTGAGCAGAGCATGTCTGTAAACTCGGGACTGAGCACAACGTTGAGGTTCTGGAAGTCCCTGAGACTCATGTAGAGGACCGTCGCCGTATGGCGGATGTTGTTGGCAAGCCACGACCACTGCGCCGTCAGCGGCCAGCATCTGCCTGACCCCTGGGTCGTTGTCGGAGTAAGGAGACCCTGACAATGTGCCGTCAGACCGGTGTGGTACGCCATGACTTTACCCATCACCTGCTTGTGGAACACCCGCTCCAGTTCGGACCCCTGGGTTTTCTCGTGGACGTACTCTGTGTCGCGGAACAGCGTCCGGTACATTCCCGAAACGAGTGTGGGGATCAGTTCGGGTGGGACGGTGTTTAGAGCGCAGAAGAGGATGTCGTCAATGGTAGAATTCGACCAGCAGGCTCTAGCGAATGATAGATTCAACGATGCGATGGCCAATTCCGTACCAGGTTCTGGATCTTGTTGTAGTTGGCCCTGCTGGAACTGATACTCCATGCTCGCTATTCGAGTTTTACCCTCGGGCGAGACATCTGCTCGGACACAAGCGTTGGGAGAAAATCCGGGCGAGTGGATGGTTGAATTGAAGGGATATGTAAATCCTGATTGGGCCATGGAGGTTGTTTCCATAGTTGACGCAGAGTAAGACACCGACGACAGGTCATCTGAACTGAGAAAGTCGGTGCGATTCTCTTGCGTCGTAACTATGACTGCGTGGAGTCCATCGACACGACGCAATGTCGTGATGACCTGTTCCTCTTTGTCTGGTTGACGTTCTAGTGTGACAATGGAGGGTGTCTCTGATATGCTCGCTCCCTTGGAAGGTAGGTCGTCGAAGCGAGATTGTAATTTCTGCTCAATGGTCGTCACAGCCCATTTCTTGATGACACTGGAGACAAGATAGCCAGGATCGGCAATGCTGACTGAATTATTGACACCCGTCGATACAGCGAGAATGACTGGGGATAGTTGGACTGCCTTTTCCACATCAGAGGTCTGCACCACTTCTAGATGGCTCAGTTGCCATGAGTCAGGTTCATAGGATTCTCCTCCAAGAGCAGCAGATGAAGTCGGCAGAGATGAGGCACAGGTAGAGACGGCCTCAACCATCAGAGTGGCCTGGCCTTCAGGATTGACCTTGACATCCGACCAATCGATCTGGACAAAGTAGACTGAAAGAGCACCATCGCAGGCATGTAAGGTGACCAGCATCTTGCCTTCAACAGTCGGCGCGAAAGCAGCATGTGTGTAGAGGACGTCATCTGACTGCCCGAGTTGGGTTGCTGCCTTTACGTACTGCATGTCACCTCTCTGGTAGCATAATGTAAGTCTGCCATTACGGTGGACCATGGCCACGGCACGGTGCCAATAGGGGCCCAGTGGTTTTGCCCTGGCGTTGCTGTGAACCCATCGTGAGTCGTTCTTAGCGGCATGGAGGACAACATTTCTGGGACGGTCCTGACGGTCTTGGTTCAACCAGGTCATGCCAATGAGCGAAGAGCACTCGTCCACGGCATCTAAACTGCCTTGCCTGAGCAAGAGCAGGCGATTTAGGGAGACGGGCGAGTTGTGAAAGACCCATGTCCTTCCCTTTGCGTCAACGACAATGAGTTCTCCTCCCGTGGAACTCCAAGCCAGACTGACGGCGTCCTCAAAGATGGTGGTGAGGGTATGTCTGCTGCTCAGTTCCCAGGCGGCAGAAGAACAATTGAAGAAGAGACATTCCAAGTAGACCGAAGTGCCATCGTTGGAGATACTAGCAATATGGCCATGCCTCGACCAGGCCACTCGGTCTGAGCAACCAGAATTCCATTGTCGGATAAGCTGTTCAATGACTGCTGGATTGGTTGGCAGAGTTACATTTCCAACAGCTTCAAGGCCAGAGGTGCCATCAGGCTGCTGGATCTGCTGCAGAGGGCCTTGATTGAAGAAAGCCTCAGAGGCGAAGTCATCTTCATGTGGATTAATCTGATCAAGTTGATCCATGTTGGCCTCTTGATTATCGCTCGATCATCCTTTCAGACATAGCATCCGTTTCTGACGTTTCCCTTTCGGCAATAGCAGGATCAATACTAGATCAGTAGCGTACAAGGTATGGAGTGCCAGAGTTTCAGTTGAGTTACCTGGGACGTTTTCAAGGACCAGGCGCGAGTGCACATCTACGCGTAAAGTGGTTATTTCAAGAACAGGGCTTGTGCGGGTGAAAGGCTGAGAAGGGTGTGGATGCGAAGCGTTTGCACATTAGCCACAGGGACGAGACGCTTAAGAATGGGCCCTTGGAGTGACTAACCACGATGGGGTTTAGGGCTCTGTTGAGGCGTGGAGTCAAGCCACAGGCCGAGAGGGCCCCCGAGGAGGCCTCCTTGTCCCCTTATCGGTAGCCCGGGAAACAGGCACCCACAGGGCTAAGGCATTTGGCCATTTGGTGCCGCCGACCAGCTAATTACTACTATTACAGAGACGTGACTACGACAGTGGCGACAAGAGTGACATCTGACCACACTGGAGTCCACAGAGACGTGAATCTTTGCTGCCTTTCCATTCAGACAATACGGTTCAATGCCATGTTCCTTGGTACCCAGTGACAGCGCTGTTGCAGCAGCTTGCAGCTCTGGGTCAGGCACCAAGGTCGCCTTTTTAGCTGGGCGTGCAAGACTACGGTAAGAGTGATAGGCGACCCGTGTCATTTGCGGCCCAGCCAGTTGGCCAAGAGCGACCCTCGGGCGCGAGTGGCCCCTAACTTAGTCGATCTTAGGCGGTAGGCGACTCGTCTGTAGGTACTGTCTGGTATGCATGTTGTGCCTCGTGCCCAAATACATGCGACCCCGACATTTCTGGGTTTGTTGATGGCCATTGTTTTGCATGCAGCCCAAGACCCTCCTCAGGTCGGGATTCGGGGTCCCCCCTTCTCCCTTGTTACTCGTTGGTCTCCAACTTTCCTCCCCTTCTTCCTCCACTGCATCTTGCAGCCGCTGACGATCCGCCCACCCAGAGTATGACAGGCTTTTACAGTTTGGCCCAAGTGTAGCCCTTGTGCCTGTATGTACCAATAATGGCCCCTCCCTCATAGTAAACGGAGCCTTTGCCGTGAGTACTCGTAGTCATTCCACCCTCACTGCCAGGAACACACGAACCCGCTGTACTGCAACTACCTCGTGCTCTGTCTTCCGGTTCCAGCCTCATGCTTGAACTGCGCCTCTTCTCTCTCTTCCTTCTTCCTTTCTGACCCTTTGTTCCCACGCTCCTCCCCTTCACCCATATCCTTATTCACC
>Ga0105239_10001494_pt1 | contig 31095 bp, 30 predicted proteins | sample KBSC44metaG_FD_92761 | JGI IMG/M metagenome (GOLD analysis project Ga0105239, IMG submission 92761) | Corn rhizosphere microbial communities from Kellogg Biological Station, Michigan, USA - KBS C4-4 metaG | ecosystem: Host-associated > Plants > Roots > Rhizosphere > Soil | place: Michigan, USA...
TGACTCTCGTACGAACTGAAAACATTGAGTACCGTGCTACTCCGTAGCCACGGCAACGCAGGTCACATGACCAAGTCCAAACTACGGGTCTAACCAGTCACAGTTGGGTGGGGGGTGGGGGACTCGAGCCGTCCATTTGAGCAGAACCGCATGATTGAATTCCTTACATGTCTGTGCTTGTAGATTCAATGTCTGCAGATGAGTTAGAGTGGGTGGAGTCGACCTCGATTTGGATGAGCACAAGATAGACGCAAGATTGAGATGTGGGCCTACGATAAGTAAGATACATAGATTGATGTAGAAACCAAGCAACAATCACCAGGAGAAGACATGTCGGAATACCAACTTGGATGCATATATAGTCTTTCATGAATTAATGTTATTGATTGATCGATAGCGTAGTAACGAGCCCCCTGTGATCATACAACATTCTTTTTCATCTGGCTTGGTCTGGCCGTCTGGCCGACGTGGTATGACTGAGTCTGCTTGGTGTATTGAGATTTGAGCGGTTGGTGAAGGGGGAAAAAAAGGAAGTGTTCAAAGATTCCGCCTCCCATCACTTCATCCTTTCGTCGGGTTCCATGACTGCTTCCTCATGAGCATCCAGACCACCTCGCCATCAACCTCTAAAACTGGCTTCCCCACAAATCCAAAAGGGTTCCGCATAAAAGAACTCATAGAATGTATATTGCCCTGTTACTACGCTCTTGCGTAAATGAAAACCTTCCCAATGCCTTTTCGAAACCAAAAAAACGCCATTCCCGCTCATACCATGACATAGTGAAATCGGACATGTGACATAGATACAGAGTGATAATCAGGTGATAGATTATATTAATTTATTTCTTAGGATTGTCGTTCATATGAAGCGTGGGGAGATCGTTTATCGCGGTCCTGGACCTCTGCTAGGGCCGCCGGGGAATGGAGGGGGAGGGCCCATTGGCGTACCATCAGGTCCAAATCCTGGTTTGCCTCCAGGACCGCCTGGGCCTTTACCTGGGGGACCACCGGGACCTTTGCCTCCAGGTGGGCCGCCACCAGGACCGCCGGGACCTTTACCACCTGGACCACCTGGACCGCCGGGACCGCCGGGGCCACCTGGAGGACCCTTTGCAGCAAGAGAACTTCTCTTTCGGAGTTTCTCACCGAACATCCAGAGCAGGATTGGGGTAGGAACACCGATGCCAATAGCTGCGATAGCCAACACGGTGTTACCCCAGCCAAAGTCGAGAGATTGGTACATGTAAGGGGCGAATAGAGGGAATCCAAAACCAGCAAGAGATCGCAGAACAGTGACGGCAGCCACTGCAGAAGCGGCCATGCGTGCGTAAGTATCGACTAGGTACGTGGTGACACATTGGAAGGCCGCGATGGTCCCAATACCGAAGATGAAGGAACCAATGTTAGGGACGATCCAGTGAGTTTTAGCTTGAGCAGCCCATCCATAGGTCAAGAGGCCAATGGGAGTCAAGAAGGAGAATGGGATAACCAGAGGCATGCGGTATTCAGGTTTACCCTGGCCCCGAGGGTCCTTCTTTTTGAGCTTTTGGTAGATCTTGTCACTAGACTTTCCACAGAGAGGGGCGCCGATGAAGAAACCGAGACCGAGGGAAATATAGTTGAGACCCGAGATACCGACAGACTGGCCATACACGTTCCTGTAGAGAGTGGGGAAGGTCGAGAGTGCGAGATAAAGAGTACCATAGGAGAAACCCATGTAGAGGGCCATGACCTGAACGATTGGCTGGGTGAACAACATGCCAAATGCGCGACCCATGGTCTTGACCACCTTCTTCCAGACAGGCTGGTCGACTTCTCCCTCTCCTTCGGCCCAATAACGGGAATCACCCGTCTGCTTGCGAATCATCTTAGCCTTCTTGTGGAGAATGTATGGGGCATAAGTTTCGCTGAACTTCCAGAAGCCTGCAACCAGAATGAAAACCGTGGTGATGGAACAGGCGTGGAACATCCATCGCCAGTCAGATTTCTCGGCGACCCAGGCACCCACGATAGGACCAACGGCGGGGCCGAGCAGAGGACCCATGGCATAGAGACCCATGGCTTTGCCACGTTCTTCAGGTTTGAACAAATCACCCAAAACACCGCCTCCAATGGCAAGGGGAGCAGAACCACCTAGGCCAGAGAGGAAACGGAAAGCCATAAGCTGCTCCTTGCTTTGAGCAAAGCCGCAGGCGACATTGAAAGCGAGAAAGACGACATTGGATAGCTGAAGAATCAGGACACGGCCATACAACTCGGAGAGAGGGCCCAAGAACATTGGACCAATAGCGTAAGCCAAGACGAAGATGGAGAGAACAATCTGTCCCTGGATTCTGTCGCTTGGGGGGATATGGAATTCCTCCATGATCTGAGGAATAGCGGGGGCGACCATGGACGAGGCCAAGGGTGATAAGAAAGTAAAGGCGGCGGTAAGAGCTGTGACAGCCCACTTCTTATTCGAAGGCCAATTCTTGGGATTGAGTGGGTCATTTGGACCGTTGAATTTGACCTTTCAGACGCGTCAGCAGGTCCAACATTCTTGGGGAGCGTTCACTGGGGGGGGACATACCTCGTATTGATCACCTGGCTTCTCTTTTTGAAGGAAGGGGGTGGGTGTAGAAGGGGCATTTTGGCGTTCAAGATCAAACTTGGAAGGATCTTTCCTATCGGTGGAAGTTTGGGGCGGTAGCGGGCTGGGACCGTGACCGTGACCGTGTCCGTGGTCCTCTTCACAAGTACACCATGATTCGTGAGAGTGTTTGGAGTGAGGGCGCTCGAGGGGGGGTGTCATCATCTGGTTCAGTGGGCGTTTCTCATCTCGAGGATAGGAGTTGTGCAAGGTGTTCATTGCCAGAGTCTCTTCCGATTGGGTGGGATAACGAGGGACGGACTGATCATAGAGGGAGTCATTGTTGTTGAGGTAACCTTCGGCGAGCAACCTCTGGTTTGCAACGAAGTCTTGATCGCGGTCGAGGTAATGGCCGTCACTTGGGATCCTCGAGTCTCGAGTGCGGAAAGAAGGAGCAAAGGAAGCCATGGAGTCAGGTCTGTTTTGCTGAGATCGCATGGAGCCCTGGTCGTCATATTGGCCAACATGGTAATCTGGGCCATCGTCATAAAGAACAGCGAAGGTAATCTCACTGCTGGCACGGTCGGAGCCAGGCGAAGGTTCGGCGGGTAAGGATCGGTGTCGGTAGGGTTCTGTGGAATTGAGTCGTCGTAACGAGGGAAATCGGGAGTTCAGGGCGGGCTGGGAGAAGGGCCTCAGCATGCCATTGCTCCGGGAGTCGTCCTCCATGGTGGACGACGCGGTGTGGTTCAGGGCGGTATGATGAGGATAACCAGCGGTGGATGTGGTGATGGCTGGCAAGGGAGTCTGTGGACGTGAGTGGGAGTCGTAACCACTTGCGACTTCCCAGCTGTCCCAATAGTCTTGAGCCGCCAGTGCGTTGGGTAGAGGAGGGAATATAACGAGTGTGGATGGGCTGGCCTGGAGCTGGGAGAGCGAAGGAGAGGGAAAAAGCTATTACAACAAGAAAAGAGGTGGATGGGAAGGTGGATTAGATGAAGGAAAAGAGACAGGGAGCACGGGGTGAGTAGCAGAGGAGAGGACAGGAGGGCGAGGGTCAGCGGGCTGAACTGAACGACTGGCTCGGGCCCTGGACACGAACAAGAAAGGAAGATCCGCAGTGCAGGATGACTGACGAGGATTAGGGATGAGGGAGTGGAGGTGGAGGAGAGGGAGCTCTGCTTTCGGGCTGTGGGAAGTGCTCAGGGCTAAGTGGCCACACCCGCTGGGCCACTGGGCTGAGGCGGTGGATGGCGATGGGATGGGATGGGATGGGATGGGGATGGGCGATGGCGGGCCTGGCACTTGGTACCCATAGGGAATAGCCCGTGGCACGCTAGCCTGGGCCGCTTGTGGGTTAGGCTTCTTTAGGCCCCGTGTCATGTTACGGACGAGGTGGTAAGAAGAGGCACTGCTCGTCATTGATGGTGATGACTATTGCTATTCCCATGTTCTCCGCGCGAAGACTCCGTCCTCCGACTGCATCACAGTGCTCGTGTGAGATGGAGAAACAGGGGACGGGAGGAAAGACAGTTCCGAGCCACGAGGATGGAGGTCGATAGAGATGCCATGGGGGAGAAAACGTGACCGAGCCTGAGATGCGAAGTTTTACACTAGACTCTGACGATATTCGATATGGTTGTGTTGGGCTTGGGATAATACAGACCGAGGACAGGAAGCTGTAAGGCAGAGGCTCGTTCACGAGGCTGCTTGTGGTCACCCTTGGTATTGATAATTGGCACTAGCCGTGGTTAAGCCTTGCTAGCGACCAGCGGCGGGCGGGCGAGGCAGACCAGGGAGCGACCAGGGCGTCCATGCGGCTGCTCCTTTGAATCGCATTGTTTCTAAATCCAGTCCGTAGCGTGTCTCGCTAGTGTTGCTGAGTGGACTTCGCGCTCACGCTCAGCCTGCGCCGCAATCTTGATGCTTGCCCATCGACAGGGATGCGCCTCCTCATCTCCACGGACTTTGTCGTCCGACCACCGCCAGCAAAGCCACCAGCCTTGAACGGGCTTGGTGGTGCCTCCTGGCCCAATCCCCGTCCCCTTTAATCAAGCCGACCTGTTGACAGCGTGAGGGAGCCTCCCAGTGGCACAACAGCACTTCGCCGTCGCCCATGAGATCTTGGCTGGTCCGCGTCACAACAACAAACAATCAACGAAACAGTGACCATACTGAACATGCAAGTCCCAGGCGCGAGGGAACGGCGAACTGCGAACTGCGAACTGCTCGTACCCGTCCGCTGTATAGCACATGCCTGTGTGCTTCCCTCGGGCTCCGCCTCGTGTGGTGTCTTTTAATTTGCCTGCGTCTTGGCGCCCCTGATAATCCCCCAACAGAGTCAAGTCTCGAAGCACATCATCGGGAATGAGATTGTGCTTGACCTGTTTTCGCACTTTTCGCCTCCTGGTGTCTGACTTCGAATCTTAGCCTCACCCGCTCCCTCCCTCGAATCGCACATCGTATCGTCTTCGAGAAGCCGTGCAAATTTCATTCCTACAGCACGAATGCACAAAGCCCCAAGCAGGCACATCTCGGCATCTCCAGAGCCCAGACACATCACCCCCACCAGGAGATCGACGAGTCCCATGCCGCTGAAAGGGAGCAGCCCTGCAGGAATCTTCTCAATATCAACCGAGCCATCCAGACTCCGGTTTATCTCCGTCTTGCCTTCAATTTGGAGCCACCAGGTGTGATAATTATGGTCCCCAATAAGTCCCCTCACTTTCCGGCCATTCATCGATACAGATAGCGCTAATGTGTCACCAATATCTCGACCATGCCTGCGCTCGCTTGCTGAGCTGTATCACCATATCAGTCCTCCTTTTGCACTTTTGACCCTGGTCATTTTGGCGCTGCCTCTGTCCGCCACTGGCATTACAGACCCGAATCGGTGAGCCTTGGGCGCTGGCGTGGTCCATGCCCTGCAAATCATCCACTTATCAACCGCCCGTTGAACGCACCATTCGTCAGCAATTGGATCCCGCGCTTCTCCCAGAATGTGCTTGGTGCATCCTACATCTGGTTCCTCATCAAGCCTTTCCCATTCACCCACCACTCGAGGATTTGGCGGTCACTTGAAGCTCTTTGTCAAGCTACTTGTAGGAATCATCTCATGTGGTTTGGAATAATGTCCATGGCTCGCTACTTTCGACATGGTTATCGAGTATTCACGCTATCTCAACCCCCGAACATGCCATGTGGAACAGTGGTGTCAAGCCAAACCCGACGGCCGGCTTAGTGGCATGGGCACACAACGTGCAAGCCGGTGGAGAGCGCATTTTGCTGCACCCACTCCAACTGCTATCTGTCCCCGTGTCTGATACAGTCCTCTATCGAGGACGTAGCCAACAGGGCCTTAGCTCATGCGCTTAGCCTATCAATCACTCACAGATAAATCCGCAATGCCCTTGCCCTTCTCCAAACTAAAAATTACCCATCGGGCGGAGAAATCTGCCTTATAGCGATGGTCCAGAGTTGCGGATCCTAAATACGTGGTACAGGTTCATTACGCCCTCACAAACTCAGCAAGAATAGAGAGTTGGTTGCTAGAATGCATCATTCAAACGGCAGAGAGAGATGCCGTGGCCGATCGGCCTCCCCGAGACAACGACACTCCGTCTTAACGACACAATAATCGCCCTCGCGGCTTTGCAGTTGTCCACGGACAACTGTCGATAATGAGGCCTTCGTTCTGGCGTGCCGCCTGCATCAGACTTGAGAAGGTAATCGGGTAAGCAGGGGATCCCGGCCCTGTGGATTGGCTGCCGCACTTTGAGTCCGATAGGTTCCTAAAAAAAGAATCATCCTTGACTGGTTCCCCGCTAAACAAGAATAAGCCCCTGTCTAACTCGTATTACAGCATTCCATCAAACCCCGACTTGCTACCTACAGACGTCCAAGAGGTATCTCGGTCAGGGTTTTGGTCCCTCTGTGCGGAGGGCACAAGCAACGAGCTGACCCGACTTTACCACAGCGCCTATCGCTTGTTTTTCAGCCAAGATCCCGCTCACCGACTTGAAGGAACAGTACTACTCCGTCTGTACGAGTTCAAAGTGCAACGCCTACTACTCTGAGATCATGTCACGAGACAAACTGGTCGGGATATTTCCTCGGCTACTCCCACGGAGGGATTCTCTCCAGGTAATCTGTAGTTCCAGGCTCGCTTGCCAGCACAGCAAGATATCTGTGGGGCTATCGGTAGCAGGATTCATAGGGCTGCAACCCTTCTCAAACTCATCTCCTTCTGGTAACATGGTGGGTGTCATTCGTCACCCTTTCAACGATTCAGCCTAGGGATCACGCCCGCTACAAATTCAATTCGCTGTGTAGGATACCCTCAACGTGCATGCAACCTCTCGATTTCAAGCTTGGCTCTCCGAAATCTACTGCAGGTCTCTAGGTTAGATGGTTGTTCAACAGGACCCTCTTCTCTCCGGGATCATTCCCTGCTTTTGCAGCACCAGCTGGAAATGAATAGAAGTGGTCATCACTTTACAGATTTCAATGCCAACCGTCGGACCGCAGGCAGCTGCCCTGCATCAACGCTCCTCCCGTCTACCGGTTGGCAGAATGGAGTATTGGCTGTAAGTTCAACATGGCGCATTGACCCGTGTCTTGTCATACGTATCGCAACCCACACCCAGGAGAAAAGCTCTCGATCTCCGCAAGACCCGGAATGGAAGTACATCAAAACTGGAGGCAAAGAAGAGCAGGAAGAAGCTTTCTACCGTCTCGCGATGGGCACACCTGTATAGTGACGCCAATGGCTTTCCCAGCTGCTGTCATTGCCGTCATTGTTCCTGAACTTTGCTACCAGTCTCTAGTTTCTACCCTTTCGTAAAGATATCCCCATCTGTTCTATTTAACTCCTATGACTTCTTCGCCCTCCAAACTTTATCGATAATAATCGCATCAAAAATCAAGCTTGGCCATTTGAGTTTTGGGCTACTGATTCACCAACTCCCCAAACAGCATACCGGTCTAAGCTAATCAGACAGTGCGCTGAAGTTCATCATGACCTGCATGCAGGATCTTGTTCTTCCCACGCTACTGCCTACTACCCTCCATCAGCTGGTCATGGTGAAAACCGAAAGCACCCCATGCCACAGACTAAGTAGCAGTGTTACTTGTAGAAATCGGGCAAGATCCAGAAGGATTGTGACTCGCACAACTAACTCACTAACTGGTAGTTAGTGCGCGGTGGTGTGATGACCAGCGGGGTGACTGACCTGAACAGGCCAAGTCGAGACTTGAAGAGGACGACATAATTATGTATCGGATTCACAACGGCTAATTATTGCTACTCAACTAAAATGTGTCCTCGTCCTCAGCCTTCAGCGTCATGCGAATACGAAGGGACTTAGGTATGTATGTATTAGGTAGGGTCCCCTCCGGCGCAGAGGATGTGCCGAGTGCGCTGCCAGCTCTGGCAGGATGTGGTGAACATGCATGCCATGCCCTGAGCCAGCACCACCTGCCTCGTATGTATGTATGTACGAGCACCGACTTTCAGCGCCCAAAACCCCAGATGGCCAGCTCCAAGCAAAATAATTACATACTTACGTACCTACGGGGACGATCTCAAAGTAACCCAAGTGGTCCCGACCAGAACCTAGAACCTAGAACCATGAACCATTCAGGCCCCATAATATCTAACTTTGACCAAAACTCGGGAGAATGTCAAACAATAATTAGAAAAACCTTGCTGAAGGAGAGAAAAAAAATTTGGGAGGCTGGGGGGGAGCGAGCTCGGGTCCCAAGCAACGTTTCAAAAGGAAAGGGAAACTTTCGTCAGCCATGTCTGTCTCACTTTGGCTCGCACTGCTAGTACATACTGGTATTTAACTCGCACGGCGAGATAAGTACAGGCTACAAGTTACTAATTAATTACCCACCACTCAGACTCCGTACTAGTTTTACAAAAGATGAGGTACGGTCGACACACCAGTAGTAGTCAAAGTTTATCACCTCGTCGCTCTGTAGCAAGCCTATCTTATCGCGCGCGCAGTTGGTAATCGATACGGCACCTAATAATCGACAAGTACTAAGTACTACCACAGTACTCCGTACTCCGTACTATTATGTATCACTGTGTATCTGAAATCCAGCGAAAGCCACCTGTCCCCGGGCGGTGTTTGTTGACATGCTATTAATTACACCTGCCAAGATCTGCATTGTTCAAACGATTCCATCCCCCTACCCAACTCACTCAGGGTTCCTTCTTGACCACGTTTCTCGTGATTGAAAAGGGGTCAGTCAACAGCCAAGCTGTTACTCTGTACATGATTCAAAAAGCCCAGTTAGTGATCGGCTCTCGGGCGCGACGCGCGTCGAGGCTTCAGCTGTGCACTGTTACATGCTATACATAGTACGGAATACATAGTACTATTAGCATGATGCATCATGTGCAATGTCGGTGGGAATGGGTCGAACCCCCTTTGTTTCATTCAATTGCAGACACTGCGAAACTCAAGGCTCGAGGCTCGAGCTTTGAGGAGTTGAGGAGTTGAGGGCACAAGGGCAATCATGCTAGCCAGATACTCCGTAGATATGTACGGATACCTATGTAGAGATATGGGGAAGGACCATAGCGTGCATACGCACCCTTGTCTTCCTGGAGGACGTGGCCAGCCATGTCTGCAGATTGGCAGTAATTAAACAATTAATTAATTAGCACCCCCGAACTCCCGTTATTTACTACATAATTACTGAGTGTCTGTGGTCAATATCGAATATTGTGGCACACGCCACTCAACGGCATCCTTTTCAATCTCTTTGTCCACCACCACCACCACCACCACCATCATCACCTCACATCACATCTTCAAATGTCCCAATTCAGATCCCCTACCCAACCCCGCAATCCTGATCTCGGGCGTGGGTGCAGGCAGGGTCGATGGCGCGAGGTGGGCTGGCTGCTTTGTTCTCCTCCCCCCCCCTCCCCAGCCACCTGATTTTTGTCACTGGTACTCCGTACTCCTCGTAGGTGGGCGGTAGTCTGCAATTATCCGTATTCCACTGCGGTTTGCAGATACACATTTCAGGGGTGCAGAGTATAATAGGACGGAGCACAGTTAGTACTCATGGCAGCTTCGTGATGTTCTTCTCGACCAGCTCTAACTAGGCAGGCGGCGGCGGTGGCGCCCTGCGTTCTGCACATAATACTCGTAGGTGCTCTGCTTTACCCTCGAAGTGGGATGATCCACAGCTGAGATGTATAGTATAGCGCTCGTGTCTCGCGTGCAAGAATCAAGAATCGAGGGCCTGGCCAGTGAAGGACTTGGGGTGGTGAAGCCGCGCGCCCAGAGGGAGGGACTTCCCGTTCGCGGCGTTTTGCCCTTTCCTTGATAGATATCCTTTTTCGTATCGCTTTTGGGAGAAGTATTGATCCGTCGACCAATGTCTGTCGCTGATAAGCGAATTGGTTGGCCTCGGTGGGCAGGCAAGCCGCTCGTTTGCCAGCCTCTCGAGTATCAAAGTGTCAACACATTGCTCCCCCTCGGGCGATATTTCTTTGATTGTCCAAGTACCTCGTATTGATGATGGCGTTGCGATCCAGCGATGACTAGATTCATGCCACCCACGCACTGCGCACCACCGGCGTCCGCTTCGTGTTCCTGCCTAGGCTGTACTCGGCAGTTTCTGAACAGAAGAAACGTGAGGTGGCTTCAGCAGTCCATGGATGGGAAGGATATCGCGTGCCTCCCCCCCTCCAACAAGGCTCTGATGGCAGCCCCAATCAGGAAAGATGTTAATATCAGTTATCAGTGCCGACATCAGCATCAGCACCAGCACCAGCGCCAGTGGTGGTCGAATGCCCCTTTTGCTTCTCAATAATATTCCCCTTGGCATCTCTATCCCTATTCGCACGCCAGACGCCCTCCTCCATCTCACCGGTGTCCGAGAACCATTCTCTCTTCCAGATCTCCGCTCGGGCTTTCACGCGCTCGAGGATCTCCTCTGCGCCGTCCCAGCCCGCGGCTCGGTGTCCGCTACTGACGGTGACCGCGATGCTCTCTTCTTCCACCTTGACCTCTCCCAGTCGATGCACGATCGCGACCTTCTCGAGGCCGTGCTTCTTCTGGACGTCCTCGGCGATCGCGAACAGCGACTTCAGCGCGAGAGACGGGTACGCCGAGTATGACAGACGAGACACCGGTCGGTGGTCGAAGTTGTTGCGCGTGGTGCCCAGGAAAAGAATGTTGGCTCCTGCCGTCGGGGAGCGCGTGAATCGAAGGTAGGCCGGGATGTCGAGGGCGTCGTAGACGAGAGAGATGTAGATCGTGGGCGATTCCAGCGTCTGTGGGAAGTTGGCGGGGTCGAGAATCGACGATGTCTTTGCTAAGACACCCGTCGACTTGGATCCATCGGTTGTTCCATTAGTCATTGTTGGAGAGGATGCTTGTGTGCTCATCTTTGCGGCCGCGATACGAAACGATTCCCCCGCCTCAACGATATACTTATAGTATCAATATCAATACTCAAGATGCCGATGACTCGCGCGACCCCGCCCGACTCTCACTCTGTTCGAGTTCGTTCCTTTTGCCAAGGGAAAAGAAAGACAGAAGTGCCGTTCCGGGGACTGCGGGTCGTTGTAAATAATTAATAGTTTCCCACTCTTCCTTACCCTTTGGTCTACGGAGAAATGTTCAGGCACATTGTCTGGGATGGCATTCTCTTGCGGCTTTTCTCGCGCGAGACCGAAAAAAAGCAACAAGGTTTAATTATGGCTCACCAGGCTGGGCTGGCTATCTCCGGCTCCTTAGCTAAGCGAAACTCCCTACGTCATTCGAAGTTCGGCTATCTCCTTCTGCCAGTGTAGGAGGAGGATTCATACTGCATGCCATACTAGGAACTAGGAGTACGAGAAAATATATCAATAACGAAGACGTACTCCGTACTCCGTACCGATACCGAGCTTGAGAGGCCGATAGCATCCCATTTATCGCTACCTCCCCTAGGTACATACGTTACAACACTTGGCGGGCTTCACACCCCACACAACCTACACACAGTTGGCCTTTTCACATTTCCAAATATATTTACCATATATTTCATAATGAAGATGTATGTCTATTTGCACACCACTCTCGAGCCATTTGTAGAACAAACCTATAGCTATCTAGAGTATGTACCTGTAGATATGGGCTCCCAGCGTAGTTTGAAAGTTCTCATGAAACATAATCCCGTAACTCGAGTGTCCTTACTCTGTAGGCTTCGATCCCCTCGATATCCAAGTCCATCATTTCCCGTTTCCATCTCCCACCCCCCTCTTCAAAAATCCCCAAATCCCAAGCCAGTTGAAAAACCGGTGCGTTGTCTTTTTTTCCTGGGATATTTCCCGCAGCCACCCACTTCAGCTGCAAACCAGATAGTTCGGTTTGTGCAACGGTAAAGACTCGTAGGCCTCGCCGCGGCTCGCCGCATCCCTTGATTACCCCCGAAAAAATGCGAAAAATCACAGCAAACCGACCAGCACAACTGGAGCCACGTTCGCATTCACCGCCTCACTTTCCCACCCCTTCCATGCCACTCATAACCGGGAGAATCTGTGAATTATGTGTCTAAGCCGTCCCCTGCATGCCGCATGTCCTGTTCCAGTGGTCTTGCTTTCCTAAACCAGAAGTTCATGCCTCAGCAATGTAATTGAAGTGGCTGGGAAGCGTTGGGATTGGATGTTGACATTATGCAAGATCTGCGACGGCGCGATCTGGGGAGGCAGGTTTTCCTGCTGGGTGCTTGGAGAGGGGGTGGGAGGAGGCTCGGCGGCCTTGCGTGGAGGCTCAACTTCAGACTACATACATACATGCCTACGAAGCAATCCCGTTATGACGAAATTTTTATTAGGGAGTGCTGGTAAGTATATTCTTTCTCCGCTTATATACTGTTGATACAATCGTTCTTCATGCTTGGATTATGGGAGTACAAATGTACAATATCTTAGAAGTGGAGTGTATCCCAATCCTCAGTATGCACCGTCGCAATGCTGTGTACAGGGAAGATCGTAATCTGTCGAATTATGGTGACATTATGCTCAAGCGCCTTCTGGTTTCTTCGCGCTAAGATATGGCAGAGGCGTGGCGTCGAGAGGCTTCCCCTCCTTCTTCCAATCCCGGACATGCTGTAGGACAATTGCAGCTGCACTCTCGGGCGTATCTTGTCTGCCAATGCATTCCACAAAATCACCCTCGGGATCCATCACGTAGAAGTATATACTATGGTCGACCAGGTAGTCCTCCTCTCCTGGCTTGAGCTCGGGTGGCGTGGAGAAATATACTCTGTACTGCTTGCACACTTCCTTGGTCTGAAGCCACGTTCCTGCTAATCCGGTGATGGAGGGGTGGAACTCGGCCAGGTAGGCTTTCAAGACTTCCGGCGTGTCGCGATTCGGGTCGCAGGAGATGAATATCGAACGTAAGCAGTTCGGTGACTTCTCTTGAATGATGTCAATCGCCTCGCCCATCTTGTCTAGCTCGTCAGGACAAATGTCCGGACAGTGGCTAAACCCAAAGTAAATCTGCAACGAGAGGCTCCTGGTCAGCATCAATCACCAACGATGTACGCACACTTTCCCACTTACAAGGGAGTATTTCCCCAAAAGATCCTTCTCCGTAAATTCCGTTCCATTCACGTCCTTCAATGTGAACGGACCGCCGACCTTGGGTTTACCATATCCCTTGCTCATTTCCACGATTCGTTTCCGCTCGAGCCTCGCCTTTTCGTACTGGAAATAGAAAATCATCAAGGCACCGGTGCCGACAAAAAGCGCCGCTGATCTAAATGAGAATGGCTACTGATAGTCAGAGCGCGGAAAAATGACGTACCGCGAACGGCCATACGTACACCTGTGCGACTGTACAGCTTGTCACCCGCCCTGAATCTGGGACTTGAAGAAGAAAATTGTCGGATTCGCAGACATTGGGATGGTAGAGGTTGGCGGCGCGCAGAGGATGTTGTGGCTGTTGAGAGTGGTCTGATTGAGGTGTCTTTGAGGAGTGTCTGCGACTGTCTTGAGTGTGAGGGCATCGATCGGACGGCAAGCCGTCGCCATGCCTGGCGATATGAAGGTAATGGGCCAGACATTTCTTCGACGAACTTGTTGATATGGTCGTTGTTGCGTAGTGGTATGATTGGATTGGAAATCATAGAGCTTTCGATATTCCACCTGCGGAGGAAAGTTACGGTGGATCATTGATCCCATCGAGTCACGAGGCTGGCTAACCCTTTTTGGGTATACATGCAACTTTTCTAAGTATTTGCATTCTTTTCCATCTCATGTTTCCTATGTTGATGGCGCATGTAGAGGTGTAATCTTTATAGAGGCGTAGAAACCTTGACCCCTGTAAAGTAAACCATCATCTCATGCCACCAAATTGAGGGATTCCAAAGGCATCATCGGTTGACCTTGACCACCTCGGAGTAGGAAATATATATCGAAGTGTAAGATTTTCATGCGCCAACTTCAAACAAGCGACACAAGAATTATCTTCCAAGTTCCTAGTCCTTGAATGCTATACTTGATAAGGAGCTACTCTCGTTCGTACGTCTATCGAATGTTGGAAGTGGCTTCTATACGATAGATATGTGATCGATTCGGTATGGTACCTAGCACATCGGTGTTATAACCCAAGCACGGTAAACTCCCTAGCGCCTGAGATGTGATGAAGTCAGTGAAGGCTGCTCAAGGGGGGCTTTCAAGCTCTTGCTGTCCTAATCAATGTTCACGCACTCCTTCATGCAATGGAGCGACTAGTTGCTGTGAAGAAGGGCTATGTCCCCACACTCACAAGCTAGACAGAGGGTTGCGGGGATGGCAGGTAGAATTCCACAGCTGGCTCTGCTCGGGCTTTCACCTAGCACCTACCTAGGTAGGTCAACCAAAGGAATCGCAAACCCCCAAGCTAGTTGGACAGAAACCATTTATCTCTTTAAAAAAAAGACTCAATTCGCTCAGAAGATATCAAGATTAAACAACACTGCAAGCCATCTGTAAAAGCAGAGAACCAGTGCGAAGATAGCGCAGGGATGGGGCTCGGTTTGGCCAGTTCCTTTCTTCCTTTACTCATTTCTGTTGTTACAACAAAAACAATGCACCTCATTTCGTGCCATGGCTAAAGCCGTCTAGATTGAAGCACCGCCATCATAAACCGCACATGCCAATGCCACCGGGCCTGACAACGCCAACATCGCCACTGGCACCACCTCTCATGAGCTCCAATAAGCCACTTGCCGCTTCACCTTTGACGACACTGCTAGTGAGACCGCCCTGATGGAGACGATGCCGCTGGTTTGAGATCTTCCGATTGCTCATGGAGGCGACCTCACACTCCGAATCAGCACCTGGATTGCTTATTGGGCTTGATAATTGTAATGGAGTCCTTGGTTCCATGCTTCGTTGATCGATGTCGATGTTGAGGCAAGGTTTGTTGTTGGACCCTGCTTGTGATGATGGTGGGCTGCTTGGTAAATCTACCTCCTGATCATGGCTGGGTTGCTCGGGGTTGTTCCGCGCAGTCGGTTCGGACCACCTCGCTGAAAATCTCGTGGGTGCGATTGTTGGAAATGGTACATGTGAGAGTGGCTTGACAGAAGGCTTCGCTTCCATGGTGGCTCGGGCTCGAGCTCGAGCAATGACGGTTTCTGGACTGAGCGTCCGGTGGGAAATAGAACTAGCTTTGACTGTAGAGGAGGACCTGGGCGAGAACGACTGCATCCGCGGCTCTGGCGATAAGGATCTATTCTTCGGAACACTCAGACGTGCAAATGGTTTGGTGATTTGGTTTGTTTGAACCTTGAAGATGGCTAGTTGTAGTCGAGTTCGAAGGGTTTCGGCTTTCTGCACATAAATTTAGTGACAATAAGGAAGGATCTAGAGAGACCCGGCCCACCTCGAGTAACATCTCCTTCCTTGTCTCCTCTTCTGTCTGTGGTCTTTGTTTGGGTAGAGAGGTGGTCTCCTCAATATAATTCATGTGATCATCTCCGGGGGCCGTGTCGTTGTCAAAATCGACGAAGCTCGACATACTCACACTGATCTGGGATGTTTCTTTGGTGAAATTTGGTCGAAGTGGCGGAATCAATTGAGATGTACTCTGAGGCATGGGGACTGCATGCTACGCAGGGTTAGCATTGAGAGTAATTGGAAGATTTGGTGACGGTAAATACCATCTTGTCCAACGTTCTTTGACTCGGCTCTTCGTGTATGATGAATTGTGCCTCGATAGTTTGAGATTCCTCCTGTGACGCTTGGAATGATGTTTGAGCTGTGTTCGGGGTGGACTTTGCCTGCAACATCGATCTTGGAGGACTGGATGCATCCTGGGAAGATGGATCGCTCCAGAGGCCGGTCATCTGAGAGAGCGGATGGTGGCCAAGTGTGCTATACTGCGAATCTGCTGGTAGATCGTCGCCTGCGTTTTGGATCTTTCTTTTCTGCCCTGCGCGAGGACTGGATGGGTTGGACGAGCTGGCGGAAGCGGGCCGCTTGAGATTTGGTCGGTCGGAGATGGTGCTCCCAATACCAAGGACAGGCTGTGACTTTCTTGGAGAAGATGATAGCAGCGGCGCGTTCGGATCCTTCTTGCCCAGAACGCGTCTGGTGGGGGAAGTGAGGGTGGTCATTTTTCCAGTCAGGCCGTGCTACATACGACCAATAGATTAGGTCCAGTCAGGCTCAAGAAGAGTGTATTTGTGACATGGGACGGTGTAGATGAATGGACGTGACTCGACCACGATTCGGTACGAATCTTGACCAACGATTTGCAGTGTCGAGTTTCAGATGGCAAGAGAAAACCCCAAATAGACGTTAAGGAAGGGCAAGTGGAATGGCAGAACAGGAAGGAGAGACAGATGCCAAACACGAAGAGTCAAAGACGACCAAGTCGCGGTCACGGTGCACGTCCAAGACAATCAGAGTGGGAGAGTGGGCACTGCAACACGCCGCACGACCAAATAACACGAGATTTGGAGGTGGTGTTGTTGGAAACGACCAGATACCGAGGATGTTCCGCGCACCAAAGCAGTGAGCCGACCCGCACGCACGTCAAGTGGGGAAATCCGCCGTGTTAGGGTGGCTAAGGGCGCCCTGGGTGGCCATGGGAGGGTTTTTGCTAGGCGAGCTGGGGAAGCTCGAGCTGCTAACCACTGCTAACCACGCCTAGGAAGCCTAATCCATCCTAATTAGCAAGATCGCGTGTCTCTCAAGGTTCAACTCCGCTTAGGTCAGCATCTGGATAATACGATACCGGAGAAGGCGGGAGCTGGTGTTCGAGCAATTGATATAATCAGTGGTTTCCATGAAACACAGTATAAGAAGGTTACCTAGGTACCTAAGGCAGTCTCAATCCTTGGTAAACTTCGCCCTCTTTTACAACTCCTTACTGGCCTCATTCGCCTCATTTATCTCTGCGGCCAATATCTGTTCCACATCCAGCTCTTTGGTCACACTGTCATCTAGGAACTTCAACCCTTCCTCCGCTCTTCCACCACAAGCCTGTCCCAGGGTTAAAAAGGCAAAGTGTCCGCCGACGACCGGTCGAGCGAAAAAATTAGGTCCAGGAAAGCCACCAGTACCTTCGGTCGTATGAAGATCCGTAAACGGTCGGTCCGTAGATGTCTCATTCACCCATTTAGCCACAGATTGCAGAATCTCGGCCCGAACTCCTGGTGCTGCTACTGCCATGGCAAAAAATTCCCAGTCAGTCTTGGTATAAAGATGCCGCGAATCCAGTGGTAATCCGTACTTCTGTCGGACAGCATAGTACCAATCACTCTGCATCTGGTAAATATGCTTGGGCACAAACCCATCCTTGTCACCCTTGATGCCTTTCAATGGTTTCTGATACTCGTAACGCCCACCAATAGTCGTCCTTTCCTCGGAATGATGGCCTGAGCCCAGATGGAAGCATAGTAGACTGTCGGCATAAAGGTTATATGTCGTAGTCCACGATCCATACCAATTATAAGCAACCTTGGCATGTGTCTTGTCTCGCGAGATACCGTACTCTTCCCATTTAGCAATATATGTTTCAGAGATGTTGTTGTAGAATTTTGCGTCCTCGTGATTGTCTGTAAGCTCAGCTAGCCCCGCCATTGCCTTGATTCCGATGATACCCTTCAAAGCGAGGTTCGTCTGCAAGGCAAGCCACCCTGCAAAATCATCGGTCGATAATTGATTGTGGGGCAATAACGAGAATTCTACCAGATAGCTGGTCCACTGCTTCCACAACCGGTAGCTTCGCGTCACCCATCTCTGGGCGTCCTTTAAACTTTGAGGTTTTCCCACCCAAGCATCATCGATGTAGAGCATGCCATCTTCTGCACCCACAGAGAGGGGCGATAGACTGTCTTGCGCTGGATTAGGAATGGGTACCCCACTCATGGGTTGCCAGTTCGCTGAAACTGACGTGTTCGCACCGTCCCGCAGTGAATTGGCCAGTGCTAAGCCCATGATCAAGATATTTCCGCATTCTTCAACCGGCATATATTCGTCACGTCCGTCAGGGTGCCCAGTGGCGTTGGGGAAATGTGATCCAAGATCGTGCATGGCGTATTTGTTAGGATATTGTCCACTCAACATGTGTTCTATCAGTGGTTCAAGTAGATATCCCAACCATCTGGGGTTGGTATACAAGAAGAACGGGAAGCTGGGGAAAATGACATCGATGGTCTGGAAATTGCCATTCGATGATATCTCCTTCAAAAAGATAATCGGATCTTCAGGCGTTCCAGAGAAGCTTGTGGCTCCAAGGACTTGTCGAGCGGACAAAGCAACAATATCAACATAATCTTCGGCCCCAGACTTGAATGCGTCCACTGCTAGCTTCGCGGAGTACACTGCTGCCAATTGCTTCGCTGATCGAAAATCGAGGTAGTGAAAGGTGAGCAACTTGGTGACTGTATCAAAATAGGAATTCCAGAGTGGTCTCATCATAGTCAACCCACGAGCGGCGGCATACTGAACAACCGGGTCTTGGATATGGGCAATTGTGAACGTGACTTCCTGCTCGTGGACGGAATGTGAGCTGGCGTTGAACCCGAAGGACTTGGAGAAGGCGAAAACCGGCTCTTCATCCATAATGGAGCGGAATCGACGATCTACTGAGTCCTGTAATGTTCCTGTACGCGAGAAACGTTGTCGCAAAATCGCCGATGTTCCCGCTTCATGCCGTACATCGGCGGGAGCAGAAAAATATAGACTTCCCCATTCTGCCCGGTCCCAATATTCGGTGAAATGTTGTTCAATTTCCCGTCTGACGACCCAAGTCTTGAATCCATGTATCCTCTCGTTCAAGGCTGTGTGCTCAATATCCCAGTTAATCTTGCTTCCTCGGTCCCCACTGACCCATTGGCCGTTGACATCCAGGTAGATGTCGACATCGACGTTGCCAGAGACATAGACCGTAAGATAACTAGCCGGAATGGATTGCCTTAGGGTTGATGTAGGGGTAATAGGGGATAAGAAGGACAGCGTAATCTCGACATGTCTAGAGGAAGCATAGGACGAGGGCAGAGGAAGAGAGTAGGACAAGTTGGTGGTTGAAGCATCGTACTGGGCACCTCTAAAGATCGGTGAAGAGACCGAGTAGCTGAGAAATACGAGTTAGCATCCTTTCACCAGGATTCCAGACTGAACCTACTGCTCATCGTCTCTGCGTAAAGAGTCATGAGGCCTTCCTAGGAGAGGGTAGGAAGTGCGCCCTCCTGAAACACTGGCGAGCACCGAGAAACCAACTTCTTGCCCCGTCCAGAACATGGGCCATCTTTCCCACGGATCATCTCGAGCATTTTGCAGCCAAGTGCTCAAGTAAGGATTTCGTACAATGAGCGGTAGAACGGGAGGTGTTAACCGTGAGGATTCGACAAGGGCAGGGACGGCCAAGGCAAGGAGTGCAAATGCGGAAACCAGCCGCATGACTGCCAGAGAAGAGGGAAATCGCGATAATGATCGTTGAATTCAAACGCTCATTGAGTCTACACAACAGAAGTGAGAGAGAAAAAGGGAGAGGAGGTGGAAAATGAGAGCAGATGGCCTTGCAACTGCGACTGTGGGGAGGAAGCAACTTGGTTCGGGGTTTGAGGGCATCACAAGACACACTCGGCCCATTGGCGCCCTCCGCAAAATGACGGCATTGGTTCCCCTTCTTTGGGACGAACCTCGGCGGTACCTTTTATCCGTAACACTAATACTGTTAGGTTCTAGACTGGCATTAGTGAGATTTTAGTGCCACATGCCTGCACCTGTGCTGGATTTTCGTCCATCTGATCATCATTCTACCAATCTTTGGACAATAAGGAGCTGTCATAGCTGGCCATCATCCTCGATGACAGGTCCTGCCAGTCCCCAAGTATCTCCCCAATGTCTTCGAACGGGTTTCTATGCCCAAGGAACGCAGACAAGAGCCGAGCACAGGTGCTGTAGTCCACTCGCTCCAACCTCTTTGCTGCGTTCATGACTCGCGACAACTTGTATATCAAATGACATAGGCTGTCTAGGTTGCTCATTGATAAGATCACATAAAATAGTTCCAGCGTGTGGATGATGCGGTCTCTCCCTCGCCTTGAAATTTCTGCCTCAATCGCTTGGTATATCGGAATCTTCGCGCGAGGATTGTGGAAGTGTAATTCTAACAAGGTAATGTACATCAAGCATGCAAGCTTGCCTCTTGATGATTTCCCCAAACCACGGATGCTCTGGTCGGGACTTGATCGCTGAAGGACCTGGAATAGAGGCGAAAAGCAGCCATCACGAACGTCTCCTGTATCTGTGCCCAAGGTGGAGGGCTGTTGACTAACTTCGGTGAGAAAAGTATGCAACTCATATGTGCCAGGAGGCTGATCCAGATTCTTGTGGCTTGAGATTTGTCCAAGTCGCACAGACAAGGCATTGCAGATTAACACGTCAATCCAGAACAGGAAATTGTGTAGTTCATCCCATATCCGAAGGCAATGCAATCCACCACTTACCTCCACCATGGATTTCAGACCTTGCCAATGTCGTACGGCGACCGATGTCTCCCCCCGATACTCCTGTAGATTCGTCAAGAGTGCGACAGCAAGCATTGGCCAGCTGTTGGCATCGAAGGTGAGAGACCGATTTGGTTGGCTATTGCTTGCAATGCCCGGATCTCTTTCTCTTGTGCATCTGCCAGAGGTTTGATGCCTCGCTCGACCGAGAACCGGAGTGAAGACATTGCTAGGAAGGCATTGAAGGAAGCCTCACGGCCTTCAGGCTTTGGAAGGGGGTTACAATGTGGTCCTCTATGAGGGTCCTGGTCAACCATCCGTGCGCCGAGCACAGAATATTGGTTTTATTTATAACTGGGAAGATGCTGTTTCCCCTATTGTGGACTATGTTGAAACTCTACCTTTCGTAGAGAAGACAAAAATTGCTCTACTCGGGAATTCACTGGGCGGGTTCCTTGCAGCTAGAGCGGCCGCCTTCGAGAAGCGATTAGCCGCCGTCATTCTTATTGACGGCATATACGACCTCTACACCGGAATTGCTACTCTGGTAGGACCCGAAGTGATGAATTTTGAGAAAGCTGGGGACGAAGAGGACTTCAACGAAGCTATACGGAAGCTCATGGAAAAATCTGCTAACCTCAGGTTCTTGATGAATCAGTTCTCCTGGGCTTTCATGATGACTTTCTACCAAGTTATGCAGCACTTAATGAAGATGACATTGAGAGGCCTTGAGGATCGAACTACCTGCCCCGTGTTCATAGCCGGGGCTGAAAACGACATATTTGATAAGCTCGACCAACCAGGCCAGGTGAAGAACGCCCTGGGAGACAACGCTTTCCTGAGAAGGTTTACTGTGCAAGAGGGCGCAGAAGCTCATTCCCACGCTGGCGCTATTTCCTTTCTCAACCAGATCATCCTCAGCTGGCTGCGCAAACAGCTTGGAACCGAGGAATTGTTGACCCCAAATGGTGCCAATGGCAGGGAGCTCAATGGGGCAAGCACCGCCTAACCTAGCTTATCGAGGCCATTTGGTAAAACTGCATTTTCCCCCCAATGCTGACTAGGCTCATAAAATGTATCGTAAGGCTCTCTGTGGGCCTAGAATTCCCCATAAGCACTTCATTCAGACCACTACAGAAGACGGATTCCACCTGAGAGTGACTTAGACTCCTAGACGTCCTTAGCTCTGGGAATTGTATCTGACATTATCACGTTTCCTATGATCAGAATGCTTCCAAGGGGTGGTAACTCCTATTTCGACGACTTTTTTTGGTCCAAGTGATCCATTGCGAGACTACTAGCATTCTATTCCGTGCCCGGCCTTTTGGTGGCTTCAAGATACTCCCCTGACTCTTCTACCTTGACTTTATCCGAAGGTATGAGAACGAAAAATATGCTGCAAATCTCACCAGAGACATTGCTCCAGTCCTGCTAAAAGCATTCGTCTTCTGGGGTATCGAGGTAGAACACAAATCATACATGCATTGTCCCCCTCTGTACTACCACGTCCCCTTTGCGGAGAATTTTCTTCTCGCCATCATCGAGTGTCAACTGGATTTCGCCTTCAAGCACAACACCAAAATCTATACTCTGCGTTCGATGCTCGACGTTCAGAGTGTCTTCTTCTGGATTAGACACAGGGAGAAAGTGGCAGACACGACAGTAAATGCCAGAATCATCAACCAATGGAATCAGTTGTCCGTAGTAGTCAACAAAGGGGGGGGTTTATGCTTGGTGGGATGCCTTCAGTCCTGCAAATGTTCGTGATACCGGCACTGCTGCCTTCAGGCGGGTTTCCAGTCATAGGATTGAGAGACACCAGAGAGTCATCTTGTAGAAATATTGCCTTCCCCTTTGCATTGTGCCCTATCAGCATGTCAGTTGCATTTCTCTTCGAGGCAATATGATGTCCTAACCTGTCACAACCCGGCGAGTAGTCAAAGTCGTCATTTCTGGAAGCCACAGCCTCGGTAAGTTATCTAGATATGCTGTTGAAGAATCAGTCCGCAAGTTTCAACTCGGCAAGATCTGGTTAAGTACTTGCACGACCCTCCCTACGCAAGTTCCTGCTTTTGAAGGTCTCTCAACGGATCCCAGGATGGAATTCCGCACAAGGCTGGAATACATACATACCGCATCGGACAAAAATCTGCCACCGACATTGGGGAAAAACTACCTATCTTTCCCAATCGAAAGGTAGGCAGGACAAATTCAGGTTGCTTAACACCACGACACAGGATATGCAGATGTAATTTTGGTGGCTTGGGTGGCTTGACCCACCTCCGCAAACCAGACTTCCTCTTCTGGACATTCAAGAACCTATCCGGGAATGGCGCGAGTGGATGCCAAGCTATCAGTCACTTCTCGGATCAACTCCAGCATTTCCAAGCGAAAACAGATGTGCTAGAAATCCAGGCGATGGGCTCAATACCCCGTCTCCCTATGGCCCGGAGTGTCGGGCTGAGATTGAGTCTTCGTGTTTTGATAATCGACAGGCGCTGTCGTAGTTAGTATCCGAACCCTCAATTTGATAAAAGCCATGAACCTCGGAGCCGTTCCCAGCAGATATCAAGCTGGAAGCCAACAGAGCAACAGTAGAATGTATATAGACTGCGAGTATCTACCCAGTTGATATCGACGCTCAAATTTCAGAACCGCACTTAATTTCATCGTCTGAAAGCCGCCTTCTTTAGATCCTTTCGAACTCTGTAGTCGCTCGTCGGCAGCTAGTATCGGCACAACAAGTCCATTTCCACAGGACACACGGCAAACGAAAGGGTTCAAAGTCTCGCAGATTTGGACAGAGCAGCCTCATCATAGGAAGGAACTTACTCCATTCGCTTGTGACTCCCTGACCTCCTACCGAATCGCCTCGTTCACGGGGTTTACCTACCCCCCAAGTCTGAGACCGAGCAAGTGTATCTCCGTATACCACACCTCGGGCGATCGAGTCCCAGAAAGCCTGAAGGTCTCCGCTCGCTATCTCCTTTCACCCGGTGGGTCTTGGGCCCATGATCCAACTGGACATCCGGTCGGTCCCTAGGCTACAAATACTGGCCTGGATAGTTAATGCTATAGCCCACTAAGCCGAAAGATAATTACTATTGTCCACAGATTGGGGCCATATCCTCATCAATGCGACAGGGACGTTGAACAATTGGAAGTGGCCGGATATCCTAGGCCTGCATGATTTCAAGGGCACGCTGGTTCACAGTGCGAATTGGGATCCTAGCATCTCCTGCAGCAACAAAAGAGTCGCCGTGATCGGGACGGGCTCCTCGGCCATTCAAATAATACCTCAGATTCAACCAGCGGCCAGCCACCTCACCACATTCATGCGATCCGTGACGTGGATATCACCACCCATAGCAGAGGATATGATCAAGGACAACAGGGGGTCCGATACCGAGGCTCTCGACCCAGACGACCGCCCACAACACCTGTACACTGAGGATGAGATCCACCGATTCAATGAAAACCCAGAGCAGTTTCTCATGTATCGTAAAGAACTCGAGTCCGGGTTCAACATCATGTTTGATGTGTTTGTTGCTGGCTCGGAGGCATCGAAACAGGCTCAGCAGACGATGAGAGAGGAAATGCTGCGGCGTATTGGGCCAGGCAACGACGACCTGAAGCAGCATTTGATTCCTTCCTGGCTGCCGGGCTGTTGCAGGATGACACCTGGCGAAGGGTACTTGGAAGCGCTGACGAAGCAGAACATCACACGAGTTTATGACGCGATTGTGGAGGTTGTGCCTCAGGGGCTCGTGGACGATACAGGGCGACTGCACGAAGTGGACATCGTAGTGGCCGCAACGGGTTTCGACGTCTCATTCAAGCCATCCTTCCCCATCCTGGGGGTGGATGGCGTGTCCATGCATGAAGAGTTCGACCGGACGGGAATCCCCAGTGTCTACCTGTCCATGGCTGTACCGAAATTCCCAAATCACTTCACAATAAACGGGTTCAGAGGGAGTTGGGCAACCGGTACTGCCTTGAACTCGCATGAAGCTTGTGTCAATTATATTGTTCAGTGCCTCAGTCGCATTCAGAACGAAAATATTCGAGCGTTGGAAGTGAGGCCACAGCCCATCGAGGATCTCTATCAACACACAGACGAATGGCATAAATGTTCAGTCTGGAATGCGGACTGTAAGAGGGAGGTAACTCATTTCCTACTCTGGCCATGTAACAGAGGGTTGCTGATAACCACAGTTGGTATAAAAGCAATACTCCAGAGCGAAAGTTGATAGTGTGGGCGGGCTCGGTAAGCGACATTCCTAATGATGATATCCAAGAAAATTGGGAGTTAGGAGAAAATGCAATTAACCCATGGAAACTGAACTTACATTTCCTCAAGAGTCTAGAATTTGTCCGGTGGGAACACTATAAATTCCGATACAACACCAGCAATGGGTGGGCGTTTCTAGGTAACGGGCGAGTGAAGGCGGAAATTACCAAGGACATAGCAAAGCTCACACCATACATTCGGAAATCGGATGAGCCTTGGGGCATTGAGTAGCAGAAGATTATCTAATGTAGAAGTTAGAATTAGTAGTTAGAAGTAGGCAATCGGAGGGAAAATTGAAAACACCAACCAGGTACCCAGCCAGATACGGAGTACCTAGGAGAAAGCAACATACCCGCGGATATTCCAGACGAATCCGTATTCGAGCCCGGAATGGCTTCAGCGATCGCTGATCACAAACCCCACTGAACGGAAAGTCCGCGGAGTACGGAGTTCGAATACTATGAGGATCATCTCTTCTTCAGAACATCAGTATCCCACATTAGAAGTTCAACTCCCTTCCGTGCGCGTGTCATTTTCAGCGTTAGAAAAATGGGCCCAACTCCGCGTACCAGAAAAGAAAGCGACTTGATAGAGGCGGCATCTAGGCAACCCAGACAAAGGCCGGTCTCATGTTATTTCTGTCGTTCACGCAAACTTCGGTGCAGTCGAGTGTCACCTTGTTCCAATTGTAAGGCCAGGAAAATTCAATGCCTGACGTATCGTGATGATGGGAGCCTCGCTGATCCAAATTTGCCCACCCGTTCGTCCTCCAGTACTGTTACTGCTGGCAGTGAATTGACTGTGACTCCACGTCCCAACAATGCTGAACTTTTCGGCCAATGGAGCCAAGCGGCGAATGGAGCGTCCTTGGAAATTATCGAGCGCCTGCAAAGGTTAGAGGAACTGATAGGTGGCGGTTCCTATGCTCTCAGAGGAAATGTCATAGATGAGAACGACTTTATTCAAGCCACACAGGACACACCTCTTCGAGAGCCGATGTCTATGCAGCATGTTGACATCGTTTCTCAGATGGACAGTGAGGCGACTGCTACGCCAGGAACACTGACAGACATTCAGTCTCTGGAGATGTTGTCACGAGGCGTTGGGGTGACGGTATATTCTCCAGTTCCGATATACATTGTCCTGCAACACGATGACTTTGAAAGCTGATGCTAGTTTGAAATGTAGACGACCATTCCCCTGGACGAGATTCTCGTTCAAATATCTCCGCTCTCCAAGATCCATACATGCTCCAATTTCGTTAGTAGCAGCGCGGGCCGCGGAGGAAATCAGAACCATCAACTCATTCGTTGTGTCTGGCTACCTCGTCGTGAGGAGGCCACGCTGATGGTTGAGACTTATATCAGGGAAATTGCATATATCTTACCAATTGTCACTGCGACATCGCTTCGCCTAGCGATTGAAGGGCTGTACAGCAATCTGGCCAGAACGGGCCACACCAGTCATGGCAATGTCAGTCTTGTTCTCGCCGTTCTCGCTAGCGCCACCTATTTCTGGACATCAGGAGACGACGAATTGAGCTTGTTCTCGACAGCGGACGCTGCAAACCAGCAGAGTTTGGTTTGGGTCAAAGCAACTCTCGACGTGGTAGACAACGCTCGGGATAGAGGATGTTTTTCTATCGAGATCTTACAAGCCATTATCATCGTCTCGATGGTGGTCTGCAATCTTGAGGGTGTCTCTCAGCGATACCGTACCATGCTATCAACTGCTTTGACATTGGGCCGCGAACTCGGATTACATCGTCTGAATGCGTCGGATCCAAAGCTCCTGTCTGACGTGCGAGCTTCTAACCACGTTGAAGCTGAAATTGGGAGGCGGGTGTGGTGGTATCTCATTGCGACAGACTGGTAAGCATTCTTAGTCGAAATCTAAGGTATGAGAAGTGCTCACGAAATAAGAAGGCTCTTAACGAGATACGATGGCCCTTCAGCCGCTGTATATACTGCTAATCCAGCGCATATGGCAGTCCATAAGCCTCTGCATCTAAATGACGACGACTTGGAGAGCGGTCGCTTCGAGCAAGAAAGGCCAATGTCCCAACCGACATCCATGTCGTACTTTCTGCAGAGACTTCGACTTGCAGAAATTTGTCGCCTTTCAACAGATCGTGGCTTGACAACCCCTAGGAAATCGGAAAGCCTGGATCAAAGCAACGTGATTTATATCGATGCCGAGTTAAAACAGCTCAGCGAATCGTTGCCACTGTTCTTTCTGCTAGACAGCAACAAACAACATATCAGTGAACATTCGCGGAATCCCACGATCATAGTCCAGCGATATTTCATCAATTCGCTGATTCATACACAGAGGTGCAAGCTTCACTTGCCTTACCTTGTCCAGGGGTTGATTGGCCCTGAATACGTCTACTCCAGGCATTCGTGTCTAGAGTCAGCCAGGATGATAGTCCAAACAGAACTGCAGTTGGAGCAGGAAGAAATCTCGTTTACGAGGACCCGATTCAGACACACGGGTGTATTGTATGGACTATTGATGGCAAATGTGGTGTTCCTTCTGGACGGCAGTTCTTTGCCAACTGCAGGCGTTGGCTTACCGAGTAGGCGCTGCAATGAAGCAGCCCACGCGATGCGGATCCTTGAACAAGCCAAATCTCATTCTCAGATTGCGGCCAGGTTTTGGTGTAGCTTGAAGCGTACAATGTCCAATATGAGAGGTCCAGAGCCTCCGGAACCTTCCAACGGGATTGACAACAGTATGGCTGATAGTCTGGCTAGGGCTTTTGATGCGCAGGGTATCTGGAGTAACCTCGATGGCCAAAGTGTGCAGAGGGAGCCTTTGGCATACATTACCGCCATCAACGAGCCTTTCCAACACAACTCTGAAGCACTTTCGGCAGACTGGAATTACTTATTTGGCGGGTTGGACTGGCAGGGATTCTGACAGATGAGAGACTACCTGTGAGGACCTCCACCCCCTTTCTGATAGCGGAGGGGGTTTAGAGATAGGAAAACAGCCTGTAGGATCCGGCGGGCTGTGACCTGAATGGAAGCGCGTTAGGCCCGCGGATCGTTATTGGACAAGGGTGAAGAATGAGATTGCGAGTATTCGCTTGAGGACAGCTTCCTTTGTGGACAGTAATGCTTGCAGTTAAATTCATCTGGCCAAAGAGCGTTTAGCTCTTGAGTCTTTGAGCGGATAGTCCGCCTGCCTTCTGAAATCATGGGTGTTCCAACAGCTGGTGGTCGACATATGACCTTGAAGGAAGAACGTTCACAGTCAAGGAATTCTTCTCCCGCAAGACATGGTGAGGCTTGATCTTGACCTTCGAATCAACAATTGGACCACGCAATATTTTAGGGATATCTCCTCTAGTTTCGTAACCAATACCAGGTCTTGCTGCTTCTGTCACAATGTTGTTGTATTGATGTATGCTGACGACTTCTCTAGCTCGCGTGCGATATAACTCGACTTCTTAGCAGTCTTAAGGCTATCATCTCGCCTATCAAGGTCAACCTCGCAAACATGTCAAGGGTGGAAACTCCGGAACAAATCACTCGAAAGGGGGATTTTGAGGCCCAGGCCAATCCAGGAGAAGAAGAGAGGGTTGATGAACTCAAGGATCCTAACATAGTTGACTGGGATGGGCCGGACGATCCTACGAACCCCCTCAATTGGCCTGCGAGGCGAAAAGCGACCATAATTGGAGTGGTCTCATTCATCACGTTCTTGTCGTACGGCTCGCAACCCCCGTCCTCAAACACACGATCTGATTGCTGATTCCTGCTAGTCCACTTGCTTATTTCTTTCAAGTCGGGGGCTACCTTGCACCCGCAAAATCAGGGAGATGGGTGTTCTGGTTGCTGTCCATCGTGGTGAGTGGATGTCAGTGGAAGCCTAGTTCATTGACATTCTCTGACTCTCATAGAGCGGTGCCATTTGCCCGGTGACGTTTGCCCTAATGAAAGAGTCGTCCGCCTTCATCCTCCCGGAGCGCAAAGGCAAGCGTGCCCGCAAGGACACAGGAAACAACAAAATTAGGTCCAAGCTGTATACGGAAAGAACACCAGAAGAACTGTTTGTATCTGCAATCTTTCGACCAACGAAGATGCTTTTCATGTCTCCAATTGTGTTCTTGCTCTCGCTATACACGTCCTCCATTTACGCATACATGTACCTCTATTTCACCACATTTCCAACAATCTTCCAGGAGCAATACGGGTTTTACCTCAGTAGTTTTAGCTTGGTTTATCTGGGGATTGGTATTGGGTGGATCTTTGGGCTCTTCCTTGTCGGTGGCCTTTTTGACTGCATGTTTTAGGCGTTAACGGTTAAGAACGGCGGGGAGCCGAAGCCGGAGTATCGATTGCCCTTGATGATTATCAGTGGATTCTTCGTACCGCTGGGGCTTTTCTGGTATTGTTGGTCTGCGTAAGCAAAGACGCATTATATCGTGCCTGTCATTGGAACATCGTTTCTAGGAGGGGGTATGGTTATCGCATATGTAAGTCGAAACATCACTTATCCCGGTTGCTGAAATGACAGATCCTTGAAAGAGGAAGAAGTTAACGCTGAACTTTAGATGGCGAGCGCAACTTACATAATTGATGCGTTCAAGAGCTATGCCGCGTCTGCTACTGCAGCCGGCACAGTTCTTCGATCTCTACTTGGAGCCTTGCTACCACTCGCAGGTCCTGCTATGTATTCCGCCCTTGGCGTAGGTTGGGGCACCTCGGTCCTTGGGTTCATTGCTGTGGGTATGATACCTCTCCCATTCATTTTCATTCGGTATGGAGAACGAATTCGTCAGAGCAAGGTCTTCAAGGTCGAATGGTAGCTGAGTTGTTGCATGGTGCCATTGTGGAGCCAAGTGAGAGAAAGTTACGAGTAAGCTGCGCTCGTCGGGCTGGTCGTCACAATCCTCTCCGTGCCATTTGAATGCCGGCGTACCCGTCAAACAACGCACAGGAATGGACAACTGCAAGGGTCAACTCACAGACTTAAAGCAGGCAAATATGCTTTGGATATGTCGATTTTGCCTCTCATCCACTTTTCTAGATTCTATAACATTCGAGGAGGTATACCGTATGAGGCTGAGGACTTAGTAAGTCCTTTAGCAGGAGGAAGAGCGAAGGTTGGCGGGAACTGATGCGTCGAACGCTCCTGGGAGCTACACAGGTAGGCAAACTCTACTCGAAAGCTCGCGGTAACTAATTACGACGTCTGCTTGGTCTCTGCCTGCTGGTACCGTGCAACCCCACGTGCCAATGGCAGATAGGGGTTCCTAACTTGGTCGGTGGAACTTGGCACCCAACAACCAATACAGCCGCAACTTTAATTCACGGAGCTCCTTGCTTTTCTCCCCCGAATTTCCCCTCCCTCTTTTTATAATTGATGAACACAATGAATGACTAAACCGTTGCTAGAGGAGTTCTATGCCGTGAATTTAAGGGGCCCTGATGGTCTCACATTCGCAAGGGACAGGGCAATTCAAGACAAGGATAGCCCGACAAGTCCTACATATACATACAGTGGGCCTATAGATGAGTGACATCCAAGGGCAAAAGATAGCGAGCACTCTGCTGCGCAGTCAGGACGCTTGAGGGCCAGTCGACAGGGACCCTAGCTTGGACATCCTCGTGGGTTGAGGCCAATGAACCATATCAGCAGGAGAGAGGGCAAGCAGCCCGCACACCTTTGCAAAGCCTCAAAATGGAAGACAAACATGTAGCTACAAGGGCTTCACATCTGGAACGATTAAGCCAATACTCCCTACTGAAAATTTCTGAAGATTGGAATCGTCAATCGGGATTGCTAAATATTAATCAATACTACTCGTACCTTTTCGTTCTGCCCTGGCAGAATGTGTCGGTCTCGCGGTTTGATTGGTCGATGGGGGGGCATCCTCTCGAGATCTGGGCCCACCTAAGCGGGAGTACGAGCACTCTACAGAAAGTAGATTCCTAGGCTAGATACTAGAGTTGTCTGATCATGCACATCGATCATTGAATACAATTATTTAAGGACTTCTTCTATGATAACACGGCACTCTACTCAAAATGTCAATTAAACCGCCTTTCATCTCCTTGCTACTGTGTGTTCATGTTGCATGGCGGAATAAGCATGCCACTTTACCCTTGCGGAACCAGGATCTATCTTCCTTCCACGCGTGAACGAGGATGTCTCTGCCAGCACAAACGAGATCCGCAAGCTGCTCAGGTGTACCCCATTCGGGCGTCAATGGGGCCATACAGATCAGATAGGAGCCCATATGAATTGCGATACGGAA
>Ga0105239_10001498_pt1 | contig 31044 bp, 27 predicted proteins | sample KBSC44metaG_FD_92761 | JGI IMG/M metagenome (GOLD analysis project Ga0105239, IMG submission 92761) | Corn rhizosphere microbial communities from Kellogg Biological Station, Michigan, USA - KBS C4-4 metaG | ecosystem: Host-associated > Plants > Roots > Rhizosphere > Soil | place: Michigan, USA...
GCCCCAGTCTTCTTGCACAGTCTTACCGGCGCCGTTGATAACCTTGAACGCCGGCTTAAACGCGACTTGGAAACCAGTCGCGCAGACGAGGATGTCACATTTATGCTCAACTCCGTCCTCAGTCACGATCCCTTCCGCAGTGACCTTCTTAATGCCGCTGAAGATCGTCTCCACATTAGGTTTCACTAGTGCTTCGAGATATCCGTCGCCGGGGGAAATGCGTCGGCAGCCAGGCGCCCACTTCGGGATGATAAAGGATTTGAGCTCCTCATGTCCGGGTCCCATGCGCCTGTGCATCTCCTCGGTGATGACTTTGCGGAATAGATCCGAGAGTTCGCTTCCTTGTCGGTACATACCGAAAAGACCGTTGATTTCGGCTTCGATGCGTTTCCGGAAGTCGAGGTGATACCCCGGATTTTCTCTGAACTTCTTTTTGTCTTCTTCGGTGAACTTGTACTGTCGGTGCCCTGGGTCTGATTCTGCTCCCTTTTGCAGATCCGTGGCGAGAGCCCCAGCGCCAAAAGGGGGGGATATCCATGTTGGACTTCGCATGTAGACCGTGACCTTGTCGCATATCTGTTGTAGTTGAGGGACGATTTGAACGCTGGTGGAGCCGGTCCCGATGACAGCAGCTGTTTTCCCGTTGAAGTCGACATCATGATTCCAGCTTGCCGAGTGCATTACGGGGCCTTTGAAATCGTGGAGCCCTTCGATATCAGGCCATTTCCAGTTGTTCAGAATCCCCGTGCCGTTGACCACACAATGAGCCCAATCCTTCCAGGTCTCTTTGGTTATTTGGTCTTCGAGGGTGATGTCCCAGACACTTCGTTCTTCGATCCAGCGGCATTCTACCACTTTGGTATTGAGCTTCATGTATTTTCGTGATCCATACCTGTCGGCAAAGCCTTCAAAGTACCTTTGGATTTCGTCCCCATATGCAAAGTAGTATGACCACTCAGGGTTTGGATCGAATGTGAATGTGTAAAGATGTGAGGGTATATCACAAGCGACCCCAGGGTATGTGTTTTCGTACCAAGTGCCACCGAATTGAGGGTTCTTGTCAAATAACGTCAACTCCCAAGACCCTGGAACGAGCATTCGTTCCATTTTGTAAGCCAGACATAGCCCTGAGGCACCAGCTCCGACACATGCCACTCTCAGCTTGGTAGGCTTTGAATGGTACTGCTGGAGGACGCGATATGGTCCTTGGGGCGACTCTTCTGCATACTCAAAACTTGCTCCTGGAGTAGGCGCCAGTGTGGTTGCCATTCCTCCATGTTGCTGGTCGGGCTGTAACGCACCGGCGTCACCCATCCTAGCCTCAGATCTAAGAGATTTCTAAAAACACCGAGGGTTGCAGTAACTGAGATTACACAAGGGCGAAGGTAAGGCTGTAGGATTCATGAGCATTCGAGTTAGGTAGAAAAAAATCCTTGATAAGAGTGGCTTTTTAAAGATACCAAACCGTCAGGAGACCCCAGTCATGGCTTCAGAGCCAGAGTGATCGTCACACTACCTACCTTTGCCATGAATTGTTTCAGCGGCAATTGCTAACCTCGTACGAGAGTCCAGCATCATCCTGCCGAAACCAGAGGTACTGCCTTGGCCCTTGGAGAGTCATGAGTCTCGACCCTGGTTTGTCGATTTCGGGGTATCCTCCCCCAGACCTTGGGCTGCATGCTGCGCTTGTCAGTGCGGGGACAGGATAACGTTTGCCAGATGCTGGGGAAAACCACCCACACGTTGGCTAAAATTGAAGGGACCGTACCACTTGAGGCCCGGGTGTCCGTTCGAGGGCCGCCATAGCCTGGGCGAAGCTCATCAACCCTAAGACTTATTGGCAATGAAAGCAAGAGGAGTACGGAGTAGGAGTGCACCCTTGGCGGCTTGCAGGATCGCTAGTCATGTGATCTCGCCATCCTAATAACTTGGAAACACGCTAAGCTTCGACGCGTCGCGTGCATCACGTCTCTATCCCTCTTGACGATAGACTAGGATGGAGTACTATATCTGTGCATTCTATTCAAATTTCACTGAGAAAGTGATCTGCAACGCTATTCAATTCCATCAACAATCTTTTCATATCCGTCCTCTTCGCAAGAAGACATTCGGAATGTCCACCCACTTAGCACGGATGTATTCACAAAGATTCTTCCCAAGACCATCGTAGGTACTGGTAGCTCCCCAACTCCGATCCAGATGATCATGCAGCATAAAATGAACGGCTCGAATCTTCGGAATCTCGAAGCGGTCGACGTCCTTGCCGTTGTACTCAGGGCCAAGTAGCTGCTTCATCTTCGGAACTGTCATTAGTGACCTCAGCCAGTCCCATTCGTCATCGTGCCGCACGAAGAATCCCACATTACAATCTGAAGCCTTGTCTCCTGACCGGCCCATTACCACCCAGCCAAGTGGTCCTCTCGTGGTTGGCCCAAATGAATCCAAGGCTACAGGTCCCGCTGTCTCATAACTCCATTGCCTAGTTGCGTAGGTCTTGCCATAATCTTTCCGGGAGACCGCTGGGGGTACCGGAATTGACTGCTGCAGCCAGGGCAACTCGACGCTATGCTTGACTTCTGATTGTGGCAACAAAGCCGCCCAGTACTCGAAGAATTCCTTAGGTGCTGACTGACGAAGGTCGTTCTCGATCGATGCACCAGGACAGCTGCCTAAAAAGTTCTCCATGCAAGCCCGTTGGAAGCCGATCATGTTCCCTGAGCCGATTACCGACTTGTCTTTGGTTTGCACCAATATTCTGAAGTCGACGGTTGCGACGTCTTGGTTCTCGGGATTCTCCTGACTCCATCCATTCAAGCTAAACTTGAGCAGTGAATACTTTTCTACATCTTTCCCGATCGACTTGCGAATCTGCCGTTCTGTCCATTCAGCCTTCTGCTTCAAATCCAAACCGCACAGATAATAGTGGAACTCAGCCTGATAACCACCCCGAGCCGTGATTCCAACCTTGGTCGTAGTTGGAGGTGGACTGCCTTTGACACCTTGAACAAGAACCTGATCCTTGGCTAATTGAATCATTTCAATTCCTTCCAGTATGGCAACAACGTCGGATCCATAGTATTGAGGCCCCTGGATCTCATAAAGAAGTTGCGAAGTGGCGGTCCCTACAGACATTTCACCCCCAGTGTTCGGCTCTTTCTCGAGAACAAAGGTGCCATCCGCATTGATTGAAGCGATGGGAAACCCAATGTTCTCACAGCCGTCAAACAGATCTTTGAAGCGGCTGTAGTAGCCGCCGCAAACGTAGGTTGAACACTCAATCAGATGCCCAGCAACCAAGGCTCCAGCGAGTTCGTCGTATTGGGTATTTCGGTCCCATTCATGCCACCACATTGCAGCACCAATGATAGGAGCGGCGTCCGATACACGCCCACAAATTACAATGTCCGCCCCGTGCTTGAATGCTTCTCCGATGCCAGCACCCCCAAGGTAGCATTGTGCGGTCAGCGGCTCGAACGGCCAATCTTCCAAATTCCCACCGAAGCAAATGTTCTCGAATTTCTCTCCTTGCTTGAGTAGGCGGTGAACAACGTCAAAGACTTCATCTCCCTGAATCCATGCCACCTTCAATCTTAGCTCTTGCTCGTCAATAGCGGACTGAACCAAGCTGGCCAACATCTCGGCATCGCTGGCACCTGCGTTCACTGCAACTTTAACTGATCGTTCTTGCAAATAAGGTAGAGCCGGCTTTAAGGTTCCCATAAAGCTCGGATCGAACATTCCAGTGCGATTTTCGACGCCCTTTGCAATGTCCTCCTTCTTTGCGACTCCGTGCCACTCCATTGTCATTTCGCTCATCCAGTCGCCGACAATCACATCGACATCGCTGTCACGAGCAAATGATAGGATAGATCGTTGGCGATCGGTGAAGCCTCCTGAAGCACCACCAATTCTGATCGGGCCTACTCCTCGGAGACTGCGTTTTCCATTGCTGAAAGCAGCCTGTCCATTGTTATTCACTTGATGATCGAACTTCTGGCGCTTGCTCATTCCCGAATTTCTTGTTGTCGCACTGTTTGTGGTCATGGTTGTCAGGTCCAATCAAATTTCTTGTCAGAAGCAATGGAGGTGAGATTATGGCACGAGCATCAGTCGATCCTTTGTAAATGTCGTTTCCAGAGTCTATTTCTTTGGCCTCGGGAAGCCGATCGTGATGGTCGGGTTGTGCCCAGGTACATGAATCAGGATGGCTTATGCCGGGTGGGGTCATCGTTTCCCCGCATATGTCGATGGAAATCAGTTTCCATGATCGCACCCATCCCTCCGGCAATCTTCCCAGACCGGCTGGGACTGGGTTGGCATATCAACGTTGTCTGGTATTCAGGCTGCAAGGGGAAATGATCGGCCGAAAGGTTGTAGTCCCTGATTCACACTGACCTAACTTACCAGGTATCATTATTATTTGTGCGTGTATACTCGCCTGTCACTGACTTCACTCCCAGTATCACGCAGCTCGGATATCGTCCCATAGTATCTCGCTTGAACCAAAGCTGCAGGTCAACAGCTAAAGCTTGAACGCTGGCAATACATCCCTCTGTGCACACTGCTGACTACTATTCTTCCAACTCCACCAAATTTCAGAACATGGGCTCCGTAGGCGAGTCGAATGCTCACCATGCTCTCGTCTTTGGGGCCTCTGGTATCACGGGCTGGTCCATTGTCAATACTATTCTAAACGGCTATCCTGATTCCTCCGCCTTCTCCAAAGTCACAGCTCTCACCAACAGAGCTTTCACCCAAGAAGTCTCACAATGGCCAAAGTCGGACAAGTTGAACATCGTCTCTGGTATCGATCTGCTCAAGGGCTCCCAATCTGAGCTCGAGGCGACGATAAAAAGCCGAGTCACCAATGTTGACACTGTGTCCCACGTGTACTTTTTCGCCTACATCATGGATGCCGACCCAGATAAAGAGATCCAAATCAACGTCGATCTTCTCCGGCGTGCCGTGTCTAGCATCGACAACCTCTCGAAGTCCCTAAAATTCGTTGTCCTCCCTACGGGCACAAAGGTATATACTACCTGCCGTCGACTTTGCTCCACCACCAAACCTAACTTTCATTCAGGCATACGGAGTTCACCTCCTCCGCGAGGGCTTCCCACACGCCAAGAATCTCCCCTTAAAAGAGTCTCATCCTCGCATCCCAGAGCCATACGCCAGTGAGATGTTCTACTACAGCCAACTCGACCTCCTCCAGTCACTGTCGTCAAACCGCCCATGGACGTATTGTGATGTCATTCCCGACGTTATCATTGGCTTTGTTCCCCATAACAACATCTACTGCCTCCCTCAGGCCCTCGCCCTCTATCTCTCCTTATATAGCTACATCAAAGGCGAAGGAGCGGAAGTTGTCTTCCCAGGCACGGCCAATAGCTGGGAGAACAAGACCAATGACTCCAGCCAGGACATCGTTGCGAAGTTTGCCATCCACGCAAGTTTACATCCGGATGTGAGCAGTGAGCAGAGCTTCAATGTCGCCGATAACCGCAACTGGTCCACCTGGTCCAAAAAGTGGCCCATCATATGTGCATATTTCGGCCTCAAGGGCGTCGCACCGACCAACGGCTCCGGCCCAGATCCCACAGGTTATGTGTCCGAAAACCGCGAGAAGTGGCTGGAGCTTGAGAAGCAACACGGCCTCCAGACTGGGAGGGTAGGTAACGAGCGAAGCTATGGAGGATTCCCGTATTTTATCATGACAATGCTGGATTTCGATCGACAACTGGACTTGACGAAGATGCATGATGCTTGGGGAAAGGAAGGAGGGAGGGTCGAGGAGACAGATACGGAGAACGCGTGGTATAATGTGTTCGATCGGTTTAGAAAAGCAAAGATCATCCCATAGTCATACATCTTTGGACTGGGGAAGAAATACTTTTGGCGAGGAAGCTGGCGAGAAAGTGTAGCGGCCTTAGTTATCTAGGAGTTATCATTGCATTTCCATTTTTTGGGCATATCATATACAACTATGTAGTCGCTCAGCCGCTAGCTGCTATAAATGGCGTACTAATCCTCTCCCGTGGTCAATTGTAGTACCATAACTAAATTCGCGGCACTGTTTACTCCCTCTTTACCCTGACAAGCTTGCAATTCAGGTCCGGCTTCTCCCATGTCATGAAGGCACGCATATTACGCATCTCACCCTGCGGATCCCACTGCCACGCACCATCAACACTGACGACATCAAAGTTCCAGAGCAAGCGCGTCAGAATCAACCGCATCTCCATATAACTCAGATTCCTGCCTATGCAGCCGCGCGGGCCGAGGGAGAACGGTTGAAACCCCTTTTTGTTGTCTGTGGCATTGTATGCCGGGTCGATGAAGCGCTCGGGAATGAAGGTGTCGCAGTCTTTGAAGTGTGCTGGGTTGTGTGCGGCGGCCCAGCTGCCGACCGCGACGGAGGTGCCACCGGGGACAAAGTGCCCGTCGATGGTGTCGCCTCCGGCAGGGACGGTGCGTAGTAGTCCTGTTGGGACGGGCGGGTGGATGCGAAGGCCCTCTTCGAGGCACGCACTCAGATAGGTGAGTTTCGACGTCGAGTCGTACGTGATCTTATCTTCAGAGCCAAAGGCCGCGCGGATCTCGGTGCACAGCTTCTCCATTTTGTCTGGGTTCCAGATCAAGCGGGCGATCAGCCCAGAGAGCAAGTTCGCGGTGGTCTCGGAGCCAGCAACGATGAACAACGCGCCGTTGAGGACGATTTCGTTTTCTTTCAGGTCGTGTTTCTCGCGCTGCTTGAGGATGTAGTATATGAAATCTTTGTGGTCGGCTTGGTCGTTGGCGAGGCGACGGAGGACCTTTTCTTTCGAGAATGCGAGGTGGTTACGCCGGCGTTGTCGGACGTGGTTGGGGATCATGCTTACCAGCTGGGTCTGTAGCCAGGAGCCCGCGGGCGCGAAGCGGCGGGTTGCTTGCTCGAGTGCGCCGACTTTCACTGTTTCATAGATCAAGGCGACCCATGAATGGAAGGCGCCCTGCTCCAGGCAGCCGAAGGGCTCGCCGAATGCAAGGTCGCCGATGATGTCGAACGTGGTGAAGTTGAGCCAGTTGACCATGTTGAAGGCCTCAGAGGCGTCGGCCATACGGCCTAGACTCTTGATGAAGGAGGAGACGTAGCCCTGGATGATGTCTTCTTGCTCTAGCAGGGCCTTAGTGCTGAAAGAGTGGGCGAGCGCTCGACGCTGACGGGCGTGATTGTCATCGTCAGCCATTGTGAGTGTGGAAGCTCCAGGGAGCGGGTCGACTGAGCCCACGTGAATTGGGTCCTTGTGCATGTTCGGTCTCCCTTGCCGGTGGCCGTAGATATCTTCCCATGCTTGTGCTGAGTTGAATGCAAGCTCGTTTGGAGAGACTCGCACCACCGGGCCATACTTGTCGTGCAAAAGCTTGTTATCAAGAGGAAGGCGACCTCGTAGGAGGGAGTAAATGCCAGGTAGTGGACTTATGGCGTTGAATTTCGGTCCTGGGAACTTCGCGAGAGGGTGGAAATACAGGTTGTATATCCACAGCCCAATGGTGTACAGGCCGAACAGTACTACTGTCGCTACAGCCAGCAGAGATACTGCACCAGTCACTGACCTTCCAGGGTGAGCGACGATATCTTGACTGATTTGCTCCATGATCGAAGCTGAGCGTTGACCTTGTGAATGTAAATGCAACTTGGCAGGGCGGGAATTAAGAGGCCATCGTCCTTTAGATAACAGCATGATCTATAACCGTATGCGCCTCCCTCCTATGGTGGGGCTTGTCCATGGAAGTCGGCATGCTTCTCGTGCTGGAGTCATTTTCAGTTTCTCAGAGGATTTAATCAGAGCGAGTCATGTCATTCTCAAGTTCATTGATGCCCATTGGCTACGTCCTCGAGACCCCTGAAACTGGGGCAGCGTGGAGAAAGACCTCGGGACAGGATACCATTTTCCAGATCCCGGGACCACGAAATGGGGATAATCCCGCTAATGACTCGCGTCACAAACGAGTTAGCTGCAAGGCCGTGGATCACGTGTTTACGCGTCGCGACATGACGAGGCTGTACCGCAAGGATTGCGTATCATTACAGCTTGGTGAGTCGGCCTGAAGATAATCTGGCTCCACCGTCCAATGAGATATCTTCGCCGTTGACATAGTTCGCTGCAGGTGAGGCGAGAAAGAGCATCACTCCGGCAATGTCTTCTGGCACCCCTAGCCTTCCTCGGGGGTTCGTCCTCGAAAGCTCCTCCTCGCCGCCCAAGATGTCAATGAGACCGCTGGCTAGCTTGGATGGGAAAAAACCAGGTTTGACGGTATTGGTAGTGATATTTCGCGGCCCCAGCTCCACTGCAAGATTTCGAGCCATATGATCTGCCGCTGCCTTGGAGGCTGAATACATAATAGTACCATGCTCGCCCACATGGGGAACATTGGTGCCAGCAGTAGAACTAACGATGATCACACGTGCAGGATCTAAAGGTGTGCCTGCCGCTTCCAACATTGGCGCGAATCTGTATGAATGTCAGCTGGGACGAGAAGGGGACGAGATAAACTGACAGCCTGACGAGATTGAAAACACCTCGAACATTCAAATCGAGAACCTTTGCACTGGCCCAGTCTGGTGTTGGATCAAAAGGTCCACCCCAAGTTGCACCTGCGTTGGCCACAAGGATGTCTAGCTTTGACTCAGTTTTCTTTACTTCCTGTACAAGTTGCTGAATGCCTTTCTCGTCGGCCACATTGGCGGGGATGCCTTGCACAGTGCCTTTGCATCCGAGGCGGTTCAGCTTCTCGACTGCCTGGTTAATGCCCTGAGGGCCCTCTCCTTTTCTGGCGCAGATGAAGACTTTCTTTGCGCCTGCTCTCAAGAAGGCTGTTGCCGCATGCAGTCCGAGTCCTCGCGAGCCTGTATGGTCGAGTCAGCTTGGTCGATCAGTCTTCGGACACGGATAACTTATCCTGTGACGAGCGCGACTTTCCCTTCAAGAGAGAAGAACCTCTCAAACCCTTTGAGATCTGACATTGTAACCGAAGGATTTGATAATGGAACTACGCGGTATTGCTATCAACTCAACGCACTTTCGAATGAAGATAAATAAGGGAAGTAGATCAGTATCAAAATATCAGCTCTTAGATGGTAAATAGTGCCTTTCTACCCGATCCTCGCGGGGGGGAGAGCCAGTTTTGTGGGGCCCAAACCGCCCTAGGCGAGCCTTGCCGGAAAGCCGAGGGGCGCTCAAAGATCCTGGCAGTCCGAGTGGCTTCGGGAACATGTTATATACTTTGCCGAGGTTAACAGTATATCTATCTTTGAATACTTCAACTCTTGGAAAGTCGACTACAATAGAAAAATTACGCAAACAAGGCAATGCAAAGATGGGTTACAAGTCGGTTTTCCCAGATCTTAATATACCCAAATGCAACGTTCTCTCTTTTCTCTTTCCACAGGGCAAACAGCCCTCGGATAAGGCCATATGGATCGACGCAGCAGATCCGGGGCATTTTCTGACCCTTCGCCAGCTATTATCATGGGTGAAGAGGTTGGGCTTTGGGCTTGACAGACTCGGTATTGGAGGGCAACAAGTGGTGATGATATTCACTCCAAATCATATCTTCGTACCTGTTGCGTACCTGGGCATTGTTGGATCTGGGCGAATCTTTAGCGCCGCCAATCCAGTTTATACTGTCACCGAAGTAGAATATCAGATCAAGAATACAGGGACCTCGTGCATATTGGTGCATCCAGATCATGTGGAGACAGCAGTGGAAGCAGCTCGCCGTGCCGGTCTCGACCAAAGCAAGATCTTCCAGTTTACAGACAAGCCCTGTCAGACGAAGATGGGCATCCGGGATTGGAGAGAAGCCCTGGCAGGAAGTCAGTCGGACGCAGCATCATGGCAATGGGATTCCATGACGGAGACGTCGACGACCAACATCGCAACAATTAATTACTCCTCAGGCACGACAGGACTGCCAAAAGGTGTTTGCATCTCTCACCACAATCTCCTGGCAAATGTTGTCCAAACTATTTTCATGCGAGACCTAGACCAACCATACAGCAAGCGAAATCAGCCGCAAGAAAGATGGGTTGGGTTCTTGCCCTTATATCATGCCTACGGTAAGTGCGAGTGTGGGGGAGAAACAGCCAGTGCTAACGATGCTAGGACAATTATATGTCAACTTGATCGCCCCGACTCTTTTATTTCCAACATATGTGATGAAGAAATTTGTCTATGAAGAGTTCTTGAGCGTGATTCAAACACACAAGATTACGAACCTTCAAGTCGCACCACCCATTCTCATCATGCTAGACAAGCGACCAGAAACTGGAAAGTATGATTTGAGTAGTGTGAATCACATTCTCTGCGGCGCCGCCCCTCTCAGCAAAGAGCTTCAAAGAGCGGTAGCAAAGAAGCTCGATTGCAACATTATTCAAGGCTGGGGCATGACGGAGGTGACCTGCGGCTCGATACTTGTTCCAGGAGGCCGATACGACGAATCGGGAAGCGTTGGTCTGGCTCTCCCGAACCACGCAATCAAGCTCCTCGATGATGACGGCAAGGAGGTTGCGGAAGGCCAACCAGGCGAAATTTTCGTCAAAGCGCCAAATGTCTGCTTGGGATACTGGAGGAACGAACAAGCAACAAAAGAAAGTCTAGACAGTGAAGGATGGCTCAAGACAGGGGACATTGCGGTGGTCAAGGACAACTATTTCTGGATCGTTGATAGGAAGAAGGAGTTGATCAAGGTCAATGCTCTCCAAGTGGCACCTGCTGAGTTGGAGGCGGTCCTACTAGAGAATGGGGACATCGCAGACGCCGCGGTGACAGGCATTACGCTTGGGGATGAGGAGTGGCCGCGTGGATACATCAGCCTGAAGGATGATAAGAAAGGCCACGTCACGGAAACTCAGATACAAGAATGGATGAAAGGGAAGGTTGCAAAGCATAAACAATTGGTCGGAGGCGTCAAATTCGTAGATGAGGTACCTAAATTGGCGTCGGGCAAGATTCAAAGGAAGGTTGTCAGGGAGTGGGCCAAGAGGGACGCCTTGGAACTGGAAAAGGGGGGACGGCCTCGTCTGTAGTCATCATTCGAGATTTCCTCGATCATCAAAGCATGTGCCTAGAACATACTGTGATCCTTACCTCGTACAGGAAACTCCTGCGTATACTCGGGAAGACCACGACTGCGAGCACCACTCGAAGGTGTGCAAGGTCCGGAGTACCATGGATCCCTGGCTAATACTAGATTAACTTTGAGCGAGTCGCTCGCTTCACGTGGGCTGGCTTTTCCGTTCTCCTCCTCCAACGCCTGACTCGCGTCAAATGAAACCTCGTTCCCGGACTACGTCTTGCAGTTGCGGGGTGGCTCGTGGCTCGTCACGGCAACAGACGCGAGACCAAGTCCATGGAAGGGGAGGTATACGATACCTTGCCGACGCATCAGGTAATGAAGGAAGTCAGCTTGACACTCTTCACTCCAGAATCGTCAATCCAGCTTATTCCTAGTGAGCACGCATCAGCCATTCACCAGGAACATGGGCTCTACAAGTGATCCTCAGACCATGAAAGCAGGACAATGGGACCCCAACCAGCAGAAGTGCATCGTCAACAATATCCCCATTCCAGAACCAGGACCAGGCCAATTCCTTATCAAAATAGCAAGTGCCTCACTATGCCACTCTGATATTCTGGCCACACAAGCCCCACTGCAGCAGCCTTTCACCCTCGGCCACGAAGGTGCCGGTTACATCCATAAGATCGGACAGGGCGCGGAGGATAGAGGCTTCAAAATCAACGATGCCGTTGGATTCCTCTACTTCGATGGAGGCTGCTACGAATGTGAGGGCTGCCTGGCGCATAATTCCAAATGCGAGAAGGGAACAGCTTTGCTGCATGGCTTCACTACCGATGGCTTCTTTCAGGAATATGCAACCGTTGACTGGCAGAACTGTGTGATTCTGCCTAGTAATCTCGATATCAGGAAAGCCTCTCCGATATTCTGCGCTGGAATCACAGGTATGTTTCTCTGCTCAATCGTTTCTGGCTCTCCCGACTTTCAGACACTTGCTCCTCCTATGAACTCCCATCTAACCACCAATAGCTTACCACGCCGTCAATTCTTGCTCGCTAAAGCCCAAGCAATGGTTCGCAGTGATCGGTGCGGGTGGCCTCGGGCAGCTGGCGACGCAATACGCAAAGGCGATGGAGCTGAATGTCATTGCCATCGACATCAACGACACCACACTCGAGATCTGTAAATCCCAAGGAGCTGACTACATTTTCAACTCCAGAACCAATCCCAACTACGTCGAAGAAGTCAACGAGCTCACCAACGGAGGATGCCACGCCACTGCGGTCTTCAGTGCCTCCAATGCCGCATATGCCTCTGCTCCGAGCATCCTGAGGGTCAACGGCATATTGATGGTGATTGGGATTACGAAGGAGCCGTTGCAGGTGAGTACGTATGATCTTGCGGTTGCGAGTTATCGCATCATGGCGGAGAGTACGAGCACGCCGCAGCGGATGGGCAAGGCTGTGGAGTTTTCGGCGAGGCATAATATTGTGCCAGAGGTGGAGTTTAGAAAGTTGGAGGAGTTGGATGAGATGGTGAATGAGATGAAGGCAGGGCAGAGTCAGAGAAGGAAGGTTGTTGTCTTTTGAATAGTCTGTGGTTGGAATGTCTAATGAAAGTGTATATGGGTTACGTTTTGTAAAGAGGCTTGGTTTGAAGTAGACCTAATATTTCAAGCATGTAAATCTACAACTAGCGGCACCTTGAACAGCTAAAATTTTGCTTTCTTTCGCTGTAGCATTGAACCTAATCAATTAGTCCAACCAACCGCACACCTAATAAGTCATATTTATCATAATTGTCTTCGGCTCTGTGAAAGCTTGCAACGCTGCCCTACCGCATTCTCTGCCCAGGCCGCTCTCCTTGCTACCACCGAACGGAGCGGTCAAGAATGTCAGGCTGACACAGTTGATGCCCACCATCCCTGAATCGAATTCGCTGGCAACACGCAGTGCCTTGTTGATGTCTTGCGTGAAGACGCCCGCCATGAGACCGTATTCTGTGGCATTTGCAGCTTTAATCACCTCCTCCTCAGTCTTGAAGGAGTTGAGAACTGAAACAGGTCCGAAAATTTCGTTCGAGTAGATTTCAGCATCTGCGCTGACGCCAGTGAAGACTGTTGGCTCGACATAGTACCCAGAACTATCAGCTTTTTTCCCACCGGTAAGCAGCGTGCCCTGCTTGCCGGAGACTCCCCGCTCAATGAACCCGTTGACGCGCGAATATTGCGCCTCGTCTACAAGGGGTCCCATTTGAGTACCCTCCTTATCTGGGTCCCCTACTGTCTTTGCTTTGTCCTCAAGCTTTTCTTTGTACAGTTTGGAGAATTTTTCGAATATCCCTTCCTGGACGTAGACGCGGGTTGCTGCGAAGCATACTTGGCCGGTATTGGCAGCCAGAGCATTCGCACACCAGGTCACTGCATTGTCGAGGTTGCAGTCATCAAACACAACAGCTGGGGACTTGCCTCCTAGCTCAAGAGTGACTCGCTTGAGGTTGGATTTGGAAGCCATCTCCTGGATCTTCTTTCCTGTTGGGATGCTGCCAGTGAAACTGACCTTGCGGATTCGCATATGGCTAGCAATGATTGCGCCAGTAGAGCCGTCGCCTGTAAGAACTTGGAACACGCCTGGCGGGAAACCGGCTTCTTTGATCAGGGGTCCAAGGGCGGCAGCAGCAAATGGAGTCTTTTCCGAAGGTTTAAGGATAAAGCAGTTGCCAGTGGCCAGAGCAGGAGCCGCCTTCAGACCAACTGTACCCAAAGGGCCGTTCCAGGGGACGATTCCTGCGGTAACACCGAGAGGCTCATTGCGAGTAATTTGCATGAAGCCATTCTCTTGGGGCACTGCATCTCCGAGAAACTTGTCAACCCAACCAGCATTGTACTTAAATGCTTCTGCTGCAAGTCCGACCTCGAACGCACCAAAAGACCCGAATGGTGCGCCTAATGTGATCCGAGTCAACTCAGCGAGGGCCTCGGTATGCTTGACGAGTAGATCTGCGAACTTGAGCATGATATCTCGACGCTGCGATGCGGTGATTTTCTTCCAGGCCGGAAGAGCTGCCTCTGCAGCCGCAACAGCTGCGTCGACATCGTGTTCATTGGCCAAAGGGACCTTATCGCTCACCAGAGATTTGTCCTTGGGATTGTACACTGTCAAGAGCTTCCCTGACTTTGAATCGACATACTCATTGTTGATGAAGAGTTTCAAGGGGAGGTTCTTTGCGGAGAACTCAAACGCAGGAGTTCCATTTGCAGTTCCGTTTGTGGTCATGTTGGATCAGCGGGAGATTCTTTGAGTAACTGTTTGTCCTAGTTAGCTGGGGAGACTCTTCTTACAGCTGCTTTTGAAAGGAAAATCTGTCCTCGCACGTTGACTGTTCCACATGGAACAGACACCGAGGCTCTCCACGTTGAGACCTTTCAGCGCATGACGCTTCAAGGCACTTGAAACTCCACTATCATGAGTAATGTGAAGGAGTTTGGTAGCTCGTACTACGAAGGAAATGATTTTCCAATACGGTGGGCGGCGAGGGGCTGCTCGAAAAGGGGGGTTATCCTCGTATTCACGAGTCATGGGTCGTACCTAGGTGGTTCACATGCCCCCCCCTCCCCCACCCCCCAGACTTCCCCCTCTCACCCCGAGATTTCGGGATCGTAGCCCGTCAGTCGGATCAACCTAAGCCCGAGGCGCCCTGAAACCGATTCAAGTTTGGTGTCACTCCCCCATTCCCCATGCCCCATGCCCCATGCTCCAACCCCGCCTGGAGCCAAGCTTCCTGGGTTTGATGTTGAAGCCTGGCTAAAATTTGCCATGGAATTCCCTCTGGCTTGCCTTCGGAATTCCCTCTGCATACCGCATAGCTAACCTCGAGTCCGACCCAGAGAGGGGCAATCATTAACTGACAAGCTAGCAGACGAAGATCTCAGATGTTGGTGGAGATGACCAACATGGCGACACAGGACCCACAGCTGCAAGCGAACATGCTGCCTTCTTCACAGTCATCAGCCTCGTCAGGGAAGCCTCAAAAGCCCAGACATCGTGCTTCTGTCGCATGTGCATCATGTCGTGATCGGAGGACTAGGTGTGTGATTTTGGCAGGACAGAGCCAATGTACCCAGTGCAAGGGCAACGGCCAGGAGTGCATCATCAAGTACGACGACGAACGTCGGAAACCAAATTCGAAATCCTACATTAGTTCTCTAACGGACAGGATCACGCACTTAGAGAGTCTTCTCCGTGAGAAAGACCAGAGAGACGAGCAGTCGCTCCCGTCTCAAGAAGATGACCAGCAGTGCGGCAACAGTGATGTTGGATCCAGCACCCAACCAACTCGACAACCGATCCTAGAGACTGCGCGCTCTCTCCAGGCTGCACCTACCATTATCCACGGAGCCGATATTCCTCATCCGGACTCAGAAATTGATGCTGTGTCTCCTCAGAGCTCGAGTTCGCTCGGGGGCACCAGCATGGTTAGCAAGTTATTGTCCACTACTGGTCATCTAAGCTTCGATCAGCTGAGTGGTCGCCTTCGCTATTTCGGTCCAGTCGCGAACTGCCACATCCATTCGGAACTCAAAGCTCAGAGCGAGGATGCGAACCGGCAGGTGCTAGAGCAGCAGCGGCGAGCAGAGAAGGCCATTCGTTCCATCTCTTTCGATACTCATGACTACTTGATGAATCTGTTCTGGGACCACTACAACTCGGTCCTCCATGTCATCCATCAAGCCGCGTTCGAAGAAGAGCGGGAGTCCGGTGCCAGGCGTTTCTATTCTGGATTTCTCCATGTCTGTGTCCTTGCCATGGGATATCGATTTGCAGACAAAACAAGACCAGATATGATACGAATATCATTGCCAGACAAGGAGAATACCCTGCACAGAGAAGCCAAGTATATGCTTGAGTATGAGATAGAGCAGCCAGGTGGTGTTCCTAGCATTGTTGCCCTCTTACTACTGGGAGACTTGGAAGCCGGGGTCGGAAGAGATAATCTTGGATGGCTATACGCAGGCATGGCTAACAGACTATGTTTCGAGATCGGCCTTCACCTCGACACGACAAATACAGGCGCTAGTCAAAGAGAGATCGAGATTGGGCGTATGACTCTTTGGGCGTGTATCGTCTACGACAAATACTGGGCCCTATTCCTCGGCCGTCCAACCATGATGAAGCCTGCTGATCTGGAAGTCTACAAACTCAGTGTAGAGTTTGATAGGCTTGGCACCAACCTCCCTGCTGGACCAGGAAAGAGTCGAGAGACACAAATATATGAGGCGTTACTAGATCTGATGGAGCTCGCCGGCAAGATCACAGAGATCATGGACCAGGCCTCGAAACTTAATACCAATATCGACCATCATGTCTACTTCCGCATGTCGGCCTTGCATCGCGAACTTGAATCTTGGTATTCTCGTCTCCCAAAGACTCTCCAATGGAGTGCTGATAATATTGCAACCTTGCCCTTCTCCTTCTTCTTGTTGCATCAGCAATACAGTGCCACTATGATACTTCTGCACCGACCATTTGCTCGCTACGATGACCCAAACGCTGTACTAACAGGATCGGCTGAAAGCAGCGAGGACGATTCCGACACAGGCAAGATAGTCAATCCGACCAATCATTTTTCAGCCCTGTCGCGCACAGTTTGTACACAACATGCAGTCCGAATTGCAAGGATATTCTGGCAACATCGACAAAGATTTGATACTAAGCAAATCTTCGTTACTGGCCTTCAACATGCTGGGACCGCAGCTACAGCGCTTGTTGCTGCCCTTGCTTTCATGAAAGATAGGTCGACAAGAAACAATAATATGCAATATCTTGAGTGCCTGACAGCAGCCCTGCAGGACATGTCTCAGACATACGTGCCAGCAGAGAAGATGTCTAACGTTCTTGAAGCAGTCACAATTGAGCTTCGAGACACTGTACCTGAACGGCGCACGGTCCCGGCACGAAGACGAAGCTCTCATCACGATATTCATGAACAAGGCTCATTCAAACGGCACTTAGCTTTCCATCGAGATCCTCCACCACAAGTCCCTGAAGATAGTATCTCTCAGCCTAGACAGCACCGACAGGCCTTCAGCCAGCCTGTCACAAGCCACCCTCGATTCAGTGAATTGAGTGAAATCAATGGCCAGTATGACTCCGAACAAAACCAAGATACAAGCCATCTATTCCCAGGTGACAGCGGGAGAATGACCGGCCAGCACAAACCCTCCCCGTACATGAACGATTGGCCAACTCTCTCCCAAGACCTTTCTACCTTCGACCATCCAATGCCTCAGCAAGATCGCGCCTCCTCAACCTCTTTAAATGTATACTCAAATCAAGACTCTCAATCCCAACCTTCTGCCTTCAGCCTATCCACGAGCAACACAACCACCTCATCCAATTTCACCCAATACCGTAATTCCAACGCCAATGCGTGGATGGGAGCCGGCACCCCGCGAAACGCCTTCTCTCCTTCCCCAGTCGGCATGCAAACGCCTCCTTCCTTCCACTCTCTAACACGACCGACTCAAAATCAAAGACAACAAAACTCCAACCGCGCCGCACTCCACGAAATCCAAGATCTCACATCAACCGACTTCGTCGGCCTCCTCAACGCAGATGATAAGCTCGATTTCGGCAACCTTGGTATGCCCAGTGGAATGAGCATGAGTACTTTCGGCATGAGCATGGGCATGACCGTGAATCCCAATTCCATGGGCGTGCATACTCACAGTCACAGTGACAACAGTGGAAGCATCATGCGAGACTTGGACGGATATCCGCCCTTACCAACGCCGAAGAGCAATCATTCCGGAGATGGACCCGCCTCGATCAGTTCGAGGGGTGCTGAGAATGGGAATAGCAATGGAATTTCGGCCTTTGGTGGTGGTGGAGGCGCAGGAAGAGTGCAGAGGAATGGGAATTCTGCGCAAGGCCAGAATGCAAGTATGAATGATCCCACCTTCTCGAAGACGGTGGCTGGGCTCGCTGATATGCTCAGGAGGAGGGCCTGCGATGGCTGATGGACCATCTGGTTCGATGCTTTTGGTGGTTAAATTGAAACAATTGAAAGATGGAACGCGAGTGATGGAGCGAGGGAAAGCGAGCTAATTGATTATGTTGGATGTGTTGATGTATCGATTAAATTGTCTACCATGTATGGCTTTTACGAACGACAAGGTCCCCGGTTGAATCCTACTTAGTGGCGTACGCTGACGTGGAATCTATTTATGTCTAATAAATCGGCAAGGTGTGATTAGAGGATCAAGAAGAATATTCCGCTTGCTTGTATTATATTATTCTGCTTGCAAGCTAGAAATAGCTAGATTCGTCGGCGAATAACCGCGCATGAGCAGCAATTGACTCGCCAGCGGTGTTTAGGGGCTACAGCCTCGCCGATGGCCAATATTACCCTGAATCGACAATCGAGCTGTGGTGGGTCTAACCTAGGTGGTCTTGCTAATCACTAAGAATATACTAGGTAGTACGAGGGCAGAGACAAACCACACGGTTGTTGCTATTCATTCAGTCAGTCATACTTACACTAATACGCAGACTACTACTCGTAAGCTACTACTATACTATACCAGGGTTTAAGCAAGATATTCCGTCCCGTACACCTGATGCTCACTTTCGTAGTATAGACGAGCGAGTCAGCCCCTACCCTTCAGTCTCCTTTACACATTCCGACAAAATTGAATTGAAATGAAAACAATCCCCGAACACCGATATACACGAACATGCCATCCCCGTCGCACCATAGGATCGATGAGTCATCATCGAGTTAGAATAAAAAAAATAGAAGCGCTAGTATTACTTTTTGTACAGCCGTTATTTCCCGATTAAGTTTGTTGATAAGAACCCACCCATGATCATGAACGTGAACCTGAAAGCAGAAGACATGAGACTTTTGAGTGAAGATTTTGGTGGTGTGGTATCAATATAGTATGCGGAGTCGTATCGTAACATCGTAGTCCGGTTGGCAGACGGATCAGGATCAAGCTATGTTGCCGGCCATTCCCTGTTTTAAGTGACATGATTAGATTTCTGATTTCCTTCGACAGAACAGACTGGATTGTCTCCATCGTTCCATCGGAATTTGGGGTACAAAATAAAACTTACGAGAAAGATAGCCTGCGCGGCGAGTTGCAAACTCCATAATCCGACTTTTTTGAACCGTCTCAGGCGTGCTTGTTCGTCTGTGACGTCTCTTGCGAAAGCATCGTAGACTTCAGCTGATAAGTCATCTAGGAGACCTGAATCGAAGAGTGTCCAGCTTCCATCGAAGTCAGATTGACGCTTGACGACGCGGCAGTTGATGGGGATAAATGTACGTCGCGAGTTTATGTATGCGACGATGGGACGAATTAGGGCGTTGTTGATGTAGCTCAGGTCGCGTGTGAATAGGGGAACGACTGCGCGAACATCATTCAGATGGATTCGAAGGTCCATTACGAGGAATCGTTTATCTTCTTCTTTGGTCGCCTGCGACAGGGGTTGCGGTGCAGGGACGTCGCTACCAGCATCAGCCGTGACACTAGACATATCTTCGCGTAGTTGCTCCAGATGCTTCTTAGATGTCAAAGTCTCTTCTAGGCGTTCATAAAAATCTGTCATGACCTTGATGACCGAGTCTTCGTTGTCGTTGGGAATCATAATGTCGGTGACGATATCGACATTGCCTTCCTGAATCCAGGAAAGAGGGCCAACGGCACCTCTATTGAGATGGTCGATATTCAAGGCATCGACACGAATCCGAGACTGCTTTTTCCAGGGTTCATTAGTAGGATCTTCAGGATCATTGAGTTGTGCACCAGTGTATGAGTGTGTCTGGCGCGGATGGATGGTGAAAAGAGATCGATCGAACTCTCCCGTCATGCTATTCGCAGACAGAAAGTCGTAGAAGAGCCACTGCTTCCGGAGACGTGGTAGGTCAGCGGAATATATACTGACAGGGAATGGTCTGAAATCATCTGGTTGAAGAACTGTGACAAGTAGATCTTCAATTTTAAATGACTCAATCTCAAAATCTCCAGGTTCATGTTCATGACGATAGGATTTGGGATCCAGTTCTTCACCAGTCCAGAAAACATGTGTTCGGTCAACAACACCTCTGACGTGCTTCACCTCGACATTCTGTAGTGGTCCTTTTGAATTCCACCACTTATTAAATGAAAGCGTCACATTTATCTCCCCAATGGTTATGTCGAACTGAGTGTAATTTTGCTCTTCGGGAGGGATTGGATCTTCGCCAGCCACAGCCTGAGCTGCGGCTTCTGGAGACCCCTTCTTAACCTTTGATTGCTGTTGCCCCGGCCTCCTGGACACGTAGACATTTCTAAAGGTAATGACCCCATCACCCCATTTGGGGACGATCGCAGATTCAAAAACAACTTGAAGCCCGGAGGATTTGGTCAAGTAATTACCGATCCAGCCGGCTAAGGTCTCTTGTGCGAACACAGTATTGATGGCAAGAATTGCAAGCGAAACAAAGGTAGTAGTTCCGATAACAATCCATATAACGTGACCTAGAGCAATCCAGGAAATGAAGCCGACAATCTCGTCCATATTGAAAGGGCGAGTACTCTTGATGGTTAGCCATTTGAAGCGAACTTTCATTCTTGACCAAAACCCAGTCGCCGCAGCGAGCAGTTCCTCTTTGGTTGGACGGTGGAATTGGGGTAAATGGATTCGGTCGTAGAAATGCTCCTGATGGGATTGATGTTGCACCTCGGTCGGATTTAAGGCAGCCTTAGGTGTTTCTTGCAAATCTGAATTGCTCTGTTTCTCCTGTCTTTGTATAGATCCTTCTCCTCTTTGATGTTCCGGGATTTTATCATGATTTCTTTGGCTCAAATGAAATGCCCTCGACAGAGGGGGCATTCTTTGTCGGAAAGTGACATCGTTGCACCTAAGTAGAAGTGCACGATCTATTCGAAGGCTTGTGGAATGTTGATAAGGTTTAGAATGGATAGCATGAGAAATCGTCGACCGAGTTGACGATTGCCTGGAGGACGATTGAGGGCGGAGCTCTGCGGACTTGTGGGAGTATAGTATGGGCCCCCGAGAAGGCCGCAGCTTCGTTAGTGTACATAGTCCGCGAGATGAAAGCGGTAACCGGTTTGGAATGTGATATAGGAAGCTCTGGTCGGCAGAGACAAGCAGTCTCTGCGTCACGCGGGTTGAGGTCTGCGCGATGGAAGAGAACTTTGAGACATTTCCCATGCCTCGGACGAAGGCCTCCGTCATGGCATGTGGGTCATTCTGGACTTCCACTCCTTGTTTCTACTTGGAATGAGAGATATGAAAGGAAGTAGTAGGTTGGAGTATCAATGAAGTCACTGAGTTTGATTCTGCAGTTAGACTTGATTGGAGATAAAATAGGCGCATGTGAAAAGAGGTGCAAGCAGGCACAATCGAATGACAAACCCAAGCGACATTAAAGCAGCGGGGCAGCAATTCTAAGTCTTGGCATTGATGTCAGACAGCTAGATATATGTGTATATTATACTTTTTTCACAATTTGGAGACGTCATGTGGCATAATTGCACGTCTGACTAAAAATACCGTCTTGGACAAGGGTGACTGGTCACGTGTCACAGTACTCCGTATGCTGTGTACTTTGATGGTTGGTACATGACTCTGAGGGATCATCAAGCACGGAGGGAAGACCCACTACAACAGGATCGCGATATATGGCAGTGACAACTATCGTAGAGGTCAATGGAAAAGTGGTGTGAATGTATCATGGGTGACAACAAGATCCAACACCAAGTCTCACTCTATCATTGTCGATCCTTCAAGGAGGCTCAGAGGAAGCGCCTCCATTTCCTCCCCCGCTTTGCTTTGGCAAGCTTCTCAAAGACCATTCTAGATCCAAACGAATACCACTCAGCTGTCATGGTATGCTCTATATTATCTAGGGTGCGATGGATAGCCGTGGTAAATTGTTCGCTCGGCAAAATATTTGCTTCTACAATGGTTGCCATCGCGGCTAGAAATTCACGGTGCAAGGCCTGGTTGCTCTGCTTCTCAGGCTCCCCAGTCACCAAAACGAGTCTTTTCTGGTCGTTTATTGCCAAATATCTGGTAGAGGCACCGTCGGTATTCTTGCTGTCTGGTGTGACGTAGAGCTGTCCGATCCATAATCCGGCTGTGGTCGAGCGATACTCCACCGAGGGGTTCGAGACGTTATATACGCAATTGTAGTCGGTCGTGACCCTTTTTGATACGAATCCATCTCCGAATTGGATTTTGAGAGGCAGCATATCGGGCCCAGGCTCAGGTTGATTACTGCTGGTAGCATCAATGACCACGCTTGCTATCTCTATCTCACGGACGGGTTCGAGGCAAAAGATGACCTTGGCAAGTATAATAACAAGCTCAAACCCAATCCATGCATATGCCCAATTAGTCAACCCGACTATCAAGATCGTCGAAACGACATCGAGAAAGCCGCTAAGGAGAATCATACCTCCTGCGACCCGTAGCATCGGCTGCTCATATTTTGATTGATACAAGTGAAATCCGCTGAGGTTATTAAGATGAAAGCTGAAGAGTTCAGAAACAACGTGCTCCCCACTAGTGGGCATTTGGAGGCAGCGATACTCTGGGGAACCAATACGATTGAGGTCCACCTCAGCCTTGCCCTGACCACGGGCAATCTGGGTCATGATAACGGGGACAAGCCAGAGGCCGACAGTAATTGATTGGACGATGATCAGTAGTCTCTGAGTGCCTTCAGCACCGTTCTGCACGGCTAGGAAAGTCTCGGTGCTGTAGAGAGCGAGATAGATGACGGATCCCACAAACAGTCTCGTATTATTATTCTGCTTCAGTCGGACTATCGACGGACATCCTCGAGCCTGAAACCAGGCCTCGACCATATAGATTTCAGCCATATTGTGGTTGACAATCAAACTTGTCGTGTGTCGTTCTGGCGTTCCTGTTGGAACGTGTTGTAGCTTTGGCATGAACTTGTTTATGTATTCATCATGTGCATACGACAACTCGCCAACTGTGCTGCGGTAAAGCTCGAAACTCCACAACAGGATCCCCAGTTGCAGCTTGGACAACACACGACCAGCGCCAATCCCGGCCATGACGAAAGATGCAGGAAAGATGCGGCTAGCAACCAGTTTGACATTCTGCATTTTGCCCGTCAACACTGGGAGCAGGGTGAGAATCGAGTTCATGCCATTGATGTTTTGTACGGCTGACTGCCAATCTCGATCTCGGAGGTCAATATTGGAGTCCCTTGGGAGAACGAGTGCAGCCGTCAAGCCCAAGGTATTGAGCAAGGCTATGAGGGTCGAATACATCATTCTCCCACATTCCCTCCCATTTCAATTTTGTCGTCATTAAGAAAAGGTGAGGGGATGGGAAACAAACACGACAAGAGCGTGCGGAACGAAGACATGAAGAGTATCAAGCGAGAAGAGACTCGGGACTGTAAGTGCTGGAGCCTTATCATTATCTCGCAATCAAGCGGCTTGGACAGGGTTCGAGCATGGCTCTAGCTCGAACACGTAGTCGAGTCCAGTGGTATTGCTTGCTAGTTAGTACTGCGCGTGCTGTTAGGGTTGTTTCTATTAGCTCACTACACAGGCAGGGATTTCTCCCCTACGGAGTACACCATCTTTATCGAAATGGACCCCCTTTCTGCACAATCACGGTGTAATACGCAGGTGCTCACCATGTTTTCAAGTGCTGTACCTTCATCCTAATTTCCGTTTTGGCGTGCCCTCCTTCTGCTGCTCAGCCAGTTTAGAAGCTGCATAAGCACACAGCTTCCAGTCTGATCGTGAACTTGGATTTGCAGGCTACCAGGCTGTCGTCAATAGCGCATGATTCACGCAGGCCTTTCTTGATTCGCATAACTTGGCCGAAAACCGTACAAACCTAAGTGTTGTTTCGTGTAACATGGCCGTTGGAAGGTGCAGCTCTTTCCCCAATCACGTCCTTCGTGGTCGTGGATAACGAGGCTCAGCTGTTCGCTTAGAGGTATTAGATGCTTGTCACTTTCCTAATTGACGTGACTTTGACTCTCGGTGCGGGCCCGGACTAGTACGGAGTATTGAAAATCCACCAACAAGCCAACAGCAGAAACTCTTTAGGGATCTTATCTTGCCGCCTCAGTGTGGCCTCCCAATCCTGAACATCCTCTTGCCGCTTTTCTGAATTTCAATCCCACTTCTTTTTTTGTGTGGAGAACTTCACTGGAGGCATGAAAGATTTACTTCCGATGTCCAAAGGCAGCATTTTTCGCAAAACGCTTTGATAACTTCTCCAGCCATTTTACTCGATCAAGGTCAAGATAAAAGAAAAATGCCCGCTCCCACCGCGCTGCAACGCGCACCCGAGTCCTTAGCTGAAGATGTGCAAAACGTCCACGAAATCCCCCTCCCGCCCTCCACCGCCGACGAAAATGTCGACTTGGAAGTTATAACAACAACACTACCAGAGCAACCCTCAGAAGAAGACACCTCGATGCAAATAGACGAAGAAGGACGACCGCGCTTCGCACCTGTCTCGACATCCTCACCGTCACAAACCCCAGACTCCCTGACATCGATACGGATACAATCTCGAAAGGTGCCCATCCCACCCCACCGCATGTCGCCTCTTAAAAATAGCTGGCCGAAGATCTACCCACCACTCGTCGAGCACCTAAAACTGCAAGTGCGGATGAATATAAAATCTAAAGCGGTGGAGCTGCGCACCTCGAAGTTCACCACCGACGCTGGTGCGCTACAGAAGGGCGAAGACTTTGTGAAGGCTTTTACCCTTGGCTTCGACGTCGATGATGCGATCGCACTACTGCGGCTAGACGACTTGTACATCGAGACGTTCGAGATCAAGGACGTCAAGACCCTGCAGGGCGAGCACTTGGGCCGAGCGATTGGGCGTATCGCCGGCAAGGATGGGAAGACTAAGTTTGCGATCGAGAATACCAGCAAGACGCGGGTGGTACTAGCGGACAGCAAAATCCATATTCTAGGTGGATACCAGAATATAAGGATTGCCCGGGAGGCCGTCGTCAGTTTGATTCTGGGCGCTCCACCAGGCAAGGTTTATGGGAATCTGAGAACGGTGGCGAGTCGGATGAAGGAGAGGTTTTGAGAAAACTGAGAGTCATACTTTCGTTCACTTCCCTGCCGACATGAGATGATGTTATGAAAGTGCATGAGCTGGGGAGTTGTTCTATGACATGATTAAATCGCACTTTGTCATCCACCGGGGTTGCTAGTGGCCGGGGCAATTGTGGGGAGGAGTTATGGTTATGATTCACGAAGCAAGCTCGGCCTGTTTGACAAGACTGGATGGAAGTGCCACAATTAGAATTCAAGCAAGTAATTGGCTTCTCTACCAGGCCCTTGAATCCGATTTCTTTGGTGATTGATACCAATTCGCCGAGCTATGCATACAGTGTGACCAGTGAATGACGCCGCCATTAGCACCAGGAGAGGTCCACGACCATCTTCATGTGCACTTCCTTCTTTCCCGTCACTAATCTAATCCCGCTTCAAAGGCACAATCTGTTCTTCAATGCCATCCTTGGTAATGATGAATATCTGGAGACCATCACCGACCTCGATATGTCTCTCTGTGGCACTCGTGAAAGCATCTTTGACCAACCCCAGCACGACATCCTTCGGTAAGCTCTCCTTGGGCTTCTCAGCCAGCGCGAGTCCTTCACCGGAACCCGGAATATATTGATTCTTGTAGTTGACCTGGTTGTCCAAGAAAGGCATGATCAAACTGGCTGCGGCACCTGCGGCTCTGCACTGCTCACGTTCGTAACTGCCCACGGGGTCGTAACTGTACAGCGCACCCGTTCCGTCCTCGTCGATACCACCGAGTATGGCATGCACATAGTAAGGGAAGAAACGCTTCTGGTAGAGAATGGTAGACAGGCGCTGGGCGCAGGCCTTGACGCTCATGGGCTTGCCGTGCTGGTATTTGTAGACTTTGACAATGGCGTCGAGCCGTTCTTTCAGCGCATTGCCATCTGCAGCGAAGCCGACCACCGACAACACAATCCGCGAGCTTTGCTCTCCATCGTCTCCGATCTTGAATAGTTTCGGCACGAATCGTGAGTTGATGCTGTACCCTGACGTTGACCGTGTATCGCCCGCGAGGATCGCAAAATCTTTGCCTGTGATGCCTAGTGTTGAACCGCCATTGTCTGTGTAGCTATAGAGAGAGTTAGTCGATGCAGGAAGAATGAAAGGCGTCGATTGTGATATGTGCACTCACGGGTAGAAACCATGTTGTCGGGGTCCTGATGCCTCACTTGGGGCTGTTGTGTTTGCAAAGGAGTAGCTCTGTTGGTCCGAGGCTATAGGCCCGGCGTTCATGAGAGAAGCCATGATTGACAACGGCCGGACGAGGTAGGATGTGTTTGAGTCGAAAGAAACAGCAGGGACACAGCACAAAAGTTAGGTAACTTGTGTCTTTTCCTGTCAGTGAACATCATCGCAGTTGGGCTACGCAACTGATGCGGCCTGGCGATTTCTAGCGTTTCCTGCTACTCGCCCCGCCCTAATCTGCGGATCATTCACTCAACATTGGCAGCCTAAATTCATTTCCGTCCACCATTTTGTCCTCGAAGGTACTCTCTGACACGTGATTATTAGCTTTTTGTGATTCTAGCGTACGGATCGGATATACTTCTTTCCGACTACTATAGACAGTGCTGCATCTTCACTTATGATAGCTATCCCGACGACAATCTCTGGATTCTGGCCAGGAAACTGCGTCATGCAGCTCGCCACGTATTCGCGGTGGTGTAATCCAAGCCGATTCCAAGTCGAACTGACCAGTAGCTGAGTGCAGACTTGAAGATCCTTTGCGCAATAGCTATTGCTCTAAGCAGATCGCAAACAATAAGGTGCCAATCAAGTGAATACATATCGTTATGGACCAAGAATACTGATGCACTCCGGTCTGTGGAGAGAGTGTTTGCGGAGGAAGAGGTCTATCTGATTCCCATCGTGAACCCTTCGTCCACTAGCCTGCACATGTTGTACCCAGTAACGACATGCTTTCTGAACTATTTTCCATTCATCCCAAGAAGGTCCATGCCCTCGGGAAATGCATCCACCACTCCGGCGGCCTCCACAACAATGCTTGCCCCGTGATCTGAAGTGATAGCTTTCACCTGTGCTAATCTCGTCTCCCTCGTGGTATACAACGGTAAGTGAGATGTATTCCGTTGATACCTCTATTAACGCGACTATGATACACAAACTGGGTCATGTATCTATACTCCGTCTCCGGCCTACTGAGCGGAGCCCGGTCGATTCTCTATGACGGATCGCCTGTCGTCCCAAGTCCTGTTCAATTCCTGGACCTGCTTGGCCGTTTGCAGGTGACACACTTTGGAACCAGTGCACATTATCTCTCTCTCCTAGAAAGTTCGGGAGTCACGGCAAAAGACACCCATAATCTGAACCGTTTGAAGGTCATCACAAGTACGGAGTACTGGATCAGTATTTCTCGTTCATTAAAGAATAACATTTGCCTAGGAATCCTACTAGAGCGCGTTGGTTGAGTCATGTTTGGTGCTTGTTTAATCTGAAAACTACGAAGCGCGTTTTTGATTGGGTCGTGCCAAGAAAAAAAGGTCGCACGTCGGCTGCTCAAGGGACACACAGGACGTCTCTATGATCGTAGCGATATCTTCAAGTGTTTTCACAAGTATCTTGTGTTCGAGGCGTCGGTATACAATTCCACGACGGACTTGCCTGAAATGAGTACACTTGTTGGTTACAACAGCAGCAGTGATGAGGAGCAAGACGCAACCACCCCAAAACTGGCTCCCATCACTGACGCCAACGACCGGGAAATGCGATCGAACATATCCATTCATAACAACAACAACCTGGCTGGTGGTCACGAGAGCCATGAAGCGGCCAAGAGCATTAAAATACAAGGCAACCAAGGAGTCGATATTGGCCCCATGGTTGGCCCCGCAATGCCATCCTCTACAGGAACCCAACTAGAACAGAATTCGCCGATTGATCAGCCCGATTCATTCTCTGAGCGAGATACCATCCGCTATCTAACACAGCCGTCTCATCCCATGACTTCCATACCACCGTCTCCGCCCGGCTCACCTGATCCAGTGCTGAACGCGAAGTTCAAGCGATTCTTGGAACTGAAGGCAAAAGGAGTTCATTTCAATGATGACCTAAGCAAGAAGCCAACATTTCGAAATCCGAGCCTGCTCGCCGTTTTGATGGATCGAGCAGGGTTAGAGTATGAAGATCAGTATAAAACTTCCATTCCTTTGGCAATTTGGGATCCAATCGATTTTCCGGCCCATGCTTTCAAGGAGGAATTACTGCGCAGTCAGCAAACTCTGCGGGACCAGCAACAGGCTGCTAAGAAGAGTCAGTCAGCGGCTGGCAAAAGAACCATTGAATTCACATCAGGTAGTGCGTCAGGTCATCATAGCAGGGACTCAACACCAGGAATTTCGAGTAAGCGGAAACGAGGCTGAACTGCAGGGTGGGCGAAGTTACCAGGAAATTCGTCAGCAGCCTTCTCGGCAAAGGAGCATGTGACGAACTGGTGAAGCGCTGCAGAGCATACGAATACTCGTACATCATCGTGTCCCTGTGCGCTCGGGATGTGAAATGTGAGATGTGTCATGGTTTGAGTCGTGGGAAACCGGGCGCCGAGATCTGTGCGTCGAGCCCCACCAAGCGGACAAACAAAAAGTTATTACGAAGCGAGAGCAATGACGGTCAAATATGGCAACGATGCGTGGCGCCCGGTTACAGAAATCGAGTTGATAAAATGCTGAAGCCGAGGATGCAGAACACCATGTCATCAAGAAGGGTATGGATGCAGCGCGGTGACTGGTTGCCGACGATTTGGTCGGTGTGAAAACAATTCGTGAAGCACAGGAATCCTTTGGTTAGGTTTGGTGATTGGACTGGCACAAGGCCAATCATACGGAAGGATGTGATGGTGTTTGGGCCCGGCGGGTTCCTGCAGCTGAAACGGGCCAGAGCCTCGATTCGAAGGGTGATCATTCTTGGTGGACTACGGAGTACGGAGAACTGTCCAAGTCTACGAGTACTCGGAGATTCGAATCGTTCCGGCAGGGCAGGGAGAAAGAGTTACTTTCTAACGCCTCTTTGTCAAGTTGGATTGTGACTACAGGGTCTAGAACTTACGGAGGGCACCACGCAAGAAGCCATCCCATCATCAAGCCTCTAATCAGAAAGAACCTCTGGAAGGGGCACGAATCTCTAGGCGGGCTTTCGTAACCTGTAAGAAGGTCGGGGAGGTGGTCAACCCTACGCCCACAATTTAGGCTTGCAGTAGTCAGGGCTCTAAGCGCAAGCGTTGGGTGTCAAACAAATGTCAGCCAGGATTAGAGAGAGTCGGTAACTTACTAACGACAGGAAGTTGGTGGGCGGGCCTTGAGCCATGTTTCATCTTAATTATCTCTGTCTGAACATGCAGTCTGAGCGAGGATCGAATCTCAAAACTCTAAAGTCAAGAGATTCGATTTCATGAGGCATGAATCGTAATACTACCATACCCCGTACTTGAGGATTCGGTACCATGTGGTGAGAGACTTGATGAGTCGACTACCGGGGCTGCACAGGGGAATTTTGCTCGTGAGCTGCGCATTTCTTGAATTGAACAACCGAAGGACCCTGTACGTCGGACAGGAGTAAATAGTAGTTAGAGTAGTTATAACAGACGTATCTCGGTTCGCAGGCAGGAGAAAGGGGGAGCCCACAACTTGTCTGCCTTTGTCTTGCCTCTTTGCAGAATCCAGATTCGTATCCAAAGTCAGACTCAGCTACGTTGTACAGAGCACATACGAGCCACCCATGCCGAATGATCAAGAATGTCTAAGCGGTATCCGTATAGAGAGTATCCATCCCTACCAGTAGTTCGGTGAAACGAACAAGTTATTCTGCACCTGATTCTGCGCGTGATGTCTCCATCTAGAAGAGGGTGTAGTGGGATGCCATTGATGCATGGATGAGGGTCGTGTACATGTCGATACCTCCCCTAGGCGTCCCCTACCAAGAAATCTCCAGATGGGATTCAACCTCTCAGATGAGATGAATCTGTTGATTGAGATGCCCTTTCATATCCTGGTACCTCTTTGACAACTGGGAGGGACTCCACACTCCACGCTGAAGGTTAATTAGTTGCTCGAGCCTCCATGCCCCCATCTCCCAAGGCGCAAGCCCCTAGAAAGGTTCCACTCCATCACCCACACGCAATGCCACTACATAGCCAGGTGTCCAATCATCATTATAATCATCCTCTTCCCGGCGCTTACGGGCATCTCTGAAGCTTGCTGCCTCAAGGTTCGAACCTACGGAGGCAACCCATCCACATCCATCTCCTCCCACTCGTTCTTTTGAATCCTCGATCAATCCTCGTTTCGATACGCCTCCGTGCCCTAGACTGTACCTCTAGACTGGACTGTGAAACTCCCAACAGCTCTGCTCTGGACCGCAGTTTCACACACCGGCTGCGCACAGCTGACCTGTCAGCGTTCTCCATGTGTTTGCCCCTGTTCCCAATGGCTCAATGCTGGGTTTGAGCGCCGCACTGCTGAATCACTGATGCAGTCTACTGGCACAGGGGAGGGAACTAATCGTCGCTCAAGATGTTGCACCCGGCCGCTGCGACCTCTGCCACCAGCAATCCTATAGCCCCTCGATCTCCCCAGACTCGTCTGACTCCAACAGCCGCTCGTGTTTCGGATGAATCGCTGGTCGACTCTCATTCGCAAGCCTCACCCTCGACATCTCGAAAGCCAGCCCATCCGGTCCTGAGCAATAATCTCATCCCGCGGGACTATTTGTCTTCTCTCGCTGGCTCAAGATCTCCTGGTGGACCTAGGCGGAACCAGGACGATATTCCCTCCTATGCCACGAGCCTTTCTTTTAATAGCGCACATGAGGTTGGCAGAAGCGGTCTCGCACAAACACAGCAGGCCGAA
>Ga0105239_10001499_pt1 | contig 31040 bp, 17 predicted proteins | sample KBSC44metaG_FD_92761 | JGI IMG/M metagenome (GOLD analysis project Ga0105239, IMG submission 92761) | Corn rhizosphere microbial communities from Kellogg Biological Station, Michigan, USA - KBS C4-4 metaG | ecosystem: Host-associated > Plants > Roots > Rhizosphere > Soil | place: Michigan, USA...
TGCACCGAACAAAACTGCCATACGATATGACTCAACAGAAATGACGTATGAGGAATTGGATATTCAATCCAACCAGCTTGCTCATTTCCTGATCAATTATCATAATGTAAATGAAGGAGACCATATAGGTATAAGTTTAAGCCGGTCCGAAAATGTGATTGTGGCCATACTGGCCATACTTAAAACTGGTGCTGCATATCTTCCACTATCTCCCGATGATGCACCTGACCGAATTGCTAATATTATTGAAGAGGCCGGGGTGAAAATTGTAATTACCAATACTTACAGTAATAGTAAGTTACAGGCAGACCTGATTAAAAGGGTTATAATAGATGTGCCTGAATCTATACTACAGTTGGCAGTGCAGCCAAAAACACTTCCCGTCGTTAAAATCAATCCGGCTGCGTTAGCCTATATTATTTATACAAGCGGATCTACAGGAAAACCCAAAGGAGTAGCTATAGAGCACTCTTCACTTTCCAGCTATATCCTGGCATTAAAAGAGGTTATTTCTGTAACCGTGGGCTCTGTGTGTTTGCATGCTGCTCCCTTTACTTTTTCATCATCAGTCAGGCAAATGTTCCTGCCATTACTTAGCGGCGCAACAGTTTCGATCATTGATATAAACAAGCAGGAATTCGGAACCTTTTTAGTTGATAATGGTGTAACACATATCGACATAACCCCGTCTCTATTCTCTTATGTTTACAAAGCGATTTCAAATGTAGGAAGTGTAAGGACCGTATTGTTGGCAAGTGAAGTAATAAATCCCCTGGTCATTAACGATTTTCTTTCGTTGAACAAATCAGGCATTGAAGTTTATGGTATGTATGGCCAAACGGAGCTAACAGGAATAGCGTTGATTACATCAGCAATAACTTCCAAAATCAGGAGAATAAGCTATACTAAATTAAGTACATCCACCGCCTACGTGCTCGATTCAAATTTGCAACTTTTGCCAACAGGAGTACCCGGTGAGTTATATATTGGGGGAGGTGGTCTGGCAAGAGGGTATATAGGATTAAAAGAATTTACAGAAGAAAAATTTATTCTTAATCCTTTTCGAACCGGCAGGTCGGATGAGAATAATCGATTATACAAAACGGGTGACATAGTTCGCCTTCAGGGTGATGGAAGTATTGAATATTTGGGCAGAAAAGATCAGCAGGTAAAGATCAGGGGGCTAAGGATCGAATTAGGGGAAATTGAAAACACATTATTACAATATCACGAAGAATTAAAACAGGTTGTTGCAGATACAATTCAAATCAATGGTGAAAGCAATCTGGTTGCCTATCTTACATCCGATAAACGGATAGATACACCAGGATTGCGAAAGTTCCTTCAAAATAAACTGCCTGAATACATGGTTCCTGTTTTCTATATGCAGGTAGAGAAAATACCATTAACATATAATGGGAAAATAGATCGAAGGGCGCTGGCAGATAACCAATTAATTCAACAACTGGCAGGTACAGCTTATGTGGCTCCCCGAACCGATACGGAAACTACATTGGCGGAAATATGGAAAACTGTACTTACGGTAGAAAAAGCTGGCGTTACTGATAATTTCTTTGAATTGGGTGGGCATTCAATTTTAGCCATAAAACTTGTTCTGGGCATCAGAAAAGCATTTGAAGTTGAAATCAGGATCAGTGAAATATTTGAACATTCAACCATAGAAAAATTAGCACATCTCATAACTTCAAAACAAAAAGGGCTCAAACTGCCGGTTATCGTGAAATCCTCGCAGCAGTATATTCCTTTATCTTTTTCACAGGAACGCCTTTGGTTTATCGATAAACTTCATGGTAGTATAAACTATCATATTCCAATAGTATTTAAAATAAAAGGTATTCAGCGCACAGAAGCGCTGGAATCCTCAATTAAATTAGTAGTTAAGAAGCATGAGGTGCTCCGTACTACAATTGTTGAAAGAAATGGCGTACCACACCAAAAAATAAATGACATTGACAAATGGAGTTTAACTTATATAGAGTCCTGCGTCGATGTAGATAAATTTATACGGGATGAAATATTAAAGCCTTTCAATTTGTCAAAAGACATTCCAATTCGGGTTCACGTTATAAAAATATTAAAAGATGAACTGATCGTATCTCTTGTGCTGCATCATATAGCTGCTGATGGTTGGTCAAGGGCCATTTTAGCCAGAGAACTGCTTGAAAATTTTAAAAAAATTAATGAAGGTTCAATTGACTACATAACCGAAGAATTGCCCATTCAATATGCTGATTATGCTATATGGCAAAGAAATTTTCTTACGGATGCTTTTTTAGAAAAAAGATTAGCATACTGGACCGAAAAACTGAAAAACGTTGATTCCCTCGATCTGGCTACTGATTTTGTACGACCTGCTATACAAAGCCAAAGAGGGGCAATGATACGAACTGAAATAGATCCCAAATTAACAGAAAGAATAAAGAAATTTCTTGTCAACAGGGATACTTCTTTGTTTATGTTTTTGCTTTCTGCCTTTAAAGTACTCTTATTCAGATATACCGGAAAGAGTGATATATGTATAGGCGTGCCGGTTGCAAATCGTGCACAAAAAGAGGTAGAAGACCTGATTGGCTTCTTTATAAACACGCTGGTTGTAAGAACTGCTTTTAAAAGAGATGAAGCTTTTGTAGCTGTGATGGATTCGGTTAAAGCAGCAGCACTGGAAGCATTTGAACATCAGGATATTCCTTTTGAACAAATAGTGAGCAGAATGGTACGGGAGGTAAGAACAGATAGAAATCCAATCTTCGATGTTATGTTTTCAGTGAATAATTATCCTGAACTAAGCCCGGTTAACCTGGGTAATATTGAAATTGAATATTACGGCGCTGAACACACAACATCTCAGTTTGATATCAACTTTAATGTGAAAGAGGCGGGCGATAAAATACTATTTTATGTGGAATATTGTACAGATATTTTCAAACATCAGACGATTGTTCATCTGATTGATCAATACAAGGAGATATTGAACAGTATTCTTCATAACCCATATGCAAGTATAGAGTCATTAAACATTTTACCTGATAGTGAGCGCGAATTTATTCTTAATAAAACAACCTCATTCACTGGTTCTACAACTAATGATCATTGCAGCCGGTTTGAAATTGACGACCCGATTCATGTAAAGTTTGAAGAAATCGTTAAAGAAAACAGGGATTTGCCTGCCATTATTTATAAGGATGAGAGCTGGACTTATGACAGGTTAAGCCATTACGTTAATAAATTGACGTATGGATTTAGAAGCCTGCTCAATATAAAACGAGGTGAGCTGGTTGGTATTTACCTTGACAGAAGCCCTGAGTTTATTGGCAGCTTGCTGGCAATTATGAAAGCCGGAGGTGTGTATGTTCCATTAGACACTTTGCACCCGGTTTCACGCATTCAACAAATCATTCAAAAGCATGAAATATCCTGCATCGTAACCAGCGAAAAGTATCTTGAACAATTGCAAAATATTACAGGGGGAAAAGTAATGCTAATCGATGAATCTATCGATCCCCAACCTGTTGCACATGACAGTCAAATCATATACTGTAATCAGATCCGGTATAATGCAGAAATAGGTCTTGAAAATATTAATTCTGTTCATGACTGGGCATACGTGCTTTTTACATCCGGATCTACAGGTGAGCCGAAGGGAGCAATTACAAGGCACAATGGCGCTCTGAACCACATATTTGCAGAGTACCGGCTGCTTGGGTTACAAAAAGGCTTCAGGTTTCTGCAAAGTGCCAACATAGGATCAGATGTGTCTGTTTGGCAAATGTTAGGACCTTTGGTAACAGCGGGGACCGTTATAATAATTGACAGAAACGATTACCTGGATTATGCTACGACAATTGAAATTCTACAGAAACATAAAGTTAATCTCGTAGAATTTGTACCAGGGTATACCTGGGGATTTTTGGATCATTATAAACAATTGAATAAGCAAACAGGCCTGGAGCATTTACAAGGGTTAATGTTTACGGGAGAAGAATTGCCTCCGAAGCTGGTTATTGAATGGAAGAATGTATTTCCTTCTGTAAAACTATTTAATTGTTATGGACCGTGCGAGGCCTCAGATGATGTAACGCAGTATGAAATTCCGGATCAGTTACCTGAAAATCTTGTGCGCATGCCTATTGGTACACCTATCGATAACATGCATGTTGTTGTTTTGGATGAATTGGGTCAGATATGTCCGGTAGGTGTTTGTGGAGAAATATATATATCCGGAATAGGAGTAGGGGCCGGATATATACAAAATGATACCAAAACCCGGGAAAGTTTTATTACTAATACATTCCCCGAACTTCCGGGCGATACGTTATATAAAACAGGTGATATAGGAAGGTGGTTGCCCGACGGAAATCTTGAATTCTTCGGCCGAAGGGATCAGCAGGTAAAAATCAGGGGAAATCGGGTAGAATTACGGGAAATCGAGACCGCAATAAGAATGAATGAATCTGTTAAGGACTGTCATATTATTTATCATAAAAAAGAACATAATGAATATCTGATTGCCTTCCTGGTTTTTTATAAAAGCGACCACTGCACTGATATTGATGGTATCAAATCTGCTTGTAAAACCTGTTTACCGGGTTACATGGTGCCTTCTGAATTTATGGTTATGGATGTACTGCCCAAAAACCTAAGCGATAAGATCGATGAAAAGAAATTGATTGAACAATTTAATAAACACCTCACGGAGCACATTAAGGCAGGAAGTGCGCCCACTGAGGAATTGAACAACATTCAGAAAATAATAAAAGATGTATGGACCGATGTGCTGAAACGAGAGGATATATCCGTCTTCGATAATTTTTTTGAAATTGGCGGCCATTCTCTCCTTGCCACAAAAGTTATATTGAAAATACGAAATGAGTTTAAGGTCAACATCCCTTTAATAACACTTTTTAAACATAGTAGTATACACGAACTGGCGGCTTACATTAGTGTAATAACCAGTAATGAACAGTTGTCTACAGATGTAACTGATGAAATGGTTGAATTGTAATATATGACTACAAAAGAAAAACTTTCATATTTCAAAACTAATAAAGACGTATTTGGTCTAAGGGCAACGCTGCGGGTTTCACTCTTCCATCTGTTAAGGAGTGTTTTAAACCGATTACCGGAAGATAAATTTGACAGCAGGTTTGGCGTCTCAACAAATGGTAAAATACCGCTTAAGGAACTGGGAATCCATAATAAGGACCTGATCTTATACACTCCAACCCACGAAAGGGTTATGCGTCACATTTTAAAAAATCTGGCAATCGATTACCAGGAGTATATTTTTATTGATATAGGTTGTGGTAAAGGAAGGGCTCTTTTGATGGCAATGTTATATCCATTTAAACGGGTAGTTGGTGTAGAATTGGCTTCGTTAACCAGCAATGTGGCAAGGAACAATATTGATATTATGAAGACTAATGCCCTGGTAAGATGCAGCAATGTGGAAGTTCAATGTGTAGACGCTACTGACTTTGAAATTCCTGCCGGTAATGTAGTGATTTATATGTACAGGCCTTTTATTGGGGATGTACTTAGTAAAGTACTTGATAATATCATCGAACATGCACACGGAAATATAATAATTGCACATTCTGCTTTAGGGAATGATGAAGAACGTATTTTTTTATCAAAAGGCTGTCTTGAAAAAATGAAGGAATACTTAACTATAAGCATTGAGCATTCATGGAGCCTGTGGCAGCTAAAAGCAAAAAACAATTAATATGAAAATACAACGATTGAAAAATATTGATCCAAATGATTTTCTAAATGAATTCATTTTAAAAAGGGTACCTGTAATTATAACTGATGGCATGGAGTCATGGGATGTTGAAAAATTCAGGCCCGATTATTTGCGACGTAGATTTGGGGATCAGTTGGTTCAGGTATACAACAATCTGTTTGATTTACAGGATATTTATTCGCTTGAACATTATTTCAACGAGTACTTCGATAAAGAAAACACTTCTGACTATTATATTCGCTGGTATTGCAAATTGAAAGATGAAGAATTTTTTTGGTCAGATGATGTTTTTGAGGCTTTAAAGCAATTTTGGTCCCATCCTTATTTTCTTCCAAAAAATTCCTTTCTGGTACCATATGCCGGAGATAATGATACCTGTTTTATAAACGAAAAAGGATATCCTTATAAAGGATTGTTTATTTCAGCAAAAGGAGCCAGAACAAGATTGCACCGTGATCCCTTTAACAGTAATGCTATTCTTTGCCAGTTCTATGGTGAGAAAAAAATTGTTTTATACAGCCCTGATCAGGAAAAATATGTTATGAATAATGGTGACTTTGTAGATATTTTAAAGCCTGATTATGCCCGCTTCAACCACTTTAATCAATCAGTCAGTAGTTATGAAGATATATTACAGCCGGGAGAAATTATTTTATTTCCATCAGGTTGGTTTCATGATGTCACCTGCAAAAGCAATAGCATCTCTATTACATGGAACTTCGTTCATTCACAGGAAAAGCCTGATCTTATAAGATTTGTTAATGAACATCCTGGGGATGGTCAGCTTGAAATTGCAAAATATTTTATGAAGGAAAAATATAAAAACCTATTCAATGAATAACGAAATAGTTAATCTGTTGATGGAGGCTACAAATAATGGTATTGCGGCTGTAATTGAAAATGACCGGGTAATATTTAAGGCCCCTAAAAATAAAACGATTAACTCCGAACTGGTCCAGCGATTAAAAGAAAGGAAATCGGATATTTTTTCATTTCTTTCTGCAGAAAATTCCCGCATCGCCGTTGAACCTGCAGGGAACGCGATTAAGAGAATCAATCGCAATGCAATTGATAAAATTCCTTTATCATTTGCACAGGAGAGTATCTGGCTTGAGGATAAGTATCACGGCAGCCGTGTAAACCTTATTTCAAGGTTTATAAATTTCAAAGGTCAGCTCGATGAAAATGCTTTAAGCTTTGCCCTTACCGAAATGGTAAGAAGGCATGAAGTATTCCGCACGTTAATAAAGGAGGAAAATGGTGAAGCATACCAGGAGATAATTTCACATGAGAATTGGCAAATAGATTATTTTGATGCTACTTCCCCCGATTTTAATATTAAATCACATTTGGATTGGTTAAATAAGATAAGTTTTGATCTTTCGGTCGATTTTAGCTTTAAGGCGCAATTATTGAAGTTTTCAAAAGATTATCATAAGCTTATTTTAATCTTCAATCATATTGCCACGGACGATGTTTCTGAAGCTATTTTTGTAAAGGAAGTTGTAGAGTTATATAACTCAAAAATTGAGAACAGGCAGCCTGCTATTGGGGAGCCTGAAGTACAATATGCAGATTATGCTATCTGGCAAAGGGCCTTTTTTCAGGGAGAAGAATTTAATCAGAAAATCAACTATTGGAAAGAAAAGCTGGATGATGTTTTGAATCTGAAAATTCCATCTGATTTCCAAAAGCCAACAAGATTAAGCGTTGATGGTGATACCGTACATTTTGAGTTTGATACAGAACTCACCAATAAAATAAACGAATTCGTTAACGGTAGTAAAGTCACGCATTACGTTTTCTTTCTTTCAATTTTTAAAATATTGTTATACCGGTTTACCGGGCAGAATGATATCTGTGTGGGAAGCCCTGTTGCCAACCGAAATCATAGCAGCATTGAAAATGTAATTGGGTACTTTGTTAATTCGATTCCAATTCGAACCTTAATCGACGGGCAACAGGAATATGCCGGTTTTCTCTCTATGATTAGAGATTCGGTTTTAAAAGCGTTGGAATACCAGGAAATACCATTCGAGAAAATTGTGAGTGCCATAAATGTCGATCGTGAAATGAACAGGCATCCGATTTATCAGGTAGTTTTTAATGCATTAGACATTACACAGTCTGAAGAGATTCAACTCAGAAATGTAACCCTCGAAAAAGATTCTTCGTTTCTCTTTAATAAATCTGAATTTGAAATATCCCTTACTACCTTTAAAGGGTTTGATAAAATATCTGTTTTTTTAAATTTTAAAACTCAACTACTATCCAGGGAAACGGCTATTCAGTTACTCAAATATTTTGAGATATTAACAAAGTCGTTTATAGAAAACCCGGGTAAAAAAATCGGTTTAATTAACCTGCTCGATGATGAAGATTATGTAAGAGTAGCAATCAATAACAACAAAACGGAATATCCTATACCCGCTAAATACGCCTCTTTTCTGGATTTATTTGAGGAAAGAACAAAGTATGACCCATATAGAACTGCTGTAGTTTTTAATGATCATTTACTATCCTATAAAGAGCTTAATGATAAGTCGACACAATTTGCCGTCTGTCTTGCTCATTTAGGCTATGGGCGCGGAAGCCTTATCCCAATATTTATCGATAAATCGGTAGAAATGCTGATCGGGTTACTCGGAATATTAAAATCGGGTGCAGCATTTGTGGCAATTCCGAGAGATTTTCCGATAGAACGCATACAATACATTCTTGATCAATCGGAAACTAAAACCATCGTTACCAACAACTCATGTAGTGAAGGCTTTATTTCTACTATACCCGGTATACGCCTCTTATGTGTTGATACAATATTGCAGGATGCTACAACTGATAAGAATATAAATCCCGAAGTTAAAATAAACGGCAATGATCTGGCATATATTATATATACGTCAGGATCAACCGGCAATCCGAAGGCAGTAATGATTCAACATAACTCGTTGTTGAATTTCCTTTATCCCTTCATTGAAATGAGCCAGGCAAACGAAGATTCTATCTTTCTGGGTTTATTCTCATATGCTTTTGATGGTTCCTGTATTGAACTTTATATGCCACTGATGTGTGGTGGAAAAGTGGTTATTGCTCCCGACGAAGCAAAAACCGACGGGTTCCTTTTGAAAGAGTTAATAGAAGCCAATCACCTGACCCATTTACTGGCTACTCCTTCGACCTATAAAATATTGTTGAATGCCGGTTGGAAGAATGAGAAGAACATCAAATTAATAGTTTCGGCAGAACCATTAAAGGAAAGCCTGGTAAATGAATTATTGTTATCAGATGAACAAACAATTTTGAATATATACGGTCCAACAGAAGTAACGTTATGCGGTACCTATAAATTTGTTAAAAGAAATGAGTTGGTTACAGTTGGTAAACCTTTGCCTAATTACCAGGTGTATGTAGTTGATGATTATAATAACTTATGTCCACCAGGAATTGCCGGAGAAATATTGATTGGTGGAATAGGCGTTGGGAAAGGCTATTTTAAATTGCCTCAACTGACAGATGAAAAATTTATCGATAATTTATTCGATAAAAAAAGCCCATATAAATTGTATCGAACAGGTGATGTTGGCAGATGGATGTACAATGACGAATTAGAGGTTTTGGGCAGAAAAGATAATCAACTAAAGATCAGGGGATTTAGGATAGAGTTGGATGAAATTGAGCAAACACTTAATAAAGTGCAGGGGATCAGGTCTGCAAGGGCTTTGGTTGCAAATGGATTTAATGAAGATGTGAAACAAATCATTGCATTTGTTATTCCTGATGATGGATATGATAAAAAAAATGCGTTTGCGAAAATCAGAGAATATCTGCCACATTATATGATGCCATCCGAAATTATTTCGGTAACAGATTTCCCGTTGTCGAGAAATGGAAAAATTGATACAAAGGCATTATTGAATTTAATGTATACCAACAGCAGTTCTGCCGACGAAGCAGAACCTGCAACAGATACAGAAAAGGAAATTTTGTCTATTTGGAAGCGCCTGTTCAATTCAGATAAAATTTCCCTTACCGATGATTTCTTTCGTATCGGGGGTAACTCAATTTTAGCTGTAAGATTGGTTGCCAATATTAAAAATCAAATGAATATCCTTTTCCCGCTTGACTCTATATTCGAGTTTCCCACCGTTAGAGCACTAAGTGCGAAACTTGACGAAATGCTTGAAGAAATAACACCTGCAGGGGAAGAACTATTATTGAAAATCAATGACCGTGGAAACCATACTCCTGTTTTTGTTGCTCCCGGGGTAGGTGGCAGCTCAATTGAATTTAAAAATATTTTTGATGGCTTATCTTCTGATCAGCCTTTTTATGGCTTTTCAGGCAGAGGGTTAAACGGTATAAATAAACCTTTTGCAACTGTTGAAGAAGCTTCTGAAGCATATGTGAAAAAAATCAAGTCAGTTTACCCGGGTAAAACGATACATATCGGTGGTTATTCTTTTGGAGGGAAAGTTGCATTTGAAATGGTTCACCAGTTAGAACATTCCGGTTATAACGTAGATACCTTATTTATCTTTGATTCCATTTCTCCGTGGACTTCTACAGTTAACCATTCAGCACTCTACAACCTGAACTACAAAGAATGGATCGTGTTTTTCTACAATCTTTATTTCAGGGCACATAATAATGCTGAAATTAAAAACCCACTCAAAGAAAGCAACCTCGATGGGCTTCCTCCTTCGGAACAACTGAAGATGCTTTACAATATAATTGCAGAGAGCGGTGGTGAATATACGTTTAACCAGCTAAAGGGATTTACGGAAGTTTATCGCACAAATGCTGCGATGGATTATTACGCCAATGGTAAAAAGGTCAAAGCCAGGATAGTGTTATTTAAATCAGAACTGCAGCATGATTCTTTAATGGCTGAAGAAAAAGCCAACCTTATAGAAGAGTTAAACATAGGAAAGAAGGGGCTGTTTGACTATGGATGGAATGAGTTCACCACTAATGAGGTAATAGTACATTCATTAAAATGTACACACCTGGATTTACTTACCAATTCTTTTGCATTTGAGATTTCTCAACTAATGAAAAAATATCTTTAATACTGATTATGATAAAAAGCTTAATACACTCGATGGTAGTTTGCCCGAACTGGGATGAAACATTTTCAAAAATAACACATGGTAAAGGAGTTTATGTATATGATGAAACCGGTAAAGAATACATCGATGCAAGCGCAGGATCTGCTGCCGTTTCTAATCTTGGACATGGCATCGAACAAATAGCCGAAATACTCTATGAGCAAACAAAAAAAGCAGCAGTTCTACCTACCCATGCTTTTAGTTCAGAGATAGTGGAAACATATTTCAATAAACTTATCGATTTTTGTCCGCCAGGTTTCGAAAGGGCCTGGACTGTTACAAGTGGAACGGAAGCTGTAGAAAATTCTGTTAAGATTGCACTTCAGTATCAGCAACTGATAGGGCAAAATAACCGCTATAAGATTATCTCAAGGTGGTTTAGCTATCATGGCAACTCAATTTTTATGCTGGATGTAGGAGGTATGAAATATAGACGCCAGGCCTATTCTCAATGGCTCCATAACTTTCCTCATATTTCCCCTGCATATCAATACCGGCACCCTGAAGTAATTTCAGAAGAGGAATTTTGCCAGCTAAAAATAAACGAACTGATAAACTGTATTGAAGCAAATGGGCCCGACACAATTGCTGCTTTTATTGCCGAACCCGTAGTCGGAGCTGCATTGGGAGCTGTTCCTCCCCCAAAGGGCTATTTTCAAAAAATAAGAGAAGTATGCGATGCATATGGCATTTTGTTTATTGTAGATGAAATTATGACCGGGTTCGGAAGAATTGGATCGAATTTCGGCATTGAGAAATTTAATACCATCCCTGATATTATTGCCGCAGGAAAGGGAATGAGTGGAGGTTATTATCCATTGTCCGCTGTTTTAGTCAATCAAAAAGTCGCAGGTGTATTGGAGGCTAACAAATCGCTTTTCAGGGCTGGCCATACTTATTCCTGTAATCCGGCCGGAGCTGCCGTAGGGAATTTCGTAATTGATTTCATGGCAGAAAATAATATTATTGGTAATGTAAACAGAACGGGCAAGCTTCTTAAACAAAAGCTTAATCACTTGCTTGATACTGATATTATAGGAGATGTGAGAGGCGAGGGGCTGCAGTTAGGAATAGAAATAGTACAAAATAAGATAACGAAAACTCCTTTTCCCACAGATATGAGGGCCAGCGAAAGAATTTTCAGGAAAGCGCTTCAAAAAGGGGTTATACTTTATCCTGGAAAAGGAAGCGTAGATGGACAGGCTGGCGACCATATATTGATTTGCCCTCCGTTAACCATTTCGGAAATGGAAGTGGAACAACTTGCAGAAGCTGTTTATGAAAGCGTAATGGAATTTTGTCAGGAATCTATAATTGAAAACGTATGAATGCAGAAATAAAGAAGATCAGGGTATTTAATTCTGTGAGAAGAGTGGAAGGAGAGAGCTCTTATAGCAATAGTATGTTCCACTTAATGAAAAGGAATGAAGAAATAGGCTTCAATGGAATCCTTTTTTTCGAAAATCATTCTAATGACATTGATCCATGGGTGTTTGCTCAGGAATTGTTTGCACGAACGCAGAAGCAAAGCCCTTTTATAGCGGTAAATCCGGCATATATTCACCCATACTCTGCTGCTTTGAAGATATTAAGTTTAACCAATCTGTATAAGCGAAAGCTATATCTTAATTTTATTATAGGCACTTCAAAGTCTGATTTACTGTCAATTGGCGATAAATTACCACATTCTGAACGGTATGAAAGATTAAAGGAATATATACAGATTTTGTCGGGTTTATTAAAAGCCGATCGTATGTTCAATTTTGAAGGGCGGTTTTATACGATCAGGCATGCAAGATTGCCGTTAGGGTTAGATATTAATTATTTTCCTGAATTTTTTATTTCTGGTTCTTCCTCTGAGGCCGACACCGTAAGAGAGATGACTGGTTCAGGCAAAATTGTTATGGCTAAGCCGTTAGGAAAATGCATCGATTTTCGTTCAAAAGGATTATGTTGTGGAATAATTGCACGGGCAAACGAACCGGATGCAAAAGAGTATCTTACAGAGAACTATAGGCCAATATACGCCGAATATAAAGAATTGGTTGATTTTTCATTGAATAACAGTGATGCCGTATGGAAACAGGAATTAATAAAAGAAACAAACGACGGTACGTTCTACTCTGAACCATTTAAACATTTTATTTCTGATAGCCCTTACCTGGTGGGGTCATATTTGTCGGTGGCGGATTATATTTGTAAGTATATTGGTTTCGGTATCGATACATTCATTATTGAATCTGATGATAATGAGCTTGAACATATTGCAAAAGTGTTCGATATAGTAGAGCAAAAAAGTAACATTAATTAATGTGAGGTATGCTTAAGAATTATTTTAAAATTGCCTGGCGAACGATTATTAAAAATCCGTTTCATGCCACATTAAATATTGTCGGCCTCGCAACTGGCATTGCATTAGCACTGCTTATTGGGGTATTCGTGTGGGAGGAGATGCAAGTCAATAGGGACTTAAAGAACGAAGATAACCAATACATCATTCAAAGCAGGTGGAAGGACCCCCATATGGGTATAGAGCTTACTTCGGTAGGGCCTTTGGCAAAAAGGATGAAGGAAGTTTACCCGAACCTGGTAGCCAATTATTATCGATGGTATAGCATTACTACAAATATATCGCTGGGTAACAGGCACTTTCGTGAAGGGTTGCAAATTGGCGACAGTACGTTTTTGTCGATGTATGGTTTTTCGTTAATTGATGGAGATGCTAAAACAGCTCTTGGAGAACCATATTCTGTTGTTATTAACAGCGACAAGGCAATTAAATATTTCGGTCGCACAAATGTTGTAGGTGAAATTCTTACCGTTGAAAACACAGCCGGTGAAAAAAGAGATTTCAAAATCACAGGCGTATTGAAAAGGCCACATGAGAATTCAATAACACTACTCAATTCCGATAATGATAATGGTCTGTATTTTACCGATAGCGATTCTTCTTTTTTTAGAAGAAGCATGGCAGAATGGAAAAACATCTATATCATGAATTATCTGGAACTACAGAAAGGTGTTTCTGCAAAGAGTCTGGAGAAGCCATTAGAACAGTTGATCAAACGGGAAGCTCCCCAAAGAATCGGCGAAAACCTTCACCCGTTTCTTGTTCCGTTAAAGAGTTACTACCTCGATAAAAATGGCGGTGTGGTAAGAAAAATGATTTATACCTTATCGTTTATTGTACTTTTTATTCTGGCTATGGCCATAATAAATTTTATAAACATTTCTATCAGTAAAACTTCCGGAAGAATGGAGGAGGTTGGTATACGAAAGGTTTTGGGAGGATTAAAGAAACAATTGATAATACAGTTTTTGATCGAGTCCGTCATTGTGGTTTTTTTTGCAACAGTAGTGGCCCTGGGTATGTATGAACTTGCAAGAACTTATTTTAAAGGAATTCTTGGCAAAGAAATCCCTCATATTTTTAATGTCCCCGCTTATTTCGGCTTGATTTCAATTGTACTCTCATTGGCAATCGGATTGCTGGCAGGCTTTTATCCTGCATTAGTGTTGTCTTCTTTAAAACCAATAGAGTCGCTGAAAGGAAAAGTGCTATCAGTAAAAAGTAATATCTTTTTAAGGAAGTCGCTGGTGGCCTTTCAGTTCTGCACAGCAAGCATTGCTTTCATTGCAGCCATAATTATTTCACAACAAGTATCCTTCTTTTTTAAAAACCTTGGATACGATAAGGACTATATAATTTCTGCGCAGGTTCCCAGAGATTGGACATTAACCGGCGTTGAACATATGGAAACGGTTCGAAATGAATTTGCCTCTCTTCCCCAACTGCAGGAAGCATCTGTATCATTTGAAATTCCCAATGGAAATAGCGGTGAAAATACCTCTATGTGGAAGGCGGGCCAGGACTCAACAAGCGCTGCAGCAGTTGTAATGTTGTCATCCGACAAAGATTATGCGAAAACCTACGGGATACCTTTAGCTGCAGGTACTTTCTTTGATGATACTAATGATTCTTTGAAAATTGTTATTAACGAAACCGCCGCAAAATCTATAGGCTGGCAAAATCCTGGTGAAGCAATAGGCCGGCAGGTAAAAATCGCCGGATATGCTCCGTTAATGACCATTGCAGGAGTTACAAAAGATTTTCATTTCAGTTCCATGCAAGGAAAAATTGAGCCTCTTGTATTTCTTAATGTTTACAAAAGTTTGGGCTATAGATATTTGTCTTTCAAAGTTAAACCCGGAAATATAGGAAGCGCAATTGATGTTCTTCAACGTAAATGGTCAGAAGTATTTCCGTCTACTCCATTTGAGTTTGCATTCATGGATGATAAACTAAAGGATCTTTACCAAAACGAGTTGAAATTAAAACAGGCTTCATATATTTCAACTGTGCTGTCGCTGATCATTGTTTTGCTGGGGGTCCTGGGTTTGGTGTCATTAAGTATTCAGAACAGGACTAAAGAAATTGGTATCAGAAAAGTATTAGGGTCAACAGTAGTGTCGATTGTTAATTTATTTCTTAAAGAGTTTTTAATAGTTATCCTAATTGCGGGAGTCATTGCCTGCCCACTCGCTTATGTAATTATGATAACATGGCTAGGTCAGTATGCCTACAAAATAAACATTACTGCTCAACCTTTTATTATTGCCATCTTTTCGCTGGGGTTGATAACCACGCTGCTTATTATTATTCAAACTATCAGGGTCGCATTGGCTAATCCGGCAAAGAGCCTAAAAACGGAATAAAATATTTAATGTTAATCATTAACGCATGTTCTGAATGAATTCCATAATCCATCTAATTCCGGGCTGGTTAGCCGGGGTATAATAAAAAAGACTGCATCGAATCAATTTTAACAAGTTGTGACACTGCCTGTTTTGCGGCATACCTGCCTAGTAAATAGCTTTCCCTGCGTTTATCAAATTTGAGCGTATTGTAAAATGCGTACTCTTTAGGGTGCAATAGTGAAACATGCTCCATCAGGGAAGACAAATCTTCTTTAATAATGCAATAACCAGCTATAAAATCGCTAGAAGTTCTTTTTAATAATATTTTCCCCGGTAAACTGTTCAATTTAGCAATTAAATTATGATGATTAAAGACTTGGTCTAAAAGACTAGATAAAATAGTTAACGCAGACGATTTAGAAACAGTATTCTAATACCTGGTCAACAACCGTTTTTGCTGACAATCAGTTTTACTCAGGCCTGGTTTTATTGTACCCTATTAGTAATAGGATAATGGCAATCAACTCTTTTTACTTTGGGAAGTAGGCGTTTTCCTCCGTTTTCTTTTACTTGTCAAACAGGCGCCTGTATTCAAAAATCCAGAAATGTCCGATAAACATCCGGAACGCAAAAATATAAATAATTTTTCCTACCCAATGCAACGGGGTGCTCACTCACCTGGTTTCGCTTTGTCCGAAAGTCAATAAGTTGTTGTCTGGGTCAAGCAAAGCAAATTCTTTTTGTCCCCAGGGTTTTGTCTGCAATGTACCGTTAGGGTGAATGTTCACATTGTTGTTCAACAATGATTGATACAAATTGTCAATGTCGTTTGTTCTGATATAAACTTGTCCATAATTTTTTTTGGGGTCAAGTTCTTTAAACTCAAAAAAATGGATTTGAATGTTATCCTTTTCAACCATTAAGTAACCGTCATAGTCACCTCCAAATTTTTGAAAGCCTAACTTGTTTAAATAAAAGTCCTTTGTTGCGGTCTTATCCCGCATTGGCAATTTTGGATTTATGTTTGTCAGCATAGCTAATTTTTTCCTTGTAGTAAAAAGAAAATACGTTTTCCGATTATTAGCTTCAGGGCCTGTGAATTATCGTCCCGCTTCGCTATAAAAAAGGTATTGATTTATTTGATAATCATAGCTTTATGCCTGCTCACTATTAAATTACTGAATTTTTTCGAGCGATTTATAATCGACTGAAAAACAATCAATTAAGTGTGTTTTGGGCGATTTATAGGTATTTAAGTTATACTTGGTTTATACCTTGTTTACCCCTTTATTACCTATTTATTGCCTTCTCCCTATGAAAGGGGTAAACAAAGTATAAAGGAAGTATTAATCAGGTATAACTAAAGACTATTGATTCTGCTTTGTTTGGTATTAGCTGCCACTTTGTTGGGTATTTGTTGGGTATTTAGTGGGTCTTTCATTGGGGAAACACCCCTTTTTACCCAACAAACACCTAACAAGGACCCAATAAAGGCCTAATAAGGTATCAGAAAAACGAAGTCAAAGTGGCTTTATTACAAATCACGTTATCAGTCGTTAGTTGTTTGCCTTTGTATCGTTCGAAAAGCTGCTTCAGTTAAGTACTGCACCCATTCATACACCCAAATAATAGCCTCAACTTTTAAACCTTGTGGCCTTTGTTCATCATATAACATGGCAACCACCAACCAATCCCATAGCTCGCTTCTAACATATTCAATGCGAAAGAGCCTGTAAAACCTTTTAACAACCAGCATTTGATCGATCGTCTCAGAAATGGTTTGGTTGTATTGCGGATATTTTTCCAGTTCGTTCCTCAACTGGCTTAGTAACTCCTGTTCAGGTTTGGTTTTTTCGGTAATAAAATACAGCGCTTCAATCAGGGTTATTAATTCATCATGAAAGAAAAGCAGTTGTAGTTGCTGTTCTTTCATTTTGTACGGAGGTTGATTAATTGCCAAAGCATGGCAAAGCCATTTACGTAAAATTTCCTGAAGAAAATCTCTGTCAATTTCAGCAAAAACTTTCTCTATTACATGTAGCGGATCTTTATCAACCTCCTCGATTAATCGTTTGGGCTTTTGAAAGGTGACTGGTGTTGTCATGCCTGGTCGTTTACTTCAGACATAAATTGTACCTTTCGTGCTGTTTGTTCCTTGTTTTCAGATTTCTGGTCGTTACCAATTAACGCGGCACCTCCCCTTTGAAGTATAAAGCACGCTTCCACCAATTGTTCTACTTTTTCATAGAAATAAATGTGGTTGTTGCGTTCACTTCCATCGTTAGAAATACTGTTATTGCTTGAAATAATTTCAACCAGCCACTCCCAAAGTATTTGTCGAACTTCATTCAGGTGGTAACATTCAAAAAAGTGTTCAAAAACTGAAATAAGGTTGTCTTTCTGTGCTTCTGTAAGCCGCAGCGGTTGATTATACCATTGAGGATGATTGTTAACAGTTTTCATAAAATGCTATTTAAGTTTAATAGTATTTGTTGCACATTAAAAAGTATGACGACATACACACCGGCATTCGTGAGCTTCCGTTAAAGGTCTACCAAATCAAAAACAGAATGTGTGCATTCACGTAATTACCTGTTTGATATCAGACAAAGCCAGTACAGGCGGCTTTTGAAGCCGTCGACAAAATTTTATTGCTAATTAAGATTACAGAGAGGTTCTGCGAAGGGGTATAAAAAAGGGCGCAGGCCTCTACTCGCCGCCCCAGAGTCTGGAATTACTGGATGACGGAAGCGAGTACCCACGCCAGGGCGTGAGCACAGCCGTTACATCTAGTATCCTTAATTTTCCAGACCCTGGACTAGAGTAAACACGAATGCTTTGATCACTTTGAAACAGTAAACGTATGCTTTAAGCATTACTGCCGGGGGTAAGTAAGCGTTCTACAACAAAGTAACAATATTTTTTGATTGTACCCAAGTACGGGTACACTATTTTTTTTTAATTGCTGGAACTTCCCATTATATATGGGAAACAACAACGAAAAGTTTTTAAAGGAATTCGGTAAAAATCTTCAGAAATTGAGGGAGGCGAAAGGCTTGAGTACCCGACAATTTGCTTACGAAGCAGAAATTTCCCATAGTTCAGTTGGGCGTTTAGAGGCTGGTTTATCTAATCCGACTTTGACGACCTTAATTAAGATTGCGGATGCTCTTGATGTTGATTTAAACGTTCTCGGTCTGCGGGACTTGCAATGACGGAAATTATAGTTTTACTTCCTTAACTACACGCGCAAATGCATCCTTCCATTACCTTCTCCCACCAAACTTATAAAATATAACATCCACCGCCATCCTCGGAAACGCCAGTGGCAACAAATCTACATCCACGTGCCTAAACCCATTCTTCTCATAAAACCTATGCGCCGCGATAAATTTCTCCGTAGTCCCTAAATATATTTCGGAAACCTCGTTTTGTTTTGCCCACTCGAGCAATGTATCGAGGAGGGCTTGTCCAACGCCATGCTCGCGTCCACGATAATCTTTGTTGACAAACATTTTTCTAAGCGCGCCCTGATTATTACCTATATCAAGTAGCGCAATAGTTCCAACAACTGTATTGCCGGTAATAGCCAGCCAGAAATTGCCTTTACCTTTCTGATAAAAACCGGATACGTTTTGCAGGTCTGGTTGCTCTTCAGGCGTAATGGCAACCTCAAATTCGTTTCTTTGAATGTTTACTATTAAATCTATAACCTGTTGCTTATATATGTCGTTGTATTCTTCTATCCTGAATTCCATAAATTAAATGTACGCACAAATTTCTGATAGGCATCGAAGATCAGCTACTCACTCTTCAACGCCACCACCGGATTACCCATCGCAGCCTTAACCGTTTGAAAACAAATCGTAACCAAGGCAATCATCATCGTCAAACATTCTGCTATCACAAAAACCCGCCAACTAACATCAACACGATACGCAAAGCTTTGCAGCCATTTATTCATCACCCACCACGCAACAGGAAAACCGATCAATGATGCGATCAATACCAGCCTCACATATTCTTTTGAAAGCATAGTCGTTATGCGGCCGACACCTGCACCCAGCACTTTGCGAATACCGATCTCTTTGGTTCGTTGTTCTGCTGCATAGGTGACTAGTCCGAATAAGCCCAAACAGGCAATGAATATCGCTAATACAGCAAACGTTATAAAGAGCTTTCCGGTTTGTTGTTCTGCCAGGTAGAGGTTGTTAAAATCATTGTCCATAAACGTATAGCTGAAGGGCAGCCCCGGCGCCATACTATTCCATTTGTTTTTTATTGCGCTTATCACGGAAGGGATGTTTTTTGTGTTCATACGGATGAGTATGTTTCCAGTGTTATTACCTAATCCCATCACCAACGGACCAACCTTTTCATGCATCGTACTGAAGTTAAAATCCTTTACAATCCCGATTACGTGAAAAGCTACCGCCTGATTATTTTCACCTATTCGATACAGCTGTGTAGCAAGCGGTTCCTTTAAACCCAGCATTTTTGCTGCGGTTTCATTCAAAATGATTCCTGTAGAGTCTGATTTATAGTCGATCGAAAAATTCCTTCCTTTTCCTATTTGCATGTCCAAAACAGGGATATAATTTTCATCTACGTAGATACTTGTGAGTATTACTCCTTGTTTGGCATCCATGGTAGCATCAAGAAACCATCCACGCTGATCAAGATTGCCCGGACCGGCAGTTGGAAGGTCATAAGAAATGGCAACCTTATCTATACCCGGCAATTTCAACAATTCTTCTCTGAATGTCTTAATTTGCTGGCCAATATTATACGTGTCATGTAGTACCAGCACCTGTTCGCGATTGTATCCGATCTTTCTGTTCTGTATGTATTCAAGCTGGTTATAAATAACAACGGTGCCGACGATCAATATAATTGAGATACTGAACTGGAAAACCACCAGGCTACTGCGCAACCAGCTACTTTTGAATCCCGTAGCTATCTTTCCTTTCAGCACCTGTACAGGTTTGAATGAAGAAAGATAAAATGCAGGGTAGCTGCCCGCAATGCATCCCACAACAAAAACCAGCACAATCAATGAAGGCGTAAGCCAGGAAGAGAGTAGGGGGCCCACCTGCATTTCCTTTCCTGCAATATAGTTGAAAACCGGAAGTAGTAGCGACGCCAGCAACAACGCAATCAATAATGAACAGTAACTCATTAAAACCGATTCTACCAGAAACTGTATGATCAGATTGCCCCTTGTTGAGCCGGTTACTTTTCTTACACCTACTTCTTTTGCTCTGTTTGCAGATCGTGCTGTGGACAAATTCATAAAATTCACACAGGCAATCATCAAAATGAGAACCGCAATAACAGAGAAGGTATATACGTAGTTGATATTTCCATTTGATTCGTACTCAAATGTTTTTTCAGAATGCAGGTGAATGTCTGTAAGCGGCATAAGGTGATAACGGAAATGCGAGCCTCTGTTTTGCAAATCCCGGAAAGATGTATGAAGCGTTCCTTCCAGTTGTGCCGATAGATAATTGTTTACTGTTTCATCGACTTTGCTTTGAAGGAGTGCTTTATTCGCGCCGGGTCTTACCAGAATGTAGCTATGTGTACCGTTCGTTAGCCAGTCGTCGCCCTGACCCGCATATTCGTTACGAAGTGGTCTGATGAAACGGAAATGAAAATGCGATTGACGGGGAAAATCTTTTATTACACCGGTTATTTTGCAGTTGTAGGAATTATCAATATACAATGTCTTTCCCACAACGTCCGTACTGTTAAAATATTTTAATGCGGTTGTTTCATCGATCACTACTGAATTGGGTTCGTTTAAAGCAGTTAACGGATCTCCTGCTATCATAAGAGCGGTAAACACTTTGAAAAAGGTGGAATCTGCAAATACGCCACGGTGCTCCTGAATATTTTGATTACCCTTTCTAACCAGAAAATCTTTTTCGAAACTTAGCCTTGTCATTTGTTCTATCTGGGGATAATCATGCATCAATGCCAATGCTAAAGGTCTCGGTGAAGTGGATGCAATAAAGGAAGTGCCATTAAAAGAAATATCCGCATCGAGCCGGTAAATGCGATCAGCATTATTATTGTATTTGTCGTAGTTCAACTCGTCAAAAACATACAAGGCAATTAATACACAAACAGCCAGTCCGGCCGCTAATCCCGTGATATTGATAAAGGAAAAAGCTTTATTCTTCCATAGATTGCGCAAAGCAGCCTTTAAATAGTTTTTATACATATAACACAGGTTTTGGTATGGCAAATCGATAAATACTGCCGCCAATAGTATGCCCGTTTCGCCAGTATTTGAAAACCTATGGTTTGTGTATGAAATCCTACGCTGATATGTTCGATTTTGTTACAGGGGATGACCGGTTTTGTATCAGTTCGGTGTAATCACCGCCTGGCACGTAATTCAGAATTTGGGCGATGGATAGCTGAGAATGCATTGGTTGCGCTAACCCCACGATCGCAGAAAGTAAGCCAGAAGAAAAAGATATGATGATAAAGGTGGTGGTGACCCTGTATCAGCGAGTAACCCTATCTATCTCTTTTGAAATCTTTTTATATTATGAATAGCAAACTTCAGAAATACATCTGCAAACAGAAAGGGATTTGATCGCAATGCGTTTTTAAACATGGTATTATTGCTGGCAGTAAGTTTTAGCTTAAATAATTTATGCAGGTAAAGTTCATAGGTCCAGCGGGCAATTTTTTTATTTAGAAGTTTGATCTCAGATTTTTTCAGATTGCGTTTGTGACGTTCTAAAAGTGCCCTGTAGTCACTGATCCATAAGTATTCGATTAATTCAAGACTATTTCTTCCGTCGTATATATTCTGGCCATCAGTTCGCTTTGTCCATAGTTTGTCAGTTGTAAAAGCCGCATTACACTTCTTTAGCAAGATCATATCCCACAACAGGCACCAGTCGTCTGCTATATTGAGTCGTTCATTCCAGTTGCCTATATCTTCCCTTCTTAGTACAAAGGAAGAAGAGGGAGACGGACACACTTCAAGATAGATCTTTCGTAATTCTGCATTTTCTAATACAATCCAGGGTTTATTCGATGAGCTAATGTGTGCCCTTAGTATGTCAGTTTTGGCAAAGTAGTCGAAGCTTTCTCCATCATTGACTACCTGCGTCCAGTTTGCAAAAACGAATCCAATACTTTTATCATCAAGTTTTTCAATACATCGCTGCAGAAAATCAGGGTTCCAGGTATCGTCAGAATCCAGGGAAGCTATATAATGACCATTGGCATGGCGCAATCCGGTATTACGTGCCTTAGCCTGGCCACCATTCTGCTGAAAAACATATTTCACCTGAGAATATCGTGCAACAAGCGCACGGGTATTATCAACAGAACCATCATCAACAATAATAATTTGTTTATTGTAATAAGTTTGATTGATAGCGCTTTCAATGGCTTCTGCAAGTATATGTTCCCGATTGTAAGTAGGAATAATGATCGAAACAAGGGGTTGGGAAGCTGGATGCATAATTTAGTATGGAATTTAATTGGCTTTATGATCTTTTGACTGTAATCGAATGCTGCCAATAGTCATTTGCAATTGGTTTTTAATATCCTTACAGATCCTCAGGATGCTCGAATGAAATAAAAAACAATGAAACAGCAGGCCAATTATATTTATAGGGTTTTTAAATGTGCATACAATCAATACAGATAAGGGTAGGAACACCTGGTAGTATTCAAACAAAAAAATCCGATACTGTTTGGTTCCGGGGTCTATCAGTATTTGCTCGATATGGTGATTTTTTGATTGCATCCGGATGTAGATAAAATAAAAAATCAATCCGGGAATGATTACATACAAATGATTCAATAAGATATAAGTGGCCAAAGAAATCATTTCGATAGTAATAATAGCGATGCCCAATCGTGCAAGTTGTACTTCGTTCAGTTTTTGAACAATGGTAAAAAGCCCACTGGCTTTATCATTTTCATTATCTGCCAACTGATGCCAAAGTATGCCTCTCAACCCAAAACAGAAAAGCCACACTGCCAGGAAGGCAAATGCTAATAACCGTATTTCCTGATTCGTATATCGATACATACATACTGCAATAAACAAGGTTGGAAATACCTGTGAGCCCAATGCATCGGCTACGACGCCGGCAGCGGCCCGCTCTTTCAGCCGAAAAGGAGGTAGGGAATATAAAGTAAAAGCAATATAAGCCGCACAATAAAACAAATTTGCGTAGGAAAAGAAATTCAGAAACAGCCCTATCACGCAAAGCCCGGCCACTAACGGTAATAATACCAATATTGTTTGTTGGAAGGTAGTGTAAGTGGCCATCCTGTTTTTTTTACCAGCTCTGGCATCTTCCGCAACATCTGTAGCATCGTTCAGAAGACTAACATAAATAGCTCCCAGCGTTATGGCGCTTATCAAAATCAATAGTAATGGTAGTAAATGCAGAAAAGTGAATTGGCTGGTTTGTAATGCCAGATAGGCAACAGCAAGCATGGGTGGAAATTTATATTCCCACCAATCTTTTGCTCTCACGATTTGTAAAATCTTTACCATGTATAGCTGTTTTACCGGTCTATCCGCCAATCCTGCTTAAAATCGACTCTGCGAATTTTTTTTCAGGGTGCAGGGGAATATTTTCTTCAATAAAAGTATATGCACGTTTTCCCATTACTTCCCATTCTGAACGTGCATTCCATGCACGCTCCATCGCTAAGTCAAAATCATCTTCATTGGCATGACCAATGAATCCGTTTACCCCGTCAGTAATCACTTCCCGGTTGCCGCCGGCTACTGATACAATGGCGGGTCGCCCGCATGCCATGGCCTCAAGCAGTACCAATGGGAGCCCTTCACTTCGTGCAGGCAGAATCAGGGCATGATAGCTTTTCCATAACTCTTCTATATCCTCTACATACTCGAGGAACCGAACATTTCCCAGGCCAAGCAATGCCGCCATTTCAGTTAAGCCTTCTTTATCTATACCTGAACCTATAAATGAAATAGTTATCGGTCTTGCTTTCCATTTAGGTAGTGCCATTATACGCATCAATATATCCTGTCCTTTGTCTATAAGGAAATATCGACCAATGCAGGCAAGCTGATATCCCTGTTCTGCGCCGGGCATTGGTAGTATTTGTCTTGAAACCTTTATGGGATTATAAACAACTTCTGATTTTGGTAAGCAGGTACCAAACTGCTCTTCCGTCAACTTTTTATTATGATTAGATACGAAATAAGACCAGGCAGCTTTTAAATAAACATCCCGCATCGCAACCCTGCCGTTAGCGTAGGGCCAAAAAAAATCTACTGCTTTTTGAGCAATCAACACGTATGGCAAACCAAGCTGAGCGCAGTTATAGGCTAATCCAAGTCCATCGAAGTTTATACCTTGTGATATAATTACTAGTTGCGGCTGTATTGCCCGAAGCTTTTTTTGAAGAAAGTTGTCTTTGGTAAAGTAAGCGGTACTGTTGTGTTTGCCGGTTTTAAATAGTCGCCTTAAAATTCTTCGCAACAATTCGGCAGATGCTGTTACTGCGTTAACCACAGTGGCAAAACTTCCTTTTCTGCCTGATGACCTGACTACTGGTTGTAATTCTACCAGTACAACATTTTGCTTGGCCAGATTTACAAATTGTTTATGTTGCTTATTTAAACGATGCTTTAATACAGTTATGTTGTATCCTGCAGACTGCAGATAGGGTATTGCACGCGCCCATAATTCCTCGCTACCTCCCCAGTCTTCCTGGCAACTTGTAATGATGGCGATTTGTTTATTTGCTGCCATTTGTTTTTTCATTTTGATTTATACAAGGCAGTATAAATGCCATCTTTTTTAAGAAGCGTTTCATGTGTTCCGCATTCAACGATCTTTCTATCTGCCATTACATATATCAGATCTGCCTGCTGAATAGTTGATAACCTATGGCTGATCACCAGGGCAGAACGGTTGCCCAGTTTTTGCCTGATATTTACAAACAATTCATGCTCTGCAATTGCATCAAGAGCGCTTGTTGCTTCATCCAAAATAACCAGCATGGAATTGCTGTAGAAAGCACGTGCTATTGCGAGCTTTTGCCACTGACCAACACTAATTTCATGACCATTCTCGAAGGTGCGTCCAAGAATGGTATCGTATTGGTTCGGGAAGTCATTGATATAGCTAATTGCTCCCGCTTCTTCAGCAGCTTTTTTTACCCGGGCTATGTTTATGGGAGAATGGATATTGCCAAACCAGATATTTTCAGATACGGTCATATTGTATTTGGCAAAATCCTGGAATACAACACTCACCTTACTGCGGTAATCAGTTATATCTAATTCCCGGATATCTTTATCTCCAATGCGGATAACACCTTTTACCGGATCATATAACCGGCACAGCAATTTTATCAGGGTAGATTTGCCTGCGCCATTCAATCCTACCAGACCAACGATCTTGCCCGAAGGAATAGTTAATTGAACATTTTCTAAAACATAATCCTCTGCATGCGGATATTTAAAGTATAGATTGTCTACAACAAAATCGGTCGGGTTCTTTTCAATTGCAGAGCCGGGAATAGCAGATGATTCTATAATTGGTTTCAGATCAAAAAGAGCAAAGACATCTGACAGATACCTGTTGTTTTGATATAACCGCGATATGCCACCTGCAAGGCCCTGCATGATGGAAAAAGATTGCGGAAAAACAACCAGAAAAACGGCAATATCACCTACACTGGTTTTGCCGTTCAGTATGCCAAAAATAATATAGGCTGTAACCGCAAAAAAGGAGGCAGTTGCAATAACAGTGCAAACAAGTTCAATAATGGCACTTTGCCTGTTAAGTTTTAACTGATGCCCCAGCAATGTTTTCTTTATTGCCAGGTATTTATTCAGAAGATGCCGGCCGAGAGAAAAAGATCTGATTTCCCTGGCAGATGAATCGTTTGTCAGGAGCGTACTTAAATAAGATGCTTCCCTCTCCATTCCTGTATGCTTTTTTTGCAACAAATAAAGCTTTTCAGAGAATGTAAGCCGTACAACCAGAACCGGTGCAATAAAAAGGCACAGTAACGGGAGCAGCACCCAATCTATGGAAATTAAAATGTATCCCATAGAAGCAAGCGTAAAAGCATTTTTGCATATTTCATATAGGTCAGATACAACTGCATAAGGCCTGTTCATTCCTGCTTCCCTGGCTCTTTTTAAAATGTCAAGATAGGCGGGATCTTCATAGCAGCCATAATCCAGATTAATTGCATGCCGATGAATCTGTTCGTCTACATAATTGCTGACAACCGCCGACTGCTTGTCATTTAGAAAAGCGGATATGCTTTTAACACACACATAAAGAATTGCAACGCTGCCAGCTAGTAAAATAGCGGGTAGAATATCTCCGGAATTATTTGCACCGGGGCGCTTTACCAGTTTGTCGATTAATAGCTTTAAAGTGTATATGCTTCCAATCCAGCATATATTTTCAAGCAGCAGAAAGAGCAAAGACAATGTTGCCCGTGTTGGGGATATTTGCCAAATGAGCCTTAATGTCTTTTTTAGATGGAGATTTTTGTATAAATTTTTTGCTTTGACTTTTAGATTGATCATTATTTCAGAAAAAACATGGATGCTGCAATTGGACACTGCAAAGAAAATAAATATATTTAAATATTAATAGGTGTGTTTGAAATAAAAGTTGATCAATGCTTTTCAAAAAACATTGATCTTTTACTATAAATTCGAGCAATAGGTGAATAATTCTAAGATAGACGTTAATCCCGATTCTTTTTCCCAGGCCGAAATTGTTCACCCGGATGCCATTGAGGCAGCAATCAATCGGGGGCTGGAATACCTGTCGCAGCATCAATATCCTAATGGAGAGTTTTGTTGTTATATATCGGCAGATGAGGCCATGTTAAATTGGTGCCTCACCGATAGCACTGTTTTCGCCACAATGGTAGTAGCATCGTGCTTACTCCCTCTCTCTAAAAACGTTGCTGTGGAGCCGATGCTCACCAGAGCTACTGATTATCTCCACTGCCAGATGCATGGCGGTGGTGTGTGGCCCGTATTTTCAAACAGACATCCATGGCACAAGATTGTTCCTTATGATGCAGACAGTTTGGCATTCGCAAGTGCCTTCATGCAGGACAGGGGCATACAATATCCGCCGCCAAACAATAAACCGCTGTTATTGGCCAACCGTACACGTGAAGGATTATTTTACACATGGTTTATTCTTCGTCCCCGGCTACACACCAACAGAACGCTTTGGCGCCTGTCTCTCCGGGAACTGAAAAAACCCGTTATCAGTTTTTTATTCTGGCGAGCTAATGAGTGCACACGTGGCGACGTTGATTTGGGTATCAATGCCAATATTCTTTATTATCTTGGCGAGATTCCTGAAACGATCCCGGTGATCGACGAACTGATCAAAACGATAAACGAAGGCCGCGAAGATGACTGTGACAAATGGTACCGAAATCCTTTTACAATCTATTACCTCATATCCAGGGCGTACAATCGTGGTGTAAAAAAACTTCAACCTGTGGTTGAACCGATAATTGACAGAATTATTGCTACCGCTTTACCTGATGGGCAATTGGGCAAGTCTATTCTCGACACTGCCCTGGGGGCTACAACTTTAATCAATTTTGCGTCTAAATCTGAACTGTTGCATCGGGCGATCGGCTTTCTCATTAAGAAACAGCAATCCCATGGCGAGTGGCCGCGCTGGCTATTATATTATGGCGGCCCCAAACTACTACAGGGGTGGGGCTCAGAAGAATTAACTACCGCTTTATGCCTGGAGGCAATTGCCCGGTATAAATTTGATGTTGCTATCAATAAGCAGGAATGTAGTTAAAATGCTTAATTACCCAATTGCCAATCTACTTCTCCCTAAACTCCTTCGGACTTACCCCTTCCCTCGACTTAAACACGGTTGAAAAATAAGCCGGCGACGTGAACCCCGTTTTGGATGCTATCTCCCCAATAGTAAAGGATTCATTCTTTAAAAGATATTTGGCCTTCTGCAATCTTGTACTTAAAATATAATCATTCACATTCATGTTCAATAATGCCTTCACCTTCTTATACAACTGAACCCTTGAAACGCCCATGGCCCTGCAAATGGCGTCTATGTTGAAATCTTCGTTAGACAAGTTACTTTCCACCAAAGCCTTAAATTCACTAATGAACTTCCTGTCGGGTTTACTTATAATTTGTGTATTTAAAGCAACAGGCATTTCACCGGTAAAATGTTCTTTCAGTCGCGCCCGGTTGGCCAACAAACTTTTTATAGTCTGATCAAGAAACACGGTGTTGAATGGTTTTGCAACATAAGCATCTGCCCAATTCTTCATGCCTTCAATTTGCTGCTCTATAGAAGTTTTTGCAGTTAATAAAATAACAGGAATATGAGAAGTACGGAAATCGGTTTTAATAGTACGGGTTATCGCCAGTCCGTCTTTACCAGGGATCACCACATCGCAAATGATCAGGTCCGGAATATTATCGAACGCCTGCTGTAAAGCCGACTGACCGTTATCCGCTTCCAGTATGTCGTATTCTGAATTTAATTTTCTTGTCAAAAATTGTCGCAGATCTGCATTGTCTTCGATAATCAGAATTGTATATTCTTTTCCATTTTGTGTGGCTTCTGATTCATTCTTTATAGTCTGTTCGCTAATAAGATCAGCGGTAAATATTTTTTCGTGTTCATATAAAATGGAGCTGATCGCTTCAGGAGATGAGCTTACCATTTCATCTTTTGCAAGATGATCATTTCCCAATGGAAGGCATATTTCAAACGTAGTACCTTTCAAACTTTCACTTGCTACAGAAATGGAGCCTTGATGCAATTCAATCAGATCTTTCGATAACGCCAACCCAAGCCCCGATCCTTTATAGTTCTCATAATCACCCTGATAAAATACATCAAACGCATGTTCAAGAGCATCTTTCGACATGCCGATCCCATTATCTTCAATTTTTATAATGGCGTTGTTGCTGTTTTCGCTTTTGCTGATATAAACATGTATATAACCATTGTCTTTAGTAAACTTGAAAGCGTTGGACAGTAAATTAAAAATGACCTTATCCAGCATTGTTACATCTATCCAGATATTCAAATGTGGTTCCGTAGTAATCAACCTTAAATCAATATTTCTCTTTTGAGCAATACTTTTATACGATTGAAGAATATCAGAAACAAAAGCGATCAAATCATTTTCCGATGCTCTTAATTTCATCTTATCCACTTCTATCTTTCTAAAATCCATTAGTTGGTTCACGAGTCGCAACAGCCGCATCACATTCTTTCGAATTAAGCCAAGGGTTTGACTGGTGCTATACTGGTTTTTATTGTTGGCCATCAATTCTTCCAGCGGCCCCAGGATTAGGGTTAAAGGCGTTCTGAATTCATGGGAAATATTGGTAAAGAAGTTCACTTTGGCCTCATTGGCAACCTTTGCTTTTTCTGACATTTGTACCAGTTGCGCCTGCTGTTCAAGAATTTCACGGTTTTGTATCTGTAACTTTTTACTGATCTTACGATATTCCTGCAGAGAGTAGAAGGCAAGGCCTCCTAAAACAAGAGATAAAAAAAGCGATGAAACAAGTATATATACAAACGTGCGCTGGTTATTATAAATCCTTTGTTGTTCCCGCAACATGCCTTTCTGCCGCTCAATTTGTGTTTGCTGGCTGGCAGCTTTCGCTACCTGCAATTGCATTATACGCACGTTAGTTGAATCGATGACCGTCGTTTGAATCAGATTTACTTTAGGAAAAAGTTCTTTATTAAGGATCTTTACGGCTGTTCTGATAATTTCTTCACCGCCTGTTGGGTTTAACATCGTAGCCGTAATTGTTTTATTGGAAACGAATTTCAAACCCGTGCTCGGCAAACCATCCACTCCAATAATGGCCGGTTTGATACCTATATTATTAAATACCTCATAAGCAGCGTGCGCCATCATATCATTTTGGGCAAATACCAGATTCACATCCTTGTAACGGTCCGCTATTTTTGATAATTCACTTTTTGCCGTCTCCGGTAACCACTCGCCGTTTATCTGCTGTACCACTTGTAGCGAAGGATAATTTTTGATAGCATCTGCAAAACCGTTGTGGCGTTCTATCGCAGGCGATGATTTGGGTAAGCCGGTAATTTCAATGATCTTTCCTTTGCCTTTGAGTAAATGCACAGCATACAGACCGGCCGTTTTACCAATCTCGTAATTGTCGCTTCCTATAAAAGCGGTGTAATGGGGCGTAGCTACTTTTCGGTCAACAACTATAACAGGAATACTTTTCAAAAAAGCCTTCTCTACCACAGGAGTTAATGGTTCGCCTTCGTTTGGGGAGATGATAAGCAGATCAATATTTTTCTGTAGCAACTCGTTTGCCTGCGCTATCTGTTTTTGACTATTGCCATCTGCTTGCCTGAAAATGAAATGTATGTTAGGATGAAAAGCCAGTTCGCGGTTCATTTCCTGCAACA